>JRYI01001907.1_pt1 | contig 27113 bp, 27 predicted proteins | sample 235361 | NCBI WGS metagenome assembly JRYI01 (sample SAMN03074212, study PRJNA261471) | activated sludge metagenome | biome: Common Effluent Treatment Plant; feature: Wastewater; material: Activated sludge; isolation source: activated biomass in a lab-scale reactor treating industrial wastewater at...
CGATTCTATCTGGCCAAGGACAGCACGCTGCGGCCGGAAATTGCTCAAGCATATCTGGGTCGGGAGCGAATTGATCAATTCAAAGCGTTGAAAGCGCGTTGCGATCCTGAGGGTATGCTGGAAACCGACCTGTGGCGTCGCGTTTTCCCGGTTAGCGGTGATTAGCGGGTTGTCCCATCCTCGGTTTCGGTTGTCGGATTGTCCTCGGAGTTGTCCGACTTTGACCGCTTCATCCGCGTTTCGATGCCACGGGCGATCACCGCGGCATCTTCATAGCGGCTGAAGAAGTTGTGTTCCCCGGTCAGGGTGGCCAGCCGCAGGTAAAGCGGACGGCCGTCGTCGGCCTCATAGGCGATGGTAATGCGACGCCCCGTCAGGTCTCGCACCAGATCCCAATACTCCCCCTCCAAAGCCTCCAGCGACTTCACTTGCCCATCGGCGTCATCTTCGCGACCGGCCAGAAACCGGCTGAGCCGCACGACGTACTTGTCTGCTCCCGGCACGAGATCCACTATATCCGCCTGGAACATGGCGCGCAGATATTCGCCATTTGGCAGTCGCCACGCGAATTGGACCGCGAAAGATTCTCCGGGATGGTAATTGGCTATGGGCATGGGTGCACTTTGAGGCTTTTAGCAAAGAGGGCCGCCGTTGGGTGGCAGCCCTCTTTGTACTCATTTGATTTGGCGTGGAAACTTAGCGAATCGCCAGCTCGGTCGCCTTGTCAAACAGCTGGACATTGTTCATGTCGAAGGCGACGGTGATTTGATTGCCGCTATGAGCACCGAAACGGGGGTCCACGGTGCCGACAAAGCTGTTCTTGCCGGAGTTCAGATACAGGTGCAGTTCATGGCCGAGAAGCTCCACAACTTCCACGGTTGCATTCACATTCTCGCCAATGATGTTCGTCGGCGCGTATTCGGGCGAATGGACATGCTCAGGGCGAATGCCCATGATTACTTCCTTGCCGACATATGGTGCAAAGGTTTCCTTGCGACTATCGGGCACGCGAACGCGGAAATCGCCGGTGTCGATAAACTGCCGGCCTTCCTCACTGACCAATGTGCCATTGAAGAAGTTCATCGCCGGGCTGCCGATGAATCCGGCAACGAACACATTGACCGGCTCATTGTACAGATTGCGCGGCGTGTCGCATTGCTGCAGGATGCCGTCGGCCAGAACTGCGATGCGATCGCCCATGGTCATGGCCTCAACCTGATCGTGGGTTACATAGATGAAGGTCGTGCCCAGTCGCTGATGCAGTTTGCTGATCTCCGCGCGGGCGGTGACACGCAGCTTGGCGTCGAGATTGGACAGAGGCTCATCCATCAGGAATACGGATGGTTCGCGAACGATGGCGCGGCACACAGCGACGCGCTGCCGCTGGCCGCCGGAGAGAGCCTTGGGCTTCCGGTCGAGCAGATTCGATAAGCCCATGATTTCGGCCGCTTCCTTCACCCGACGGTCGATCTCGGTCTTGGGCATCTTGCGCAGCTTCAAGCCGAAGGCCATGTTGTCGTAGACGGTCATGTGCGGATAGAGCGCGTAGGACTGGAAGACCATGGCGATGTCGCGATCCTTGGGCGGCACGTCATTCACGACGCGTTCGCCGATGAGAATGTCGCCATCCGAAACCTCTTCCAAACCGGCGAGCATGCGCAGGATGGTTGATTTACCACATCCCGAAGGGCCGACAAACACCATGAATTCCTTGTCGGCAATCTCCAGATTAAAGTCCTTGATGACGCTGACGTCGCCGAATCGCTTGTAAACATGCCGGAAACTTACGCTTGCCATAGTCTGCTCCTGTTTCGTGATAAGTATGCTAGAAAAGGATTATCGCCTTGCCCATGCGGGTGTTGCGCGTGACTATAGCTTCACCCGTGACATCGTCAATGATATTGACTAATGTCGTGGTGGAATTGTCTAATACCGTGGTGCTAAGCCGTTGAACCAGATATTCGGGGCGATAGAAGCGTCACAGGACGTAGAGACCTTCGAGCCGGGCTAATTCTGCGATGTCGTGCGGCAGGTCGGGGGGCAGAAAGCGGGTGTAGTCCTTCATCCAATTTGCGACACTCTGATGATTGACATTCAGAATTCGTCCGATCTCGCGCATGGAATGCCCTTCCAGATAAAGCTGGAGCGCCTGGAATCGTATTGCTTCGTGATACCCCTGATCTTTGGGGAAGGCGGTGTAGCGACAACCGCAGGTGGCGCAGCGATAGCGCTGACTGCCGGCCGGCGTCCGGCCATCGCGCGTTTGGCGCTCGCTCTTGAAGCAACGTGGACAGGTTGGCTGGTCTTTGCTCATGGCGGTGATTAGACAAGCGTGGCCAGCAACGCCAGAACAAACAAGATCAGAGCCATAAGGGCGACAAACCAATTGGCTCGCAGAGCCTCGCTGAATGAGGCCGGTTTGACAGGGTTTGGCCGACCGCCGCGCCCAAAGAGCGCCTGGGCGAACTGTTCGATCGTTTGTGGCCGATCGTCGGGATGCATCTCCAACGCCCAAAGGATAGCCTCGGTTACATGGGGGGTGATAGTGGAATTGAGTTGGGACGGATCGCGCAAGGCGCGAGGATTGAGGAATCGCGTCTTCGCATCCGGTGGCGGAAAGTCAGTCAACAGGTGGTAGAAGGTGGCCCCTAGCGCGTATATATCTGTGCGCACATCGGTGTGGCCACTGTCGCCGCCATACTGCTCCAGGGGTGTATAGAGGGCCGTCCCGCGCCCCTGCACCACGGTGATCGTTCGCGCCTCATCGGGCGAGAGGAGCTTCACCAGCCCAAAGTCAACCAGCTTGATCCGGTTATCGGGCGTAAGTTTGATGTTACTGGGTTTGATGTCGCGATGGACCACCGGCGGCGTTTGGCGGTGAAGATAGCTCAGCGCGTCAATGATCTGCGCAGCCCAGCCCAGGACCTGATTTTCGCTGAGCTTGCGATTCTCGGCACGGGCGTTATCGAGCCATTGCTTGAGGTCTTGGCCGGGTACATAATCCATGACCAGATAATCACGGTTGTTGTCGGAAAAGAAGTCGGAAACCTTTGGCAAATTGGGATGATCCAACTGGGCCAGGATGCTGGCTTCCTGTAAGAATTGCTGATGAGATTGATCGCGCAATTCCTGTGAGGCATAAGGATCGGGGGTAACTTCCTTGATGGCGCACAGACGACCGGGCAGCCGCAGGTCTTCCGCCCTGTAAACATTGCCCATACCGCCTTGCCCGACGATATTGGTCAATCGATATCGGTCATGCAACACAGTTCCTTCACCATGTGGCGTCTCGACGCTACTGCTCGGAGGCGAGGCTACGACATCCTGACTATCGACCGGGTCGATTACTGGACTATCACTCATACAATCCATTATAATGCAAACAGTAAAAGGCTGTCATAAACGATGGAATAGTGTTGATTGTCGACTCGGCGAGGACTTGACGTATGGATGATAGACCCGTCCTGATGGTGAGTGAGGGAGAACTGCTTGGGCATCGATGGACGCTCACCGATGATGAATTGTTGATTGGTCGGGGCACTGATGCCGACATCGTATTGCCGGAACGACAAGTCTCCCGATACCACCTGAAGATCCATTACCGTGATGGCCGATATTTGCTTGAAGACCTGGACAGCAAGAACGGGACCTTCCTCAATGGCCAGCAGGTCAAGGGAACGGTTTCGCTTCAAGATGGGGACGAGATTCAGATCGCGTTGTGCGTGCGGATGCTCTTTGTCGGCAGCGATGCGACGGTCCCCCTGAGCTTCGATCTGCCCAAGGCGGATGGGACGGGGATGGTGTTGGAAGAAAACAAACGGACTGTGTCCATCCGTGGTCGGGAATTGGATCCGCCTTTGTCGCTGGCCCAGTTTCGATTGTTGCAAATGCTGTATGATGCCGAGGGGTCGGTCTGCGGCCGTGACGATATTATCGAGGCTGTGTGGCCGGGAACCGGTGGCCAGGGGGTGTCGGAGCAAGCCATTGATGCGCTGGTTCGCCGCCTCCGCGACCGGCTGGCCGAATTGGACGAGCATAACTACATTGTGACGGTTCGCGGCCACGGATTCCGCCTCGACAATCCCTAGAGATAAACAAGCCGCCATGAATTATCTTCATGGCGGCCCAATCAATTCAACCCATCAAGCGCGATAACGGATCAGACGCTACCCAACATGAGTTTGGCTGTCAATTCGGGCCTGATCTCTTCCAGCTTGCCCGCCAGATCCGATTGACCGGTATTCTCGGCTTGCTCGAGTAACATATCCACTACCTTCACCAACTCATCGGAAATCAGCTCGGGCGCGCCGGCCATTAGCTGCTCGCGTTCCTCTTTGCTCTGGGCACTTACAAGTTGGGTGAGAAGCCTGACTTCCGGCGGCGTTTCTCCCTGAATCCGGGTGATGATTATCTCCTGAATACGGCGCAGCTTTTCCTGTTCATCGCGGCGGCCGCTTTGCTCGGCATGTACCTGTCGCGCCTCAAGCACGTGCATGAAGGCGTCGTCGATGCGGCCCATGTTGGCGGAGACGGACTCCTCCGTGTCGTCCGCGTTCATGATCTCCTCCAGCGTCGCCTGCGCTTCCTTCAGTACTTGCTGGGTCGCTTCCTGCATCTCCTTTTGCAAATCCAGCAATTGATCGCGCACCCGGCCCAGGCGTTGGGCGCCGGCTTGATCTCCCTCCTTCTCTCGCTTCTCAACTTCTGCCGTCAAGAGGGTGAAGAATTCGTAATTCATCGCGCCGCGGCCGGTCAGGGCGATCGTGTTCACCAGGGATTCATCGGCCTCGTTGTCGATGATGTGTTTGGCGAGTAATTTGGGGGTTAAGCCATTCTCGCGCTTTGCGTCACGACTGAGAGCATGGATAGCGATTTGCTGTTTCTCCAGCTTGCGACCGACCTCAGTTCCGGTCATCAACTTGGCCTGCAGGTTGAGCAACTCATTCACCAGGTTGCTGTCTTCCATCTGGCTTGTGGCTTCGATTTGGGCGCGAAGGATGCCGAAGAACGTCTCGTCAATTTCTCTGGCGCGTTCCTTGATCAGGTAATCCTGCACGTCGGGCGAGGCAGTGGCCAGCGTTCGCAGTAGCTCAACCTGCTTTTGTTGACGGGCAAGCATTTCCGGGGTCACGCCTTCCGTTTCCCAGACGCGTTCCATGAAGCTTTGCATCGTCAACATCGTTTGCGGCTGGAGCATATAACCGCGGCGTTTTTCCATAGGGGTCTGATTGATCACCTGTTGAACAAGCCGACCGACAAGCTCTTCACGGCGCACCTGATCCATCGGCATTTCCTGGGGGATATGGATCATGAAAAGATCATGCGCCGGATCGTGATAGAGAAGCGGGGTGGCGATCCGTCCTCCCGCGCCGCAATTGGGGCAGACGGCGAAGTTGAGTTGGCCCGACAACAACATTTCTTTCAACTGCGGCTGGCGGCCTACGTCTACCACTTGATAAATATCCGCTACGTAGGGTGTTCCGCAGTTCGGGCAAGTAATTTGAGTTTGCATGTATTCTCCTATCGATTACGCGACACTACTAATCTCGTGGAAGCGAGAACGTGAACGTGGTCCCGTTTGCACCTCGAGTCCCGTCGCTGTTGTTTTGGAACCAGATTCGGCCACGATGTGCTTCGACGATGGCGCGAGATAGATACAGTCCTAATCCGGTACCCTCTGTCTTGCGGCTGAGAGCGTTGTCGAGCCGGGAAAACTTTTGAAAGATACGGTTCTGATCGCGGGTTGGAATGCCAATTCCTTCGTCGCATACCGCGATAGTGACGTGTCCCGGATGAACCTGGCCCTTGATCGTGATTTGTCCGCCCTCGGGTGAATATTTGATGGCGTTGCTGATGAGGTTCGTGAGAACCTGGGTCAGGCGACGTTCGTCACCAATCACCGTTGGAAAACCATCGGGGAAATCCGTCTTGATGGTATGGATGTTCGTTTGTGTCAGGAACCGGCGAGCGACGGAATCGGCCATTGACTTCAGATTGACGTCATCACTTACCTCGAGGACGAAAGTCCCGGCTTGCAGCCGTGATGCCTCCAGCAAATTGTCGATCAAGACGTTGAGATTATCGGCTTCTTCCTCGATTATCGCCAACGACTCGTCTAAAACCTCGGGCGACCAGCGGCCATCGGGACGGCGGAGTGTGCCCGCATAGCCTTTGATGATCGAAACGGGAGTCTTTAGCTCGTGGCTGATGACGGAGATAAACGTTTTTTGCAGCGCTTCTTCTTCACGATAGCGAGTCAGGTCGCGGACGCTGGCGATAATGTCGGTCATTTGCCCGTCAGCATCCATCATGGGCGCGTAAGTGATGCCGAGGTTGATCGTTGTCCGGCCGCTCTGGTCGGCGTTATCATTATGTCGGCGCGCATCACCTTCAACGTATAGATGAGCTGCGTTCGGCAGTGGCCAATTGTGATCCAGAGCCGATTGAAGATCCGACTCGGATTTCAGCGAAACCCATTGGATGACGTCGTCGTGCTTGCGCCCGATGGCCTCGGTCGCCGGCCATCCCGTCATGTGACTCAACGCCTGGTTGAATCCCGTAATATGTAGCGTCCGGTCCAGGATCATGACTCCGTCGGCGCTTTGCTCCAGGATGGCGTCCAGACGTTGTTTTTCTTGATTTACTTGATGATAGAGCCGGGCATTGCGCACGGCGATGGCTGCCTGCTCGGCGAAGCTCCGCAACAGATTGGGGGCATCCTCGACGAAGTAGTAGCTGCCGGATTGAAACACGTAGATCAGGCCTGTCACGACGTTGCCGGTGCTAAGAGGCAGGCGAATGACTTGGGTCAATCCAAGGTCCGCTTCGTGAGCGATTTGTTTTAGCTGATTTGCCAGTTCAGGAAATGCCTCACCCTCGCACCCTTCGCGATAAGGGACGCCGCGCACCAAGGGGGCGAAGTGGTCAACCAGGTGGGGGGGAATGCCATAGACGGCCGCTACTCGCAATGTCTCGCCTCCATCGTCGGTGAGGGCGATCATTCCGGCTCGACCGGCTACCAGTTCGACGGCCGATTTCAGGATCAAACGCAGCAAGTCATGCAGATCCAGTTCGGCCGTCATGGCGCGGCTGATGGCTAATAAGTATTCCCGTTGTAGGATTCGAATATCGACAAGCGCTCGGGACATTTCTTGCTCTTTTGCGATCGCTGATTTTAGCACACCAGTAGTTGGGCTAACACAATTTAGCGGACGCCGAAGTGGTTAGATGCCTTGGCGGTTCGCTTTCACCGATCGTTTAGTAGATAGTAATCGCCTTCTCTTGGAATTGCGTAAAACCGGTGCTAGAGTAGCAGCAGATTTTATGACGATGTCATATGCCGATTTTAGACCTTGCTCATCATCAACTTTACTACGAGACTCAAGGCGATCCCGCATCACCTCCGCTGCTAATCCTGTCGGGTCTAACTGATTACACAGCGAAATGTGGCTGGCAAACACGAGACTTGGTTCATGACTTCCATGTCATCACGTTTGATAATCGCGGCGCGGGGCGTTCATCAATCAGTGGGTTTGAGTATACGGTTGCCGACCTGGCGGTTGACGCAGCGGCCGTTCTCGATGCCCTGGACATTCAGATTGCCGACGTATTCGGTTTCAGCCTGGGGGGAATGATTGCCCTGCACTTGACGCTGAATAATCCTTTAAGGGTGCGCCGGCTCGTCCTGGGCTGCACCTCTGCCGGCGGATCGCTTGGCGTCTATCCTGAGACGGACGTTTTGCTGTCGCTTGCCGGGCCTTCGCATATCAGTGATCGACGCCAGGATTTTTTGGATGGTATGTGGGTGTCGCTCAGCGACAGGTGCGTGAAGGACCAACCGGAGATTGTCGACGCTCTGGCGGACATCGCCGCAGCCAATCCCCAAACGTCCGAGAGTCGCATGGCACAACTTAGGGCTGTTTTTACTCATGACGTGTCCGACCGGCTGCATGAAATCAAGACTCCCACGCTGGTCATGCACGGCACGGAAGATCGACTCATCCCGCCGGCGAATGGCGAACAGCTTGCCTCCCACATCACCGGTGCGCGACTTATTCTTTACCCTGAAGCGGGACACCTGTTTTTCATTGAAAAGGCGGACGAGGTCAACCGTGATATTCGCACATTCTTGATGGAGACAGGCTGATTGCCCAAATGACACTTGAGTTTACGCCCAGGAGAACCGTTGATTTTGCCGGAATTCGTATCGGCCATGCAACTTATGAGGACTACTATTCGGGCTGCACCGTTTTTCTGTGCCCCGATGGAACAAGGGGGAGCGTTGACGCGCGCGGACCGGCGCCGGGCAGCCGCGAGTTGGCATTGCTGGCTCCCGACAAGCCCGAGGACAAAGACGTTGACGCGATATTGCTCACCGGCGGCAGCGCCTTTGGTTTGGCGGCGGCCGACGGCGTGATGCAATATCTCGCCGAGCGCAATATCGGCCATCCGACGCCTATTCGCCCGGTGCCGATTGTGTCGGCGGCTGTGGTATTCGATCTCTTCCTGAATTGGGGTGCATTCACGCCCAACGCGGAGAGTGGTTATGCTGCTTGCGTGGCGGCCGATTCGTTTGATGGGACAATTGAAGAGGGGAATGTTGGGGCCGGTACGGGTGTCCTGGTGGGCAAGTGGTCCGGTTTCGAGAACATGATGAAGGGTGGCTTTGGGGTGTCATCGCTGAAAGTGGGAGAGATCACGGTGGCTGCCGCGGCGGTGGTGAACGCTGTGGGCGATGTTGTTGATGCTCAATCGCGTGTGTTGGCCGGTGCGCGAAATCCCCACGGCGGCTGGCAGGCCGATGAGAATGAACTTCGCTATATCGATCACCTGACACCTCTCCCGCCGGGAACGAATACAACCCTGGTTGTGGTTGCTACAAACGCAGTGCTTTCCAGCAGCGAACTTGCTCGCATGACTCATCAGGCCCACAATGGCATTGCCATAGCCGTCAGGCCCAGCCACACGCGCCACGACGGCGATGTTGCCTTCGCGCTTTCAACTATGCAAATGGCCGCATCGCTTGATCTGGTCAATAATATGACTGTACAGGTCGTCGCCGAGGCGATCCGGAATGGAGTTCGTTTCTGCGAAACGACGCTCGGTGTTCCTGGTCTGAGGGATTGGGAGGCCTGACAAAGAGAGGAGTTCAAATGGCTCAACCGATTATTTCTGTTTTTGGAAGTTCCTCACCATTGCCTGAAAGTGAAGCGTATCGTGATGCCGAGCGTCTGGGGGCGTTGCTGGCAGAGGCCGGTATAGCGGTGGCTACAGGCGGCTACAACGGAACCATGGCCGCTGTCAGCCAAGGTGCATCCGAGGCTGGAGGAAGGGTTATCGGCGTTACCTGTAACCACATCGAAAAGTGGCGACCCACGCCGCCGAATGAATGGGTTGCCGAAGAAGTGCGACTGGATTCCTTGCGAGACAGGCTGCTTCATCTGGTGATGAACAACAATGGCATGATCGCTTTGCCGGGCGGCATCGGCACCTTGTCCGAAGTGGCGTTCGCCTGGAGCCTGATGCAAACGGGCGAGTTACCCCAACGGCCGCTCGTGCTGCTCGGTCCTCTCTGGCGCGAGACGATTCGCGTCTATGCACAGGCCGAATACATCCGCCCACGCGACATGGACCTGGTTTATCTGGCGACCTCTGCTGAAACGGCCGTGGGATACGTTCGCCAGCATCTGGTTGATCAATTTGGCTAACCGATTTTGAAATAAGGTAAGTTATGCCGGCCGATACAATTTTCCTCAAGCTGGGTGGATCGCTTCTAACGGATAAAACGGGCGTTGAGGCGCTACGGCCCGAGATCATGGATCGATTGGCCGGAGAGATCGCCGCGGCTCGGCGGGCAGATCCTTCACTGAGGTTGGTGTTGGGTCATGGCAGTGGGTCGTTCGGTCATGTGGCCGGAGCGAGGCACGGAACCCGGTCGGGCGTACGCGGATCGGAGCAATGGTTCGGCTTTGCCGAGGTTGCCGACGCGGCCGCGCGGCTGAATCGTATTGTTGTGGCCTCGTTATTGTCGGCTGGAGTACCGGCTGTTGGTTTGTCTTCTCTGGCCTCCGCCAGAGTGACGGACGGCAAGATCACCTACCTGAATATAGACGCGCTTTGCTCTGCGCTCGATGGAAACCTGGTGCCCGTGGTATATGGTGACGTAGCTTTTGACGCCGTTCGTGGCGGCACTATTATCTCCACCGAAGAGATAATGGAATATCTCTCGGCCGAGCTATCGGCCGCATGGCTACTGTTGGCTGGAGAAACCCCGGGCGTATATGATTTGCAGGGGAACGTAATCCCGCTTGTAACACGCCAAACTTTGCCGGTCGTCTTGCCCGCGCTGGGCGCTTCGCGCGGTACGGACGTTACTGGTGGTATGGCATCAAAGGTTCTTGCCATGCTTGACCTCGTCGATGCACATCCAGACCTCTCTGTCAGGATCTTCTCCGGCCTTGAGATCGGGTTGCTTCAAGCTATTTTGCTCGATCCTTCCCTTCCCTCCGGTACATTATTGCATTACGTATGACACTCGTCACATCTATTTGTGACAAATTTCACTAATGTAACCCCTCCTTTTCTGCCACAATATAGACGACTCCCACTATATCGAATTATTGCGGGCGTCGTTCCCGTTTTGGACCGGACGCCTGCTCTGTAGCTTACAGGCAATCCTGATTCATAAGCCCGTAATCCCGGCGATTGCCGGTCGGGGAGTTATGGGTCGTGAACCGGAAAGGAGCGATATGACCCCACGGAACGAAAAGCTGGAACCCCCATCGGACGATAAGCGCTGGCGTATCGTCCAGGCCACCATGCAGCGGAACGGTTTTGAGCGTGATGGCCTAATCGAGACCCTCCATACTGTGCAGGAATCATTCGGATTTCTGGATGATGATTCATTACGCTATGTGGCCGCGTCCCTGAACGCGCCATTGAGCCAGGTATACGGGGTGTCGACGTTTTACCATCTGTTTTCGTTGAAACCGGCCGGCCGCCATTCCTGCGTCGTCTGCCTCGGAACAGCCTGTTATATCAAGGGTATCCCCCGATTATTGAAAGAGATCGAAAACGAGTACGGCATAAAGGCAGGGCAGACAACGGCCGATGGTTCACTCTCCCTGATGACGGCACGTTGCCTTGGGTCCTGCGGCCTGGCCCCTGTGATTGTTTTCAATGGTGAAATCGCCGGCAAGATCGATGTCGAAGACGCCTTGACGCGATTGAAGACTTTCCAGGAGGCGGAAGATGTTCGACAAGCTTGATGAAATCGCCCTCGCTGAGCAGCGACATACCGAGAGCTATATCCACACCGTGAATGTCTGCATGGCTGCCGGATGCATGTCTTCCCAAGGCGCTGCCATCAAGGAAGCGTTCCAGGAACAGGCCAGACACGCCGGCGGCGAGCATTGGTGTCGTGTTCGCGGAACGGGCTGCATGGGCCTGTGTGCTGCCGGGCCGCTTGTCACGGTCGACGCCGAAAAGCCCAATGAAGTGATGTATCAACACGTTACGGTTGAGGATGTGGCGGAGATCGTCGGCTCTCTGGATACCCAACCCGTTAAGCGTTTGCGACTTCATACCGACACCCCGTTCTTCCAACACCAAAAGAAAATCGCGCTGGAGAACAGTGGCCTGATAGACCCTGAACGGATTGAGGAATATGTCGCCCGCGACGGGTATACGGGCTTGCTGAAGGCCATTACCGAGATGACACCTATGGAGGTCATCGATGAGATCGTAGCCAGCGGTTTGCGCGGCCGGGGCGGTGGCGGCTATCCGACCGGTCTGAAATGGACAACTGTCGCTAAATCCGATGGCGAGACAAAGTACGTAATCTGTAACGCCGATGAGGGTGACCCCGGCGCATTCATGGATCGCAGCGTTCTGGAGAGCGACCCACATCGTATTCTGGAGGGCATGGCCATTGCCGGGTATGCCATTGGAGCATCCCAGGGCTACGTCTACGTCCGCGGCGAATATCCGTTGGCTGTCGCCAGGCTAAAGACGGCCATCCGCCAGGCTCGACGCGCCAATATGCTTGGCAGTGGCATCGGGGGCACGCTTTTCAATTTCCATGTTGAAATTCGGTTGGGGGCCGGCGCGTTTGTCTGTGGCGAGGAAACCGCTCTCATCGCCTCAATCGAAGGCAAACGCGGTCAACCTCGCCCGCGGCCGCCATATCCGGCGGAATTCGGTCTCTGGGGGCGGCCTACCCTGATCAACAATGTGGAAACGCTTGCCAATATTGCCCCGATTATTCGTAACGGTGGGCAATGGTACTCACAATTTGGCACCAGCGGCAGCAAGGGGACCAAGGTATTTGCTCTGGCCGGCAGTATCAGGAATACAGGCCTGATTGAGGTGCCGATGGGCACTCCGATGCGCAATATCATTTACGACATCGGGGGCGGCATTGCCGGCGTGGGGGATTGCAAGGCGGTGCAAACGGGCGGCCCGTCCGGCGGCTGCATCCCGGCGGCCTATCTGGATACGCCGGTTGACTATGAATCGCTCTCCGCGCTGGGATCTATCATGGGTTCCGGCGGCATGATCGTCATGGACGAATCGGCGAGCATGGTTGATGTGGCGCGCTACTTCATGGAGTTCTGCATGACGGAATCTTGCGGCCGCTGCGTCCCTTGCCGGGTCGGCACTGCCCACATGCACAACATCCTTGAAAAATTCAGTCGTCATGAGGCAACTCCCCGCGATCTGGAACTGCTCGAGAAGTTATGCGATATGGTGCATAGCACCAGCTTGTGCGGGTTGGGTCAAACAGCACCCAACCCGGTGCTCAGCACCTTGCATTACTTCCGCGAAGAATATATGGATTGCATGGTTCCGGAGCCGAACGGCAATGGACTGGTTTCTGAAATGATGGAGGTGGCCCGATGAAACGGCCATTCAAGGCGCGGATAAAAACACTCAAGATCAACGGGATCGACGTTGGCGCGCGTGAGGATGAGACGATTCTGGAGTTGGCGCAAGAAAACGGGATCTTTATTCCGACTTTGTGCCATCTGGAAGGTGTCCACGATGTCGGCTCTTGTCGCTTGTGTTTGGTCGAGGTGCGCGGCACCAACAAGCTGTTGCCCGCTTGTATGACCTATGCCGAAGAGGCGATGGAAGTCATTACCAATTCGGAGCGTTTGCAAACCTATCGCCGTCAGGTATTGGACCTGCTGTTTTCCGAGCGAAATCATGTGTGTTCGGTATGCGTATCCAATGGGCATTGCGAGTTGCAATGGATGGCCGAGAAGTTGGGCATCAGCCACGTGGGCGTCCCTTATCTATACCCGGAATTGGCGGTTGATGCCTCACACTCGTACTTTTCCTATGACCCTAATCGATGCATCCTGTGCACCCGATGTATCCGGGTATGCGATGAGATCGAAGGTGCGCATACCTGGGATGTGATGGGTCGCGGGTTGGATTGTCTGGTCATTAGTGATCTAAATCAGCCCTGGGGCACGGCCGATAGCTGCACGCGCTGCGGCAAGTGCGTGCAGGTATGTCCTACCGGTGCGCTGTTCCAGAAAGGCAAGGCTGTGGCCGAGATGGAAAAGCGGCGTGATTTTCTACCCTATCTTCAAACGATGCGGGGAGGTGGTAAATGAGTAACAAACCAACCCTGGCCACTGTCTGGCTCGATGGTTGTTCGGGCTGCCACATGTCCTTTCTGGATATCGACGAGCGCATCCTGGATCTAGCGGCTCAAGCCGACCTGGTGTATAGCCCGTTGGTCGATACCAAGGATTTTCCGGAGATGGTGGATATCACCCTCATCGAAGGGGCGGTCAGCAATGAGGAGGACTATTCCAAGATAAAAAAGGTTCGCGCCCATACGAGGCTGCTCGTATCGTTGGGGGATTGCGCGGTGACGGCAAATGTCCCCGCCATGCGCAACCGGTTCGCCGCCAAGGATGTGCTGGCTCGCGCTTATCTTGAGAACGCCGGGCTGAATCAGCACATTCCCGTGCAGGTGATTCCGGAATTGCTGGAGAAGTCGATCCCGGTGCATCAGGTTGTCCCGGTCGATGTGTTCATCCCCGGCTGCCCGCCTTCGGCCGACATTATTTTCTTTGCCCTAACGGAACTGTTGGCCGGCCGCAAGCCTGACTTGCGGTCCATGACCCGATTTGGCGCCTGAGCGTGAGGAACCATGCTATGAGCAAGACAATTATCATTGATCCGGTGACCCGCATTGAAGGGCACAGCAAGATTACTATCCAACTCGACGATGCCGGTCGAGTTAGCGACGCACGGTTTCACGTTACCCAGTTTCGCGGCTTCGAGAAGCTGGTCGAGGGCCGACCGTTTCATGAAATGCCGTCCCTGACGGCTCGCGTGTGCGGCATTTGCCCGGTCAGTCATCTGATCGCCTCGGCCAAGGCTTGCGATGCGTTACTGGCCGTCCAGATTCCCGAAGCGGCGGCGAAGCTGCGTCAGGTATTGAACCTGGCCCAGATACTTCAGTCTCATGCTTTGTCATTCTTTCACTTGTCATCGCCGGACCTGGTGCTGGGTATGGATGCGGATCCGCAGAAGCGCAACTTGTTCGGCGTTGCCGCGGATAGGCCCGAGTTGGCGCGGGACGGCATCTGGCTGCGCCAGTATGGGCAGGAGATCATCGCCCATCTGGCCGGCAAACGCATCCATCCCGCCTGGGTAGTGCCCGGCGGTGTTAGCGCGCCATTGACGGCCGACCACCGCGACATCATCCTGGCCAAAGCGCCCGAAGCTATTCAGCGTATCCGGCGCACACTGGATTGGTACAAAGAGGTATTCGGCCATTTTGACGCCGAGATACGTACCTTCGCCAATTTTCCGTCGCTGTTCCTGGGTTTGGTCTCAGAAAATGGTGAACTGGAGATGTATGATGGCAAGCTGCGTTTTTCGGATGCCACGGGCCGGATCGTCGCCGACGGTATTGAAGCTCACAACTTCGGCGATTACATCGAGGAGGCCGTTGAGCCGGATTCCTATCTCAAGTCACCTTACTACAAGTCGATGGGCTACCCGGACGGGATCTATCGAGTGGGGCCGCTGGCGCGTTTGAATCTCATCGATCGCGTCGGCACACCGCTGGCTGAGGGGGAGTGGGCCGAGTTCCGCATGCTGGAACGCGGCGCGGCGCTCAGTTCCTTCCAGTATCACTACGCCCGCCTGATCGAGATGCTCTACTGCGTTGAGAAGATCGACAAGCTGCTGAACTGGCATGATATTCTCAGTGAGCACGTGCGGGCGAGGGCTGAACCTAACAGTCTGGAAGGGTACGGCGTCAGCGAGGCTCCGCGCGGGACGCTGATGCATCATTACAAGATTGACCGCAATGGGCTGATGCAATGGGCTAACCTGATTATCGCCACCGGTCATAACAGTCTGGCCATGAACAAGGGCGTCTATCAGGTGGCGCGTTACTTTGTTCATGGAGAGAAGATCGACGAGGGAATGCTCAATCGCGTGGAGGCGGTCATTCGCACCTTTGATCCGTGTTTGAGTTGTTCCACTCATGCCTTTGGTCAAATGCCCATGAGCATTCAACTTCTTTCGCCGGATGGTGAGTTGGTGGATGAGTTGAAGCGTGGCGTGCGATAAGCAATAGCGATATCCCATCGCTAGCTGTTGCATAGAGGGGAGGCGTGAGCATTGCGCCTCTCCTCGTTTACATATCATGCCTGAAGTGCTCGTTATCGGATACGGAAACCTGTTGCGTGGTGATGATGGCGTCGGTCGGTACGTGATCGATGCACTTGAACCGCTGCTGCCGGAGGGGGCGACTGCTTCAATTCACCAATTGACGCCGGAGTGGGCGGAGACAATCAGCCATACTCGCATGGTTGTATTTGTGGACGCTGCGGTAGGCGATAACCCCGGCGAGGTGAGGCATCTGCAACTGGAACCAACTGTTGGTCAGCCGGGATCGCACGAGTTGACGCCTGAGGGAATCCTGTCGATGGCCGCCGAATTATACGGCCGCTGCCCGATGGCTTATATCGTCACGATTACCGGAGGTTCCTTTGAATTTTCCGACTCCTTGACGGAGCCTGTTGCTGCTTCCGTGCCTGTCGCTGCCCGGATTGTGCTTCAACGACTGGAAGAAAACAAAGCGCCGGAACGCTGATGGCGATTCCGGCGCTTGAATAACCATAGTGCCTCGTTCTGGTTATTCCGAGAGGAATGCCTCGAGGTTGGCCTTGCTGATTCGGTAGGCCGCGCCAATCTTCTTGGCCTTCAGGTCACCGGCTTCGATAGCTGCCATAACATCAGGCAGAGAAACCTGCATGAACTCGGCCGCTTGCTCGGGCGTCATCACGTCGGGCATTGCCGCCGGAGCACCGGCCGCGGGAGCGCCGGCCGCAGGAGCCTGACCAGCTTGAGCGCCCTGCTGAGCTGCCATTTGCTGCTGGAACAGTTGTTGCTGCATTTGCTGTTGCTGCATGGCAGCCATACCCATTGCGCCAAACCCTACTTCGCTCAATGCGCCTCCTGATGGATTGCTGGCCGCGGCCATGAGTGCGTCGGCCTGCTGTTTCTGGGTGTACGTCGTGCCATACCCCATGTTGGTGACGACCTTGAGGGAGTCGGGGTGGAGCGACATGTTAATGGCGAAATCGACGAGCACCATGCCGATGGCGTCGAACTCTTCCTGGAGCAGACCCGTCAGCAACTCATTCATCTCTTTGGTGAACGATTGCAATTGAGCCGGGCCAAGCCCCTTGGCGATGGCCAGTTCGCTCATCTTGTCGGCGATCATGATCGCCAGCATGGGATCGAGCCGGTTCTTGACTTCCTGGAAGCGAACGCTGGGACGGAAGGCATCCATAGCATTCAGAAAGCGCCACGGGTCCTTCACCTTGGTTACATAGGTCCCGTTGCCCACGATGGCGCTGGCTCCGGGGGTGCGCTGAGGATGCTCGACGATGATCGGATTGACCGTGCCCCACTTGAGGGTCAGGTCGGTCGTCTTGACGAAGTAGACGTCGGCGGTGAATACGTTCTTTCCGCCAAACAATCCCGCTTCAAAAAGGTCCGTCAGTATCGGCAAATTCTCGGTGGTCAGCGTGTGGCGGCCGGGGGTGAAAGTGCCCATGGCCTCGCCCCCGCGAACAAACACGGCAACTTCGCCGGGGTTCACAATCAATTGCGAGCCAAGCTTGATATCTCCCAGCCCTTCGCGGGGAAACTTCTGGATAATCTCGTCCCGCCCCCAGCTCTCGACTGCTACGCGATCGAATATCTTAGGCATAATTGTGTTCTCCTGTTCCTCTTACTTGATCCCGTTCAGAACTTCCTGGCGGGAGTTGAAAATCTCGTTTGCTTCCAGAAGCGCCGTCGTGAGCGCCGAAAGAGGCTCGTTCAAGTCGCCGCCTTCCTTGACTGCTTTGGATAATACGTCGACTTCAGCCTGAATCTGATCTGTGTGATTCAGCATTTGTTCGTCGAACGAATAGAGCCGGGCCAGGTCTTCCTCGTCTACCTTGATGGCCGAAAAGAAGCCCGCGTACCCGACCGGTGCGTCCTTGATCTTGCCGATCAGACCCATCAACAAGTTGTCGGCACGCCCCATACGCTCGGCGTGTTCCATCGCCAGAAAGATGTCGCGGCTGACCGTCTGGTAGACCGAACTGTAATTCAGGCGTGCCTGCTCCAGCCGGCCGGTGATTGTATCGCGCAACAGTTGGTCCGCCTCGCGTCGGCGGCCGCGTTCCATGTAGCCGCTGAGGCCGGGGATTTTGCTCAATAGATTGCGCAGTCCGCCGGTGTCCCCGACGATCTTCTCGTAGAACCCTTCCACTTTTTCGACCATTTTTAGTTGTTCTCCTTCTCGAAAACTTTCCCGCCCGGTTGGGTTAACCTGTGACGGAAAAATAACAGATTTGCCGCTCTGACCCGACCTTTTTAGCGGTATTTATGGCAGGAAATATTCGGTGCCGCAATAGGGGCAGCGAATGACGCCCTTGCCCGCGATCTCCAGTTGCCCGTTGCAGTTCTTGCATCGGTCCAGCGTGCGAAGCTCGCTGGCCTCGCTTGAATAGAGGATGCCTTCATCCCAGTTAATGTAGCCGCTGTACAGGCCCATGTTGACCAACTCATAGAGCATGCCCTGGATTTCTTCCCGCGAACTGCGCATTTCAATCGCCAGGTCGGATATATGAACCTGGCCCTTGGCCTTGATCATGCCCAGCATCTTGCGCTGCTTGCCCGCAGATTCGGCGACCATCGATTCCTGCTTGCTGTGCATCAGCAAGTAAGCGCCGAAGGCTAACTGCGGCAGCACGAGCACCAGAAATCCCAGGGCGATGCCCAGCGTAGCCGCGCCCGAGGTCAGGCTGCCTTCGCTGCGATAGACGGACATCAGGACAAGGATGATGCCGCCGACGACAATGCCGCCGATGATGAGGATAATTCCCAGCGTTTTACCCATATTTCTCCCTCTTTGATTCGCTTATCCGAAGCCGGAGCTGCCGCCACCGCCGGATGAGCCACCGCTAAAGCCACCACTGAAACCGCCACCGCTGAACCCACCACCGGAACGGCTGCCACCGGTATTCGCCGGCGGTGGTGTGCTCTTCAGCACGTTGGATGTATTGTTCAACATGCGGGTGAGGCCGGCCGACATGCCTGCCAACCCGCCGGTTAGCCCACCGGATACGTCGCCGAGATTCGGCATTCCGCCACCGCTTGAACTGCCGCCCCCGCTGGTTCCGCTGCTCGGCCGCGGCATTCCGCCCATTGGCCTTGGCATATGGGCCGTGGGATATGGGATAAACCATGGCGGCACGGCCGTCGTGGGTGATTGCGAGAACGTGTTGATGAAGGAGCGCTCCAGTCCAAAGGCAATGGCGTAGGCCAGATACTTTTCAAAAATCTCGCTGGAGTTCTCAACATCGGCATACTGTTTAATATTCTGCAGATACTTCTTGAAGGCCAGCCACTTGGCGGTCGCTTCAGCTCCCTTGGCTGTTTTCCGCGGCATATGACGAGCAGCGATGAATAGCGCGATCGCGGAAATGATGATGGCCCCAACCGGGAAGCAAACCAGGCCGGCATTCCTTTCGCCCAGCAATATACCAAAGAGGAATAGGCCGGCAATCCCCATGCCAAACACCAATGCCGCGAGCCAGGTGTACCGGGAACGTACCGATTGCGGTGAGTGCGGCAGATAGCCCTCATCGATGAGATCATCGATGATCATGTTGCGGAGCGCCGGAATGTTACCGGCAAACTTATATTGCAGACTATTGAGCGTCCGGCTGTTATCGCCGCGGAATACGTCTTTCAAAAACTTGTTCTCGAAGCCCCGAAGATCGACATCTTGCTTGTCCGTACGGATGAAGGTGAAGCTCTTCTTCTCCTCTTCCATAATGACATAGCCGCGATGGGCCAGATCCACGAGCGTGGACATGATGTCCTGCATATCCACTTTTTCGTCGACCAGCGAGCCGACCATGGCCGGTGGCAGCGTATCGGGCGGTTCGGTGATGTAGTCCGGCACGACAATACCTAGTTGGGGATCACGGCCGCGCATGTACCACAGGAGTACCACGCCCAGCGGCCCAACGACGAGCAACAAGAGCGACAAAGCCAGAACCCCAAGCCCAATGGCGTCGCTTCGTTGCTCGGCGACCTGCCATTCCGGCGCGGCCGCGGCCAGCAGACCGGTGGGGAACTGAACCCGCACATCAAAGCTATTACCCGGCGTGAGAGGCAGATTAGCTTCGTAAGTGATGACGCGCTCGTCTTCACTGACGTTGATGAGCACGCTATCGGTTGCGACCTCGTTGAAGTAGGCTTCGACAAGGTGTTCATTGGTGTCGATTAATCTCTGCGGGGTGATGCCTTCCGGCAGGGTAATTGTGGCCCGGCTGCGGTTGACTGTGGCGGGATGATCGCTGGGAATGACCGTCCAGAATATCTGATCCCCTGACCCTTCTTCTGCTGCGCCCGATCTGACGGCTCCGTGGACGGTGTAGGCGAAGGTATAGGTATGCTCGCCGGTGGCCGGTTCAAAATACCAGTTGATCCGCGTTTCCCCGCCATCGTTGATCACCTCAAAGGTGCCGGGCGCATTCGAGGATGATTCCCTGAAGATTTGATCGCCTTCACGAACGCTGATATTGCTGATACCGTCGTTATTGCCCTGGCGACCGACGGGGATGCTGCGAAAGCCAAATGTGAAAGGCTCACCCTGGAAGTTCAGAGTTTGCGTCTCGGTTACTTCCAGTGATCCGTCGGGCTGGAGAACCATGTCGATATCCCAATTCGTCCAATTGAAAGTCTTGGTCTGCGCATGCGTGGTTGGAGCGAGCACCAGAAATAGGGCGATGAGGATAAGCAGGGCGATTGGTCGATTGTGGGTAGATTTGCCACTGAACATGAAAACCGTCCTTTTGGTTAATGATGATAAATGGCGGGGATCATCCCCATTATAATCCAACTTGAGAGAAATGCAGCAGTATCATGGTCCAAGATGTTGTTCAATGATGGCTTCAAGGCGGCCCGAAGCCAACAGGCGCGCCAATGCTGTGTTTATCTCGGACAGTAACATTTCGTCATCTATACGTACTGCCAGCGCGTAAGGTTCTGAGGCATCGGGAATTGGTGCAAATGTCATTTGCAGTTCCTCTGTCGGATGGTCTCTGAGGAACAGGCGGCCGCTGACGTAATCTGCCAGCGCTGCATCGGCCTTGCCTTCGGCCGCGGCGGCCATTGCCTCGGCAACATTCTCGAATGGGAGAACAGTCAGGTTGACGACTTGCTTTTGCCGGTCCAGCGCTTCAACATGCCCGAGGGAGCCTAACTCAACGGCTATCGAGGCGCCGCTCAAATCGCCCATGTCCTCTGCAATCCGACCATCGGCCGGAAAGAACAGGAAAAGCCCGGCATCAAAGTAGGGCGCGGTATATGAGATGTCCTTGGTGCGTTCGGGCGCGATCACCAGTGCGGAGATGAGCACGTCAACCTGCCCGGTCGTCAAGGCGTCGTACAGGCCATCATACCCGAAATGGGAGAATTGTGGTTCCAGGCCCAATTCCGCGGCCAAAGCGCGCCCCAAATCGATATCAATGCCCTCAACTGTGTCGTCCGTTGCCACCGCAAAGGGCGGGAAGGTGGGATCAACGCCCAGCCGCAATACACCCGCTTCCTGAATGTGTTCCCATGAGTCATTGGCTTTGCCGCATCCGCTCAGTAGAATGAGCATCCCCGATATGGCGAGCGTGAAAATAAGCGGCAACCCTATGCTCTTAATCCAGGTGGTCATGGTTAGTTGCCGGAGTATGCCTTGAGTGCATCATAGATGGGCTTGGTGACGAATTCCGGGGTTACCAGTGTGAAGTTGTCGGGATAGGAGCGCGTTGGGGCCGGGTAGCGAAAGGCCCAGACGGCCAACGTCTCGACGAAGGGCCAGTTCTTTTGCGCGTATTCCAGCGCGTCAATGGTGTACTCAATGCGCTGCCCTGGTTTCACTGCCATTGTCCATCGCGGGTGATCATTCCAGCCTGTTTCGGTGACATAGATCGGCGTCGCTGCGTCGCCGTTTTCGACCATGATTTGGCGCACCAGTTCAATACGACGGAAGTTCAGGATTTCCGGGCCGGGTTCGGCGTCGGCTGGGAAGGTCAGTCCGTAGGCGTGGGCCGCCAGGCCGTCGAAAAACTCGGCCGCGCCGGCGTCGTACATTCCTTGAAGGTAAATCAGATCATTGGTTGCCCACGGTGATCCTTCCGGCTCAATGGTCGGAGCCAGCGCCCCTGCAAGGACGGTAACGTCGGGGTTTGCCTGCTTGACCGCCGGGTAGACGACGGCCAACAACTCGGCATAATCTTGCGGGCCGGTCTGTCTATATCCCCATTCAAAGCTCAGGTTCGGCTCATTGCCGATGATGATGTAATCCACCGAATCCTTGTAACGTTCAGCGAACAGGGCGGCGAATGCAGCGAAATCGTCGTAGGCGCTTTGATCGAGATAGGTGAGCGGCGTGTCGGGCGGCCGGACCCAGTCCGGGGTGTATCCCAGTCGGGCGATGACTTTAAGCCCATTTGCCTGCGCGTGACCGATGACGAGGTCGGGATGCTCCCACGCTACGCTGCCGTCTTCGGATTGATAGTAGGCCCATGGGAAAAATTCGACGACCCAGGACGCGCCCATTTGCCTGACCATCTGCAATGTGCGCTGAATCTTCCACTCCTCGACCTCATCCGTCAGCCGCGTGTGGACGCCGAGAACGGGTGCGGTGGTGACTACGGCCTGGGGCGACCCAAAGGTGATAAGAGCCGGAGATGGTTGCAATAGAGCCAACACAAACGCGATGCCGAGAATCCGCCAGCCATAACGAAAAGTCGCCTGTTGTTGGAATTTTCCCCACCATTTATCAAGTTGCATGACAGGACTCATTATAGGAATTTGGTCGCACCAGGCTATAAATGCCTATCTGTAGTTCATTAAAATAGGTATTCGCCCATTGATGGCTATAATAACGGACGCGCCGCCGCGCGATAGGCAAGGGCAGTGAGTTGCGGCGGTTCATTCGTTCGCGGAGTTATCGTATTATGCGCATATTCATTACCGGAGCGACGGGGTTCGCAGGTTCGCATTTGGTTGAGCAACTTCTTGAGCAAGATCACCAGATTCTGGCTCTGGTTCATGCGGCCACGAGTCACCAGGATTTGCCGTCGCACGATCTCATTCAGCCGGTCGTCGGTGATTTGCTGGATCCCGAAGGCCTGGCCGGCGCGGTGGCGGCTGCTCGACCTGATATAATTTTCCACTTGGCGGGCCAGGCCTATCCGGCGCGCTCCTGGATCGATCCGGCACAGACGATCGCCGTTAATACGGGCGGCACGGCGAACCTGCTCCGCGCCGCGGCCGAGTATGGACGACCGCGCGTTGTTGTGGTCACGAGCGCCGAAATTTATGGGCCGATCTCCCCGGATGATCTTCCCCTGACGGAGAACACTCCACCCCATCCCCGACATCCTTATGGCGTGAGCAAACTGGCCGCGGGTCAGCTTGCGCAGGCCTACTGGGAGCGGTATGGGTTGCCTGTCGTCGAGGCTCGCCCCTTCAATCACATCGGGCCACGACAGGCGGCAGGTTTCGTCGTCCCCGATTTTGCCTCGCAATTGGCGGCCATTCGTCTCGGTCGCGCCAAGCCTGTGATCCGCGTCGGCAACCTGGAACCGGAGCGGGATTTTACGGACGTTCGGGATGTGGCGCGGGCTTATTGGCGACTCGCGGAGCAAGGATTGCCCGGCGAGGCATACCTCATCTGTTCCGGCCAATCGGTGAGCATTCGTCATCTGCTTGATACCCTGATCGAATTGAGTGGAGTTGCGGTGGAAGTGGAGACGGAGCAACGGCGGATAAATCCGGTTGATATCCCGTGCCTATATGGCAGCTACGCCAAAATTGAGCGCGATACGAACTGGCGGCCGCAGGTTCCGCTGCGCCAATCGCTGGCTGATGCCCTGGCCGATTGGGAACGGCGCTTGCTCCAGGCATAAGCACCATTATGGCTAAAGATAAGGAGAGGCTCGACGTTCTGCTGGTCGAGCGCGGCCTGGTTGAGACGCGTGCCCGGGCACGCGCCTATATCATGGCCGGCGAGGTCACCGTCGATGGTGCACGGGTCGATAAGGCTGGAACCCAAATTTCGCGTAGCGCTCAGATCGAGTTGATTGCGCCGATGCCCTACGCCAGTCGTGGGGGCTATAAGCTGGCGGGCGCGTTGGAACAGTTCAGTCTTGACGTGACCGATCAGATTGCTGCCGACGTGGGCGCTTGCACCGGCGGATTCACCGATGTCTTGTTGCAGCGCGGGGCCGCTCGCGTATACGCTATTGACGTAGGGCAGGGCCAACTGGTCTGGAAGCTTCGTCAGGACGAGCGCGTTGTCGTGATGGAGCGAACCAATGCCCGCTACCTGGACACCTTGCCGGAGCCGGTCGATCTGGCGGTCATTGACGTCTCGTTTATCTCGCTCAAATTGATCCTGCCGGCCGTCAGAAAATGGTTGACGGCCGCGGGCCAGGTCATAGCGCTCATTAAACCCCAGTTTGAGGCGGGGCCGGAATCGGTGGGCAAGGGGGGGATTGTCCGGGATGCGGCCGTCCATCGCGCTGTGCTGGAAGATGTGCTAGGCTGGGTGAGCGATCAAGGTTGGTGCGTTGGTGGCCTCGTTCAATCGCCTATTCAGGGGACCGACGGCAATGTGGAATTTCTCGTTTGGCTTCGCACTGATGGGGTACAAGGGCAGGACATCGCCACTTTGATCAATGCCGTTTTGGCCTGAGAAGGCAGCCTCTCAATGCACGCGAATATGGCTGACCCACTTCACTTGCTGGAGCGCGTCTTCCTTTTCGTCGGGCACGATCAATCGGATCAAACCTTCATCCCGTCTTAGCGGCCGGTCGTCGATTTTCAATACCAGTAGTGCCGGCCTTTCACCCATCGTTGCCAAAGCCGCATGTGTGAGGCGTGTCCCGAAGCCGTCGCCGCTAATGACGTCAATATATACCCACGCATTCTTCGTGTAGCGACTTACCAGCTCTACAATCTGCACCCCTTGAAATGCAAAAGGGCCGCTGGTGCCGTGGCCGGTGCTCACAATATAGCAATTGTTTACGGTGGATTGTGGAAGACCTGCCAGCTCATCGGGCGTCACGCGGACAGTTTGTGAGTTTGTGTAAATCGTCAGCGCGGAGTCGTCATCCGGTGGGATGGGGTTAGGATCATGAGCATGGGGTGGGGTCCAATCATCGGGAGTCATCTACTCGAATTCCTTCTTCCTGACACGGACAGATAAATGTTCGTGGTAGCAGGCGATTATTCATGTTCCGGGGCATGGGTAAGCGCAAGCCAATTTGTTATACTTGCGCGCATGGATCAAAGCAAAATTCGCAATTTTTGCATTATCGCTCATATCGACCATGGTAAGTCAACCTTGGCTGACCGGCTTCTACAAGCCACCGGCACGATCTCCGACCGGGAAATGCAGGAGCAGGTGCTCGATAGCATGGATATCGAGCGCGAGAAGGGCGTCACTATCAAGGCTTCGGCCGTTCGCATGAACTATAACGCCAATGACGGCGAAACGTACGAGATGAATCTTATCGACACCCCCGGGCACGTGGACTTCGCCTATGAAGTCAGTCGGGCCTTGCAAGGGTGTGAGGGAGCCATTCTCGTTGTCGATGCTACCCAGGGTATCGAGGCGCAAACGCTGGCCAATCTCTACATGGCGGTGGAGGCCGACCTGGAGCTTCTGCCGGTGGTGAACAAGATCGATCTCCCCGCAGCGATGCCCGAAGACGTGGCCGAAGAGGTCGAGAATATCACCGGTATTGCCGCGGAAGACGTGATCCCGATCAGCGCCAAGACGGGTGTTAATATTGAGGCCGTGCTGGAAGCGATCGTCCGCATGATCCCACCCCCAAACGGCGATAGGGACGGCCCACTGCAAGCGCTGGTGTTCGATTCACATTACGATTCCTACAAAGGTGTGATCGCCTATGTGCGTGTTTTCGAGGGGACGCTTCGCAATCGCCAAATGATCAAGATGATGTCGAATGATGTCGTCGTCGAACCAATCGAGATCGGCATCTTCAATCCCGGTATGATGCCGGTGAACGAACTGACGGCCGGGGAGGTCGGCTATATTGCGACCGGCTTGAAGACCGTGCGCGATTGCCGGGTAGGCGACACTATCACCCCACGCGATAAACCGGCGGCGAAGCCGCTGCATGGCTATAAGGCAATCAAGCCGATGGTCTATGCGGGGCTTTACCCCAGCGACGGCGAGGATTATCCACTGCTGAAAGAGGCCCTCGAGCGCCTGCAACTGAACGATGCTTCGCTCGTGTACGAGCCGGAAACATCCAACGCGCTCAACTTCGGCTTTCGCTGCGGCTTCCTGGGGCTTTTCCATATGGAGATCATCCAGGAGCGACTGGAGCGGGAGTACGATCTCGATCTGGTGGCAACTGCGCCGAGTGTCGAATACGAAGTCGTCATGGCCAATACGGGCGAAGTGCGCTTCATCGAAAGCCCGGCCGACTTGCCCGACGAGAGTACCATTGCCGAGATTCGTGAGCCATGGATGCGTGTCCAGATTTTCGCTCCCGAAGAGTTTTACGGGACCGTTATGGATCTTGCTCGCAAGCGGCGAGGCGAGTTCGTCAAGCAGGAGCATCCCGCGCCGGGGCGCGTTGTTTTGCACTACTACCTGCCGCTGGCGGAAATGATCATTGATTTCTACGACAAGCTAAAAAGCAGCACGCGCGGTTACGCCTCGATGGATTACGAATTCGACGGGTATCGCGCCTCCAATCTGGTCAAGCTCGAAGTGCTTGTGGCGAAGACGCCGGTTGACGCGCTGGCGATGATCGTCCATGCCGACGATGCCTACCATCGCGGTCAGCGGTTGGTGACCGAGCTAAAAGAGCTGATCCCCCGACAGATGTATGAAGTGCCGATTCAGGCGGCCACGGGCAAGCGTGTGATTAGTCGTGCCAACGTTAAGGCAATGCGCAAGGATGTGCTGGCAAAATGCTATGGGGGCGATATTACCCGGAAGAAAAAGCTGCTGGAGAAGCAGAAGAAGGGTAAGAAGCGCATGAAGATGATCGGCAATGTGGAAGTGCCGCAGGAAGCGTTCATGGCCGTGCTGAAGCTCGGCGAGGATTAAGCTCCTTAACGAACGACGCCGGCCACAATCCACCGCTGTGGCCGGCCAAGGTTTCCGCCCCACTTTCGCAAACTAATTTATCAATCGAGGTACGCTCATGAAAAGCGCTGACCAGGCATGCCCGGCCTGTGGCTCGTCCGGCATGTCCATATTCTATGCTGTAGATAATGTTCCGGTGAATAGCGTTCTGCTGGTGATGAATCGTGATGAGGCATTGGGATTTCAGACCGGAGATATTTCCCTCGCCGCCTGCCCGCAATGCGGCTTCATATCAAATATCGCATTCGATGAGACACTGACGCAATATACGGAGCGCTATGAAGCGACGCAAGGTTATTCGCCGACCTTCAACAAGTTCCATCAGGCGCTGGCGAGTGATCTCATCGACCAATACGATCTGCACGGCAAGGACATCATC
>JRYI01000416.1_pt1 | contig 26945 bp, 25 predicted proteins | sample 235361 | NCBI WGS metagenome assembly JRYI01 (sample SAMN03074212, study PRJNA261471) | activated sludge metagenome | biome: Common Effluent Treatment Plant; feature: Wastewater; material: Activated sludge; isolation source: activated biomass in a lab-scale reactor treating industrial wastewater at...
AGCTGCGAGGGGAAGCGGTCGGCCAGCCAGTCGAGCTGCACGAGCTCGAGGAGACGCAGCACCCTGGAGCGGATCTCCTTCTCCGACGGACGCTCGGACCTCGGCTTGACGCGCAAGCCGAAGGCGACGTTCTCGAACACGGTCATGTGACGGAACAGGGCGTAATGCTGGAAGACGAATCCGACATGACGCTCGCGCACATGCTTGCGGGAGGCATCCTCGCCCGAGAGGATGACCGAGCCCTCGTCGGCATAGTCGAGGCCGGCGATGATGCGCAGCAAGGTGGTCTTTCCGCATCCCGACGGCCCGAGAAGAGCGATCAGCTCGCCGCGCGGAAGATCGAGAGAGATATCGTCCAGCGCCTTGAACGCGCCGAAGGACTTCGAGACGTTGCGGACCTCGATGCTCACGACGCCTTCTCCTCGGTAACGAGACCCGTCCGCCATTCGATGCCGATCTTGATGGCGAGCGTTACGAGCGCCAGCAGCGCAAGCAGCGACGCCACAGCGAAGGCGGCCGCGAACTGATATTCGTTATATAGGATTTCCACATGCAGCGGCATGGTGTTCGTCTCGCCGCGAATGTGGCCCGAGACGACCGAGACGGCACCGAACTCGCCCATGGCGCGCGCGTTGCAGAGGATCACGCCGTAGAGCAGCGCCCATTTGATGTTGGGCAGCGTGACGCGCCAGAACGTCTGCCATCCCGACGCGCCGAGCGTGACGGCGGCTTCCTCCTCGTCCCTGCCCTGGGCCTGCATCAACGCAATGAGCTCGCGCGCGACGAAGGGGAAGGTGACGAAAATCGTCGCCAGAACGATGCCCGGCACGGCGAAGATGATCTTGATGTCGTGCTCCGAGAGCCATGGCCCGATCCAGCCCTGGGCGCCGAAGATCAGCACGTAGACGAAGCCGGCGACGACGGGGGAGACCGAAAACGGGAGGTCGATGAAGGTGACGAGGACATGCTTGCCCGGAAAGTCGAACTTGGCGATGGCCCATGCGGCCGCGACGCCGAAGACCAGATTGAGCGGCACCGCGATGGCGGCCGCGAGCAGCGTGAGCCTTATGGCCGCGAGCGCGTCCGGCTCGACCAGGGCGGCGATGTAGGCCTCCCAGCCCTTGCGGAACGCCTCGGCGAACACGGCAACCAGCGGCAGAACCAGAAAGAGCGCGAAGTACGTCAGCCCGATCGCGAGCAGCGTATATTTCGCATAGGGCCGGTCGCGCGTGGCGACGTTGGCCTCGAAGCGGGTTGCAGACCCCGAGTGGGGCGCAAGGCGTGCTGCCGCGCCTGCCATCAGACGGTCCTCCCCGTGCGCCGTGCGGTCCACGCCTGCAGGCCGTTGATCACGAGCAGCAGGGCGAAGGACACGATCAGCATCACGGATGCGACCGCGGTGGCGCCCTCGTAGTCGTATTGCTCGAGCTTGGTGATGATCATCAGCGGCGTGATCTCCGAGACGAACGGGATGTTGCCGGCGATGAAGATCACCGACCCGTATTCGCCGACGGCGCGGGCGAACGCCAAGGCGAAGCCGGTCAGAAGCGCGGGCAGGAGTGCGGGAAACACCACGCGGCGGAACGTCTGGAGGCGGTTCGCGCCGAGGCTCGCGGCCGCCTCCTCGAACTCCGCGTCGAGATCCTCGATGATCGGCTGCACCGTTCTCACGATGAAGGGCAGCCCGATGAACGTCAGCGCGACCAGAATGCCCAAGGGCGTGAACGCGACGCGGATGCCCATCGGTTCCAGGATCTGGCCGACCCAGCCGTTCCTGGCGTAGATCGCCGTCAGAGCGATGCCGGCAACGGCGGTGGGGAGCGCGAACGGAAGATCGATCAAAGCGTCCACCAGCTTCCTGCCGGGGAAGGTGTAGCGAACCAGGCTCCAGGCCAGGATCAGACCGAAGACGACGTTGATGGCTGCCGCGAGCAGCGAGGCGCCGAAGCTCAGCCGATAGGAGGCGAGGACCCGGGGCGAGGTGGCGGCGTCGAAAAACGCCTGCCATCCCATTCCGGCCGACTTGATGAAGACGGCCGACAGCGGGATCAGAACGATCAGCGACAGATAGGCGAGCGTGAACCCGAGCGACAGCCCGAATCCGGGCAGAACTCTCTCAGCGCGTGCGTAAGCCATGTCCTCCGCGTCCCGGTCAGTGCGCAATCGTCAGGGCGACAACCACGGCAAGGGAACACAGAAGAGCCGTCCAGGAGATGAGCGTCTCGATATGTGTCAGTTTCGATGGCACGGTCGTTTCTCCGGAACTCATGCTCGCACCCTACGGCCGCGCCTTTCGAACCAAAACGAAGAAGAACTTCGATCCTTATTCGAATTCGTGAAATAGAGGGGGCCGGTGAGGCGGTCCGATCACGACAAGGGCCGCCCCAAGGGGCGGCCCTTCCGCAATCCGATAGATGAGAGACGCGCGGGATCAGAACTTGATGATGGCCCCCGTCTGCACAAGATCGAGATCTTCGAGTGGGACGCCGGCGAGTGCGCCGGTGCTGTTCTGACGTAGCGTCAGATCGCCCTCCACATGGCGATAGGAGAGATAAAGGACCATCGACGCCGCATCGAGCCCCTGAGCGAAGCCGAACCCGTAGACTTCGACGTCGCTGCTGAAAATGGACGCGGACGAGGAGAAGGGATTGAGCGGATCGGGAGACGAGGCGCTCGTTCCGTTGATGCTGCGGGCGATGCCGCCGCCGTCATAATCGTAATACTCGCCGTAGACGGTGGTCTTGCCGAGCGAGAAGAACTTCTTCTCGATGCCCGCCTGGATCGCCCAGAAGTGCGACGTGTCGTCCGGCTTGTTGGCGGCCGCGGCAGAGAACGCCGGGGTCGTTAGCAGAACGTCGTCCTTCACCCGGCCGGCACCGACGTTCACGAAGAGACCTGTCGCCTGGTGCAGGACGCTTACCGAGCCACCGAGGTGACGGCAATCCTCATCCTTGGACAGGCCGGTGCCGCGAGCCGGGCATTCGTGCTTCGTTTCCGGGCCATCGGTGATCTGCAGGTATCCGATACCGGCCGCGACCTCGAAACCGCCGATCTCGCCCGCATAGCGGAGCGCNNTCGCCGGTGACGCTCGATCGCAAGTAGAGGCCGAGGCCCGTATCCTCCACGTCGGAATACTTGGCGAAATCGCGGGTCTGCGTGAGGTTGGACTCGGTGATCGCATCCGTGGCGGCCGCCTGCGTGCCGACCGAGACCGCGCCGTACGACTTGCTCTTCAGATACCAATAGCTGTCGCGCAGATCGAGCCCGACATCGTTCGGGTTGTCGTTGCCCGTGGGATTGCTCTGCGTGAAGCGTTTCGAGTTCGCCGTGCGGATGCCGATCTCGATGCGGTAGCCCGCCTCCCAATCGGCATCGATCTTCGCCTTGCCGCGGAAGCCGACGCGCGTACGGGCGTTATCGTTGGTGACGACGTAGGCATTGTCCTCGAAGCCGTCATCCCAATAGATAATCGATTGATTGATCTGACCGTAGACCTCGAGCGAAAGTTTGCGGTTGCCTTTGCGCGCCGTCGTCGCCTCGAGCTCCGCAATCCGCTCCTCGAGGTCTGCGCAGCAATCTCCCCCGAGATCGGCTGCGAACGACGGCGCCCAGCTTGTCGTGACGAGGAGGCCGGCCGCGATCGCGGCCACCCCTCCGGTCCGTCCCAAATGTCCCCCAACCATGCGACCTTCTCCGTTATGCTCGACGGAAACTCCGTCATAGCGAGTTGAGATTTAATAGATTTTCTTTGTTTTCTACGAAGGCTCACGTCTGGAGCCTTCGTCCTGTCGCAATGAGAAATCGTGACTGCGTTCCACGCTCTTTGGCAACAAAGCCGCGCGCGTTATCCGCCGTGGCCGTCCTGCGACCGGGGCTCAGCTCTTCGAGCTGTAGATCTGGTCGAAGGTGCCGCCGTCCTTGAAGTGCTCCTCGTAGGCTTTGGTCCAGCCGCCGAAAGCCTCGTCGATGGTGAACAGCGTTACCGGCACGAGCTGCGCCTTGTACTTTTCAGCGAACTTCGGGTTACGCGGGCGATAGAAGTTTCGGCCGGCAATATCCTGGCCCTCGTCGCTGTAAAGATAGTCGAGGTATGCCTCAGCCACCTTGCGCGTGCCGTGCTTGTCGACGTTCTTGTCGACGACCGCGACGGTCGGCTCGGCCAGGATCGACAGAGAGGGAATCACGATCTCGAACTTGTCGGGGCCAAGCTCCTTGATGGCCAGGTGAGCCTCGTTCTCCCACGAAATGAACACATCACCCACGCCACGCTCGACGAACGTCGTGGTCGAGCCGCGCGCGCCGCTGTCGAGCACCGCGACGTTCCTGTAGAGGTTGGCGACGAACTCCTTGGCCTTCTCCGCGCCGCCGTATTTCTGGTCGGCATAGTGCCAGGCGGCCAGGTAGTTCCATTGGGCGCCGCCCGAGGTCTTGGGGTTCGGCGTGATGACCGAGACGCCGGGCTTGGCGAGATCGTCCCAGTCCTTGATGGACTTCGGATTCCCCTTACGCACCAGGAAGACGATGGTCGAGGTGTAAGGCGCCGAGTTGTCCTTGAGACGGCTCTGCCAGCCCTCGTTGATCAGACCGCCTTTCTTGCTCACCGCATCGACATCGCGGGCGAGCGCGAGCGTCACCACGTCGGCTCCGAGGCCGTCGATCACGGCGCGCGCCTGCTTTCCGGAGCCGCCGTGCGACTGCTTGATGGTGACGTCCTCGCCGGTCTTCTCCTTCCAATGCTTGGCGAAAGCGGCATTGAACTCGACATAGAGCTCACGGGTCGGGTCATAGGACACGTTCAGGAGCTCGGCCGCGGACGCGGCGGCAGAGAGCCCGGCGAGGCTCACCGAAAGGCTGAGCGCCAGCGCGGTGCGGCGGGTGAAACGGGCGATCGACATGAGACATTCCTCTTCAGCAGGCTTGACTGAATCGGCACGGTAAGCATCCGCCCTGCGGGGGCGAACCAAGAAGAAATGCAGAGCTTATGAACGCCTCCGGCACATACTGGCCGGTCAAAGCCGCCCGATCCGGATTTCCGGAGCACCATCCCCCGCCCCCAGGACTGGGAACTCCCGTTGGCCGCGCGGGATCCATCGCAGAAGGCGGGGCTATGCCATCCGGATGCAATGCTTCTCAGGTCTTGTTGTTTGACGGCCGTCGGGAAGACGCGTCTTGATGAGGCTGCGACGCGATTGTGCGCCGCCGCGGTGATTTCGAGGTTCGCTTGCGCCGCGTCATCAAACGCTAAGGAGCAGCCGCATGATGGTTTCCCCTTCCATGCCGGCCGCCTCGGCGCCCCGCGCCGAGCCGGCCCGCCACCTGTCCTTCCTCTCGCGCCGGTGTTGTTGTTGCTGATGCGACAGCGGGCCCGCCGCCCGCCCTGCAACCCATTCAGCTTCTGTGCGTTGAGCCCGCCTATACGCGGGAGAAGGATCCATCCATGTCAGACGCATTCGTCATCGAAGTCGCCGACGAGACCGCCGGCATCGTCGTTCGCCTGGGCAACGAGAAGAGCTTCCGCTTCCACGCCTCCCTGCCGCGCTATTTTCCGCTCGACGGGAAGGCCTTCGCGACCCCCCGGGACGCCGAGCGCGCCGCACTCGCGCAAATCGGCCGTCCCGGACGGCAGAAAGCAAGGGCCGCCTGAGAGCGCCCCGACCGCGCGGATGCCTGCCGCGCGGTCGGGTGCCCTGCGGGCTTTTGCGTCCGGTTTTTCCCGCCCCTGCCCCCCGCAAGCATGAAAACGAGGCCTCGCCTCTTCTTTTTTTTCCGGCACAAAAAAAGAGCCCATGCGCCGCGCGCGCTTCGAAAAAGCCGTTTTTATTCCCTGAGGGTGCCTTTCCGCCCGCCCGTCTCGCGAATTTTGCCATTATTTGGCCCGAGGTTTCGCGGCGGCTTCACTCTCGTCCGCGGAGATCTCGGGGGCTTCAGTGCATCTTTCGCGCCCATCTCGCGTTGCCAAGGCAGCGCTCCTCTTGGCTGCAACCGGCGTGCTCGGTGCCGGCGCGCCCACACGTGCTGCGGCCGGAGACTGCGAAACCAAAGCCGGCGTCGCGGTGCTGTCGTCGCCTCTCGCGCCACGGGCAGGGGCTCCCTTGCGCGTCGTCTTCACCGCCGAGCAGCCGGTCGACGGCGAGCTTCAGCTCATTGCGCCGGACGGAACCGTTTCGGCCAGATCCGCAGAGCGGCGCGGGGGGCCGCCCTATTCCTGGTTCGCCGAGGTCGAGACACCGGGCGCGGGCATCTGGAAAGCGACCCTGACGCGAAGCGGTGCACCGGCCGACTGCGCCACGCTCACGCACGAGATCGAAGTGCGCCGCAAGCGGGCGGCCGCGCCGCGACAGGCCCAGGGCAGCGTGTGGCCCGTCCGGCTTGCCTGGAATCGGGAGACGGAGAACCTCTATTCCGCCTGGATCGAGAAGCTGTTCGATGCACCTCTCGACGAGTCGCCGTCGTGGAAGGCTCTGCACGACGTTCTGCGCGACCGCTCGCGCAACGTGCTCTTCAATCACCTCGAGCTCGGCGAGGACGAGAAAGGCCTCGTCATCCGACCCGACTGCGCCGACCTCCCCTATTTCCTGCGCGCGTATTTCGCCTTCAAGATGGGCTTGCCGTTCGGCTACTCGAAGTGCACGCGCGGCAGCGGCGGGCGGGCGCCGAAATGCACCCAGTGGTGGAACATCCAGAAGGAGGAGCCGCCTCCGGCGCCACCGCCTTCGCAGGAGGTCGTCGCCTCCAGCGGCAGCCTGTTCGCGATCTTCGATTCCGCGCCGGCCGCGACGCCGTCTGCGGCCGCAGCACCGAAGCTCCCTCAGAGGCCGCAAGGGCTCGTCCCGGGGTTCGGCTACTATATGCGCACCACGATCGCCAACAGCGTCCATTCCGGCAATGGCCGGACGGCCGCCGCGGACGACAACACCGATTACTATCCCGTGGCGCTCACTGAGAACGCGCTGCGCCCCGGAACCATCTATGCCGATCCTTACGGGCACGTGCTCGTCCTGACGCGGCGCATCGCGCAGACGGACGGATCGGCCGGCGTGTTTCTCGCCGTCGACGGACAGCCGGACGGCACGGTCGCGCGCAAGCGGTTCTGGCGCGGCAACTTCCTGTTCGCGCAAAACCCGGCGCTCGGCAGTCCCGGCTTCAAGCGCTTCCGGCCGGTCGTGCGCGGCAAGAGCGGCCTCCGGCAACTCACCAACGCCGAGATCGCAAAGAACCCCGAGTACGGCGATTTCTCGCTCGATCAGTCGAAGCTCGGGATCGAAGACTTCTACGACCGCATGGACGACGTGCTGTCGCCGGCGCCGCTCGATCCCGAACGGGCCATGAAAGAGGCGATCACCGCGCTCGACGAGCAGGTGACCGCGCGCGTGACGTCGGTCGAGAACGGCCGCAAATACCAGAACGACGGAGGCCGGGAGGTCGCCATTCCCGACGGCGCCTCGATTTTCGAGACGACGGGGGCGTGGGAGGACTTCGCGACGCCCTCGCGGGATCTGCGTCTCCTGATCGCCATCGACGTGGTGCGCGGATTTCCCGATCGCGTGGCGCGTCGGCCCGAGCGCTACGCGATGCCCAAGGACGAGAGCGTCGCAGACGTCAAGGCCCGGCTCGACAGCGTGCTCGCAGCGGAGCTTGCGGCGCGCAAGTTTTCCTACACGCGCAGCGACGGCTCGCAATGGGAACTCGCGCTCAAGGATGTCGTCGCGCGCACGCCCGCCCTCGAGATGGCTTACAATATCAACGATTGCGTCGAGCTTCGCTGGGGCGCGGGAGAGGGGAGCGACGAGGCCGCGACGTGCAAGCGGCGCGCGTCCGAGGCCCAACGCAAGAAGATGGCTTCGGATTACCGCGCCTGGTTTGCCGAACGGCGGCGCCCCCCGCGTCCGTAAGGACCCTCGGAGCGCGCGGCCGAGATCAAGCCATGAGGTCTTTGGTGCGGACGGTGGGACTCGAACCCACACGACGTTGCCGTCTCAGGATTTTAAGTCCTGTGTGTCTACCGGTTCCACCACGTCCGCGAGTGTGGGCTCTCCAGGGCGCCCGGGCGGGCCTTTATGCGCCGGGGCGGGCTGCGGCTCAAGCCGCTTGCGTCAAGTGCGAACCTCGCCGCCGCCCGGAGCCGAAGAGTTGGGTCCACCGTGGCGGATGGCGGCTCTCAGCAGAATGAAAAGCATCCACCCGTTGAGACCGTGCCACAGGAAATGACTGCCACGGAGGTGGCCGCCAAAGCGGCTCAGCTCGCATAGCTCGAGATCCAGCGTGCGGACGGTCATCGACATCAGGAAAATGACGGACGCCAGCGCCATCGCACGACCCGCCGGATGGGCTGCGAGCACGACGGCAGCCCCTACCAGCGCGAGCAATGCCGGCGCGTATGCGNNCACCATGAACAGCGCGATCGGAACCGTGTCGGCCAGCAAAGCCCACCGCGTCGCATAGGTGTGGAAGAGGAAGCTGCCGATGCCGATCACAAACGTAAGCCCGACCAGGGCCGCAGCGGCGGGGCTGCGCCGCTCCGGTGGCAGCGCGGCATACTCTTTCGCCGCGGCCAGGGCCGCAATGACGAACGCCGCGTTGCTCACCGCATTGAGCGGCTCAGCCCAGAATGCGGGGTCGTGGCCGCGCTCGCAGTAGAGATAGATCTTCTCGCCGAGGCTCATGCGCTTCCATCCGGCGCGCCAGACGTCGCGGACGGGCTCAATTCGCGGCGCGCCGCCGGCCGCCTTCAGCATCAGCGTGCGCAGCTCGGTCGGATCGTCGAGATCGATCGTGTGCGGATACTCGGGCTCCTTGCCGACGGCATCCTTCATCACGTCGCCTTCCGCCGTATAGAAAATCGTGCGCGGAACATACGTGCCATCGGGAGAGAACGCGCCGTTGGCGTCAGGGTCCTTATCGACATCGACGAGGATCATGACGAAGTGCTTCGACGCGGCGACGACCCCCGGATCCTTCCAGACCGCGCGGTAACGCTTGCAGGAACTGCACCAGGACGCGTGAAAGAGCATGACGACGGGCTTGCCGCTGCGGCTCGCCTCGCGAATGCCCGGGCCCACGTCGCGCCAGGCGATCTCTGCGCCGTTCCACAGCTCCGCCATGTCCGGCTCGCGCGCCGACAGGGGATCGAGCAGCGGGTCGCTCGCCAGGAGCACCAGGGCGAGGCCGGCGGCGGCGAGAGGGGCCGCGGCATAGCGGAGAAAGAGGCGGGCGCGGTTCAGCATCAGAGTTCTCTCCTTGCTCGATGGGTCTTTTTCCCGCGTCCCGGCCACCGACGCAAGATCATGCGCGCCCACCGCCCGGCGCGCGCGCCCTGCGTGCGGAAAAAAGTGAGTCCCATTCTCTTGACGGCCCAGCGATCTCCTCCCACATATGTTAATGTGATAAACATTCACATGAGGGGCAGCGTATGCGCGACATGGTTCTGAAGCTCGACGAGATGGGCCGGCCAGCATGGCTCGGCCTCATGGTGATCAGTTTCATTCTCTTCTGGCCGCTGGGACTGGCCGTCCTGGCTTTTCTTCTCTGGAGTGGACGCATGGGACATGGATGGGGTTGTTGCAGCGCCGGCGATCGTTCACGCTGGAAACAGCGGTTCGCGGAAAAATGGGAGCGCCACGGGGCCGAAAGATGGCGCGGCGGCTTCCCCTCGTCGGGCAACCGGGCTTTCGACGAGTACCGGGAGGAAACGCTGAAGCGGCTCGAGGACGAGCAGCGGGAGTTCCGTGAGTTTCTCGAGCGCCTCCGCCTTGCCAAGGACCGCGCCGAGTTCGACCAGTTCATGACCGAACGCAAGAACCGGCCCGCAGATGAGGCGTCCGGTCGGAGCGACCCCGACGACGCGGCACCTCCGCCACACGGCTGACGAGCGGCATTCGAACCAAACCACATGCGGGCCGGCTTTTCCCAGGAAGAGCCGGCCTCTGTTTTGGGATCACTGGAGGGTTTCCGTTTCAGGTGGAAACAGCGGTTTGTATGCGGATGCGTGTCTGGACTCCGGCCTTCGCCGGAGTGACGTTGAGTTAGACTGCCACACGGCATCATGGCGGAGCCATGCTCTGCATAGACGGCCGGGATCGAGACATGCCGATTGCGCGCACGGCCATGCTTCCACCCAAGCCGGACAGACCCTAGCGAAACGCCTTGTCGAGATGCAGGGCCTGGTCCAGGCCCTTCACGGTCTCGAGCCCCTTCACACCGGCCAGGTTGGCGCCGTCGAAGTCTGCGCCGGTCACGTCGGCCCCCGAGAGATTGGCGCCCGAGAAGTCCACCTGCGACAGGTCCGCCTCGACCAGCCTGGCGCCCGTCAGGTCGGCGCCGACCATGCTCGAGAACGTGAGGACGCTCCGCGTGAGATCGGCCTCGCGCAACGTCGCTCCCGAAAAATCACAGGATTTCAGGACATTCTTGGCCAGCGTGACGAGCGTGCCCTGGCCGGGCCGGGCCTCGAGGGGGCTGAAGTCCGCGCGCGTCAGGTCGGCGCCGCGGAAGTCCGCGCCCGAGAGATCCGCCTGTACGCGAATGCCCGTGAGGTCCGCGCCGGCGAAGCGAGGCGCATCGGCGTGGTCGTTCTGCATGTCGGAGTAGACGGTCGGGCGGAAGATCGTGGCGCCGCTGAGGTTGGCGCCCGAGAGGTCCGCCCGGATCAACACGGCGCGGTCCAGTCGCGTGTTGGAGATGTCCGCGCCCCGGAGATCGGAGCCGGTGAGATCGACGCCGTACAGATCCGAGCGCGCGAGCGTGGCCTGCTTGAAGTCCAGGCCGGAGAGATCGAGATACGTGAAATCGTGGCCGGCATAATCAAGATGCTCGCCGGGCTTGGCGTTGAAAAGCTGCAGGGTGATCTCGCGCGCGGTGAAGTCCGCATCCGGAGACACGTTCTCACGCGCCTCCTCCGCCGCCGCCGGCGCGGCGAGGCTCATCAGTCCGCACAACACTATCTGCCGCAGAAAAGCAGCCGCCATGANNTGTCACGCCGCGCCGACGCCGCCGCCGGGCGGTGTCGAGATCAGAACCGCATCGCCCGGCCCGAGCGTGGCGCTCGCGGCTCCGGGCAACTCCTCCGTCCTGCCGTCGCGGCGCCGGATGGCGTTGCGGCCCGTCTCCCCCGGCGCGCCGCCCGCAAGCCCGAACGGCCTTATCTTGCGGAAGCCCGACAGGATCGCGCAGCGCATGGGCTCCAGGAAGCGGATGACACGCAGCGTCCCGTCGCCGCTCTTCCAGCGGCCTTTGCCCCCAGAGCCGCGGCGAATGGAAAAGCGTTCGAGGACGACGGGATAGCGGCTCTCCAGAACCTCGGGATCGGTCAATCGCGTGTTCGTCATGTGGACGTGCACGGCCGCTGCGCCGCCGAAGCCGTTGCCCTCGCTGTCGAAGCCGGCCGGGGCGCCGGAGCAGATGGTCTCGTAGTACTGCACGCGGTCGTTGCCGAAGGTCAGGTTGTTCATGGTGCCCTGTGCGGAGCCCAGCACGCCCAAGGCCGCAAACAGCGCGTTGGTCATGACCTGGCTGGTCTCGACGTTGCCCGCGACGACGGCGGCCGGATAGGCGGGCTTCAGCATGGAGCCGTCCGGGATCACGATCTCGATGGGGCGCAGGCAGCCGGCATTGAGCGGGATCGGCGCGTCGAGCAGGACGCGGACGACATAGAGCACGGCGGCGCGGGCGACGGGCTCCGGCGCGTTGACGTTGGTCGGCTGCTGCGGCGAGGTGCCGGTGAAATCCACTTTGGCCGTACGGCGTGCGCGGTCGATGGTGACGGCAACCTCGATCGCCCAGCCGCCGTCGGTCTCGGCGCGGAAATGCCCGTCCTTCAAGCCGCCGATGAGACGGCGCACGGCCTCCTCGGCATTGGTTTGCACATGCGCCATGTAGCTCGCGACGACGTCGGTGCCGAACTCGCCGACGAGGCGCAGCAGCTCGGATCGTCCGCGCGCGTTGGCGGCGACCTGCGCCTTGAGGTCGGCGATGTTCTGCGCCGGGTTGCGCGCCGGATAACGCGCGCCCGTCAGCAGCGCCAATGTCTCGGCCTCAAGGAAGCGGCCTTCGCGCACGAGCGGCACGCAGTCGATGTAGACGCCTTCCTGCTCGATGGTCGCGGCGTCGGGGCTCATGGAGCCGGGCGCGGTGCCGCCGATGTCGGCGTGGTGGCCGCGGCTCGCGACGTAAAACGCGGGCTTTGCCGCGCCGTCGAGGAAGACCGGCGTGACGACGGTGATGTCCGGGAGATGCGTGCCGCCGGCGTAGGGCGCGTTCAGCATGTCGACGTCGCCGGGCCTGAGGTCCGCGCCGCGCTCGCGGATCACGGTCTCGACGGCGCTCTCCATGCTGCCGAGATGGACCGGCACGTGCGGCGCGTTGGCGACCAGATGCCCCTCGCCGTCGAACACCGCGCAGGAGAAGTCGAGCCGNNCCCAGCCGGGCTCGACGACGACGGTCTGGTTGGCCTCGATGATGAGGGCCGGACCGGCGACGACCTGGCCGGCCGCGAGGGCATCGCGCTGCCAGACGCCGGCCTCGTGCCAAGCGCCTTGCGAGTAGAAGCGGGTCTCTGCGACCGCCTCGGCGGGCGCACCATCGGTGCCTCTCGGGGTCTCCGCCGGCTCGTCGCCGCGGGCTTCCGCCTCCACCTCGACAACGGCAATGACGACGCGCTTTTCCGGCGATGTGAAACCGAAGCGCTGGAGGTGCGCGGCCTCGAAGGCGCGCCGGAGGTCGGCAACCGGAGAGCCGCCTTCGTCCGCATCCACTTCTCCGACGCTCCCCGGAGCGGAGTCGGGAAAAGAGACTGGCAGCGCGACCTCTGTCGCCTCGTAGCGCAGGTGAAGCCGGGCCGTCGTACGCATGCGCTCGAGAGACGCGCCCTCTGCCGCGAGCTCGTCGGCGGCCTCCCCGCGCATCACCTCGGCAAGCGTTCGCGCTGCCGCCACGCCGAGCGCGTCGAGCGGCCTCTCGAGGGACCGCTCGCGGCTCGCGCGGAGCGCAGAGAGGCCGATCCCGTAGGCGGAGAGAAGCCCGGACAACGGGTGGATCAGGATCTCGCGCATGCCGAGCGTATCGGCCATCAGGCAGACGTGCTGGCCCGCCGCCGACCCAAACCCATTCAGGGCGTAGCCTGTGAGGTCGTAGCCGCGCGCGACGGAGATCTTCTTCACCGCTTTCGCCATGTTCTCGACGGCGATGCGGATGGCGCCGTCCGCCACCTCCGCTGCCGTGCGGCCGCCGCCGATGCGGTGAGCGAGCTCGGCAAAGGCCTGGCGCGGCGCGTCCGCATCGATAGGCTCTTCGCCGCTGGCACCGAACACGCGCGGCAGGAACGCGCGGTCGAGCTTGCCGAGCACGACGTTGGCGTCCGTTACGGTGAGCGGCCCGCCACGGCGGTAGCACATGGGCCCCGGATCGGAGCCGGCGCTCTCGGGGCCGACCTGGAGGCGCGCGCCGTCATAGGTCAGGATCGAGCCGCCGCCCGCGGCGACGGTGTGAATGTTCAGCATCGGCACGCAGAGGCGCACGCCCGCGACCTCGGTCTCGAAGCTCCGCTCATAGCTGCCCGCGAAGTGGGCGACGTCGGTCGAGGTGCCGCCCATGTCGAAGCCGATGACGCGGCCGAACCCGGCGCGCCGCGCGGTCTCGGCCATGCCGACGACGCCGCCTGCCGGACCGGACAGGATGGCGTCGCGGCCGTGGAAGTGCGCCCGCGTCCGCAAGCCTCCGGACGACGCCATGAACGTGAGGCGCGTTTCGAGATCGCGCGCGAAGGCGGCCGCCACGCCGTCGGTGTAGCGGCGAAGCACGGGCGAGAGATACGCGTCGGCGACGGTCGTATCGCCGCGCGGCACGATCTTGATCAGCGGCGCCACCTCGTGGCTCACGGAGACCTGGGTGAAGCCGGCCTCGCGCGCGAGCGCCGCCGCCTCGCGCTCGTGCTCCGGGAAGGCGTAGGCGTGCATGAAGACGATGGCGAGGCTCGTAAAGCCATCGCGGCGGGCGGCGGCGAGGTCGGCGGCGAGGCGGGCGCCATCGAGCGGCGTCTCGACCGTGCCGTCCGCGCGCACGCGCTCGACAGCGCCGATCACGCGCTCATAGAGCCTGTCGGGCTTCACGACGCGGCGCGCGAAAATGTCGGGCCGCGCCTGGGTGCCGATCTCGAGCTGATCCTCGAGGCCGCCGGTGATGACGAGCACCGTCGGCTCGCCCTTGCGCTCGAGCAGTGCGTTGGTCGCAACCGTGGTGCCGATCTTCACCGCACGGATCCGATGGGCCGGGATCGGAGCATCCGGCGCGAGGCCCAGCACCCGGCGGATGCCGGCGATGGCCGCATCGTCGTAGAGCCCCGGGGCGACGGAGAGCAGCTTCAGCGCCGAGAGGCGGCCTTCGGGGGAGACGGCGACGATGTCGGTGAACGTACCGCCGCGGTCGATCCAGAACTGCCAGCCACCCTGTCCGTCGCCCATTGCGCCGCTCCTTCGTCCCGCGTGGCTATCGACGCGCCTCTCCGGCGTCAATCGCCATCATGAAATTTACTCCATGTGCTTCATCCCGCGTCCGGAAACGGCTATGGATTGCCTCATGCCCCTCGATTGCATCTCCAATTTCATCGAGTCCGCCAAGGACCGGAGTCCGCGCGCGCGGCTCGCGGATTTCGCCGGCCGCTGGTGGCCGGCGCTCGGCGCTGCCCTGCGTCCGAAGCCGGCCCACCAGACGGCCGCCTTCTCGGCTGCGGTCGTCGCACTCGCCGCGAAGATGGCCAAGGCCGACGGCGTCGCGGTGCGCGTCGAGTGCCAGACGTTCGAGCGCTTCTTCGAGCCCCAACCCGACGAGCTTCACCGCATCCGCAGCCTCTATGCGCTCGCGAGCCAGGACACGGCCGGCTTCGAGTCCTACGCCGAGAGCATCGCGCGCATGCTCAAGGACGAGCCGGACCTCAAGGTCAACGTGCTCGAGTGCCTGCTGACGATCGCCTGCGCCGACGGCATCCTGCATCCGGCGGAAGACGCGTTTCTGAGGCGCGTCGCCACGGCGTTCGGCCTCTCGCGCGAAGCGTTCCAAAAGATCCGCGCGCCGTTCGTGCGCGATCCGGACGACCCCTACGACGTGCTGGGCCTCACGCCGGCGGCCTCGCACCAGGAGATCCGCTCGCGCTATATCGAGCTCGTGCAGCGCTTCCATCCTGACCGCCTCACGGCGCGCGGGGCGCAGGCGGCGCTCGTCAAGGCCGCGACCGTCAAGCTCGCGGCGATCAACGCCGCCTATGAGGCGCTCACAAACGGACGACGCGTGCAGGGAGAGAGCGCGTGAGCCTCGATCTCATCACGCGGCCCGACAGCGTCCTGGTCGCGGATCTCCACCCCTCGCCCAACATCGAGCCGCGCAAGCCCGGCTACACGCCCTCGATCCTGATCCTGCACTACACGGGACTGCCCACCGTCGCGCGTGCGATCGAGGTCCTGGCGCGGCCTGCGTGCAAGGTCTCGTGCCACTACGTGATCGACGACGGCGGTCGCATCACGCAAATGGTGGCCGAGGACATGCGCGCCTGGCATGCGGGCGTTTCCTACTGGGCAGGGGAGACCGACATCAACTCGGCATCGATCGGGATCGAGATCCAGAACCCGGGACACATGCTCGGCTATCCCGACTTTCCCCGCGCCCAGATGCGGGCGGTGGCGGCGCTCGCCCGTGACATCGCGCGGCGGCACGCCATCGCGCCCGAGCGTGTGCTCGCCCACTCCGACGTGGCGCCGGGGCGCAAGATCGATCCGGGCGAGAAATTCGACTGGGCGTGGCTCGCCCGCGAAGGGGTCGGTCGCTGGATCAGCCCGGCACCGCTCGATGACGGCGACGAGGGCCTGGCGCTCGGCAGCCGCAGCCCCGAGGTCGCCAGGGCGCGCGCCCTGCTCGGCGCCTACGGCTACAAGGTCGATCCCGAGGGGGCGTTCGACCCCGATCTGCAGACGGTGCTCAGCGCCTTTCAACTCCATTTCCGCCAGGCGTGCTGCGACGGACGGCTCGACCGCTCGACGCTCGACACCCTGTCGCGCCTTCAAGCGACCGGTCTCAAAGATGACTGGATCGCATGATTAATCGTGATAATTAGTTTTAAGACGTAAACGGCTTCGTCGGTGGCTTTCCCGTACATTCCGTATTGCGCGTCGACCTCCGACAGGGCCCGCTGGCCCTGTTGCGTCTGTTTGTTGCATTGTGGGAGGAAACCTGCCGAAAATAGATCCGGCCGGACCACACCATGAAAGAACAGGGAAACGTCTCATGAAGATCGTCATCGCCCCGGACTCCTTCAAGGAGAACCTGACCTCTCTCGAGGTGGCGAGCGAGCTCGAGACGGGCCTCCGACGTGTCTGGCCGGACGCGGAGTACATCAAGGTGCCGATGGCGGACGGCGGCGAAGGGACGGTGCAGTCCCTGGTCGATGCCACGGGCGGGCGCATCGTCAAATGCGCGGTCACGGGGCCGCTCGGAGAGAAGGTGCTCGCCTCCTACGGGCTGCTCGGCGACGGACACACGGCCGTGATCGAGATGGCGGAAGCCTCCGGCCTGCCGCTCGTGCCGAAGTCCGAGCGCGACCCGCTGCGCGCCACCACTTACGGAACCGGAGAGCTGGTCCTCGACGCGATCAACCGCGGCGTCGACGAGATCATCATCGGGCTCGGCGGCTCCGCCACCAACGACGGCGGCGTCGGCTTCGCGCAGGCGCTCGGCATGCGCTTCATCGATCAGAACGGCGCGCCGATCACGGAGCCGCTCGGCGGCGGACGCCTCGACGAAATTTGCGCGATCGACAGCCGCTGGGTCGAGCCGGGCCTCGCGCGCGTCAAGATCAGCGTGGCCTGCGACGTGACCAACCCGCTGACCGGCGAAACGGGCGCCTCGTTCGTGTACGGCCCGCAGAAGGGCGCGACGCCCGAGATGGTGCTCAAGCTCGACCGCAACCTCGGTCATCTCGCAGCCCTGATGAAACGCGATCTCAATCGCGACATCGTCGAGCGGCCCGGCGCGGGTGCCGGCGGCGGCATGGGCGGGGGCCTCATGGCCTTCACCCAGGCGGAGCTTAAGCGCGGCGTCGAGCTCGTGGTCGCGGCGACGCGCCTCGACGAGCACATGAAGGGCGCCTCGCTCGCCTTTACCGGCGAGGGGCGCGTGGATTTCCAGACCGCCTTCGGCAAGACCCCGTCGGGGGTCGCGGCATCGGCGCATCGCTACGGCGTTCCCGTCATCGCCGTCGGCGGCGGGCTCGCGGACGATGCCAACGGCGTGTTCCAGCACGGCATCGACGCGATCGAAAGCGCGACGCCGAACGCGATGCCGCTCGACGTGGCCATGAAGAAGTCGCGCCAATACCTGCAAGACGCGGCTGAGCGCGTCGCCCGCCTCATCGACATGGGGCGGCACATGGCGATGGGTGGAGGCGCCCCGACCAGCGCGCCTTCCACCCCTGGCGAGGGGGCCGGGGAGTCCAACGGCTCGGGTCCCGTGCTGCAGCCGATGGCCAAGCGCAACAAGCCGGTGCGCCAGCTCCTGCGCGCCAAGCGGGTCCAGGGGCTCACGCGCGCCGCGGTGGAGCTCGCTCAGCGCCGTCAGCGTCTCGGGCCAACGCCCCCATCGACTTAGGCACGAGACACGCAAAGCCCGTTCCCATCCCGAGGGCACGGCTCAAATCCCGCATTTCCTCCGCTCCGTCCTTGACGCGGAGCCCGGGAGCCTCCTTATCTCCCCTTGTCAGCCGGCCGGACGGCCGCTGCCTCCCTCGCGGCGGCAGAGGAAAGTCCGGGCTCCATGGAGACAGGGTGGCGGCTAACGGCCGCCGGGGGCAACCCCAGGGAAAGTGCCACAGAAAACAAACCGCCCGTTCGGCCTCGGCCGGGCGCGGTAAGGGTGAAACGGTGCGGTAAGAGCGCACCGCGCGACTGGTAACAGGAGCGGCACGGCAAACCCCACCCGGAGCAAGACCAAATAGGGGTGGCCGCGTGCGGGGAAACCCGGCACGGAGGCGCGTCTTCACGCCCGTCACCCGGGTTGGTTGCTCGAGGCGCCCAGCAATGGGCGTCCCAGATGAATGGTCGTCCTCGACAGAACCCGGCTTACAGGCCGGCTGGCATCTCTCCTTTCTCCTCCCGTCCTGTCACTTTTTGCCTCAGCCTGCCGCTGATGCAGAAACGCCATACTGTTGTTCCAACATGCAATTCTTTACATCTGCAGGCTGCAGCAAAACCATCCGCAGCGGCAGGCGTTCCCCCCTCGTCGTGCAACGTGAAGAAGGATGTGAGAGATGAAAGTGATCCTGCCTCTGGCCGCCGCCCTCGTGCTTGGCGCCACGCCGCTTCTGGCCCAGGAGGAATACGTCAAGGAGGGGCCGCCCGGTCCCGCGCATCATCGCGCGAGCCTCTACGATCGCATCAGCGCCCACTACGGGCCGATGGGTCGTGACGTGAAGGAGGATTTCCGCGATGGGCCCTGCAGGGTCACGCGCGAATGGGAGACCAACGGCGACTATTACGAGCGCATCAAATGCCGCGGCCCGCGCCGCCGCTGATCCTGGCCTCACCGATCGAGACGCCGTGCCGGATCACACCGACATCATCGACGCCGCCCCTTCTTGCAGAGGGGCGGCGTTTTCGCTCTTGGATAGGGGCTCTACGTATTTTGCCACACGTATCTGGATCCCGGCCGTCCATGCGGCACATGGCTCCGTCATGATGCCGGGATGACGTTCTTTGTTGGATTGCTCCCCTGCCATTATTCAACGTCACCCCCGACGGAGGTCGGGATCCAGATACGCCTCCAACATGAGCGCTACTCAGAGCGGGCGGCCTTTGCCGGTCAGAAGCCACTTGGGGTCGAACCAGCGGTCGGCCGGGCCGTCGTAGGGTAGCCGCGTGATGTCCCAATGCATGATGAGCGGCGCATAGACGTCCCACACCGGAGGGCCGCCGCCGATAAACACGACGCGGTCCTGGTACTGGGCGAGCACGTCCTCGGGGCGCTCATGGGAGCGGATGGCGCGGATGGTGCGCTCCGCATAGGCGAAGGCAGGCACCGAGGCGATGGTCTTGGGGCCGGCGATCAGGACGTGGCCACGGGTGATCTCGAAGAAGCGCTCCACGTCGGCGCGGAACTCCGGGCGCGGGTCGCCCTCCCAGGGCAACTGGCCGTGGAGACCCAACTGGCCACTGAGCCCGATCGCGCAGATGCAGCGCACGTCCGCCATAGTTTCACCGCGGTCGCCCGCGCTCCTCGAATTCGCATCAGCTCCAACCCCTGGGACTGGTAATCGATCCACAGCCTGTGCTCAAGCCGGCGGCGTTATTTGCCGAGAAACGGAGCCAGCGTCCTCAGGAGCTCTTTCGGGCGCTCGTGCTGGGGAAGATGATGGCAGCGCTCGAGCACCGCGAGCCGCGCACGCGGCAGGGCCGCGGCGAGCTCTCGTCCGGCACGCAGGGGCACGATGGGATCCTTGCGGCACCAGACCAGGAGCACGGGCTGGCCGATCGCCTTGTAGCGTTTGGCGATCGCGGCGGAGTCCTTTTCGCTCACGATCGCGCGCGCGGTGGCGAGGAAGGCGCGCGTCGCATCCTGCGCCTCGTAGGGAGCCGCGTAGCCTTTCACGTCCTCCTCGCTCGGGGTGCGGCCGCCCATGGCCTCTTTCAGCAGAAAGCGCACCGCGGGACCCGAGGGCAAGACGGCCGCAACCGTGTCCGCGACGAGCGGCGCCATGACGAGATCGAAACGGCGCGCCGTGGCGCGGGGAAGCGCCGGTGCGCCGATGGCCACGATGCGCCGGATGCGGCCCGTTCCCGCGATCCCCTCTGCGAGCGCCGTGCGGAGCGCGACCGTGCCGCCGAACGAGTGCCCGACAAGCGTCAGATCCGAGAGGTCGCGCTCCAGGATGAAGCGGGCGACGAGGCGCGCCTGATCGTCCGCGGAATAGGCGCCGTCGTCGGGCTTCTCGGAGCGGCCGAAGCCCTTGAGATCGAGCGCAACAACGCGGTGGCCGGCGGCGAGCGCGGGCAGGATGTCGTGCCAGGTGAAGGTGCTTTCGCCAAGCCCGTGCAGCAGGAGCAGGGGCGGGCCCGCACCATGCTCCTCGTAATAGAGGGTCACGGGGGCCTCGCCGGGAGGGGCGAGCGTCACGCGGCGTCCGGGCGTGTCGGGGGCAGGAAGGCCAGCAGCCGGCGTGGCCAAGCTCGGCGCGCCGACCAGGAGCATGCCCGCCAGGGCCAGGCCGATCGCTCGTGACATCTGCCGCCGTCCCCGGTCCCGCCCCCGCTGCGCGCCTGTCTGCATCGCGTGACTATCGGGCGCCGCTGCGGCGGGCGAAAGGCCGGCGCACTGCTTCGTTGCAGGAAAATCAGGGTGCACATGAAAGCCCGTAGAACCTGGCTTTTGCTCCTGTGAATTCCTTAACGATCCATTGACGCCCATAACAAACCATGGCATCCCATAATAGCCCGACCGCACCGGGCAAGGGCCCGTGGTCGTGGCGCCTGCTTCGAGAGAGGGCCGAAGCACGAGCGACCGCCACGGCCCAGCCCGCGGTCCGGGCAGACGGCGTGTCCCCTCCGGGGGACCGCCCGTGAGTTTCAGACAGTCCTGCAAAGCGTTCCTTTGTTGTTTGTCGTTGCGTTGGAGAGCGAGGCTCAAGAAGGGGATGGACCGCTTTGTCTCGACGTTCACCAACAAGATCGACGCCAAAGGACGCGTCTCGATCCCAGCACCTTTCCGCGCCGTGCTCGAGCGCGACGGCTACAGCCAGGGAAGCGTCGGCGGAATCTATTGCTACCCCTCGATCGATGCTCCTGCGGTCGATGCAGGCGGCGAGAGACTTGCGCAAAAGATCGACGGGCTTCTCGCAGGCCTGCCGGACTATTCAGACGAGCGGGACGAGCTCTCTGTCGCACTCTACGGCGACGTCCAGGTTCTCGGCATCGATGGCGACGGGCGTATCGTCCTTCCTGAAGTCCTTCGCCGCCACGCCGATCTTCAGGATCACGTCACATTTGTCGGCCTTGGCGACAAGTTTCAGATGTGGGCGCCTGCCGCGTTCGAGGAACGGCGCGCGCGCGCCCGCGAGAAGGCTCAGGAGCACAGAAAACTTTTCGGCGCGGGGAGCGGCCACCGCGGGGGCGGTGGACCTGAGGGAGCACGGGAATGACGCCCCGGAGCACCGGCGAGGGTCCGGTGACACGGGACGTGCGGGCACATATTCCCGTGCTCCTCTCGGATCTCGGTTAAATTAGCCGCGGTCTGAACCACGCTACGTGTCGCGAAGTGGGCGACTGGAGCAAAACGTGCTCTAAGCTCAACCGATGACTGCGGCCATTCCTAAGCTATCCTGTTCCCACATCCCCGTCCTCCTGTCGGAGGTGCTAGAGCAGCTCCAGCCGGCGGCCGGTGAGACCTACATTGACGGAACGTTCGGCGCGGGTGGATACACGCGCGCCCTTCTCGAGGCGGCGCCCTGCCGCGTCATAGCGATCGAGCGCGATCCGACGGCCTTTGCCGAGGGTCAGGCGCTCGTTTCCGAATTCGGCGGGCGGCTCACGCTTGTTCCCACCACCTTCAGCGACATGGAGCGCGCCGCGCACGAGGCGGGCGTGGAGCAGGTCGACGGCGTCGTGCTCGACATCGGTGTCTCGTCGATGCAGCTCGACGACCCGGCGCGCGGCTTTTCATTCCTGCGCGACGGGCCGCTCGACATGCGCATGTCGCAATCCGGGCCGTCGGCCGCCGATGTCGTCAACACGGCGGACGAAGAGGATCTGGCAAACATCCTCTATCGCCTCGGCGAGGAGCGACGCTCGCGCGCCATCGCGCGTACCATTGTCAAGGCGCGTGGCGATGCGCCGATCACGACCACAAAGCGGCTCGCAGACATCGTCGAGCGCGTGCTCGGGCGAGCGCGCGGCGGCGAGAAGCATCCGGCAACACGCGCCTTCCAGGCGCTGCGAATCCACGTGAACGACGAGCTCGGCGAGCTCGAACGGGGGCTCGAAGCCGCCGAGCGCCTGCTCAAGCCGGGAGGACGGCTTGCCGTCGTCACCTTCCATTCCCTCGAGGACCGGATGGTCAAGCTGTTCTTCCAGGACCGTTCCGGCAAAACCGCCGGCGCCTCGCGCTACCTGCCGGAGCCCTCTGCCCCAACCCGCGCGCCAAGTTTCCGAATTGTTAACACTCGCGGCTTTACACCTAACAAAAAGGAAACGGATGCAAATCCGCGGGCGCGCTCGGCCCGGCTGCGTGTGGGGATCCGGACAGATGCTCCTCCCTGGCACGGCCGTTAACCGGCGGCGCACCGATCCCCGTCGTCTCGTGTCTGTTGCGTTGAGGTCGATCCGATGCACCCGCTTACCGTCTCAGCCGCGTTCCTGGCCATCTCGAGCGCCTTCCTGCTCTACGGACTGAGCTACGATACGCGGCTCATCGAAGCGCGCGTCGCCGCCCAGGAGCGGCTCGCCGAGCGCGCGCGGTCGGACATCTCCGTGCTCAAGGCGGAGCGAGCGCATCTCGCGCGGCCGGACCGCATCGAGCCCCTGGCGCGGGCGCAAGGGCTCGCGCCGGCCACCGATGCACAGATCGGGGATGCCAACGCCGGCCTCCTCACCGGAGCCATCACGCGTTAGACGGAGATTCCGGGGGCTGATATGAGCGGCTTGGCGTGGCGGAAACGGAGGGAGCGCTCCTCGGAGCCCGCATCGTCTCGCGGGCGAGCGCCGCATCGCACGGCCAAGCAGTCGGCCGCGGGTCTCAGGACGCGCCTCGTCATGCTCGGCATGGCCGTGCTCTTCGCGAGCGTAGCGGCCCAGCTCGCGCGCCTCGCGGCCAGCGGCGGGGACGAGATGGTGGCCTCGATCACCGAGCAGGTAGCGCGCACCTATGTGCGACCCGATATCCTCGACCGCGGCGGACGGTTGCTCGCGACCGACATCGAGATGCCCTCGCTCTATGCCGATCCGTCGCTGGTGCAGAGCCTCGACGACACCACGGAGCGTCTCGGCAGCGTGCTCGGCGATCTCGACCAGAACGAGCTGCGGCGCCTGCTGTCGGAGCGCAACCGACGCTTCATCTGGCTGAAGCGCGGCCTGGCGCCGAAGCTCGCGCAGCAGGTGCACGACCTCGGCCTGCCCGGCCTCGAGTTCCGCACGGAGCTCCGGCGCGCCTATCCCCTCGAGCGGCTCGCAGGCCATGTGCTCGGCTCGGTCAACGCCGACAACAAGGGGACGAGCGGCGTCGAGCGTGCCATCGACGAGACGATCGGGGTCGAGGCGACGCTCGGTGCGCCGGGGAGCGCGGGGCTTCCGGTGCGGCTCTCGCTCGACCTCGGCGTGCAGCACACGCTCAAGGACGAGCTCGAAGCGGCGATGGCGCGCTACGAGGCAAAAGGTGCTGCGGGGCTGGTGATGGACGTCCAGACGGGCGAGATGCTGGCCTCCGTCTCGCTTCCGGGCGTGGACCCGGCCCGGTCGTCGGAGATTCTCGACCCGGCCCGGACCGACAAGATCCAGGGCGGCACCTACGAGCTCGGCTCGGTCTTCAAGATCCTCACCGTCGCCATGGCGCTCGACGGCGGCGCCGCGAAGCCCGACACGGTCCTCGACGTCACCAAGCCGCTCACGGCCGGGCGCTTCACGATCACGGACTCGCATGGTCCGAGGCGCCCGCTCACGGTTTCCGAAATCTTTCTCCACTCCTCGAACGTGGGCTCGGGCATGCTGGCGCTCGCCGAAGGTCCGGAGCGGCAGAGGGCGTTTCTCGAGACCCTCGGGCTCACGCGCGCCATGCGCACGGAGGCGGGGCCGGTGGCAGCGCCCCAGCTCCCGCGCCAGTTCGGGCGTGCGGAGCAGATCACTGTTGCCTACGGGCACGGCATCGCCGTGGCGCCGATCCAGTTCGCGGCGGCGACGGCCGCGATCATCAATGGCGGCACGGCCGTGACGCCGACCTATTTCCGCAATCGGGGAGAGGCATCCGCAACAGGCACCCGCGTCGTCAGCGAGGCGACGAGCCGCAGCCTGCGCGTGCTCCTCAGGCGCAACGTGGCCGAGAAGGAGGGCACGGGAACGCGCGCGGACGTTCCCGGATACCGCGTCGGCGGCAAGACCGGAACCGCCGAGATGCCCGGGCGCGGCGGCTATCGGGAAAAATCCGTCGTCTCCTCGTTCGTCGCCGGCTTCCCGATGGACGCGCCCAAGTACCTCGTAATGGTGCTGATTTTCGAGCCCAAGGGGACGGATGCGTCCGCCGGCGAGATCCTGGCCGGGCGCAACGCGGCGCCGACGACCGGGCGCATCATCACGCGCATCGCGCCCCTGCTCGGGGTCCGGCCCCTGGCCGACGTGGCGCAGATCGCCGATTGATCCCCTCCGGTCTTTCGGGAATCGGACCGAGCGGGACCCTCGCACCGTTACGCGGACGCAGACAGGACCGCGAACGTGCCTGCAAGGCGCACGCCGGAAACGCCTCGCACCCCGCCGCGGAGCGTGGGGCGCATTCCATTTCTCTCAGGCCCGGCTGGCCATGGCGTCGCGGCCGAGGGCGGCAAGGGCGGTTCGCACGATGTCCGGCGCAGCAAGGCCGGCCTTCTCGTACATGCGCGCCGGCGCATCGTGGTCGATGAAGGCGTCGGGCATCGCCAGGGTGCGCACCTTGAGGCCGCGATCGAGCAGCCCGGATTCGGCGAGATGCTGCAGCACGTGGCTGCCGAAGCCGCCGATCGAGCCCTCCTCGATCGTCACCAGGACCTCGTGCTCCTTGGCGAGACGGCCGATCAGATCGCGGTCGAGCGGCTTCATGAAGCGCGCATCGGCAACGGTCGTCGAAAGGCCCATGGCCGCGAGCTGGTCGGCGGCCTTCAATGCCTCGGACAGGCGCGCGCCGAGCGAGAGGATGGCGACGGCGGTCCCTTCCCGGACGATGCGGCCCTTGCCGATCGCGAGCGGCACGCCCTCCTCGGGCCGTTCCAGGCCCATGCCCTCGCCGCGCGGATAGCGGAAGGCTGACGGGCGATCGTCGATGGCGCGCGCGGTCGCGACCATGTGCACGAGTTCGGCCTCGTCGGCCGCCGCCATGATCACGAAGTCCGGCAGGCAGCCGAGATAGGCGAGGTCGAACGAGCCCGCGTGCGTCGGCCCGTCGGCGCCGACGAGGCCGGCGCGGTCGATGGCGAAGCGCACCGGCAGGCGCTGGATCGCGACGTCGTGGACGACCTGATCGTAGGCGCGCTGCAGGAACGTGGAGTAGAGCGCGCAGAACGGCTTCAGGCCCTCGGTGGCGAGGCCGGCGGCGAAGGTGACGGCGTGCTGCTCGGCGATGCCGACGTCGAACGTGCGCTCGGGGAACTCCCGGCCGAAGAGGTCGAGCCCGGTGCCGTCCGGCATGGCGGCGGTGATGGCGACGATGCGCTTGTCCTTGCGGGCTTCCGCGATCAGGCTGTCGGCGAAGACCCGGGTGAAGGTCGGCGCGTTCTGCTTGGGCTTCATCTGAGCGCCGGTGACGACGTTGAAGCGCGCGACGCCGTGATACTTGTCGTCGGACTCCTCGGCCGGCGCGTAGCCCTTGCCCTTCTTGGTCACGACGTGGACGAGGATCGGGCCCTGCCGCGTGTCGCGCACGTTCTTCAGCACCGGCAGAAGCTGATCGAGATCGTGCCCGTCGATGGGGCCGACGTAGTAGAAGCCGAGCTCCTCGAACCACATGCCGCCCTGCCAGAGGTGGCGCGTGTATTCCTCCATGCGAGCCGCGCGCCGCTCCCAGCTCTTCGGCAGGCGCTTGGCGAGCTGCTTGGCGAAATCGCGCAGATGCAGGTAGGGGCCGCTCGACGTGACACGGGCGAGATACGACGAGAACGCGCCGGTCGGCGGCGCGATCGACATGTCGTTGTCGTTGAGGACGACGATCAGGCGCTCGTCGCGGGCGCCGGCATTGTTCATCGCCTCGTAGGCCATGCCGGCGCTCATGGCGCCGTCGCCNNNCCGGTCAGGATCTTGTGCGGGTAGGCCTGGTGGCCGACGTCCCAGATCAGCCGGTCGCGCGGCGTGTCGAACACGTAGTGCAGCGCCACCGTCAGCTCGACGACGCCGAGGCCCGCGCCGAGATGGCCGCCCGTCACCGAGACGGCCTCGATGGTCTCGAGGCGCAGCTCGTCGGCGATCTGGCGCAGCTCCGATTCAGGGTGCGCGCGCAGATCCTCGGGCGTCTTGATGGTGTCGAGGAGCGGGGTCTTGCTCACGGCGGGGCATCATCCTTCCAACATCGGCGCTCGCGGCGCCGAGCGGACCGGGGCGCGCCTTCCGAGCTTCGGTTGTCCACTTCGCAACCGCGCCGAACGCCCGATCCCTTTTCGTCCGGAGCACTTTAGCGCCGAACGTGCGACGGAAGAAGGGCCGAGGCCCGGTAAATCTTCCCGATCCCGATGCGGCACGAAGATTGGCGGCGGTGCCGTCTACTCCGGATCGAGAGGCTCGATACCCCGGGGGGCACCGTCGGCGCCGACGGTCAGCTTCTCGACGCGGGCCTCGGCCTCTTTCAGCAGGCGGTCGCAGTGCCCGCGCAGGGCCTCGCCGCGCTCGTAGATGGTGATGCTCTCCTCGAGCTCCACGTCGCCGCGCTCGAGCCGGCTCACGATCGTCTCGAGCTCCTTCAGAGCCTTCTCGAAGCTCAGCTCCCCGATGTCGGCCGTGCCGCGCGCTTGCGGCTTGTGGGTGGTGCTCATGGGCTGCCTCGGTCGGAGCGAACGCGGAATCGGCCCGCAAGGGTGGTCCAGACTGGCCGCCGGGTCAAATCGCAAGCGGGCAAACCCACCGCTGTCCCCGATCTCGTTTGGCGCCGTCGGACCGGAATATACGCTACGCATCTGTGGAGCCCGGCGTCATCCCGTACGCGCTGACTTTGGCCGCTTCATATACTCTTCGTCTTGGCCGGGCTTGACCCGGCCA
>JRYI01000182.1_pt1 | contig 26861 bp, 26 predicted proteins | sample 235361 | NCBI WGS metagenome assembly JRYI01 (sample SAMN03074212, study PRJNA261471) | activated sludge metagenome | biome: Common Effluent Treatment Plant; feature: Wastewater; material: Activated sludge; isolation source: activated biomass in a lab-scale reactor treating industrial wastewater at...
ACGATGGGTCGGAATACGCAGCTCGGGATCGTGATAAACGGGCCAGGAAGGCCCGACACGGCGAAGATTCGCGCACTGGGTGCGGTGCTGCTGAGAAGGGTTCGAGTATCAAGCGCCATCGCCGCCCCCTTCGCCCTCGGTCGGGGTCACGTCGATGATGTCGCCCGCTTCGCGCTGTGCGTTCGGCAGGCGGATAACGATCCGGTACTTGTTGCCCTTCGGGTCGCTCGGCTCGGGCTCGTCGCCGTGCAGGATGTGGATAGCGGCTTTCGGCGTGTCGTCCTCGGTCTGCGCGCGCAGACGTGCGGCGCGTTCTTCGGCCAGCCCGGACAGCTTGAACAGGGTTTCAGCGACCTTTGGCGCAGCGGTGGGGCTGATCTGCCCCGCGTCGATCATGTCGCCGATCTGGTCGGCCAGCCGTTCGAGCAGGGGAATCGTTTTCCGCTTCAGCAGTTCGCCGCCTTGGCGCAGTTCCTCCGCCCGGATCAGTGCGGCGCGCATACCGTCGGGGGTGGCGAGCACTTCGAGCAGGCTTTCCGGTTCGATGCCGTAGTTCGCTGCGATCGCTTCGGCGTTGTTGGGGTTGTCGAGCACGAGGGCGAGCGCGGTTTTCAGGCGCTCTTTCTCCTCGGCGGTGTGGGGTATAATGGCATTCGACATAGCAGCACCTCGCCCGCTCGTGGAAACACGGCGGGCTTTGTTTTTGTTGGCGGGGTGTTAGGCGGTGGCGTTGCGCGATTCGACCCAGGCTTCGAGGTCGGCGCGACGGAACAGAGTAATGCGGTCGGAAACTTTCTTCGGCTGGGGAAAGCCGGTCTTGTCGTGGTTGGCGAGGTAGCGCCAGAGGGTGGAAAGGCCGATGCCGATGAATCGCGCCGCTTCGGCGGGGCGCAGGTAGGCTGCTTCGTTCATGGTTGAGACTCCTTGTGGGTTATGTGCCGTCCTTCGGCATGTCCTGGAGTCTCGAACCAAAAAATCCTGCAATAATCAGCGAAGCACTTCGCGACTGATGCGGGGCAGGGTGTAGGGGCGCACTTGCACGCCCGCAAGCTCGAAGGCAGCGGCGAGAAAGTTGTTAAAGTTGAGCGATTGCGTGTCTCCATCACCGCCGCGCGCCGTGCGCCCGGTGCCCGATTCCCAGGCTTCCGCAACCCGTGCGATGAACTCGCGCCCGTGAGGTGACTTCGGGACGCTCGGCTTACCTCGTCCTCGCGGTAGAGGATTTGCTCGCGCTTCTTCCAGCAAGCACACAGCGGTGTAAATGGCGTCGGTCATCAACCGCTGATCGAAGATTCGCTTGTTTGCGACCGTCCCCGCGCGCTTCGCGAGGGTTTCGCACTGTTCCAGCAGAGTGGGTGCAATCTCCCCCGAGGGCTCAGCTCGAAGTCGGCCTCGATGTTCGATGTACTTTCGGGCTATCGCGGCGATGGCCTGCTTTTCTGCGACACGGGTAATTCGCCCGTATTCGTCAGGCGTGACGATGAGTGCTCCACCGATCTGGCTCGCTTTTTCGAGGGCGAGACTCAAGGCGTCCGCGTGCTCGGAGTCGGCTTTGCGTTGCCGTTCGGCGTCCCCAGGGCGATAGATGCGGCGGTACTCGAAAGTTTGCACTGTCATGCCGCCACCCGTGCCAGCGTCACCACGTTACCCGCTGCGCCGTTGGTCAGCAGTTCCAGCCGTTCCCCGAGTAGGTGCCACGCTTCGCGCATCTCGCGCTCGTAGCTGTGCCGCTGATAGGTGCGCTTCACCCGGTTTTGTTCGGTGTGATTCAAGCACCGTTCGGCCACCTCGGGCAGCACCCCGAGTGCGACCATCAGCGTCGCCCCTGTGCGGCGCAGGTCATGCGGTCCCCACTTGCCCCCAGGTAGCACGAGTGCTTCACCCTTGTCCGCCTTCGCGCGCCCCTTCATCGGCTTCAGGCCGGGTCGTTGCCGGTCGCCTAGCTGCTTGGTAACGGTTTTCGAGCACACCGCGGCGTCGTTGTGTCGGTTCGGATAGAGCCACGGGATAGGCTGAGCCTCGGGGGTTTTCTTGCGTCGCTCGATCAGTTCGGCGTCGGCTTCGTCCTTCAGTGCTTGGAACTGTGCCAGTGCGAAGTCGGACAGATAGACGGTGTGCGCCTTGTCGTTCTTCGACACCTCGGGGGGAATCCACCATGTGCGTTTCTCGAAGTCGATGTGCTCCCACCGTGCAGCGAGCAGTTCCCCGATACGGCAGCAGGTCGAAAGGGTCAGCCACACCGCCGCCTCGGTCGAGTACGTAAGTCCCGCGTTCGGAATCTGCCGCACCAGTGCCTTGATCTCGTCCTCGGACAGTACGCGGTCGCGTTCGGTGTCCTTGCCGCCGATCTTGGCCTTGCGAATCGCTGCGCTCGGCTCGTGCTCGATGATGTCTCGATCCACTGCGAACCTGAACATCTGCCGCATCAGGGAGAAGATCATCTTCGCCATGCGGGTGACACCCCGCGCCAGCAGTGCGTCAGTAATGCCCGTGATGTGCCCCTTGCGCACGTCTTCGACTGCCAGCGCGCCCAGGGTGGGGAGTACGTCTTTCTCGAACATCCGCCGCACCTCAGCGCCGCCGTCCTTGCGTCGGACAAGATCCACAGAGGCCCAGCGATCGAACAGATCACGCACGGTCACACGTGCGGCTTGTGCGACGAGTGCTTGTGCCGCTGCTGCGGCTTCAGCCTCTTTACGTGCGGCTTCCTGTTCGCGTTCTTCGATGGGGTCGATGCCCTGCTTGCGCTTAAGGGTAAGCGCGGCTGCTTCGCTGCGAGCATCGGCCAGCTTGACGGCAGGGTAGGTGCCCAGATCAACCCACCGAGTTTTCGTGCCCGACTTGTACCGGTAAAGCCACTGCTTCCAGCCGGATGCACGCGCTCGCAGGTAAAGCCCGCCGCCGTCGCTGAGAAACTGCTCGCCGTCTTCGACGCCTGCCGCCTTGATCGCCTTGTCTGTCAGCTTGCCCACGATGCGCCCCTCCTGAGTTGTGCGCGGTGTGACACTTTCGGTGACACCTTGGCGCAGGATGTAGCGACATTATATGGGACGCAGTGGTACGGTTCAAACTTTGAAGAACTATATAAAACAAGGGTTTGAGGTTTATTTGTTTCTCTCGTGCTGTCTCGCGAAGTGGATATTTACCAGCATGGGGTGCAAGGGGTAGCGAGTTCGAATCCCGCCGCCCCGACCATTTGAATCTGCATTGCGAAAAAAGCCGCCTAGTGCGGCTTTTTTCGTTTTCCGGGGTCGATCCGATGGCTGCTACTTCCATCCGTCGCAGCGTCGGCCTGCTCGCCGCCTGCCAGGCCCTGCTGTTGTGCAATGCGGTGACGCTGATCGCGGTCAACGGCCTGGTCGGCGTTCGGCTCGCCCCCACCCCGAAGCTCGCCACGCTGACGATCACCGGCTATGTCATCGGCACCGCGCTGATGACGATTCCCGCGTCGCAGTTCATGAAGCGCTTCGGGCGCCGCAGCGGCTTCATGTTCGGTGCCGGCCTCGGCGGTCTCGCCTGCGCGCTCGCGCTGCAACTCGAGAGCTTCTGGCCGCTGTGCTGTGGCACCCTGATCGCGGGTAGCTACAACGCCTTCGGCCTGCAGTACCGCTTCGCCGCCGCCGACATGGCGCCCGCCGACCTCAAGGCGAAGGCGATCTCCTACACCCTCGCCGGCGGTATGGCCGGCGGCTTCATCGGTCCCGCCCTGGGCAACCTCACGCGCGAAGCGATGGCGGTCGAGTTCATGGCCACCTACGCCTCGCTATCGGGCTTCGCCCTGGTGGCGCTGTTGATCTCCAGCCGCCTGCGCCTGGCCGAACCGGAGGGCGGCGGCTGGTGCTCGGCCAGGGCTGGGCGACCTTGAACATCTACGCGATCCCGGCGGTGGCGCTCACCGCGCTGCTCACCACGATCCTAATGATGCGCCGCCGGCAGCCGGCCTGAGCGCGAGCTCCGCCGGTCCTCAGCGCCGGGTGTCGAAGAAGCTCGCCGCCGCCAGTGCGGCATGGATGCCCTCGATGCCGGGCAGCGCACCGCAGCACAGGTGCAGCGCGGCCGATGGCCGCCGCGTTTCCGGCTGCGGGTTGAGGCGGATCAGGCGGCCGCCACTGGCCTCGGCAAAGCGCCTCACCGTGGGGACATGGACGCCGGCGCCGATCTCGAGGGTGACGACCCGGCCTGCGCCCTGCCGCCAGCGCAGGTAGCGGCGCTCTTGCGCGGCGCTGCGATCGTCGAGCCACTGCCCGTCTCCGAACATCAGGATGTTGGGGCGCGCGATGGCGCCGCAGTGCGGGCAGCGCGGAGGCGGATTGAGCAGGCGGCAGGCGTTCTCGTCGATTTCGGGCACGAAGCCGTCGGCGGGCCAGATCTCGCCGGCGCAGCCCTGCTGGCACTGCAGGTGGTGGATGGAGCCATGCACCTCGAGGATGCGTTCGGGCTCGTAGCCAGCACGCTGGAACTGGCCGTCGACGTTCGAGGTGAACACGAACAGGCCGTTGCGCAGGCGCCGCCCGATCGCATGCAGCAGGCCGAAGCCGGGGTGGGGACGGGTGCGCCGGTAGAGGGCCAGGCGGTGCCCATAGAAGCCCCAGGCCTGCAGCGGATCGCGGCGAAAGGCGGCGGGGTTGGCGACCTCCTCGAACGCGAGGCGGGCCCGTCCAAGTGCGGGGTAGGCCTTCCAGAAGCCTTCGCTGCCGCGGAAGTCGGGCAGGCCGGAGTCGACCCCGATGCCGGCGCCGGCGGCGATCACCAGGGCGTCGGCCTCGGCGATCCAGGCAGCGGCCAGGGCGAGCGCCTCGCGCGAGGGAAGGTGGGCGTCGGCATTCGAGCGCATGTCAGCAGCACTCCGGTCAGGACGGGCGCATGCATGCTATCGCGTGCGCGGGCCCGCGTGCGTCTTCGCCCCGGAACGGATGGAGCGGAGGTGAACGAAGAAAATGCCGCCCGTTCGACAGGGGGCGGCATTTCCGGGTCGGGCCGGGGCCCGGCGGCGGTCATCAGACCGCCGCCGGCGCCAACTCAGGCGACCTTGCGGGCGGCGCTGCTGACGGCCTTCACGGTCGCTTCGGTCGCGGCCGTAACGTTCGCTTCGGCGAGGTCGCTGACCTGCTTGGCGGCCTTGCTCATGCTGTCGTAGGCGCTGTTGGCGGCGGCGATGGCAGAGCGCATCGCGGTGACCGCGACGTCCGAGCCGGCCGGAGCCGACTTCGCCGCCTGGTCGAGCGCGGTGGCGACGGTCTTGTTGATTTCGGCGAGCTGCTCTTCGAGCAGCTTGGAAGCGTCTTCCTGGCTCTGCGAGGTGATCTCGTAGACGTTGCGGGCATACGTGACCGCCTTCTCAACCACCGGCTGGGCCAGCGAGGCCTGCAGGGCGGCGAGCTCCTTGACGTCCTTGATCGCGAGCAGGGCGCGAGTGCTGGCGACGCTGTCTTCCATCACCGAGCGCGCGGTGTTCAGGTTGAGCGCGGTCAGACGCTCGATGTTGGCGAAGGCGCTGGTGGCGAGGGTCTGCAGGGTCTCGATGCTGGCCTGGTTGCTGGCGAGGATCTGCTCGGGGGTGGTGAAGTTGGTCATGTCGGGAATCCTTGGTCTGTCGGTGGGTGGCGCGCCGCGTATGGTGCGGTGCAACATGCGCCTCATTATAGGGTCCGATCCGCGGGTGTCAAGGAATTTGTGCGACGCAACAATCCGGTGCGGCGACCGGTGCGCATTCAGAGATAACGCTCGCCGTAAGCGAGGCGGTTGACCCGTTCGGGCAGGTCGGCGCGTCGGCAGCGCACCGGCACGACCGAGCGGACGAGGCCTTCGCCGACGCGGATGTCGGTGAGCGAGATCTGGTTGACCGGGCCGGCGGCGGTGTCGTCGACCCGGCGGTTCATGCGGTCGAGTCGAAGCACCCGCGTCTCCGCCCGGAGGTGGTCCGCGGGGTGCGACAGGACGGAGTCGATCACCCCGAAGTAGTCCTCCAGGCTGCCGAGCGCGACCCTGGCCTTGCCGAGTTCGGCGGTGGTCCCGGCGAGCTCGCTTTGCAGCGCCTCGATTTCGGCCTGGTGGCGACCGCTGTCCTCGGCGAGCGAATCCAGGCCGAGGGCGCGGCCTTGCAGCCAGCGCAGGCGGGCCTGCTGCCGGGCGTGGAACTGGGTGAGATCGTTCGCGCGCTCCTGCGCGGCGCGGACGCGCTCGAGCGCGAGCTGGAGCAGGTGGCGGAAGGTGCGCTTGCACAGCTCGAGGCGCATCGCCTGTTCGTTCGCCGCCGGCACCACGATGCGGTGTTCGCTGAAGCTCACCGTGTGTTGCGGGACATCGTTGCGGACCATGTCGCCTTCGAGGCCGACGCCGAGCACCGTGCGTTCGCGTCGCTGCATGGACAGCAGGGCGATGGCCTCGTCGCAGGCGAGATTGGCGCCATCGTCGAAAAAGGCGCGCAATTCCTCGCTGGCGCCGAGCGCGGTTCCAACCCCGGCGGCGGTCGCGAAAAAGGCGTTGATGTGCGGGTCCTCGCGCCATGCGTGCTCCGACAGCAGCAGGGGCGGCGGTAGCTCCAGAAGGTGAGCGCGGATGTGGAGCAGGGTGCGGACGACGCCAGGCTCGAGTCGGCCGCGATAACCGGGCAGCGCCCGCAGCCGCGGCTCGACGGTGTCGACCACCAGGTCCACCGCCTTCGGCAGGAAGGGGCGAGCGTGTTCGGGGAGGCGGTCGGCCGGGGTGCTGGAATCGCGTTCGAGAAGCCGTGCGATGAAATCGAAGAGGGCCATCGTCAAGTTCCGGGTGGGGGGGCGGCCGGCGACCGGTGGATCGTCGCCGGCATCGGGCGCGAGAGCGTGTACAGTCGCCTGAACGCGCGAGCGCAAAATTCAGGAGAACGAATGAAGTTGAAGAAGATCGTCGCCCTTGTAGTGATGCTGGCACTGGGCGGCTGGTATTACGCTACACCTTATCTTGCGATTGCGCAGATGCAGCGTGCGGCACAGGAGGGGGATGCGGCCGGCTTTGCCGCGCGGGTGGATTTTCCCGCCGTGCGCGCCAGCCTGAAGGCGGACCTGCAGGGCCGAATCGGCGGCCGACTCGCGCCGGAGTTGCGCGACAACCCCTTCGCCGCCCTGGGGGCGGCGCTGGCGGGGTCGGTGGTCGGGGCGCTGGTCGATGCGCTGGTGACGCCGGAGGGCGTGGCGATGCTGATGCGGGGCGTGCTGCCCGAGACCGGTGGCCGCCCCGCGGCGGGCGAGGGCGGGCGGCCGTTGCCGGAGGCGACGTCCACGCCGTCACCGTCCGACGATGGCGGGCGCGAGCCTGCGATCGTCGAGCGCGGCTACACCGGCTGGAACCGCTTCGAGCTCGTCGTCGCGGCGGCGGAGACGCCCGACGACACCGTCCGCTTCGTCATGCGGCGCCACGGGCTGGCGGACTGGAAGCTGAGCGCGATCGACCTTGCGCAACGCTGAGCCCCCTCGCGCCCGCCGGCGCGCGATCAGCTGTGCGGTTCGCGCAGCGGGGCGATGACCGCGCTGACGCGGCTCGGCGAGCAGTTCAGGTAGGCCGAGGACTGCAGCCAGTCCTGGTCGGGATAGTAGGCGAACATGTACTGGCCGCCCTTCAGGTGGTCGACCACCTGCTGGCCGATCTCCGGGCGCACCGCGGGGCAGCCCTGGCTGCGGCCGATCCGGCCCTGGCGGCCGATCCAGCTCGGGTCGACGTAGTCGGCGGAATGCACCACGATCGCGCGCTCGCGCGCCCGGTCGTTGATCCCCGGCTCCAGCCCGTCCATGCGCAGGGAATAACCGTGCTTGCCGATGTAGGTCTCCTGGGTGCGGAACAGGCCCAGGCTGGTCTGATGGCTGCCCACCTCGTTGGAGAAGCGGGTGGCGAAGTTGTCACCCGAGTTCTGGCCGTGGGCGACGAAGTCCTGGAGAACCAGCTTGCGTTGCTGCAGGTCGAAGATCCACAGACGGCGTTCGGAGGAGGGCAGCGAGAAGTCGATCACCGCGAGCCGCTCGGCGGCGTCGAGGCCGTTATTGACGGCGCATTCCATCGCCGCGATGGCCTTGTCGAGCACCTTGCGCTCGAGGGTGGGCGCGGCGGTGGCGAGCGAGTCGCCCAGGGCTCGGGAAGAGGGGCTGCCGGCCTGGGCCGGGAAGGAAATGACGGTGGCGAGGGTGGCGAGCGCGAGCAGGCCGCGGCGGACCGTATTCGTCATGCAGTATGATCTCCCTGATTGCGCACAGTGAATTGCGCGCCTGGACCGCATCCGCTCGGATACGGCCGCGCATGCCCCTGCCGGACGTCGAGCGAGGGCTCGCCGTGCCTGGGGCTGTGTTCGCTTAGGGCGCGGATTCTAACATGCAATCAAGGGAGTACGCGTTTTGTCCCTGCTCAGAGCGATCCTGTTCCTGCCGTTGATGCTGCTGCCATTGGCGACGAATGCCCAGTTCGAGTATTCGAGCGAGATGAGTTCGCTGATCCGCTCGCAGATCGGCCAGCTCGCCGACGAGCCGGAAGCGGAGGGCCGGGAGGACTTGTCGCGCTTCTACGCGCGGCGCGGCGACCGGCCGGCCTGGGATTCCCCCGAGCGCATCCAGCGGCTCGTGGCCGCGCTCGAGACCCTGCGCGACGACGGCCTCGAGGTGGCGGATTACGACCTGCCGCGCCTGCGCTCGCTTGCCGGCGAGCCGGCGCTCGGCGAGCGCGTTTTTCGTGATCTGCTCGCCAGTCGCGTGCTGCTGCGGGCCCTCGGCGATCTTTCCTTCGGCCGCCTCGACCCCGCCCAGGTCGAGCCGGTGTGGCATGCAGACACGATGCCGCCCGTCTTCAAGGATCGCGCGCGGCTGGTCGAGCTGGCCGAGCTCGCGACGGAGGATCCGCTGGGCGCGCTGGCGCGGGCCCGGCCCGACCTGCCTGAATATCAAGTGCTGCGCGATGCGCTCGCGCCGCTGCGCGCGGTGCAGGCGCTGGGCGGCTGGCCCACGGTGGGCGCAGGGCCGACCCTGCGGCCGGGGGCGCGCGATCCGCGCGTGCCGGCGCTGCACGAACGCTTGCGGATGGCTGGCTACGCGGTCGGCGAGCGGGGCGATACCGTCTACGAGGGCGCCCTGGTCGAGGCGGTGCGTGCCTTCCAGCGCGAGCACCGGCTCGATGTCGACGGCGTGCTCGGTCCGGCGACGCTGGCCGCGCTCGACGCCTCGCCCGCAGCGCGCCTGCGCCAGCTGCGGGCAAACCTCGAGCGCCTGCGCTGGTATGCGCGGGAGCGCGAGCCGACCGGGGTGGTGGTCGATGTCGCCGGCGCGGTGCTCACCTACTTCCGCGACGGCGCCTCGATCTGGCGCACCCGCGTCCAGGTCGGCCGGCCGACGCGCGAGACGCCGCTGCTCAAGTCCGAGATCACCCATTTCACCTTCAATCCGACCTGGACCGTGCCGCCGACCATCCTGCGCGAGGACAAGCTGCCGGTGATCCGGCGCGATCCGGGCTATCTCGCGCGCAACCGCATGAAGGTCATCGGACCGGGCGGACGGGTGATCCCGCCAGAGGAGATCGACTGGTCGAACCCGCGCGGCCTGATGCTGCGACAGGACGCCGGGCCGGGCAATGCGCTCGGGCAGGTCGCGATCCGGTTTCCGAACCCGTTCGCGGTGTACCTCCACGACACCCCGAGCAAGCGATTGTTCGATCGCGCCGCGCGCAGCACGAGTTCGGGCTGCGTCAGGGTCGAGGGCGCGCTCGAGCTCGTCGCGCTGATCAGCGCCGATGGCGGCGGACCCGACCCGGCGGCGGCGCAGGCGATCCTCGATAGCCGCCGCACCCGCAACGTGAGCCTGCAGCGGACGGTGCCGATCATGATCGTCTACTGGACGGCCGGCGTCGGCGAGGACGGCAGCCTGGCCTTCCGTCCCGACATCTACGGGCGGGATGCGCCGATCGTGCAGGCGCTGGGCGCGCGGCGCGCCTCGCTCGCGGCGGGGCTGAATCCGCGGCCCGCCGCGCTCGCGCTGCGTTGAGGCGGCTTCGGCGCCGCCGGCGCGTGCTGGCCGCTGTGCTAGAATCTCGCGTCTTCCGCCGCGCCGGACGGCCTGTCCCGGCCCCGGGGGCGGCAACCCGTACGGAATCGAAATGCGCATCCTGGTCAGTAACGACGACGGCTATTTCGCCCCTGGCATCGCGACTGTGGCCGAGGCGCTCGCCAAGCTCGGCGATGTCACCGTGGTCGCGCCCGAGCGCGACCGCAGCGGCGCGAGCAACTCGCTCACGCTCGATCGCCCGCTCCTGCTCAGGCGGGCGGCGAACGGCTTCCATTTCGTCAATGGCACGCCCACCGACTGCGTCCACCTCGCGGTCACGGGCATGCTCGACTATCTGCCCGACATCGTCGTGTCGGGTATCAACCACGGCGCCAACATGGGCGACGACACCGTCTACTCGGGGACCGTCGCGGCCGCCACCGAGGGGCACCTGCTCGGCGTGCCATCGATCGCGGTCTCGCTCGTGAGCAAGGAGGCGACCGACTTCAGCCATGCTGCACGCGTGACCTGCGAGCTGGTGCGCCGCTTCATGCAGAACCCCTTCCGCCAGCCGGTGCTGCTGAACGTCAATGTGCCCGACCTGACCTACGAGCAGATGAAGGGGATCCGCGTCACCCGGCTGGGCAAGCGGCACAAGGCCGAACCGGTGGTCCGCACCAAGACGCCGCGCAACGACACCGTGTACTGGATCGGCCCGGCGGGCGGTGCCGCCGACGCCGGCGAAGGAACGGATTTCCATGCGGTGTCCGAGGGCTACGTGTCGGTGACGCCGCTGCGCATCGACCTCACCCACGTCGGCCAGGTCGATGCGGTGTCGGAGTGGCTGCGGCAATGACGGTGCGCGCCGCCGATGCGGGGCAGGCCAGCCGCGCGCGTGCGCGCATGGTCGAGCGCCTGCGCACGCAAGGCATCCGGGACGAGCGCGTGCTCGCCGCGATGCAGGCGGTGCCGCGCCACCAGTTCGTCGATGAAGGTCTCGCCTTCAGCGCCTATGACGACACCCCGCTGCCGATCGGCTTCCAGCAGACGATCTCTCAGCCCTTCGTGGTCGCGCGCATGATCGAATTGCTCGTCGGCGGCCGGGAGCTCGGGCGGGTGCTCGAGGTGGGCGCCGGGTGCGGCTATCAGGCCGCGGTGCTCTCGCGCCTGGCGGCCGAAGTCTACGCGGTGGAGCGCATCCGCGGGCTGCTCGATCGGGCGCGCGACAATCTGCGTCCGCTGCGGCTGCCCAACGTGAGACTGAAACTTGCGGATGGCAGTCTCGGTCTTCCCGAGGCGGCCCCGTTCGACAGCATCGTCGTCGCCGCGGCCGCGATCGGCGTGCCCCAGGCCTTGCGCGATCAGCTCGCTCCGGGGGGGCGGCTCGTGGTGCCAGTCGGCGCGGGGGCGCAGCAACGGCTGCTCCTGGTGGAGCGGCAAGGTAAGGTATTCAAGGAAAGCTGGTATGAAGCGGTGCGCTTCGTGCCCTTGCTGACAGGTATGGAATGAAGGAATCAATGCGGATTCACAACAGAACCAAGCTCCTCGCCCTCGTCGCCGCGCTCGGCTTCCTCGGCGGCTGCGCCGCCCCCGGCACTGCGCCGGTGCGCGATGGCAGCAGCGCCGTCGTGCCGGTGACGACGCCGGTCGACGCGTCGACCACCCATGTGGTGCGGCCGGGCGACACCTTGCTCGGAATCGCGCGCCAGAGCGGTCGCAGCCTGGCTGACCTGGTGTCCTGGAATGGCCTCGCCAATCCCGACCAGATCGAGGTCGGTCAGCACATTCGCATTGCGCCGCCCGACGTCGGGACCGGCTCGGCCGTTGCCATCGCGGTGCCGGTGCCCGGCAGCTCGGTGACGGTCGCGCCCAGCGCGCCCGCGACCAGCGTGCCCATCCAGCAGGGGCCGCAGGGCGGCACCCAGCCCTACAGCGACCAGGCCTGGGCCAAGGTCGATCCGTCGGCCGGGGCGGCGGTGACCGCGCCGGCGAAGCCGCCGGCCACTGCGACCGACGGCAAGTGGAGCTGGCCGGCGGGTGGACGCGTGATCGCCGGCTACAACGAAGCCAGCAACAAGGGCGTCGACATCGCCGGCAACCCGGGCGATCCCGTCTATGCCGCCGCGCCCGGCAAGGTCGTGTATTCCGGTAGCGGCCTGCGCGGCTATGGCAAACTGGTTGTCATCAAGCATGACCAGGAGTACAACTCGGTCTATGCCCATAACCAGAACCTTCTGGTGAAGGAGAACGACGAGGTCGCGAAAGGGCAGAAGATCGCTGAACTAGGAAGCACCGACGCCGACCGGCCCAAGCTGCATTTCGAGATCCGCAAGCAGGGGCGCGCGGTCGATCCGCTGCAATATCTCCCGCCGCGCTGACGAGACGAGCCATGGAAGATCCGGTTGCCCCTGACGATTTCGAGAGTCAAGATCAGCCGGATCTCCCGCTCGAGGTCGAGGTCTTCTTCGAGCGGCCGCAGCACGAGCCGCACAACGAGTTCCTCGGCGACGTCACCCAGCTCTATCTCAACGAGATCGGTGCCAATCCGCTGCTGACCGCGGAAGAGGAGGGGCGCCTCACCCGGCTGGTCCGAAGTGGCGACTTCGACGCCCGGCAGACCATGATCGAGCGCAACCTGCGCCTGGTCGTCAACATCGCCAAGCACTACCTGAATCGCGGCATCCCCCTGCTCGACCTGGTCGAGGAAGGCAACCTCGGCCTGATGCACGCGCTCGAGAAGTTCGACCCGGAGCGGGGCTTCCGCTTCTCCACCTATGCCACCTGGTGGATCCGGCAGAACATCGAGCGCGCGATCATGAACCAGTCGCGCACGATCCGGCTCCCGGTCCATGTCGTGAAGGAGCTCAACCAGGTGTTGCGCGCCCAGCGCGAGATCGAGGCGAAGCAGGAAAAGGGTTGCACCCTCGAGCAGATCGCCCGCAGGCTGGGCAAGACGGTCGATGAAGTGCGCGCGATTCTCGCGCTCGGCGACCACACCGCCTCGCTCGATGCGCCCCTCGACATCGATCCCGCGCTTTCGATCGGCGAATCGCTCGCCGACGACCGCGCGGTCCCCCCCGAAGACCAGATCCATGCGGGGGAGGTCGAGACCCTGGTGCGCGAGTGGCTGCGCATGCTCGGGGGCAAGCACCGCACGGTGATCTACCACCGCTACGGCATCGACGAATGCGAGTTGATGACGCTCGAGGAGCTCGCCACCCAGCTCGAACTCACCCGCGAGCGGGTCCGCCAGATCCAGCTCGAGGCGCTCGCCCAGCTGCGCCGCATCCTCCGCCGGCGGGGCATCGAGCGCGACGCGCTGTTCTGACCCCCGCCGTTTCCGGCGCCCGCGCCCCCGCCTTCAGCGGCCGGTCGCGACCAGTCGTTCGCGTTGCCGACGGATCGCCTCGGCGAGCTCGAACACCGACATCGCGTAGAAGCTGCTGCGGTTGTAGCGCGTGATGACGTAGAAGTTGCGATAGCCGAGCCAGTACTCGGTGGTCGCGTTCGGCGATTCGAGATCCACCAGGGTGGCGGTCGACGCCGGCGCGCCGCCGCCGATCGTGGTCACGCCGATGCTGGCGAGGGCCTCGGGGTGGAGCGCGGGCTCGATGCCGGCCGCCACCAGCGGGGCGGGATCGACGACGCCGGTGAAGCGCGCGCGCTCGGCGATCGGTGCGCCCGGCTGCCAGCCATGCACGTGCAGGTAGTTGGCGACGCTGCCGATCGCATCGTACGGATCCGATTCGAAATCGATCTCGCCGTTGCCGTCGAAATCCACCGCATAGGCGCGCAGGCTGCTCGGCAGGAATTGGGGGTAGCCGAGGGCGCCGGCGTAGGAGCCGTAGTAGCTCGCGGGGTCGCGGCGCTGCTCGCGCGCCATCAGGAAGAGCGCTTCGAGCTCGCCACGGAAGAGCTCGGCGCGGCGCGGGTAGTCGAAGGCGAGGGTGGCCAGGGTCGACATCGTCTCGAAGTTGCCGGTGTGGCGGCCATAGACCGTCTCCACCCCGATGATCGCGACGATGATCTCCGGCGGTACGCCGAAGCGCTCGCTCGCGCGCTCGAGCAGGGCGGCGTGCTCGTCCCAGAATGCCACGCCGCCGCGAATGCGCACCGGGTCTAGGAAGCGGGCGCGATAGTTGCGCCAGGAACGCACGCCCCGCTTGCTCGGCGGCGTGATCAGGCGGATGACCTCCGGGTCGTGGTTCGCGCGCGCCAGCGCGGCGCCCAGTTCGCCGGCGTCGAAGCCGTGGCGCTCGACCATCTCCTGAATGAAGGCGCGGCCTTCTTCGCGTTCCGCGTAGGAGGCGCCGGCGCCCAGCGGGAGCAGCAGGCCGGCGGCGAGGGCGAGTTGGCGGGCGAAGCGCGGGGTCGTGGCTGAGGTCATGGCAGTCTGAGCTTCCGTATCTTGTCGTGGAGCCGATGCGCCTGCGCGGGGTCGGCCGCTGGGCCGTAGCGCAGGCGGGCGTAAGTGCGCGCGATCTCGCGCAGGGCGTCGGCCTGTTCGGGCAGCGCCGCGGCGACCCGCTCGCCGTAGTCGAGCGGCCCTTCCCAGGGCTCGCGCGCGAGGCCCTTGCGCGCCAGCCGCCGGCCCAGGAGCGCCCAGCTCCGCGAGAGCCGATCGCCGCTGCGCCGCTGACGCCCGGCCCATAGCAGCAGGGCGCCGAGCAGGAGGGCGATGGTGACGCCGGCCACGCCGCCGAGGCTCACCCAGTCGGTGCGATCGAGGCCGAGGCGGCCGAGCAGGTCGCGCTGGATGCCCGAATTGTAGCCAATAACCCACTGGTTCCAGGCATTGGATGCCGCTTCCCAGCGGTGGCGGAGGGTGCGCAGCCAGTCGAGGCTGGCGCGCATCATCAGCGGGCGGGCCTCGCCATCGGGCAGGGCGGCGGCGATGCCGGACTCGATCCGGCCCGGCGCCGCGAGCGCGGTGGGGTCGACCCGTACCCAGCCCCGTCCGGCGAGCCACACCTCGGTCCAGGCGTGGGCGTCGGACTGGCGCACCACCAGGGTGCCGTCGATCGGGTTGATCTCGCCGCCCTGGTAGCCGGTCACCACCCGGGCCGGCACGCCCGCGGCGCGCATCAGCACGGTGAACGCGGCCGAGAAGTGCTCGCAGAAACCGCGCCGGGTGTCGAACAGGAATTCATCCACTGTGTGGCGGCCGAGCGCGGGCGGGCGCAGGGTGTAGATCAGGCCGGCGTCGCGCAGGCGCGCGAGCGCGCGCTGCAGGACCGCTTCGTCGGAGGCGGCCCCGGCGGCCAACTCGGCGCCGAGCGCGAGCGTGCGCGGGTTGTAGCCGGCGGGCAGGGTGAGCGCGGCGGCCAGTGTCTGCCTGCGCTCGTCGGCGCCGACCGTGCTCTGCGGATGGGCGGCGAGTTCGAAGCGGGTGCGCGTGCGCACCGGCTGGGCGCTCAGGGCCTGGTAATCGCTCGCGTGCAGCACGCCCTGCAGGCCGTCGGCGGGAAAGTCCAGGGCGAGCAGCCAGCGCCGGTTGTGCGGCTCGAGCGTCATGCGGTAGTCGAGGCGCGGCCCCGTCGGCGCGTAGAAGGGCGAGGACGATTCGAGCGTGCGGCCCGCGCGCCAGGTGCGGCCGTCGAAGGCGGTGAGGACCGGGCCGCGCCAGTAGCGCTGCGTGGGCGGTGGCGGCTCGCCGTCGAACTCGGCACGGAAGGCGATCGCGCCCGACTCGCCCAAGTTGCTGATCGAGCCCGGGCTCATCGTGTCGGAGAGGCCGGTGAGGCCGCTGTAGGCGTCCGCCGGCAGGCCCCACAAGGGCCCGGGCAGGCGCGGGAAGAGCACGAACACCACCACCATGAAGGGCAGGGCGTGGGCGAGCAGCAGCGCGCCGGTGCGCAGCCGCTCGCGGTTGCCCGCGGTCGGGTCGGCAAGCGCGTTGAGGGCGGTGACCGACGCCAGGGTCGCACACAGCGCGAGCGCGGCGACCGGCAGCGACTGGTCCTCGAGAAACACCGCGAGCTGGAGGAAGAAGCACAGCAGCACGCCGGCGCGGATGTCGCGCGTCGACGCGGTCTCCAGCAGCTTCAGGCAGAGCAGGATGGCGAGCAGCGCGACCCCGGGATCCTTGCCGAAGACGTGGCCGAAGCTGTAGCGCACGCCGGCGGCCGCGGCGATGCCGAGCACGAGCACCGCGGACGACCACGGCGGGCGGCGCTGTTCGAACAGCAGCAGGGCGCGCCAGGCGAGCAAGGCGCCGCACAACACCGAGGTCCACACCGGGAGCCAGGCGAGATGCGGCAGCAGGGTCAGCGCGGCGGCGCCGAGCAGCCACAGGCCCTGGTCGCGATCCAGGGCGGGAGGCGGGACGGCGGCGGTGCGCCGGGCGCGCGGCAACCGTGCGGCGAGGGCTTCAAGCATCGCCGCCTCCCGCTGGCGCATGCCGGAACAGCGCGAGCTGGCGCAGGCAGCGGTGCATGTGGAGCTCGCCGCGGCCGGGTGCGATGGTCGTGCCGCCGAGCGCGAGCGCGTAGCGGCATCCGCTGCGCTCGGCGGCGAGCACCCAGGCGGCGAGGCGAGACAGCTTCGCCTCGAGCTCGAGCGTGGGCGGCAGCTCGGCCGCGTCGAGCAGGAGGTCGGCGCCGACCAGGCCGCTGAACTGCTTGGTCAGCATCGGCCCGCCACGCGCGACCACCTTCCAGGCGACGTGGCGCAGCGAATCCGCGTCTCGAAAGCGGCGCAGCTCGCTGAAGTCCTCGTCGCCCTCGCCGCCGTTGCGCAGCCGGGCCCCGCGTGCGGCGCGGTCGACCGGCAGGGGCGGCGGATCCGCCTCGGGCGCGGGATAGACGAGGCAGGTGGCGGCTGGCGTGAACACGCTCCAGGCGCGCGCCAGGCCGAGCGGCCAGCGGGTCTCGAGGACGGTTGGCCCGATCGCGAACTCGCCGCGGCGCGTCGTCGGGCAGGCGAGGCCGAGCTCGGCGGCGTCGTCGGCGGCGAGCTCGAAGCTGCGCGTGCGCCCGTGCGCGCGCAGCACGAGCGCCGGCCGCCGCGCCGCGCGCGGATTGTCGATGAGGAAGCGGAACACCGCATCCTCGCCGCAGAACACCGCTTCGCCACGCCCGGGGCGGATCCTGAGGTCGAGCAGGTTGCGCACCGCGTGCACCGTGCTCGCCAGCGCGACCCCGCCGAGCAGGAAGGTCAGCGCGTAGCCGAGGCTGAGGCTGTAGTTGATCGAGGCCACCAGCATCACCAGCAGGACGAGCGCGAAGACCAGTCCGGCGGCGGTGGGCAGCACGTAGATCCGGCGCTGGCCGAGGCGGATCGGCGCCGTCTCGACCCCGCGCGCGCCGAGCAGCCAGCGCTCGGCCGCGCCGCGCAGGGCGCCGGCTTCGCCCGCCGCCATCAGTCGAGGCCGACGGAGCGCAGCAGCCGGGTCAGCGCAGCGGGCGCGACCGGACGCCCGTCGGCGGCGAGGTGCAGGCGGTGGCCGGCGACGTGCGGGAACACCGCCTGGACGTCCTCGGGCAGCACGTGGTCGCGATCGCCGATCAGCGCCCAGGCCCGCGCGGCGGCGAGCAGGGCGAGGCCGGCGCGCGGGCTGAGGCCGGCGCTGAACTCGCCATCCCGGCGGGTCGCGGTGAGCAGCGCGTGGACGTAGTCGACCAGCGCGTCGCTGACACTGACCTCGCGCGCGGCGCGCTGCAGCGCGAGCAACTGCGCCGGGCCGATCACCGCGGGCTCGCGCGCGAGCATGGCGCGCCTGTCCTCGCCGCGCAGCAGTGCGCGCTCGGCCTCGGCCGCCGGATAGCCGAGCTGGATGCGCATCAGGAAGCGGTCGAGCTGGCTCTCGGGGAGCGGGAAGGTGCCGATCTGGTGCGCCGGGTTCTGGGTGGCGATGACGAAGAAGGGTTCGGGCAGGGCCAGCGTCTGACCGTCGGCGGTGACCTGGCGCTCCTCCATCGCCTCGAGCAGCGCGCTCTGCGTCTTGGGGGTGGCGCGGTTGATCTCGTCGGCGAGGATCATCTGCGAGAACACCGGGCCGGGATGAAAGGTGAAGCGGGCGGTCGAGCGGTCGAACACCGAGACGCCGAGGATGTCCGCGGGCAGCAGGTCGCTGGTGAACTGGATGCGCTGCAACTGCAGGCCGGTCAGCGTCGCCAGCACGTGGGCGAGGGTGGTCTTGCCCACGCCGGGGACGTCCTCGATCAGCAGGTGGCCGCCGCCGACGAGGCAGGCGAGGGCGAGCCGCAGTTCGTGCTCCTTGCCCAGGATGATGCGACTGGCGGCGTCCAGCAGGCGGCTGGCATCGTGGTTCGACATGGGGCGGTGCTGTGAAATTGGCCGGGAAGCGGTGATAATAGATGACAAAGATCATGCCCCCGAGGGCATTGTTCCTCGTGCGGCCTCACTTCGCGCGCGGGGCCGGAAGCCGGGGGCGAAGAATCGGAGGAAGGGGATGACCACGACCGCGTACATCACGCATCGCGATTGCGCGCTGCACGGGATGGGGCAATTCCACCCGGAGAGCCCCGATCGGCTCTCGGCGATCAACGATCGCCTGATCGCAGCCGGCCTCGACCTCTACCTCTCCTTTTACGACGCGCCGCAGGCGACCCGCGAGCAGATCGTCCGGATCCACCCCGAAAGCCATTTCGACGCCCTGCTCGCCCAGGTGCCCGCGCAGGGCATCCACCACGTCGACCCCGACACCGCGATGAACCCGCACACCATGCAGGCGGCGCTGCGCTCGGCCGGGGCCGGGGTGCTGGCGGTCGATCTGGTGATGAAGGGCGAGGTCGAGAACGCCTTCTGCGCCATCCGCCCCCCCGGCCACCATGCCGAGCGCACCAAGGCGATGGGCTTCTGCTTCCTCAACAACGCCGGCATCGCGGCCCGCCACGCGATCGACGAGTGGGGGCTGGAGCGGGTCGCGATCGTCGACTTCGACGTGCACCACGGCAACGGCACCGAGGACTGCTTCCGCGACGACCCGCGGGTGATGATGGTGAGCATCTTCCAGCATCCCTTCTACCCGTATTGCGGCACCGAGAGCCCGCCCGCCCACATGTGCAACGTGCCGGTGCCGGCCGGCACCCGCGGCGATGCCTTCCGCCAGATCGTCAGCGACATCTGGGTGCCGGCGCTGCGCAGCCACAACCCGCAGATGATCATCGTCTGCGCCGGCTTCGACGCCCACTACGAGGACGACATGGGCTCGCTCGGCCTGCTCGAGTCCGACTACGTGTGGGTCACCGAGCAGATCAAGGCGGTGGCGGAGGACTGCGGTCACAAGCGCATCGTCTCGCTGCTCGAGGGCGGCTACTCGCTGTCCTCGCTCGCGCGTTCCGCGGTGAGCCACATCAAGGCGCTCGCCGATCTCTGAGCCGCCGGCGCCGGCCTGCAGGAAAATCCGACCGGTACTCGCCGAGTTTCGGGGTTCGGGTAGAATCGCGATTTTCACGTTTCGGCCACAGTCATGATTACCGGTTCGTTAGTCGCCATCGTCACGCCCATGAACGACGATGGGAGCCTGGATTTCCCCCGCCTGCGCAGCCTCATCGACTGGCACATCGGCGAAGGTACGGAGGGCATCGTCGTCGTCGGCACCACCGGCGAGTCGCCCACGGTCGATGTCGAGGAACACTGCGAGCTGATCCGGGTGTCGGTCGAGCACGCCGCGGGTCGGGTGCCGGTGATCGCGGGCACGGGCGCAAACTCCACCGCCGAGGCGATCGAGCTCGCCCGCTTCGCCGCCGACGCCGGCGCCGCGGCGCACCTGTCGGTCGTCCCCTACTACAACCGACCCACGCAGGAAGGGCTGTACCGCCATTTCCGCACCATCGCCGAAGCGGTCGAGCTGCCGCTGATCCTCTACAACGTGCCGGGGCGGACGGTGGCCGACCTCGCCAACGACACCGCGCTGCGGCTGGCCGAGATCCCCAACATCGTGGGCCTCAAGGACGCCACCGGCAACCTCGACCGCGCCTGCGACCTCATCGAGCGCGCGCCGGCGGACTTCGCCCTCTACAGCGGCGACGACATGAGCTCGGCCGCCTTCCTGATGCTTGGCGGCCACGGGGTGATCTCGGTGACCGCCAACGTCGCCCCGCGTGCGATGCAGGCGCTGTGCGCGGCGGCCGCCGCCTTCGATGCGCGCCGTCTGCGCGCGGTGAATGCGAGCCTCGTCGGCCTGCACCGCGACCTCTTCTGCGAGGCCAATCCGATCCCGGTGAAATGGGCGGTGGCACGCATGGGCCTGATCGGCTACGGAATCCGCCTGCCGCTGACGCCGCTGTCGGAGGCGGTGCAGCCGCGCGTGCTGGCGGCGATGCGCAAGGCCGGCATCGAGGTCTGATCGCAACAACTCAACCCGGGAACCCCATGACTCATCGTTTCATGCGCACTTCCGCTTCTCCCGTCGTCCTGTCGGTGGCGCTTTCGCTTGCGCTCGCCGGTTGCTCGGGATCGCTGGTCGAGTCGAAGAAGATCGACTACAAGAGCGCGCGCAAGGTCGCGCCGCTCGAGATCCCGCCCGATCTGACCGCGCCCACGCGCGACGATCGCTTCGCCGTGCCCGACGTCGCCCCGCGCGGTACCGCGACGTACTCGGCCTACACTGCCGACCGTGCCACCCTGCCCAGCACCGCGGCGACCAGCGCCGAGGTGCTGGTCGCGCCCGAGAGCATGCGGGTGGAACGCGCCGGCTCCCAGCGCTGGCTGGTCGTCCCCGGCACGCCCGAGGAGCTGTGGCCGAAAATCAAGGACTTCTGGCTCGAGATGGGCTTCATCCTCGACATCGACAGCCCGCAGATCGGCGTCATGGAGACCGATTGGGCCGAGGACCGCGCGAAGATCCCACAGGACTTCGTGCGCTCGGCGCTCGGCAAGGTCCTCGACGGCCTGTTCTCCACCCCCGAGCGCGACAAGTTCCGCACCCGCATCGAGCAGGGCCAGGAGCCGGGCACGGTCGAGGTCTACGTCAGCCATCGCGGCATGATGGAGATCTATCCGAACGAGGCCAAGGACACCACCGTCTGGCAGCCCCGTCCCGCCGACCCCGAGCTCGAGGCGGAGATGCTGCGCCGGCTGATGATCAGCCTCGGCGCCGAGGAGGCGCGCGCCGCGGCGGCGCTCACCGAGGCGCCGGTCGCCGAGCGCGCCAGCATCACCACCCTGGCCGACGGCCAGGTCGGCCTCAGCATGGAGGAGCCCTTCGACCGCGCCTGGCGTCGCGTCGGCCTCGCGCTCGATCGCATCGGCTTCACCGTCCAGGACCGCGACCGCAACCAGGGCCTGTACTTCGTGCGCTACGTCGATCCCGAGGCCGAATCGGCGAGTTCGGGCGGCGGCTTCCTGTCCAAGCTCGCCTTCTGGCGCAGCGAGGCGCAGAAGCCGGTCGAGGCGGGCAGCGAATACCGGCTGCGCGTGGCCGGCGAGGGCGACGCGTCGTCGGTCACGGTGCTTACCCGCGAGGGCGGCGTCGACGGCTCGCCGACCGCGCGCCGCATCCTCGGGCTGCTGCACGAAGAACTGCGCTGAGCCCGCGCCCGGCGGCCTGCAGCCCCGGGCCGCCGGGCGGCGACCCCGCGGCGAGCCGCGTAAACGCAGAAAGCCGGCCCTCGGGCCGGCTTTCGTGCTGCTGGCGCTTGCGAATTACTTCGCGGCGTCCTTGGCGGCTTCGACGGCGCTGGCAGCGGCGTCCTTGGCGGCTTCGGCAGCGTCGCTGGCGGCCTGCTGGGCCTCCGCGGCGGTTTCCTTGACTTCCTCGACCGCGGCGGCGCCGGTCTGCTTGGCGCTGTCGGCCGCTTCGGCAGTGGCTTCCTTGGCCTCCTGAGCGCTTTCTTCGGCAGCGGCGGCGGCGTCCTTGGCGGCCTCCGAGGCCTTGTCCGCGGCATCCTTCGCGGCGTCGGCGGCCTTGTCGGCGGCGTCCTCAACCTGTTCCTGGACGGTCGGCGCCGGCGCGACGGCCTCTTCCTTCTTGCCGCAGGCGGTCACGGCGAGCGCGACGAGGGCGGCGACGAGGAGCGAATTCTTCATGTTGTGTTTCCTTGGCAGTTATGGGGCAGCAGTGGTCGGCCATGTCCGGACGGGATGCCGGCAAGGTCCAACCGGCGGCGATTCTAGCACGCGGGGATTTCCCTCTTGCAAGCGTTTTGGTGCACCGCAAAAACCGCCTCGGCGACGCTCGATCCCGCGGCGCAAAAGGCATTCCGGGGCGTGTCCCGACTGCAATTTGTTTCAAACGCCCGTCCGGGCGACCACCCGGAACGGCGGGCCGCCCCCCGCCGGCTCGCGGATCCGGCCTCAGCGCGGCGCACCGAAGCCGGCGCAGTACCAGTCGTAGAGGACCTCCGCCAGCGCCGGCTCGACCTCGGTCGGCGGCAGGCGGCGGTGATGGGCGAGCCCTGCGATGGTCGGGCGCAGCGCGGCCGGCAGCGCGATCGACTCGCCGTTGAGATGGAAGCCGGCCTCGGAGTACAGCAACTGGGTCCGGGGGTCGAGCGCGAAGCCGGTCCTGGCCACCGCACGGGCGAAGGCCTTGGGCTTCATCGGCGCCGCGGGCGGATCGAAGAAGACATGCGGCTTGGGCTCGGTGAGATAGTCGCCGACGAACGCCGCCACGTCGCGCCGGCTCCAGCGGATGCGGGCCAGCATGGTTTCGATCTGGTCGATCATGCGCGGGCCGATCTCGGCCGAATTGTCCTGCGGCGCGAGGTCCGGGTCGGCATAGATGCCTTCGAGGCACAGCCGCTCCTGCAGCCAGGCAAGGAACTCGGTGCCGAGCTCCTGCGCGCTCGGCGAGCGGAAACCGATCGAGTAAGTGGTGCATTCGCCCACCGCGATGCCGTTGTGCGCCCAGTGCGGTGGCAGGTAGAGCATGTCGCCGGGCGCGAGGACCCACTCCTCGGTGGGCCGGAAGTCCTGCAGGATGCGCAGCGGCGCGCCCTCCACCAGGGTGCGGTCGGCCTGGTCGGCGATCTGCCAGCGCCGCCGGCCCGCGCCCTGCAGCAGGAAGACGTCGTAGTTGTCGAAGTGCGGGCCGACGCCGCCGCCATCGACCGCATAGCTCACCATGAGGTCGTCGAGCCGGGCCTGGGGAATGAAGTCGAAGCGGTGCAGCAGCGCGTCCGCCGCCGGCAGATGCAGGTTGAGCCCCTGCACCAGGACGGTCCACGGGCGGCGCTTGCCGCGCAGGCGGGCGCGCTTCTGCGGGCCGTGCTCGACCTTCCAGTCGGCGCCGGGGGTGTCGGGGGCGTAGCGAATCCAGCGCGACTCGACGTCGGGATCGCAGGCGAGGTCGAACAGCGCGTCGTGGTCGAGCAGGCCGGCGAAGCCGGGGACCGCCTGGCGCACCAGGAGGGGCTTCTTCTGCCAGTATTCGGCGAGGAACGCGCGCGGCGACAGGCCGCCGAGCAGGGCGAGGGGGGGCGCGGAATTCATGGCGGGATTATAGGGAGGGGCCGAGCGGCGCGGGGTTAGAATCGCCCGGTTTCTCCGCCCGGTACCCGTCATGCCCATTGCAGTCATCGAATCGCTCGACCACGAGGGTCGCGGCATCAGCCATGTGGACGGCAAGGCCGTCTTCATCGAGGGGGCGCTGCCCGGCGAGAAGGTGGAATATGAGGTGCTGCGCGAGCGGCCGCGCTATGCCCAGGCCACGACCGTGCGCGTGCTCGAGGCGAGCTCGCAGCGGGTGGCGCCGCGCTGCGCGCACTTCGGCACCTGCGGTGGCTGCTCGATGCAGCACCTCGATCCGGTGGCGCAGGCGGCGGCCAAGCAGCGCATCCTCGAGGATGCCTTCTGGCACCTCGGCAAGCTCGCGCCGCAGATCCTCTACCCGGCGATTCATGGCCCGTCGTGGGCGTATCGCTACCGCGCGCGACTGAGCGTGCGGGTGGTGCCGAGCAAGGGCGGGGTGCTGATCGGCTTCCACCAGAAGCGCTCGAGCTACATCGCCGACATGCAGGCCTGTCCGGTGCTGCCGCCGCGGATCTCGGCGCGGGTGCCCGAGCTACACGCGTTGATTTCGCAACTGTCGATCGCCGACCGCGTGCCGCAGATCGAGATCGCGGTGAGCGACACCGCGACCGCCTTCGTGTTCCGCCACCTGCTGCCGTTCAGCGCGCAGGACGAAGCCGCGTTGGCCGCCTTCGCCGACGCCCACGGCATCCAGGTGTGGACCCAGCCCGGCGGGCCGGACACCGCGGCGCCGCTGCAGCCGAAGGACGGCCCGGGGCTCGCCTACTTCCTGCCGGAGTTCGATGTCCGGCTGGACTTCCGGCCGACCGACTTCACCCAGGTGAACGTCGACGTCAACCGCCTGCTGATCCGGCGCGCGATGCAGCTGCTCGACCCCCGGCCGGGCGAGCGCATCGCCGACCTGTTCTGCGGCCTGGGCAATTTCAGCCTGCCGATCGCGCGCCGCGGCGCCACCGTGGTCGGCGTCGAGGGCAGCGAGGCGCTGGTCGCGCGTGCGGGCGAGAACGCGCGTGCCAACCGCCTCGAGGCGAACAGCGAGTTCCACGTCGCCAACCTGTTCGACAGCACCGAGGACAGCCTCGCCGCGCTCGGCCCGCTCGACAAGATGCTGATCGACCCGCCGCGCGAAGGCGCGGTCGCGGTGGTGAAGGCGATCTCGCCGCAGCAGCGGCCGGCGCGCATCGTCTATGTGTCGTGCAATCCGGCGACGCTGGCGCGCGACGCGGCGGTGCTGGTGCATGAAAAGGGCTATCTGCTGCGCGGCGCCGGCATCGCCAACATGTTCCCGCAGACCTCGCACGTGGAGTCGATCGCGTTGTTCGAAGCGGGCTGAGCAGGCGGGGCGTTGCCGTGGATCGGAACGCCGCCGCGGCGCGGGCGGGGTGGCGGGAGGGTTCACATTTCGGCGGCGGGCTGGAACAATACCGCGCCACCTCTCCGTAATTATTAATACAAAATCAGCAAGTGACGCATTCGCCCCCGACTTTCGCGCCGTCCGATCCCAACCGGGCGTGGCAGGCGCGCAGCCTCGCCCACGTCTGGCATCCCTGCACCCAGATGCAGCGCGCGCAAGCCGTACCGCCGCTGCCGATCGCGCGCGGTGCCGGACCCTGGCTCTACGATCAGGCAGGCGCCCGCTACTTCGACGCCAACAGCTCGTGGTGGGTGAATCTGTTCGGCCACGCCGACGCCCGCATCAACGCCGCGCTGCGCGAACAGCTGGAGACCCTGCCGCACGTGATGCTGGCCGGCTGCACCCACGCGCCGGCGGTCGAGCTCGCCGAGCGCCTGAGCGCGCTCACCGGCGGCGCGCTCGGCCATGTCTTCTACGCCAGCGACGGCGCCTCGGCGGTCGAGATCGCGCTCAAGATGAGCTTTCACTACTGGCGCAACCTCGGCCGCGGCGACAAGCGCGAGTTCGTGTGCGTGCGCCAGGGCTATCACGGCGAGACGCTCGGCGCCCTGGCGGTGACCGATGTCGCGGTGTTCCGCGACGCCTACGACCCGCTGCTGATGCGCGCCCACCTGGTGGCCTCGCCCGACGCCCGGCAGGCGCCGCCCCGGGTGTCGGCGGCGGATCACGCGCGGACGGCGCTCGACGAGGTGCGCGCCCTGTTCGCCGCGCGGCACGAGCGGATCGCCGCCCTCATCGTCGAACCGCTGGTGCAGTGCGCCGCCGGCATGGCGATGCACGACCCCGCCTATCTGCGCGGCCTGCGCGCCCTGTGCGACGAGTTCGAGGTGCTCCTGATCGCCGACGAGATCGCGGTCGGCTGCGGCCGCAGCGGCAGCTTCTTCGCCTTCGAGCAGGCCGCCGAGGTGGGCGCCGCGCCGGTCTGGCCCGATTTCGTCTGCCTCTCCAAGGGCATCAGCGGCGGCTATCTGCCGCTGTCGCTGGTCCTCAGCCGGGCGTCGATTTATCAGGCCTTCCTCGACGACGACATCGCCCGCGGTTTCCTGCATTCGCACTCCTACACCGGCAACGCGCTCGCCTGCCGCGCCGCGCTGGCGGTGCTCGACCGCTTCGCCGAGGATGAGGTGCTCGCGCGCAACCGGGCGATCGCCCCCGCGCTCACCCGCGCGCTGGCGCCGCTCGCCGACGACCCCCGCATCGAGCACCTGCGCCGGCAGGGCATGATCTGGGCCTTCGACGTGCGCGCGGAAGCGGCGGGCGAGCGCTTCGCCGAGCGCTTCCATCTCGCCGGCCGCGCCAACGAGCTGCTGATCCGGCCGATCGGCCGCACGGTGTACCTGATGCCGCCCTACGTGCTCGACGAGACCCTCGCCGGCTGGCTGGCCGAGCGCACGATCGCCACCCTGGAACACACCCTGGCCGACGCGCCGTCGCCGTCCGACTCCGATGCTGCTCGACCAGCTGAACCGGCGACTGCGTGAGCGCGAGGCGGCGGCGCTGAGCCGCCGGCGCCGCGTCGCCGAGTCGGCCTGCGCGCCGATCCAGCAGGTGTCGGCCGCCGGCGGGCCCGCGCGCGCGCTGCTCGGCTTCTGCAGCAACGACTATCTCGGCCTCGCCGCCCATCCCGCGTTGATCGAGGCGGTGGGCGAGGGCGCGCGCCGCTGGGGGGCGGGCAGCGGCGCCTCGCATCTGGTGAGCGGCCATGGCCGTGCCCACGCCGCACTGGAAGCGGCGCTCGCCGCGCTGCTCGCGCCCTGCATCCCGGGCGCGGCCGCGCTGAGCTTCTGCTCCGGCTACATGGCCAACCTGGCGCTGCTCACCACGCTCGGCGACGGCGCGGCGGAGATCTTCGCCGACAAGCTCAATCACGCCTCGCTCATCGACGGCGGCCTGCTCGCGGCCGCGCCCATGCGCCGCTATCCGCACGGCCGCGTTGACCGCCTGGCGGCGATGCTCGTGGCGAGCGCCGCGCCGGTGAAGCTGATCGTGACCGACGCGGTGTTCAGCATGGACGGCGA
>JRYI01003521.1_pt1 | contig 26808 bp, 24 predicted proteins | sample 235361 | NCBI WGS metagenome assembly JRYI01 (sample SAMN03074212, study PRJNA261471) | activated sludge metagenome | biome: Common Effluent Treatment Plant; feature: Wastewater; material: Activated sludge; isolation source: activated biomass in a lab-scale reactor treating industrial wastewater at...
GCCGTCGCCGAGACCGACGGTCGTCGTCGTCTTGCCCTCGCCGGCAGGCGTGGGGCTGATGGCCGTGACGAGGATCAGCTTGCCGTCGGGGCGCGTGCCGAGCGCGTTGATGAAGTCGAACGACAGCTTGGCCTTGGTGGAGCCGTAGGGAATGAGAGCATCGGCGGGAATTCCGAGCTTCGCCGCCACTTCCGTGATCGGCTTCATCTTGGCTTCACGCGCGATCTCGATGTCTGATTTCACCGTCAAGGGGTTCCCTCCGAATGGACGTTTTCTGTGATCGGTCCCATTTCGAGCGGGCCGAGGTGGCCGGATATTGGCTTTTTGTACGTGCTTCGCCAAGCGGGTCGCGAAAAATTAGACACGATGACGCGACGGGGCCGCCGGTCCCGCGGGCCCCAGGGTTTGAATGAAGGTGAATCTGGCACCAATGACCCCGGAACCCCCCGTCCGCCGTTTGCATGACGAGCAACTTGCGCTCAAAAAGGAGGCCCCCTGAGTGACGAAGCCGGAGCCCGCCGGTGGAGCGGGCCATGAGAAGCGCCAGACTATGAGAGCAGAATGGTAACCACGACCGCCGTAGAGGACCTTGCCACCATCCGCGACTGGCTGCGCTACGCGACGAGCCGCTTCACCGAGACGGGTCTCGCGTTCGGTCATGGCACCGAGACGCCGCTCGACGAGGCGGCCTTCCTCATCCTGACGGCCCTGCATCTTCCTATCGACCAGCTCGAGCCCTGGCTGGACGCGCGGCTGACGCACGCGGAGCGCCAAAGGCTCGCCGACCTCATCGAGGCGCGCATCTCAACCCGCAAGCCCGCGCCCTACCTCGTCAACGCGGCCTGGATCAAAGGCCACAGGTTCTACGTCGACGAGCGTGTGATCGTGCCGCGCTCCTATATCGGCGAGCTTCTGGACGACGGCCTGTCCGCCGTCGTCGCCGATCCTGATGGCATCGAGAGCGTACTCGATCTGTGCACGGGCTCGGGCTGCCTCGCCATCCTGGCTGCGCTCGCGTTTCCGAATGCGGCGGTCGATGCGGTCGACATTTCTGCCGACGCGCTGGAGGTGGCGAAGCGCAACGTGTCCGATTACGGCCTTGGGGAGCGCGTGACGCTTTACCGGTCGGACCTCTTCGCCGCGTTGGACGCCAAGACCTACGACCTGATCATCTCCAACCCGCCGTATGTCACCGCCGCCGCCGTTTCGTCGTTCCCGCCGGAATACAAAGCCGAGCCACGGCTCGCGCATCTCGGCGGCGACGACGGCATGGACCTCGTACGCCGCATCCTGGCGGACGCTGCTGTTCACCTGAATCCTGAGGGGATGTGCGTCGTCGAGATCGGCATGGGCCGGGAGACGCTTGAAACCGAATACCCCGATGTGCCGTTTCTGTGGTTGGATACGGAGCAAAGCGAGGGCGAGCTGTTCGCACTGCCCGCCGACGCGCTCCGAGCTTTGAGAGACGAATCCTGATCGCGAGAGGCGCATGACCGAAGGCCCCGATGACGGCTCCCGGAAGCACCGGGAGCTGATGCTCCGGATTGCGCGGCGTCCCGGCTTCTGCTGTTGCTGCATTTGCCTGCGGCGCGAGGACAGGCGGCGGGCCCGGCGCGTCTTCCGCCTGACGCGCCGCGTCATCCGCGGCTGGGACAAGGATCGCGCGACTGCGCTGAAGCGCGAGGCCGAGGGCCTGACGCAAGACCGGCCGTGACAAAGAGGGGTTTTCCATGAGCGGCTCTGGTCGAAGCGCCCGTCGCGGGGGGATCCCCTTGGGCCGGCGTGTCTGGACCCCGGCCTTCGCCGGNNCATGCGAAGCATGGCTCCGCCATGACACCGGGATGACGTTGAGAGGAGGGGACGGCATCCACATAAGAGACGTCACCCCGCCGGAGGGCGGGGTCCAGACACGTCTCCGCAATGCGCGGGGGCTCCTCCTTCTTGCTTTCGCCGCCCTTGTGCTCACCGGCGCACCGCTGCACGCTGCCGGGCCCATCGTCATTAAGTTCAGCCACGTCGCGGCGCCCCAGGCGCACAAGAGCCGCGCCGCCGAGCACTTCAAGACGCTGGCCGAACGCTACACGGACGGCCGCGTGCGCATCGAGCTCTACCCCAACTCGCAGCTTTACAAGGACAAGGAGGAGCTCGAGGCCCTGCAACTCGGCGCCGTGCAGATGCTGGCGCCGTCGGTGTCCAAATTCGGGCCGCTCGGCATCAAGGCCTTCGAGGTGTTCGACCTGCCCTACATTTTCGCGGGCTATGACGAGCTGTCAAAGGTCACCGAGGGCGAGATCGGGCGCGAGCTTCTCGACCGCCTGAAGTCGAAGGGCCTCGTCGGCCTCGCCTACTGGAACAACGGCTTCAAGATCCTCTCCGCCCACAGCCCCCTCTATGGCCCCGACGACGTGCTCGGCCTCAAGATGCGCATTCAGGCTTCGAAGGTGATCGAGGCCCAGATGTGGGCGCTGGGCGCCCTGCCGCAGGCGCTGGCGTTCTCGGAGGCCTATCAGGCGCTCTCGTCGGGCGTGGTCGACGGCACCGAGAACACGCCGGCCAACATGTACAACCAGAAAATGTACGAGGTGCAGAAGCACGCAACGCTGACCAACCACGGCTATCTCGGCTACGCGGTGATCTCGAACGACAAGTTCTGGAGCGGGCTCCCGGCCGACATCCGCGCGAGCCTCGAGCGGGCCATCGCCGAGACGACGCCCGTCGCCAACAAGCTCGCCCTCGAGGAGAACGAGCACGCGCTCGACGAGATGCGCCGATCCGGAAAGACCACGTTCCACGAGCCCGCACCCGAGGAGCGCGCGGCCTGGATGGCGGCACTGCTGCCCGTGCACGACGAGATGGCCTCCCGCGTCGGCCGCGACCTCATCGACCGCATCTACGCTGTCACCGGCCACAAGCCACCGACGCAATAACGCGGAAGCGCCCTCACGCGTCCACCAGCACCTTAAAGCCGCCCATCGACATTTTCTTGAAGTCGAACGGCATGGACTTGGGATCCATCCCCCCGAGACGTTTGTCGCTCATCACCTTGGCATTGACCTGATCGCGTTGCGCCTTCGAACGGTAGACGATCCACGAGAACACGGCCGTCTCGTCGGGCTTCAGCTTCAGGAGCTTGGGGAACGGCCGCCCGTAGGGCAAGTCGAGGTCGTCACCAACGCATTCGCGGTATTCGAGGGCCCCGTGCTCTTTCCAGACCTTGCCGGCTATCTTGGCCAGCTTCTTGTACGCCTCGATTTTGTCGGTCGGCACGATCAGCAGAAATCCGTCGACGTAAGCCATGGCAATCTCCTTCGGCGTTTTTCTCCCCTAGGACGAACCTAAGGGCGCCGCGCCGACATCGCCAGCCGGCCGGAAATACGGAGGGGGGTGCGCAGGCATCAAGGGCCGTGACGGCAGGCGCGACCCGTGCCATGTCATGGCGAAACAACAAAGCCGCGCGGGACATGCCCCCGCGACCACGGGAGGACCGATGAGGGACCGCTGGCGCGACGCCGCGCGCCTGCTCGACCATCTGGAGGAGATCATCATCGCGACGCTGATCGGCGCCGCGACGCTTCTTATTTTCGTGGCCGTCGCGCAGCGCTACGGCCTCTCCGGCGTGGCTTCCGTCTACCGCTGGTCGCGCGCCGAGGACATTCCCTGGCTGACGGGCTTTACGAAAAGCCTGTTCTTCACCCTCGCCTACGTGCGGCTCACCTGGGCGCAGGAGCTGTGCATCTTCATGTTCGTCTGGATGGCCAAGTTCGGCGCGGCCTACGGCGTGCGCACCGGCATCCACGTCGGCGTCGACATCCTCGTCGAGACCCTGACCGGAAACGCAAAGCGCGCGATGATCGTTGCCGGCCTGCTGGCCGGCGCGCTGTTCACCGTCATCATCGGCACGCTCGGCGCCCATCTCGTCTGGCACATCGCCCGCACGGGGCAGACCTCCGCCGTGCTCGAAGTGCCGATGTGGCTCGTCTATCTCGCGGTGCCGCTCGGCTCCTACTTGATGTGCTTCCGCTTTCTCGAGGTTGCGTGGCACTTCTGGAAAACGGGCGAGAGGCCCCACCACGATCCCGGCAAGGTGGAAGGCATCGACCAGCCACCCCCTGCGGAGGGGGCGCGATGACGGCGGCCTTCATTTTCCTGCTGCTGGTTGCGCTGCTGCTGGTCGGCATGCCGGTCTCAATCGCGCTCGGCCTGACCGTGCTTACTGTCCTCTTCGCGCTGACGGACGTCCCCCTCGATGCCGTCGCGCTCAAGCTCTTCACCGGCATCGAGAGTTTCGAGTTGATGTGCGTGCCGTTCTTCATCCTCGCTGGAAACTTCCTGACTCACGGCGGCGTCGCGCGCCGCATGATCCGCTTCGCGACCGCCATGGCCGGCCATTGGCCGGGCGGCCTCGGCCTCGCCGCCGTCGTTGCCTGCGCCATCTTCGCCGCCGTCTCCGGCTCGTCGCCCGCAACCGTCGTTGCCATCGGCTCCATCATGATTCCGGCTATGGTGGCGCGCGGCTACCCGAAGAGCTTCGCCGCCGGCGCGGTCGCATCGGGCGGCGTGCTCGGTATCCTCATCCCGCCGTCCATCGTCATGGTGCTCTACAGCGTCGCCACCGCCGGAATGCTGGCGGAGGGACCGACCGGCGAGCGCGTGCATTCCGCCTCCGTCGACGATCTCTTCATGGCGGGCGTTGTCCCGGGCTTCGTGCTGGCGACGCTGCTCGGCCTGACGACGGTCTGGCTGGCCCGACGCCGCGGCTACCCGCGCACCGAGCGCCAGCCCTGGAGCGAGCGCCTCGCGTCGTTTCTCGATTGCTTCTGGGGACTTGCGCTGATCGTGATCGTCATGGGCGGCATCTACGGCGGCATCTTCACGCCAACGGAGGCAGCCGCCGTCAGCGCCGTCTACGCATTCGTCGTCGCCGTCTACATCTATCGCGATCTGGCGCTGAAGGACGTGCCGCGCGTGTTGCTCGCCTCCGCCAGCATGAGCGCCATGCTGCTCTACATCATCACCNNGAATATGGAGATCGGCATGCTGACGCCGCCGGTGGGATTGAATCTCTACGTCGCGAGCGGCATCTCGCGCCTGGGCCTCACCACGCTTTCGGTCGCGGTGCTGCCCTGGCTCGCGACCATGCTGGCCTTTCTGATGCTGGTGACGTTCTGGCCCGCGCTCTCGCTCGCCCTGCCGCGCTGGCTCGGCATGATGTGAGGAGGCGGAACGACGTAAGGTTAACGCTTGCACTATCGTCTGATGTCGAACATTTGCCGGCTGCAGTACAACTGGCAGTGCGGGTCTTCCGACGTCGGACGAGGTGACAATGGCGGATAAGCGCGCTCATGGGCTCGAGAAGGAGCTGGCCCGTCTTGGCGAGTGCAAGGAGCGCCTCAAGGCGGGCTATCGGGAGACGTTCGAGCACGCCGGTGTGGGAATTGCCCACGTCACCCCGGAGGGCCGCTTCCTGGAGGCCAACAACCGCTTCTGCGAGATGATGGGATTGAAGCCGGATGCGCTTCCCCTCCTTCGCTTTCAGGACATCACCTTCCGCGACGATGTCGACGCGAACCTGTCCATGCTGAAGGGCTTGCTGCGGGGCGAGATGGCGGGCTACCGCATGCAGAAGCGGTACGTCCGGTCGAACGGGGAGTTGTTCTGGGCTGATCTGACGGTCTCGGCTGTTCGGGACGAGGAAGGCAGGCCGGTCAAGCTGATCTCCATCGTGAACGACATCACGCGGCAGAAAGCCGACGAGGACCGTCTCAAGTTCGTGATGGGCGAGCTGTCCCACCGGACGAAGAATTTGATAGCGGTCATTCAGGCGATCGTGAACCAGACCTGCGCCTCCTACGGGTCTTCCGAGGACATTTGCGCCGTGCTGCTCGATCGGCTGGCGGGGATCGCGGCCTCGCAGGATGCGCTCGCCATTGGCCAAGGCGAGCGGGCCAGGATGTGCGAGTTGGTCGCGCTTCAGCTCGCGGTGTTTCTGCCGCCGGAGGATGACCGGATCGAGGTGGACGGGCCCGAGATGGAGCTTTGCGCCGCAGCGGTGCGAGCAATCGGTATGGCGCTGCACGAGTTGGCGACCAACGCCTGCAAATACGGAGCTCTGTCGACGACCCGCGGCCGCGTCGCCATCAGGTGGAGCGTCGACACGGCCGAAACCGGTGCGTTTCGCCTGTCATGGTCGGAACGCGGCGGACCCGAGGTCAAGCCTCCCAAGCGCGCGGGCTTTGGACGCATGGTCGTCGAGCAGATGGTCGCGACATCGACGGGCGGCCAGGTCAAGCTGGCATTCGATCCGGGAGGGATCGAATGGGTGCTTGAGGCACCGCTCTCCACCGTAAGAGCATAAGCGATACGGGGCCGTCAGCTTAGACCAAGATCACTTCAGGCCCTATCGGCCTGAAGTGTGACTCATCGGTCTCATCAAAAAGAGAGAGGGCGTGATCCCGATTCAATCAAAAATGATCACGCTCTAGCCGAACGCGCCCCAGTGATGAGAGATGCCGGTGCCGATCTCGCGCACGAGCTCGTAAGCCGTCTCCATGGGTTCGAGGATCTCGGTCTCGATGCGCCCGTAATCGTCGATGCCCTTCGGCAGGTAGGTCGCCTTTTCGACGAACAGGCCGTCGTCGCGCGGGTCGTCGACGCGCCGCGGAAACGCTTCGCGCATCACCTGCACCACCTCGGGAATTTCGAGGCTGAGCGCCTTGCGTACGATCTCGGCGTGCGTCACCTCGTTGGTGGGCGTGAAACGCGGAAGCTGCGCGGTCAGGATGAAGATGCGCATGATGAGCGCGGCGCGGATCGCCTGCAGAAGGTCGAGCTCGAGGCGGTGATCGTCCGGGATCTTGCCGCCCTCGAGACCGATCTCCTCGAGGATCTGATGCAACTCGATGGCGTCGAGCCGCAGATAGTGCGCAAGCCCGGCAATCTTCTGCGCCCGGTCGTCGTCGAGCAGTTGCTCGGCCAGGAACTTGAACGCCGCGTCGAGATGCGGCTCGCGCCCCCACGAGGCGCGCTGCGCCCAGAAGCCGGGGTCGAACAGGATGGCGTTCGCGCCGACGGCGTTGAGGCTCGAAAGCTGTTTGGCCCGCGCGATCATCTCGATCAGCGGCAGAAAGCGCGGTGAGTGCTTCGCCATCTCGATGAAACGCTCGCGCTCGCTGCCGACGGCCGCGCCGAGCCCCGCCACGACGTTCGCCACATAGCCGAACTGCTGCAGGATGGCGTTGTTCGGGATGGCGCGCATGCGCGCCGGGTCGCCGCGGTCGGAATGGTGGTCGCCTTGCCGCTTCACCGGGCGCGAGCCGGTCTTGAACAGGAGGTTGGCCCCGAACGCGCCGAGCAGCGCCCGGTAGCCCGGATGCGCGAAAAGCTCCTGCTGGTAGTCGCGCAGCCGGATCTGGAAATCGAGCGCGAGGTTGATGTCCGTGTAGAACGCATCCTCGCCCTCGCCGGGATCCTTGCCGCTCATGATGATGGTGGCGAGCGCCCGTTGCGCGAACGCGCGGTTGGCGAAGAAGAGATACCCGTCGCCGCCCTGGAAGCTCGTCTCGTGCTTCACCGGCAGGCCGTGCTGGAAGAAGCGCCAGCGCGATTCGCCCGGGAACACGTAGCGCAGCCGCCGCCTGAGCGGGCCGGGGTGCGCGCCCCGCCCCATGCTCTCGCCGTGCGTCGAGAAGATGAGCGTCTCGACGTCCTTGAGGTTCGCTTTGCGGATCACCTCGGCGAGGCCGTGGTGGAGGCGCTCGTGCGCGAGCCCCGCCGCGATCTGTCCGATGAAGCGGCCGGCGTCGGAATAGCCTGTCTGCACCGCGATCCGTCCGCGCTTCGTCACGTAGTCGCGGTAGTCCTTTTCCGCGAGCAGACGCTCGACGAGGCGCGGGCCGGTCTCGAGCGCGGCCGGCGTCTCGAACAGCGGCGAGATGTCGACGATCTCCGATACGCCGAACAGCTTGGCGAAGTAGACGGCGATCAGGATCGTCGCCGGGCTCTCGCATTCCGCGATGAGGTAGCGGATCGGCGTATCGCGGTCGATGTGCTTGGCGATCTGTGCGGCGAGCGCGAACTGCCGGATCGCTGTCGCGTTCTCGAGGTCGAGCGTCTCGAAGTTGACGGTTTCCGGCTTCACCGAATGGATCATCTCGACGATGCGCGCGAGCGCCTGCCGCTCCGTGAGATCGCGCGTCCAGCTCTCGTGCACGAAGGCGCGGAACGCGTTGTTGATCTGCACCGCGTTGACGCGCACGTGGATGTGGCTCATGCCGAGGCCGGTCGCGCGGAGCAGTCCCGCGAGGGAGGCGACGGCGATCTTCGCCTGCGTGTCGGGCGCCGCTTCCACGATCTGGTCGAGCAGCGTCAGGATGGGCTCGGCGCTGACGAGGTTGTGCCCGTCCTGCTGCGTGATGGCGTTGGCGGCATGCGCCAGCGTGAAGCCCTTCTTGCCGATGCTTTCGAGCGCCTTCACCTGCGCTTCAGAGGCAGCGATGCCGAGGTCGAGCTTGCCCGTGACCTGGCGGGCGAGGCGCACCATCTCCGCGTCCTCGCCGAGGACGGGCTTCAGGGCCAGGAACCGCGCGCGGATGTCCGACAGCGCCGCTACCTTCTCCCGGAGGCGGACGACGAACGAGAAGGTCCACTTGATGTCCGTGCGCCCGTCGAGGTCGTAGCCGACCCAGGAGGCGATGGTGGCGAGCTGCGGATCGGCCTTGAAGGCGCGGTCGCCGTACGCTTTGTGGGCCGTGGCGAAGAAGTCGGCGAGAAGATCGGTATAGGAATCGCGGATGTTGCGGATCGCGCTTTGCACGCGATCGTGCTCGTAGCCGAGCGTCAGCACCTCGTCCGGGCGGTGGGGAAGGCCGATGGTATGTCCCTTGTCCGTCCCCGACATGGCGATCTCGGCCATGCGGTTGGACAACGCTTCCGAAAGGCCGAACGTCGGGTGGGCCGTGAACACGATGCCGTTGCGCGCGCGCGCAAAGCGCGCCTTGAACGCCTCGAAGTCGGCCTCGCTCTTGCCCGTCGCGAACTCGGCGACGAAGTCGGAGAATTCCTTGTGGGTCGCGGCCTCGGATTCGACGCCTATCTGCTCCTTGAGCAGCAGCGCGCGATGGACATAGGCGCTGTCCATGAGGCGCGTCGCAAGCGTGCTGAGATCGGCGAACGTGATGTCGCCGGCCTCGAGCCGTCGCGACAGGTCGAACGCGACGCTGACGATCGGATTCAACGTCGGCTGATCGGGGATCTTCGCCCGAAGAGCCTTGAGCTCGGCGCGCAGCGCCGTCTCATCGAGCGTCTGGCTGCCGGGGGACGGCTTCTTCGTCATCGTATTCTCCTCGACCGCCCCGCGTCACGGGGCTCGTGCAGTGAGTCCCAAGGCAGAAGGAAGGAGCCCGGCGGCCGCGAGACCGCCGGGTTGTCGGGCCGGCCCCGCCATCGGGTGCACGGCCGGCCCGAACCCAAAGCGCTACCGGAAAGTGGAACCGGCGTTCCGGAAGACGCGCGTGGGGCGAAAGCCTGGACCCATGACCGCTTCGGACCTTGCCGGTCCGAAGCGTAAATCACAGGACCACGCTCTAGGCTGCCTTGCGGGCGGCGAGCACCTTCTGAACCGTGGCGCCCATCTCCGAAGGCGTGGGCGCGATCTCGACGCCGCAGTCCCGGAGGATGTCCACCTTCTCAGAGGCCGCCTCGCCGAACGCCGAGACGATGGCGCCCGCATGCCCCATGCGCCGGCCCTTGGGGGCCGAGAGACCGGCGATGTAGGCGACGACCGGCTTCTTGAAGTGGTCGCGGATGTAAAGGCCGGCCTCCGCTTCCTGCGGCCCGCCGATCTCGCCGATCATCATCACCGCATCCGTGTCGGGGTCCTCGGCGAAGTGCTCGAGCACGTCCCTGAACGAGGAGCCGTTGATCGGGTCGCCGCCGATGCCGACCGAGGTCGAGACGCCGATGCCGAGCGCCTTGAGCTGGGCGGCGGCCTCGTAGCCGAGCGTGCCGGAGCGGCCGACGATGCCGACGCGGCCCGGCGCATAGATGTGGCCCGGCATGATGCCGAGCATCGCCTTGCCGGGCGAGATGGTGCCGGCGCAGTTCGGCCCGGTGAGAACCATGCGGTTCTCCTTCTTGTAGCGGCGCATGTAGCGCTTCACGCGGATCATGTCCTGCGCCGGAATGCCGTCGGTGATGCAGACGCAGTATCTGATGCCGGCGTCGGCCGCTTCCATGATCGCGTCGGCCGCGAACGGCGGCGGCACGAACACGATCGAGGCTTCGGCCTTGGTCTCGTCGACCGCGCCTTTCACGGTGTTGAACACCGGGCGGCCGAGGTGGGTGGTGCCGCCCTTGCCGGGCGTCACGCCGCCGACCACGTTGGTGCCGTAGTCGATCATTTCCTGGGCGTGGAAAGTGCCGATGCGGCCCGTGAAGCCTTGCACGAGGATCGGCGTGTTCTCGTTGATGAAGATTGCCATCGTTTCCTCCTTACGCAGCTTTCTTGGCTGCGGCCACGGCCTTGTTTGCCGCATCTGCAAGCGTCTCGGCGCTGATCATGGTGAGGCCGCTCTGATCGATGATCTTGCGGCCCTCCTCGACGTTGGTGCCGGCGAGGCGCACGACGATCGGAAGCTTGATGTCGAGGTCCTTGATCGCGTCGACGACGCCCTTCGCCACCCAGTCGCAGCGGTTGATGCCGGCGAACACGTTGACCAGGATCGCCTTGACGTTCTTGTCGCGCAGCACCGCCTTGAACGACTTCGTCACGCGCTCGGGGCTCGCGCCGCCGCCGATGTCGAGGAAGTTCGCCGGCTCGCCGCCTGCGAGCTTGATCATGTCGAGCGTCGCCATGGCGAGGCCCGCGCCGTTCACGATGCAGCCGATGTCGCCGTCGAGGCCCACGTAGGAGAGGCCGCGGTCGTTGGCATAGGTCTCGCGCGTGTCCTCCTGGCTCTTGTCGCGCAGCTCCGCGATCTGCGGACGGCGGAAGAGCGCGTTCTCGTCGAAGCTCATCTTGGCGTCGAGCGCGACGATGGCCTTCTGCTTGGTGATCACGAGCGGGTTGATCTCGAGCATGGAGGCGTCGAGATCGCGGAACGCGCGGTAGCAGCCGAGGATGACGCGCTCGAGCTTGCCGATCAGGTCCGGGTCGACGCCGAGGCCGAATGCGACCTCGCGCGCCTGGAACGCCTGCATGCCGACCGCGGGATCGACCTGCACCTTGATGATCGTGTCCGGCTGGCTATGCGAGATCTCCTCGATGTCCATGCCGCCCGCCGCCGACGAGACGACGACGATGCGCTCGGCCGCGCGGTCCATGACGAAGGAGAGATAGATCTCCTTGTCGATGTCGGTCGCTTCCTCGATGTAGAGGCGCGAGACGAGCTTGCCCGCAGGGCCCGTCTGAATGGTGACGAGCTTCTTGCCGAGCAGCCCTTCGGCTGCCGCCTCGACCTCGGTTTCCGAGCTGCACACCTTGATGCCGCCGGCCTTGCCGCGGGCGCCCGAGTGCACCTGTGCCTTCACCACCCATCTCTGTCCGCCGAGCTCGTGGGCGCGATAGACCGCCTGCTCGGGGCTGTAGGCGAGACCGCCGCGGGGGACGGGCACGTTGAACTTCGAGAGAAGCTCCTTCGCCTGGTACTCGTGAATGTCCATGTGGACCTCCTTGGGGAGAGCTGTTTGCTGGCTTCTTTTATTTCGCGCGGGCCGCAGCCGATGCCTTGATCGAGGCGTTCGTGGCGATGAGGTTCTTTGCCATCTTCTCCGAGGCGGCATCGATCATCTTGCCGTCGAGCGAAGCGGCGCCCTTGCCCTGGGCCTCGGCCTCCTTCAGGGCCGCGAGGATGCGCTCGGCGCGCTCGACTTCCTTGGCGGTCGGCGAGAACACCTCGTTGGCGAGCTCGATCTGCGAGGGATGGATGGCCCACTTGCCCTCGATGCCGAGCGCGGCAGCGCGCTTGGCGGCGGCGGTGTAGCCGGCCGGATCCGAGAAGTCGCCGAACGGTCCGTCGATCGGACGCAGGCCGAACGCGCGGCAGGCGACCGTCATGCGCGACAGCGCGAAGTGCCACTGGTCGCCCGGATAGTCGGGGTTGAGGCCGCCGATGACGACGGTGCGGGCCTTGTTGAAGGCGGCGTAGTCGGCGACGCCGAAGTGCATCGACTCGAGGCGGCTAGGGGCGGCGGCGATGGCCTCGACGTTGGCCATGCCGAGCGGCGTCTCGATCAGGGCCTCGGTGCCGACGCGATTCTTGAGGCCCTTGGCGACCTCGATCTGCGACACGATGCACTCGACCGTATAGATGTCGGCGGGGACGCCGACCTTGGGGATCAGGATGGTGTCGAGCTTGCTGCCCGCCTGCTCCATGATGTCGACGACGTCGCGATACATGTAGTGGGTGTCGAGGCCGTTGATGCGCACCGACACGGTCTTGCCGGCGCCCTTCCAGTCCATGTCGTTCAAGGCCTGGATGATGTTCGTCCTCGCCTTCTCCTTGTCAGGCGGGGCGACGGCGTCCTCGCAATCGAGGAACACGTAGTCGGCGGCGCTGGCGAGCGCCTTTTCGATCATGGTCGGGTTGGAGCCGGGAACGGCGAGGTAGGAACGCTGCAGGCGCTGCTTGCGGACGGGGTAGAGTGTGAAGCTCATCGGCGTTTCCCTTATGATGTCATTGTCGAGGATGCAGGGCTGAAGGTGCAGTCCAAGGGGCGGCCGGGAGCGCCGGCCGCCGATCCGGGAAGGGCCGCGACGAGCCCCTCCCTGGCGTCAGTCAATAACTTGTCGTCGGGCCGCCTTATCGGCGGGCGTCCAGTGTGATGACCGAGAAGTCCGCTGTGTGCTTTTCGGCTAGGTGCGGAGGCGGACTCCTCGGTCTGAATCCCACTAGGTCATTGAATTTTCTGTTGTCGTTCAGATCGCGAAATTCGTTCCCAGCTCGCGGCAGAAGGTGACGAATCTCGCGCTAACGACACTAGCGGCTGGTCGCCGATTTGGTGGCGGTCTTCGTATAATGGTCCGCTGCGGCACCAAGGCCCGAGCCGAGCTTGATCGGCACGCCGCAGTCCTTGAGTGCCATCTCGACCGCGAACAGCGCGCTGCCGACCATGCCCTCGTCGAGAGCGCCGAGGTGGCCGATGCGGAAGACGCGGCCGTTGAGCTTGTTGAGGCCGGTGCCGAGCGAGGTGTTGTAGCGGTAGAAGGCGGTCTTCAGCACGTGTTGGCGTCGATGCCCTCCGGCACGTAGATCGCCGAGACGGTGTCGGAGTGCCACTTCGGCTCCTTGGCGACCAGCTTCAACCCCCAGGCGTCGACGGCCGCGCGCACGCCGCCGGCAAGGCGATGGTGACGGGCGAGCACGTTCTCGAGGCCTTCGGCGAAGATCAGATCGAGCGAAGCGCGCAGGCCACGGATGAGCTGCGTGGCCGGCGTGTAGGGGAAGTAGCCGAGATCGTTCGTCTTGATCATGTCTTCCCAGGAGAAGAAGCAGCGGTTCATGCGGCCGTTGAGGCTCTTGTTGGCGTCGAGCGCCTTCTGGCTGACGGCGAGGATGCCGAGGCCGGTCGGCAGCATGAAGCCCTTCTGCGAGCCGGAGACGCAGCAGTCCACGCCCCACTCGCCCATGCGCATGTCGAGCGAGCCGACCGACGACACGCCGTCGACGAACAGGAGCGCGGGGTGCTTGGCGGCATCGAGCGCCTTGCGCACGCCGGCGATGTCGGAGGAGACGCCAGTCGCGGTCTCGTTATGCGTGGCGAAGACGGCCTTGATCTCGTGGTTCTTGTCCTTGGCGAGGATATCGGCGTACTTCTCGAGCGGAACGCCCGTGCCCCACTCCTCGTCGCAGAGCTCGACCTTGAGGCCGAGGCGCTCGGCCATGTCGACCCAGAGCAGCGAGAACTGGCCGAAGCGGCTCATCAGAACCTTGTCGCCGACGGCGAGCGTGTTGGTGATCGCCGACTCCCAGGCGCCCGTGCCCGACGACGGGAAGATGAAGACGCGGCCGTCCTTCATCTTGAATACCTTCTTGAGGTCCTCGAACACCGGCAGCGTGAGCTTGGGATATTCGGGGCTGCGCATGTCTTCCATGGGCAGGTTCATCGCCATACGGACGGCGTCGGGAATGTTGGTCGGACCGGGGATGAAAAGGTGCGGCTTCACCATATTGGTCATGTACGTCTCCTCCAGAATAACGTTTCGAGTTTCTTTGCCCCGACCTTAGCGCCTCGATTCCGAAACGTCAGCCGAAACTGACACCTGCTCCGCGCTGGGAGCCAGGGGTCTTGCGGACGTCGTATCGTGTCGCAGATCGCTGTGAATGAAGTCCCCGGGCACGCCTGAGCGCCGTGTCGGAATGAATGCCTTTCGCGACAAGTTTTAACAGCTCGCCAAGCATGCACAACACCCGGAGAGGCATCGGCAGAAGATCTCTTGGGTAGGCTTATGAGCCGCGAGGGCGGTACTGGGAAATGCCCGGTTGGGTAGTTTTCGCCTACCCACCCCTGCGGCAAATTCGGGAGCGTGGCCTGCGGCCGGGCGCGTGCGTCTCGAGCGCGCGGGCATCGCCCCTCAGCGCGGATCGCGCTGCTGAGACTGCTGTGTCATGAACAAGGCCACCGCCATGGCACGGTTGTGCACGTCGAGTTTATCGTAGAGGTTCTTGAGGTGATACTTAACCGTGTTGCGCGAAATGCCGATGCGCGCCGCGATCTGCAGGTTGGACCAGCCGTCCGCGAGCGCCGCCAGCAGCTCGCGCTCGCGCATGGTGAGGACATCGAGCGGATCGTTGCGCGCCGCTTCCATGTCCACGTAGGGAAAGGAGACGCGTCCATGCGAGACGGATGAGATCGTCTCCATGAGCACCTCCGGCTCGTCGCACTTCGACATGAAGCCCCACGCCCCCGCCTTGATGGTGCGCCTGAGGACGTCGAGTCCCGGCTCTCCCGTGTAGACGATCGCCCGTGCGGGCGAGCGCCGCCGCTTGAGCTCGGCGAGGATGTCGCCGCCGGTCATGTCCGGCAGCGCCCAGCCGAGGATCGCGATCTCGACCTCGGCCGGATGCGCCTGCATGCGCTCGAGCAGCGCCGTCCCGTTCGGGACGGTGGCCGTCACGGTGAAGCGTCCGTCGCGCGTGATGATGTCGACGAGCCCCGTGCGCACCACGGGGTTCTTGTCGGCGATCGCGATGTTGCGGCGGATTTCTTTCGGCATCGGATGGAGAGCGTTCCAAAGCGGGGAGGAGGCGAGGACCGCCCCGGTTCCCCGGTCTCATGGGCACTTTATCTGCACCGGGGGCAATCGGGCCAGCCCTATCGGGGTGCATAGCAAACGAAGCGAGCAGCCCGCCCCGTGGTCGGTGGCCGCCCCTAGGCACCGGCCGTCTGCGCCGTGTCCCGGAAGTGCGAGGTGGCCCGGACGAGCTCGTGGACGATGCCGGGCTCCGTCATGGCATGCCCCGCGTCGGGAACGATACGCAACTCGGCCGATGGCCACGCCTTCTTGAGATCCCATGCGGCGCGAATGGGGGTGACGACGTCGTAGCGGCCATGGACGATGATGCCGGGGATCCCGGCCAGGCGGTGTGCCTCTTTGAGCAGGGCGCCGTCCTCGGCGAAGAAGCCGCCGTTGACGAAGTAGTGGCACTCGATGCGGGCGAAGGCGAGCGCGTAGTCCGGATTGGCGAACGAGCGCACGCGCATCGGATCCTCGATCAACGACAGCGTCGTGCCCTCCCAGACGCTCCAGGCTTCGGCGGCGGGCATGTGGACCTTCGGGTCCGGATCGGTGAGGCGCCTGTAATAGGCGCCGATCATGTCGCCGCGCTCGTCTTCCGGGATGAGGCGCGTGAAGGCGTCCCACGCCTCCGGGAAGAGGGCGCTGCAACCGTCCTGGTAGAACCAGGCGAGCTCGCTCTGGCGCAGGAGGAAGATGCCGCGCAGCACGAGCGACGTGACGCGCTCCGGATGCGTGACCGCGTAAGCGAGCGACAGCGTCGAGCCCCATGAGCCGCCGAAGAGCTGCCAGCGCGGAAGGCCGAGGTGACGCCTCAACCGCTCCATATCGGCGACGAGGTGCCAGGTCGTGTTGGTCTCGATCGACGCATTCGGCGTGGAGCGGCCGCACCCGCGTTGGTCGAGCAGGATGACGCGATAGTGCTGCGGATCGTGGAAGCGCCTCATGGCCGGATTGCAGCCGCCGCCGGGCCCGCCGTGCACGATCAGCGCGGGCGCTCCGTTCGGATTTCCGCACTCGGCGAAATAGAGCGTATGCCCGTCTCCGGTCTCGAGAAAGCCCTCGTTGAAAAGCTCGCGCGGCGGATAGGGCGTGAAGCGGTCTTGGGACGGCATGATCGTTTGGTCCAGGTCTGCTCGCGCTCGAGGCTCCGGGGTTGAGACCGCCGCCAGCCGCGAGTCTCGCGGAGGTGGTCGTCGCGCCTCAGAGTTTCTTGCGCCGGTGGTGGCGCATTTCGCGATCGTAGAGGATTTCGCCGCCCGGCACGCGGATGTCGCGCACGAGCTCGAGCAGGTTGCGCGAGGGCGCGGGCGTGGCATAGGCGACCGCGACGGCGGCGATCGCGCCTGCCGGAAGCCCGATGGCGGCCGCCAGCGCCCCGTCGGTGCCCGTAAGCCCCGCTTCACCCGCGACGATGGCGAGCACGGTGACGCCGAACCCGGTCGCGAGGCCGGCCGCGGCGCCGAACGCGTTGAGGCGCTTCCACCAGATGGAGAGCACGAGCACCGGAAACGCGGACGCCCCGGTGAGCGCGATCGCCCAGAGCATCAGCTTCAGCGGATCGGTCGGCGCCGCGAGCGCGATCAGCCCCGCGAGCGCCGCGGCCGCTCCGAGCGCCAAGCGCGCCACGATGAGCCGCGGGCCGGATTTCACCGGCTGGGACGCAAGCCCGTAGACGATGTCCTCGGAGAGGATGTTGCCGAGCGCGACGGCGACAGCGCCGGTGGTCGCGAGCGCCGCCGCGACGACGCCCCCCGCGGCCAGATAGACGAGGGCTGCCGGCATCTCTGCGACGATCGGCAGGCTGAGCAGCACGTCGTCGCGCGAGACGCTGAAGCTCGCGAGCGTGGGACGCCCGGCTTCCGCCGACACGGTGAGGATGCCGCGCTCCTGCAGCGTTTCGAACCATGGCGGGAAGCGCACGGGGCCTGCCGCCGTCACGATGTCGGTCAGGTAGTCGCGCATGAAGATTGCGATCGCACCGATCGTGAGCATCGCGATGCCGAACAGCAGCGTGGCCCAGCCGAGCGACTTGCGCGCTTCATACACGCCGGGCGTCCCGGCGACGCGCGGCAGCAGCCATGGCGCGCACGCGAGCCCCGAGGCGAGCGACAGCATGACGATCACGAAGGCGAGCGGCCCCACGCTGCCGAACGCGTCGGAATAGCGCTTGGCGATGAGCGACAGCCCCTCGCCGGGCATGTCGAACGCCAGGGCCGGCGGCAGGATGATCGGCAGGCCCTGTGCCGCTTCCGCCCGCGCGACCGTGCGCAGCACGGGCCCGGCGGACAGTTGCGGTAGCGGCAGGTTGGTGACGATCACGGCGACGATGACCACCGGAACCAGAAGCGCGATGAGCGCGGCGAGGCTCTGCGCCGCCGATGACCAGGCGAGCGAGCGCATGCCCCCGGCCGCAAGCGTGACCGCGACCGTCGCGACCAGCCCCATCACCGCGACGGACTGCGGCATCGGATGGAACCATGTCGCCGCATGGGCGCCGATCCGCAGCTCCGCCGCCATGAGCAGCAGCATCGGAACGGCCAGGATCCCGCCCGCCAACAGCCTCAGCACGTGGCTGTCGAAACGCTTGCCGAGATAGCTCGGCACGGTGAACGCACCGAACTTGCGGAAGAAGGCCGCGAGCGCCACCGCCATCACCACAAATCCCGCAAGGCCGCCGATGACCATGCACAGTGCGTCGAACCCGATCAGGAAGAAGACGCCGGTGAGCGCGACGAGCCCCGTGGCGCCGAGCGCGGTCTGCGCCAGCGCGAGCCCGGTGTAGAAGGCGGGCACGCGCCGTCCCGCCGCGAAGTAGTCGATCGGCTCCTGCGTATAGGCCACGATGCCGATGGCGGCATAGAGCGTGATCGGCCCGAGGAACATCATGAGGCGCAACGCCTCGTCGCTGACGCCCAGTCCTTCGAGGATGAGCGTCATCAGCGCCAGCGCGGCGAACGCGCTCATGAAGATGCCGAAATACGTCCCGAGGCGCGGATTGACGTAGCCGGTACGGCGGGCGAACGGCATGCCTCAGCGCTCCGCCCGGACACCGCGCGTCCGGGAGCGGCAATCCTCAGACATCCTCATGCGCCCCGTGCCAGTGGTCGATCGCGTCCTGGCGATTGACGAAGCTCGCCACCGTAACGACCGCGATCAGCACGATGCCGTGCAGGCAGAGGAAGTAGCCGAGCGGAAATCCCATGAACCTGCTGTCGTTGAGGCGGCCGGCATAGAGAGGGAGCACGATGATGACGGCCAGGAACGGCACCAGGCTCGCCAGCATCTGCCACTTCGTGTGCCGCCAATAGGGCTTTCGCTCGCGCCGTTCGATCATGACGGGTTCCCCGGTTTGCCGTTGCGGTCACGATGACGTGCGCGGGACTTGTGGTTCCATTGAGGCGATACCCCGCCCTTTGAGAATTGCCGCCTCGCCCCCGCTCCCGTAGCATCCGCGCACGGCTCAAAAGCGAGTCGGGATAGAGGATGACGGAAGGGATTCCGAAATGTCGATACTGTCCGAATTTAAGGAATTTGCAATGCGGGGCAATGTCATTGACCTCGCCGTCGGCGTGATCATCGGCGCCGCCTTCGCGCCGATCGTCTCGACCCTGGTCGAGAACATCATCATGCCGCCGATCGGCTACATTCTGGCCGGCATAGATTTCAGCGCGCTCGCCATCACGTTGCCTACGCCCACCGACGACGGGGTCGAGATCAGGTACGGCCTGTTCCTCAACGCCGTCTTCAAGTTCCTGATAACGGCGGCCGCGATTTTCCTCCTCATCCGCGCCATCAACAGGTTCAAGAAGCCGGCGGCCGCCGAGGCTCCTCCCGGGCCGTCGCCGTCGGAAGTCTACCTGCGCGAGATCCGCGACGCGCTCGTCAAGAAATAGCGCCGGCCGGGCCGGTGCGACGGGGCGCGCCGGCCGGGCCGTATGCCGCAGTGGCGCGCGAGCCGCGCGGCGTGCTCGTTTCCGAGAGGAGGTTGCGGAAGGCCGCGTAGCTCTGGTCGATGCTGACAGCGATCTCGTCCCGTCCCGCCACATGCGCGATCGTCGCTTCCGCGACCCTGTCGAGCGCCTCGGCGATATCGGCGGGCCACGGCGCGAATCGCACTCCGCGCGCTTCGAGCACGCGGCGCGCGAGGCCCGCGTGTGCGCGCTGCTCGGCCAGCGAAAGCTGAAGCTCCGCGGATGCCGCCGCGGCGAAAATGGCCTTGTCCGTATCGGACAAGCGCTCCCACAGCGCCAGCCGCACGTTGAGCGCAAGTGCGGTGCCGTGGCCGTTGAGGCCCTCTCCGGTCGCATACGCGGCGGAGTCGGCGAGGCCAAGGGCAAGGCTCGTCATCAGCCCGCCTGCCTCCGCCGCGGAGAGGGTCCCCTCGGCAAGCGCGGCGGCGGCATCGCGGGTCGGCAGACCATCGCCTGCCTCCGCCCCGAGCGCCCGCGCAACGTCCCCCCCGAGGCCCGGTGCCGCGATGCGCCGGCCGGCGAGATCGGAGAGGCCGCCGATCGGCTGACGTGACCAGAGCGGGGGCGCCTCTCCCAAATGTCCGGCCAGCAGGGGTTTCCAGCCGTGGCGGCGCGAAAGGTCGTCCCACAGCATCTGACCGCCGCCGATGGTGATCCAGTGCGCGAGGTCCTGGGCGCCGAGCCCGCCCGAGCCCGGCAGGCCGGCAAAATAGGCGAAGGCTGGATGGAGCGGCGCGAAGTCATGGGCCGGGCAGAGCGCGAGTTCGGCGTCATGGTCCGGGACGGACCCGACGGAGGCTGCGATCTCGATCCGGTAGCGCCCCCCGGTGAGCGCCTCGAGACGCCGCGCAAGCCGATGCGCGCCGTCGGCGGGGCCCTGGGGCCTATCGGTCCAGGGCATGGCGAGGCGCAGCAGGGGGACGGTCCCGGGAAGGGGGGCGCCGGCGGCGGGGGCCGGGGCGTCCCCGGCCTGGACAGGCGTCGCGGATGCGGCTGCAACCGCCGCGCCGCTGCTGGTGATCAGGAATTCGCGACGATCCATGGGCTTCTCCCCGCCCGGGTTGCATGCGGCCCATCAAAGCCCAACCGAGGCATGAAAACAACGGCCCGGAGCAGGTCCAGCCGGCCGGCCATTCCTCTATCCGGCAATGGATGCAGATTAACCACGTCTTATCGATTGGGACTCTAACGTGGTCGCGCGGTTTTGGACGTTTGCGTTTGGTTGATATGCTCAAAGGTGGCTCAGGCGAGGGCAGGGCGAAGACCCTGATGCAGGAATACGCGTCGCTCGTCGGCGACGCCGTTCTGCGGCAGCGGACCCGCCTGGCCGAGCGTCAGGCGCGTCTCGATGCCGAGCACGCCAACCGCCTCAAGTCCGAGTTCATCGCCAACGTGAGCCATGAGCTGCGCACGCCGCTCAACACCGTTCTCGGCTTCTCGAAGCTGATGCGCGAGCATGGCGAGCGCCGCCTGTCGGACGCTGAGATCGTCCAGTACGCGAGCCTCATCAACGAGTCCGCCGAGCATCTGCTCACCATCGTCAACGACATCCTGGACATCACCAAGATCCAGAGCGGCACCTATGCCCTCGACGCCTTCGAGGTGGACATCGCGGTCGTGCTCGGCGACTGCCTCGCCGCCGCCGAGCCCCGGGCGGCCGAGGCCGGCGTCCGGCTCACCCGCCGGATCGCGTCCGCACTGCCCCATGTGCGCGGAGACGACACCAGGCTCGGCCAGGTTTTCACCAACCTCATCTCGAATGCCATCAAGTTCACCCCGCGCGGCGGCACCGTGTCGGTGGACGTCCTCGAGCAGGGTGGCGGCGGCGTCATGATCTCGGTCCGCGATACCGGAATCGGTATGGCGCCCGACGAGGTGCCGGTCGCGCTCGAGCCGTTCGGTCAGGTTGACCGCGCGCGCACGCGCTGGCGCGAGGGCGCGGGCCTGGGCCTCACCCTCGCCAAGTCGCTCGTGGAGCTGCACGGCGGCCAGTTGCTGATCGCCAGCGTGAAGGGCTCGGGAACGGATGTCACGGTCAAGCTGCCGGCCGTGCATCACGTCGTGCCGAGCGAGCCGGGCGACGCGGTGCTCCGCGCCGCTGCCGTCATTTAGGTCCGGGTTGTCGCCATGCATTCGAGTGCGAGTCCAAAGGAACCCCAGTACCACGTGCTGCCGCGCTCGATCGGGCGCATCGCATCCGTGACGGGCTCGAAGGCCATCCTGCTGCTCGATGCCGTAAGCGAGAACGATCCGAGGAGCCGCGCGGACCGCCCGGAGATGGGCACGCTCTTAGCCATCGATACCGGGGCCGCCACCGTTCTGGCGACCGTCTCGGCGCTGAGCGTTCCGCTGCCGGCTCACGGCAGCGAGCAGGAGATCCGCATTGCCGAGCTGGGGCTCGTCGGCGAGCTCAGCAGAGGCGCCGACGGCAGGCCCTCGAACTTCCACCGCGGCACGACGACCTATCCCACGCTCGGCGACCGCGCGCGCTTCGCGACCCGCCACGAGCTGCAGCTCACCTACGCCGGCAACGAGACGGAAACCGTCCGCATCGGCTCGATCCGCCAGGAGCCCTCGATCCCGGCGACCGTCCGGGTCGATGAGCTGCTCGGCAAGCATTTCGCCGTCCTCGGCACGACGGGCACCGGCAAGTCGTGCTCGACTGCGCTCATCCTGCGCGCCATCCTGGAGCGCAATCCCAACGCGCACATCGTGCTCCTCGATCCGCACAACGAGTACGCGACCGCCTTCGGCGCGCGCGCCGAGGTGATCTCGCCGCGCACGCTGCAGCTTCCGCTCTGGCTTCTGAATTTCGAGGAGGCCGTCGAGGTCCTGGTCGGCAACGTTGAGCACAAGGCCGAGATCGAGATCTTGCAGGACCTGATCCCGCTCGCGAAAGCGCGCTACGGCGCCGGGCGGCTCTCGGCCGACCAGCCCAAGGTCCGCCGCTACGATTCGAGCAGGTTCACCGTCGACACGCCGGTTCCCTACCGCATCTCGGACCTGACCAACCTGATCGACGAGCGCATGGGCAAGCTCGAGAGCCGCAAGGATCTCACGCCCTATCGCCAGCTCAAGACGCGCATCGAGACCCTGGTGCAGGACGGCCGCTACGGCTTCATGTTCGGCTCCGTGACCGTCTACGACAGCATGAGCCAGGTGCTGTCGCGGATCTTCCGCGTGCCCGTCGACGGCAAGCCCATCACCATCCTCGAGCTGACGGGCCTCCCGCCCGAGGTCGTCAACGTCGTCGTCTCCGTGCTCTGCCGCATGGCGTTCGACTTCGCACTCTGGGGCGAGGGAAAGATCCCGGTGACGCTGGTCTGCGAGGAAGCGCATCGCTACGTGCCGCTCAATCCCGAGATGGGGTTCGAGCCCTGCAAGCGCGCCATCGCCAAGATCGCGAAGGAGGGCCGCAAGTACGGGGCCTCGCTCTGCATCGTGACGCAGCGTCCGGCGGAGATCGATCCGACCATCCTCTCCCAGTGCAACACCGTCTTCGCCCTGCGCATGTCGAACGAGCGCGATCAGGCGATCGTCGCGTCCGCCGTGTCCGATACGGGCACCGGTCTCATCGAGTTTCTGCCCGCGCTCGGTGCGCGCGAGGCCATCGCCTTCGGCGACGGCGTTCCGATCCCGGTTCGCATCAAGTTCGACGAGCTGCCGTCCGATGCCCTTCCGCGCTCGACGACGGCCCAGTTCTCGGCGAAATGGCAGGAGTCGCTTGGTGACGAGGGCTTCCTCGAGGCCGTGATCGAACGCTGGCGCGCCGCCGGCGTTTCGGGGCAGATCGATTCGTCGACCCAGGCGCAGCAGCTCGCCGACGCGGTGCGCATGTCGGCCGCGCTGTCGGCGCAACCCGAGCGCGCGCCGGCGGCCGCGTCTGCCGCACCGGAAACGGCCGTCCGCGAGCCTACCGCGGAAGCCCAGCCCGTGGACCGGGAGGCGATCGAGCGCGAGGTCGGCGAGTTTCTCCTGAGCCGCCGGGCGTCCGAGCCGGCTTTGCCCGATCCGCCCCGCGAGGATCAGCGGGTGTTCGCAGCCCCGCCACGGCGTGAGCCGTCACTGCGCGAGACCGCGACGCCGTCCGGGTCGCCGGATGGCCCGCCGCCTCTGGCACCTCTCGCCCGAAGCGAGCCGCCGCCCGTGCGGTACGCGCCCGAGCCCGGCCAGCCGGAGCGCCAGTCCAGCGCGCGCATGGCGCTTCGCGAGCGCCTCTTGAGGCCGCACATACCGCGCTGAGGGCGGTTCAGCCCTCGTCCGCGAACCGGACCGCTCGCCTCAGCGCTTCTGCTCGCCGGGCCGGATCTCGATGACCTGCGGGCTGTCGCTTTCGGGCGCGCGCGCCGTCTCGTCGCCGGGCCCGTGGGCACCGGCGGCACCGGGCATCGCGCCCGCCTCAGACGCACCCGCTGCGGGGGCCGCGTGGAGCTGCTCGAGCTCGCGGAAGCGTTTCCACGTCCACGGCAGCGCCGCGAGATAGGCCATCGAGACGATACTCAGCGTTGCGTACGGGTAGGTGAGCAGGCACGCCACCGCCAGCATGGACAGGATGAACAGCGGCAGCACCCATTCCCGCCCGATCCGCTCGCCGAGCAGCTTTCCCGAGTACGTCGGAACGATCGAGACCATGAGCAGGCCGATCAGCGTGACGTAGGCCAGTACGAGGTTGAGCAGGATCGGCGAAGCCCTGAGGTCGAGGCCGAGATGCTCGAGATAGATCGGCAGCAGCACCAGGATGGCCGCCGCCGGAGTCGGCACGCCCTGGAAGAAGTCGGATTGCCACTTCGGCCGCTCGTCGTCGATCAGCGTGTTGAAGCGCGCGAGACGCAGCGCCGAGGCGATCGCGAACAGCATCACCGCGATCCATCCCAGGCTCCGCTGCTCGCCGAGCCCCCAGGTGAAGATCATGATGGCTGGCGCGACGCCGAAGTTGACGAAGTCCGCCAGGCTGTCGAGCTCGGAGCCGAAGCGCGACGATGCCTTGAGCAGCCGTGCGATGCGCCCGTCGAGCCCGTCGAGCAGCGCCGCGAACACGATCGCCGCCAGCGCGAAGTCGTAGCGCCCCTCGATCGACATGCGGATCGAGGTGAGGCCCGCGCAGAGGCCGAGCAGCGTGAAGAAGTTCGGCACCATCATGCGCACGGGAATGCGCGCGCGGCTGAACATGCGCCGCCTCCGCCGCAGGCGCGTATGCTTTTCGAGTTGCGGTACGATGGGGTCCATCTCACCCTCCTCGGGAGCAGAGGTCTCTTGCGATCAGTGCCGGCGCGCCTCGCGCTCGGGTTCCGTGGATTTCAGGTCCGCGAGCACGGTCTCTCCGCCGACCGCCCGCTGCCCGACGGCGACGGCCGGAGAGGCGCCAACCGGCAGATACGTGTCGACGCGCGAGCCGAACCGGATGAGCCCGAACCGCTCGCCGACGCCGAGGCTGTCGCCCTCCGAGGCGAACGTCACGATCCGCCGCGCCACGAGGCCCGCGATCTGCACCACACCGATCTTGACGCCCGCCGCCGTCTCGATCGCGATCGCGCGCCGTTCGTTCTCCTCCGACGCCTTGTCGAGCTCCGCGTTGAGGAAGGCGCCGGGGACATAGAGCGAGCGGACGATGCGGCCCGCGACCGGCGCCCGCTGGATATGGACGTCGAAGACGGAGAGGAAGATCGAGATCCGCACCCGCTGCTCGTCTCCGAGCCCGAGCTCGGCCGGCGGGCGCACCGTCTCGATCAGCGAGACCTTGCCGTCAGCCGGCGCGATGACGAGCCCGTCGCGCAGGGGCGTCACGCGATCGGGATCGCGGAAGAAGTAGATGATCCACGCCGTGACGAGCGCCGCGATCCAGCCGAGCGGCGACCAGATCAGGAACAGGAGCAGCGCGACGACGAGGCCGATCGCGACGAACTTGTGCCCGTCGCGATGCACGGGCGCCAGACTGTCCGTGATGGTGTCCAGCAAAGAATGACGATCCGACAACTCCGTCCTCCGCTCCGCGTCCCCCCGGTCGGGGCGCGGCCATTCGATGTGCAAGCTTGCCACTGAGGCGCCGAAGGCGCCTCAGAACGGGATCGCCACGAACCGCGTGTCGCCCTTGGCGTCCTCCACCAGCAGCAGCACGCTCTTGCCGCCTGCCTTCTTGACCTTCTCCACGGCGGCCTCGACGTCCTTGATCTCCCGCACCGGCTCCTGCTGAGCTTCGGTGATGACGTCGCCCGGCCTGACGTTCTTCGAGGCGGCCTGGCTCGCGGGATCGATGTCGGTGACGAGCACGCCGTTGATCTTGGCGTCGAAGCCGAAGCGGCTGCGCATCTCGTCGGTGAGCGGCGCGAGGACGAGCCCGAGCACGGTCGTCGAGGGGTGCGGCGATTGCTCCTTGCCGCCTTCGGGGGCGGGCTCCGGCTTGCTTTCCTCGTCGTCGAGCATGCCGACGGCGATGGTCAGCGTCTTCTTCTGTCCCTGCCGCAGCACCTCGACCGCGACCGACTTGCCGATCTGCGCCTGCGCGACGAGCTTCGGCAGGCCACGCATGGTCGTCACGTCCTTGCCGTCGAACTTGAGGATCACGTCGCCGGGCTCGATACCGCCCTTGGCCGCCGGCGACTCCGGCGTCACCCCGGCGACCAGCGCGCCGGTGTTCTCCGGCACGCCGAGGCTTTCGCCGATGTCCTCGCTGATCGACTGGATCTTGACACCGAGCCAGCCGCGCTTGACCTGGCCGAATTCCTTGAGCTGCGAGATGACGGCCGTGACCGTGTCGGCGGGCACGGCGAAGCCGATGCCGATCGAGCCGCCGGTGGGGGAGATGATGGCTGTGTTCACGCCGACGACCTCGCCGTCCATGTTGAAGAGCGGCCCGCCGGAGTTGCCCTTGTTGATGGCGGCGTCGGTCTGCAGGAAGTCGTCGTAGGGGCCGGAATTGATGTCGCGCTGCTTGGCCGAGATGATGCCGACGGTCACCGAGCCGCCGAGGCCGAACGGATTGCCGATCGCCATCACCCAGTCGCCGACCCGGAGCGTGCCGGACGAGCCGAAGCCCACGGCGGCGAGCGGCTTCTTCGGCGTCACCTTGAGCAGCGCGAGGTCGGTCTTGGTGTCGCGGCCGACCACCTTGTCGACCTTGAGCTTCGAGCCGTCATGGAAGTTGACGATGATCTCGTCGGCACCGTCGATGACGTGATTGTTGGTGACCACAATGCCGGCGGCATCGACGATGAATCCGGAGCCGAGCGAATTTGTCTTGTGCGTCTGCAGGCCGTCACTCTTGCCGCCACGGCGATTCTTGAAGAAGTCGTCGAAGAACTCCTCGAACGGTGATCCCGGCGGAAGCTGTGGAATCATGCGGCGGCCCTCGCCGCTCTTGGCTTCCACCTTCTGGGTCGTCGAGATATTAACCACCGCGTCGATCACCTTTTCCGCCACGTCGGCGATGCCGTCGGGGCCGCGGGCCAGCGCCGGCGCGGACATCATGGCGCTCGCGACGCCGAGGCAAAACGCGCTCAGAAGGAAACGCCGGCGAAGACTCAATGCTTGAATCGCTCGGACCATGTCTCGGATCTCTCCTGGAGAAATATATTGCCTAGAGCGTTTTTGCTTCTGATTGAATCA
>JRYI01008537.1_pt1 | contig 26805 bp, 36 predicted proteins | sample 235361 | NCBI WGS metagenome assembly JRYI01 (sample SAMN03074212, study PRJNA261471) | activated sludge metagenome | biome: Common Effluent Treatment Plant; feature: Wastewater; material: Activated sludge; isolation source: activated biomass in a lab-scale reactor treating industrial wastewater at...
ATGGAAATACAGCTTTATATTGTGCCGTAGATAGAAAAGATTACAATACAGTTAAATTACTCTTAGATAACGGAGCAGATGTGAATATGAAGAATAATGATGGAAATACAGCTTTATATTATGCCGTATATATAGGAGATTACAATACAGTTAAATTACTCTTAGATAACGGAGCAGATGTGAATATGAAGAATAATTATGGAAATACAGCTTTATATTATGCTAAAGAATATGTAAGAAAAGAAATTATCGAACTATTAAATAAATATACTAACAAATAAAATATAATAAAATGGAAAAAAAGGTAAAATTAGTAACACAGGCTATTCGTAATTATAGCACACAGTACGGACAAATGTACGTTCATTTAATAACATTTGAGGGCGAAAATACAGCCTACGAGTATAACAGTAAATCAAACGTATGCGAGAAGTTTAAGATTGGAGAGATTGTTAATGTTGAGGTTTCACAAAGAACTGCAAATGGAATAGTTACTAACATAGTAAAGCCTATTCAACAAGATACAAAACCTAATGTTAGTTATACTTCACAAAAGGAACAAGGCATAATAACCTATCTTAGTTGTTTAAGCAGTGTAATACAGTTATACGCTGGTACTGGCGTTAAGGTATCTGATGTTTTAAATGATGTAGAATTAGCCTTTACTAAGGCAATGGAAAAAAAGGGAATGTAAACCCTATGATAAGTTTAATAATAACAATAGCTATTGCAATGGTGGTAGCTATTATTTCAATAAAAAACAGACAAAACAATGAAAACTAAACAAAAAAGAGGGGCAAAGCCTAAGCCATTAAATGAGAAGGTAACGCAACTACCTATTTACCTAAAATTAGGCGATATTAAAGCCTATGGTGCTGATAAATTACGAATTGAATTAACACAATATGCAAAAACATTAATAGAGAATAATAGAAAATAACAAATAGAAAATGCTAAGAAGTAATTTTGTTTATAACCAAGCCTTAAAATGTATGAGCTACAATGGTGAGGTATTGGAGATAACGGTTGGCAGCTTGGCGAAGTTTGCGTTGGATTGTGGGTTGGTAATTGCGCTAAGGTGCTGTTATATTTAGGTTTTTAAATTTTTAGCGATGGAAGAAACAATTGAATTAAAATGTGAAAAATGCGGATGTGATTATGAAAAACCATATGTGTTTAAAGAATACCTTATTGCAACTAAGCACAATGTATTTTATAAATGGAGTTTAGCATTTTGCGATAAATGCAGACGAGAAAAGGAACGAGAATCTTTAAAGGCTTTACCTGATGTTTTGAGAGCGTTGGGAGAAAATTTAAAAACTTGAATATAACGGATTATGGCTATGAAGCGTTGCCGATAAAATGCTTCTAACTTTCAAAATATAAACGATATGAATAAAGAGAAACAAACCTTAGATAACCCACAGCACGGCAATGATTTTATAGCCGATGTTATAAGAAGTAAATGGCTGGCTTTATCAGAAGATGAAAAGAATATTTTAGGCAGACCAAACTTTGCCTGTGGTAAAATTGCAGACCGAATGCGTGATATGGGATTTGATGTACCAACGAAAGCAGAAAGTGAACAGGCACTTGTGATATTCACAGCACTTGAATTTTACAAAGAGTATGGCAAAGATTGGGCTGAAAAGATGAATGAGAACTTGAAAGGTGGGTAAGCCATTTATTTCTTATAACGGTTTGCGGCTAACAGAAGGCGGCTTTTATAAGCGTTTAGTTTGTGCCGCTTTTTGTTAGGTGCTGTTAGCTTTAGTTGCCTTGCGTTGGATTAGAATAAATAATTAAAAAATAAAATAAATGAAAATATTACACGAAATTCTTGTGTTTAATAGAATAATTTCTAAAAATACAATTTTATCAGAAAAACATTGGAAACCATTATTAGACGAATATAAAAATCATTTTACTATTATATCGATAATGATGGATATTCCACAACAATCAATTCAAAATCCTTATAACTAAAAAATTATGTATGAAATACAAGAAATACTAATATTAATAATATTGTTTTTTATAATAAAACATGACAGAAAGAAAAATTAAAATAATACAAATTATACTTATGTTGTTTGTTTTAATATCAATTACAACATGGATATATTTTTACATAAAAGCAACTGAAACTTTAATAAAATAAAAAAAACATGAAAAAACCAGAAGAAATATTAAAAAGAGGTGAAGGTAATTATTTACACTGCACTGATTATGAGGATGCCATTGAAGCTATGAAAGAATATGGAAAGCAATGTTGGGAAGCTGCTTGCAAAGCGCAAATGAACGCAGTGTTTGACCACTGCCAACATTCTCCGCAAGGAACAAATGGACACGCCATAAAACATTGGGTAAAAGAAGTTCAATTTCCAAGTGCGGATGGAGGCAATTGAAGCTAACGGTTCTCGGCTTTGCTTTGTTGCGGAAAAGTAAGCCAAAAAACTTAGATTTAAAAACAAAATTAACAAACACAAACCGAACATTCAGTTAAGCCCGATACCGCAATAGAGCAAAACCGATGTTATAAGCCGTTTTTTTATGATTTATAGAGACCATTTTCAAAATTACAAAAGTTATGCAATTCCAAAAGCACAACTTATTATTGCGGATATTCCGTATAATTTAGGCAATAATGCTTATGCTTCTAATCCTGCATGGTATAAAGACGGAGATAATGCCAACGGAGAAAGTGAATTGGCTGGTAAAAGTTTCTTTGATACTGATGAAGATTTTAGACCTGCTGAATTTATGCATTTTTGCAGTACAATGTTAAAAGCAGAAAGTAAGCCTAAAAAGTCAGAAGATGGCGAACCAAGGCAAAAAGGCGATGCGCCTTGTATGATTGTTTTTTGCGCTTTTGACCAACAAATGTATTTGATTGAACTTGCAAAAAGATACGGATTGAACAATTATATAAATTTAGTTTTTCGTAAAAACTTTTCAGCACAAGTTTTAAAAGCAAATATGAAAGTTGTAGGTAATTGCGAATATGGGTTGATTTTTTACCGTGACCGTTTGCCAAAATTCAGAAATAAAGGCAAAATGATTTTTAACTGCATCGATTGGGAAAGGGACGATATTTCAAGTCCTTTAATTAGAAAAATACACCCTACTCAAAAGCCTGTAAAATTGATTGAAAAATTGATTGAAATATTTACAGATGAAGGAGATGTGATTATTGATCCTTGCGCTGGTTCTGGAAGCACTTTAATAGCTGCAGCAAACAAAAAAAGAAAAGGTTTCGGCTTTGAGATTAAAAAAGAATTTTACACACAAGCAAAAGAATGGGAAGAAGAAATTTTGACTTACAATAAAGAAATTAAAGAGTACGGATTTGGAAAAACTTTAATGGAAAAGTCATCTTTAACACTTTGGTCGTAAAATGGCTTATAACGTATCGGTGGTTGTTGTCAGTGGTGACAATTCACCACAAAACCTAATTAGAATTGTTAACTTAAAATATACGATAAATGTCAAACGAAGAACAAAACCAACCATTGCTACAACCACTTGTTAGCGGTAGTTATATGGCCGAAAGAATGAAAAAAATATTAGAGCAACCAGAACCGTTAGAAGAACCACCGTATAATTGCCCCATCACAGGTGATAAGAGAGTTGGTAATGGTTGCTCATATCCAAATTGTATGTGTGAGTGGTATCTGTAATTACCGCTAACGGCATCAAGCTAAAAGCTGACCGCCTAATAAGCGGTTAGTATGTGGCGGTTTGATTTTAGGTTGTGTTATAAGCTGACGGTTACCAATGTATCAATGAAAAATTAATTTAAAAAACAAATATAAAATGAGTACAGAAAAAAGCCCAGTAGAGGAACAAATAGCTTCCTTTTTACGTGAAAAAAGAACAGAAAGGAAAAGAGAACTAATAAAAAAACATTTGGAAGGGTGGCATGGATTACGATTAGCATCAATACAATATTTTGCAGAAAGTGGAAAAGCGTCAGGTTCTTTTTTAGTAGCATTAGAAGCAATGATGGACGAATATCAATCTAACTATCCACGCTAAAACTATTTCAAAGTAGCTACCGTTTGCTTATAACGTGCTGCAGATTTGCGTCTGCGAGGCACGAAGTAGCGCAAATGTGCTGTTATGTTGGTGAGTAGGATTGTGTGTAAGGCAGTTAAATTTTTAATAAAACTTTTTGAGCGATGGAAAATAAAAAATATAGACCAAGTAACGGAACAGAAGGCGATTACTTTATGAGTAAATTTTGCTACCAATGTATACACGATAACCCTGATTACAATGCAAAAGCTCCACGATGCGAAATAATGACCTTAACAATGTGCTTAGACTTAAACGACAAGGAATACCCTAAAGAGTGGTGTTATGGTGAAGATGGAAATCCTAAATGCACAAAGTTTGTAAAATGGGATTGGGGCAATGATGGCGACCCGAATGACCCTGACAATCCAAAAGCACCAAAGCCTGATAACCCGAATCAGTTATGTATGCCTTTTATTATTGAAGAAATTGAACGTAATACCGTGCGTAGGGAAGAAAAAGTTTTATTAAAAATTTAATTGAACATAACGTTAAACGGCTTGGTTTTCGGCGGTGATTAGAAGCGAAAACCGAGTATAAACACAAAACTAAATTAAACAACAAATAGTACTACTAATAACATTCGACACCGCTGAAACCAAACCGATGTTATCTGTAGTAGCAAATAATAATCATAAAATGGAAAATAAAATGACAGAAGAACAAATTAAAGAGCTTGGTTGGAAACTCGTTAAACAATACAACCACGACCAATACTATACTAATAGCTACAAACTTGGATGTATGGAAATTGAGTTTACTTATGAGGGTAAAGAATTGCTTACTCACGATGTAACGATTTCAGAATTGAACTGTATGCCAATTTCATTCAACCAAGCGAAACTGTTAACGGAACTTCTCGGACATTGGTCTGAATAGGGTTGCCGCTAACGTGTCGCAGGTATGGAATCGGTTTTTTACGGATTTGAAACACTAAATTAAATAACATGGAAGAATTATTAAGGCAAGCATTTCAACTTGGGCAGCAATGGGTTCAAGATATGAATAATGACAAAGAACCAAAGAACTTTAATGAATGGTATGCTTCTGATGAAGTACAACAGCAAGTAAAAAACTGTTCTATACCTGCTGTTGTAGGGCGAAGCGAACAGTTATGCCCCAAATGCGATAGTGATGACTTGTTTGACATAGACGACCATTATACGAAATGCCAAGATTGCGGATTTAGTTTTGTTGGGGCATAATTGCCTACAACGGTTCGGGGCTTGGCGAAGGCAGGGACTAAGCATTGCTTTTATACCCTGTTAGCAAATCGTTTTAATGTTTGCTAACTATTGAAATATACGTAGATATATTAAACCAATACGAAAATCCTAAAATCTTAGAATTATTTTAACCCAATCTTAAAATAGGTGGTGTTATTTTTGTAAATTTGCATTTATGGAGTTTAACTATAAAGACAATAAAGAATTTACGCTTGTTTATACGAGTGCTAACGGTACAAACTTTTATTCACATCTTAATCCTATTGAGATTAGCCCTATTAGGGGCATACAAGCCTCAAAGGCAGAGAGGTTTATTTCTCTTAATATAACCCCTGAAACCTTGATTGAATTGGTTAATTTCGGTATTGAAGGAGCGAACAAGGAAAAAGACTTGACTAAGTCTGTATGGGCATTACACGAAATCAAAAAAAGGCTTCATTACCTATGTGAAGAAAATACGCTATTGGAGTTGGCTAATATTTATTACTTTATAGATGGTGAGGACCCTAAGACTGTTTCAGAGGCATTTAGGAAAAAGAAATTTGAGATTTGGGATAATGATATTGAGTGCAAGAGTTTTTTTTTGCTATTGTCCCTCGAACTCACAGGAACTTTAAAGAATACTCCGAAAGAAGATTTGTTGAAATTTATGGAAAGTCCGATATATCAATCGGAAATGGAAAAACTGAAACGGTATTTATAGATGATTTGGAGTATAAATACGCTGAATACATAGATAAGTTGATTTATAACACGTGTGGTGGTGATGTAACAGCAATAGAGGCATTAGAGGGCAGAAAGACGTATATTGAGTTTTTATCGGTGGTAAATAACTACTTAGAAAAAACAAGGTTACAGATAGAAGCAAATGAGAAATTAAACAAAGAATTAAAAAGTAAATAAAAATGGCTGAATTTACAGACATATTTAAACTACAATTAGATACTGAAAGCGTAATAGCTGGTATTACTAAAGCTAATGGGGCAATAGATAACTTAGACGCTGGGTTAATTGAGGCACAAACGCAATTAGCTAAAACCGAACAGAGAATGAGTAGTCTAAAACAAGCATTAGACAAAACAATGAACCCAACGGTTGCCGTTAAGTTAGCAAATGAGTTAAAGAGCCTAACCGTCGAACAAACGAAGCTAAACAATGTAATTAAGCAATATGGGCAAATAGAAGAGGGTAACAGAGCCAAAGCGGAGGCATTAGGTAACGTGGTAAGAAAGCAACTTCAGGAACAAATAGAACTTAGTCAAAAGCTAATAACTATTAGAGGTAATGCAGAAGGCTTTGGAGCTATGCAATACCAAAAGCCAAACGTATCGGCTGGGTTAAGTTATATGCCCCAAGGTGGTGGGGTTGTAGGTGGTGGAATTAACCCAAACACCTATAAAGCACAAGCCGATAGGGTTAAGGACGTTAATAGGCAGTTAGGTATGAGTTTCACCCAAATAGGCAGAGAGTTACCCTCATTAGCTATTGGTTTAAATACATTCCTTTTAGCTATTAGTAACAACTTACCAATGTTCACCGATAACTTAAAGAAACTGAAAGACGCTAATGCGGAGCTTGTAAAGAGTGGTGGTGAAGCACCTAGTATGTTTAAGGCATTAACAGGGGCTATATTTAGTTGGCAAACAGCTATTACTATTGGTATTACATTACTAACATTATATGGAGAGAAGTTAATAAGGGCAGTTGCTGAAATGCTTACATTTAAAGAGGCATTAGGATTAACAATAGACCAACAAATTGCATTTCAAAAGCAGAACGAGAAAGCCTCCCAGCAATTAACCCAAATGTATGAAACTTACAAATATGCAAGGGGTGTATTATCTGGATTAACAGAAGAGCAAAAGAATTATCAAAAGGAGGTTGATAAACTTAATAAAACAAAAGCCGAAGGCTTTACAACTGCTATAACATCATTTGCAAAGGCTTTTGACGCTAAAAGTATTAAGCAATATAGAGAGGTTAATGGGCAGTTGGTTGAAATAAAAGAGAAGTTTGAGGAAGTTGGAGGAGTAGTTAGGAGGGTAACGCCTGACTTTATAGCTGTATTTGATAAATCGGGTAGTTTAATGGCAGAGTTTAACGTTAAGCTAAATAAATTCGACACCACCAAGCCATTAAATGAGCTATATGTGCTAAGAATGGAATTGATTAAAATGAAAAAAAACATAGGCTCATACATTGATGAACCTCAAATCATTAAAAGAAAAGTAATAGAACAAAGGATTAAAGACATAATGAATTATGTTAATAATGTAGAAGCTATCAATACACAGCAATTAACCCAAGTGCAAAAGGATTATTTAACGGGTCTTAAATTAATAGTTGAAGATACCAACAACGCTGGGGCAAATGCAAGGGCAAATGCAAGGGCTATTTTAAAAGAGTTTATTGATATTAGGGATATATCTAAGCAATTGGCTGATATGGAACTTGACGTAAAACAAAACGAAGCAGATAGAGCTTTAGACAAGTCAAAGAAAAATCTAGGGCAAATTAAAACGCATTACGATATTGAGGGGCAAGAAATGGCTAACTATATTATTGCACGTAATGAACTAACAGAAGCCATTGAGCACTCGTATGATGTAAAGAAAGAGAAAGCTGAAAGCGACTTTAATTTCAGTATAAAGGCTATTGACGATGAGAATAAAAAGATACGTGAGCAAATTGAGATTGTAAACTATAATGCCGAACAACAAAAGAAAGTTGCTAAGGATAAAGCAGAGATACAAAGAATAGAGATTGATAGAATTAACAGCGTAAGGCGTTTAAATGCCCAAAGATTAAGCGAAGAGCAAGAGGATAGGCTACGTGTAGACCTATATAAGCAATACACCGACAAAATAGTGCAGTTGGAGTATGATAAGACTAAGCAATTAGCCGAGGTAGATAAAGAGAGAGAGAAAATATACTGGGAGCATTTAAAGCGTATGCAACAAATCTCTGAAGATTTTGCTAAGGAACAATTAAGGCACGAAAAAGCAAACGCAGAAACCAATTTAAACAATTTATTAAAGCACGATAAAAACAAAGTTGGTAAGCGTATTGAAAGCGCAATGTTTGAACGCCAAGAAATTGAGAATAATGAATTAAAGGCGGAACACGAAAGAGAGTTAAGAGAGGCTAAGAAAATACAAGATTTAGATGAAAGGCTTAATGCTGAATTTGCAATAAATGAGAAATACATCAACAAGTCTAATGAACTTTCTCGTAAACACACTACTGAAAGCGCAGAGTATCGTAAACTAGAGAAACAAGCCATTAAAGATCAAGTAGCTGATTATGCTGATTATACTCATTCTATATTAAGCGCAGCTAATAACCTTGCCCAACAGTTGTTAAGCATGAAAATACAAGAGGTTGAACAACAACAACGTATTCAAGGCGATAGGATTAAAGAAGCTGAGAAGTTAGCGGAGCGAGGCAATGCTCAATCCTTAAAGATTGAGAAAGACCGTATGGAGAGCCTAAACAAAGAGAAAGCGAAGTTTGTTAAACAGCAACAAGCACTTAACTCTTTAATGATTATATCTGAAACAGCGGTAGCGGTAGCTAAGGCTGCAGCAGAGGGTGGCGCAGCCGCTTATGTAACTATTGCAGCTGCTTTAATTGCTTTAGCCGCTGGTTTAGCTCAAGCAAGGGCAATGTCTTCACAGGCTGGTTATTATGATGGCGGTTATACTGGGGACGGAAACCGTAGAGAGGTGGCTGGAGTAACCCATAAGGGAGAAATGGTTATGAACCATAAAACAACATCAAAGTATAGAGATGTACTAGAGGGAGTACACGAAGGACGTATAAACTTAAATGAGTGGCGTGACAAAGTTAATATGTTTGAGGCTTTAACCAATGGTAAGCTATTCACATTAACAGCCCCTTTAAGTGTAAATAATAACCCAAATGTAACCAATGTAATTAAATTAGAGAGTTTAGAGAAGCGTATTGATACATTAACCAATGTAGTTAGAGGTAACACAGTAGGCTTTAATATTGATGAAAACGGATTTAGCCGATATGTAAGCAATACATATGGAAGGTATGATAAGTTAAAGAAAGCAACACGATTAGTAGCATAATTGGAGTATGAAATTATATTTAGATAACATATTAGTAGTAGATAGCATAGGCGGTTTATTTGAGCCTAAACTATCCTATCAAATTAAAGATGAAACGGGTGAAATAGCGTTTGGCTATTCCGATAATTTGGAATTTATAGGCACTGAATATACCTATTTATACGATAAGTTAGTAACAAATGGTGGTGTAGATAGTGCTGTGGAGTTGAAGTTTGTTGATGAGTGTTGCAGTCCACCACTTGTTTATACCTTCAATATAAAGCGTGAAAATATAGAATGGTGTTCCGATACTTGCGCTATAAGAGCCACAGCGGTTGAAAAGAGTGTACAAAGCGACTACTATACTTGTTTGCTTAATAATACTATTGCTAACAATATGTATGGCTTTCAAAACCACAATCACCCACGTTTTAGTTATTGCCACGAATTGCGACCTGATTGGGTAATGTACACGCTAATAATCCTTAATATGAGTACATGGTACACACTTTCAACGGTTATACCTACGCTTATATTAGTTGTATCAATAATTTTTGCAATAGTAGCTCCTTTAATATTATTGTTAGCAACTGTTAATTTAATTATAGACGCAATTAATGCACTTGGAGGCAGTATGGACAACATCGAAGTCCCCGTAGTTGGAACAGGTAGTTTATCCGATATATCTACCTCATTTAGCGACTTTCAAAATAGTATAAATACTTGGTACAATTATTTAAGCGAAATGAGTACAGGTTGCGGACGTAAGAAACCAAGTCCTTTAGTGAGGGACTACGCCGATAACATTTGCAAGGTATGTAACTTAAACTTTAGCAGTAGTATTATAAACAACCCTTCAAGCGATTATTATAACTTATGTTACTTTTATAGCCCTTTAAAGGCATTTGTTGACTATGGAGATACTACGACTTATTGGATACCTGAAAACGAGCCAAGTGCTTCGGGTATTCAATTCTTTAAGGATTTAGGCGTTATATTTAACGCTAAATTCTACATATTAGGAAATACATTATACTTTGAACGTAAAGACCACGACCCAACAGTAACCGAGATACTAAATGTAAGTACTTATCCAAAAGAAGAAATAATATCATTATGCTATGAGTGGTCGAATAAAACACCGTATGCTTATGCTGAATATAATTACTTTCAAGACGCACAAAATTATGTAGGGGGTGAGGCTAAAGGACGTTGGAGTGATATTGTTGAATGGAATAACCCTTATTCTAATATGCAAAAGGGTAAATATGAGCCTTTTATTCCTTTTGCAAGTTGCCGTTTTAGGAATGATAAAATAACCGACGATATTTTAGGACATTTCTCAAATTTGCCTATAATGGCAAGTTGGTTAAATAGCTACAGCGATAGCGTTATAATGAATAACGACTACTGCGGTACTCCTATGTTATTGATTTGGAATGGGCAAAGCAGAGATAATGCCAAGTGTATTAATGGTAGTGATTTAAGTGGTGCACCTGCTTTGGAGTACTATAATTATCCGATGTTCTTTAATCAATATGATAGTAGATGTTTATACCAAAGATTTCACTATATTGAAAATCCAAGAATAAGCAATTACAAAGGGTTACAATTTACTTTAAAAATTAAAATGAATTGTACAATTTTACAGAATTTATCAATTTATAATTATGTAACTTTGCCAGAGGGTAAAAGTAAATATGAGTTATCGTATGAGATAGATTATAAACGAGGCATAATAACAATTAAAGGAACAGTATAATGGCTATTACATTAACAGAGCAAAACGTCAAGCACGTTTTAACACTATATCCAAACGGATCTACACTTAAAGATTTTAGTGTAGTGTCTGATAGTGTTAATAGGGCTGGAGAGATAAAAATGATTTACGAGCAATACGAATGTTCAGAAAGCGTATTAGATAAAGAGGTGTGGTTTATACCAGCACTATTCCAAAATGAAAATACCACAGAATTAGGTGTATATGGTAATGAACGTGGTACAATGCCAATTGGCAAGGGTAGTGGCACAGCGTTTTATTGCAAGATTGATGACGTAACAGTCGAAAAAAAGTACAATATGATATTTACCGATGTGGGTTGGTATGGAGTTACTTATGATAGGGTAAGGAATTATAGCGCTACTTTAACTATTAATTCAACGACAAAATTCACTATACGGCTAACATTCTTACACGCAACCGATATTAACGGTTATTTGCTTAATTATCCTGATACATCATTTAGGAATATAAGCTCAAATTCATTGAAGCTGTTACCCGATAATAGCAATATAAACTCAATACCAACGACAACGCAATGTGTTTATAAAGATAATACAAGTGGTCAGTTTATACCTAAGTTTTACGTTTACATTGAAAAAAGTGCAACTGAAACAGCCTACGAAGTAAGTAAGTTTACAGGCTATAAGGCTGGATTTTATGAGAGAGGTACACACGATGAAACGCCTACATTTAGTAATGCTGAATTTGAGTTAAAGCGTTTAACAGTCGATAAAAGCGGATTTCACAATACTAATACTACAAATTGTAAATTTAGGGTTAAGGCAGTAGCTGGGGTAGATGTTGAAAAGGTATTTATCGGCTTGTTTAAGGTAGGTAGTCAAGGAAATGATAATTACTTTGATTACGGACAACTTCAATACGTTGATGTAAAGTCAGGCGGTACAGCAAGTGCATACATTATAAGCGGTTTTACTAATCCCACAAAAATAGATGTCCCTAACAATATTTGGGAGATTGAATTTAACATTGGAGCGTTACCTAAGACAGACGGCTATAATGAATATAAATGGACAATGTTAGCCCTTGTTTATTCAACAAGTGGCACTTACTACGCTAATAGCTTTATTTCAAGGGAATATTCAGTATTAGACGATTTAGACGTATTTTATCCAGCATTTACAGATGATGGATTTGAAACTACTGCAACGCTTTCAGATTATCATTACGAGTACGCTGGACACGAATTAACCAGCGTAATAGAAGAGCGTATAAAAGCAAGGGTTAAATTAACGTATGATAGTAACCAATGGCATAATTACTTAAATACAAGGCTAGGTTTAAACATTCCTAATGACATACGATATTCAATAAGTTCAATAAACTTCAGGGTGTATCAGGAACAAGCTATACCATACTCAACCGATATTTATAAGCATTATTTTATTGAGAAGTTTTACCCACGTAATAAACCAAATATAACATTTAACACTGATAGCGACTTTACTTATACATCAGGGGACGATATTGGAGAGAGTTGGTTTGAGTGTGCTTATACGTTTAGGAACTTGTTTAATAACACTATAACCAACCTTAAAACGGAGCGTATAGATACAAGCGGAAACATTATAAACTTGCCCCCACAAACCAACCAATATTGGGGAGGTCGTACAATGTGGGTTGAGTTTGAGTTTGTGTTTAATTATGTAGATAGAAGCACAGGCTTTGAGATTAATTTAACGGATAGAGTTACAATAAGACAAAAACTAATAGTAAAGGATTACGCTGGTGTAGATGTATTTGAGTATGATGAAGCTAATAACGCAACTATTAATAGTACAATATTACTACCTAATACCCAAGTTGATATGGTTGGAGTGATAACAGAGGCGAGTGTATTAGACCCTGAAAACTATAAGTTAATAACAAACATAAGAGATATAAACACCTATAATACATCAGAGAATGAAACTTATGATGAATTAGTATTACCACAATTAACAAATGCCGATATAGCAACGCAAGATGAATGGTATGAAGAAAGTTACCCAGCATTAGCTAAAAGTGGGTATTTTAAGGTAAAAACATCAAACTATAATGTTTACTCACAGCGTGTAATCAGTGTAATTGCTAAAAAAGAAAAATAATGGAATATAAATATAACATACCACTATCATTTACTGCCCAAGATAATAACAGCTATATAGGGAAAAAAACATATAGGATATTTCCAAACGATACACCAGTTGGAGATGATACCGTATGGAGTTGCACTAAGTGTTCTATGGATTATGAGTATTGTAACCCTATTGATGTAGGGGATAAGCTGTATTTTCAAATAGTAACGCCAAAAAGGGGCAAAGAAATAGGATCAAGTTCGTTTGAGTTTATAAGCATAGTAAATGGTGCTGATGACACTATAAGTGAAGTAATGCAGTCTTATTTAACATTTAACACCTATACAGATGACTATTATAGCTATTGGAATATTCAAGTAAATGTAAATGAAGAATTGAAAAATTTAGTTGATTGCTTTTATTTGAGGTACATTAAAGTCAAATATACTTCGGAGCAATACATACAGATAATGAATTGTTATAACGCTGGTGTAAAGAATGATTATCATTTAATGCTTTGCGCTTTGACGTATGGAACAAAAAAAGCCGAGAAATATACAGAGCCTTATTGTTTTGTAGAATGTAACCAAGAAACGTTATTGATAGAGGGAGTATTTACTAAATACGATTGTAATGGCAATTACTATGGTGGTGCTAATCCTTATAAAATGCAATTAAGGATAAAGGGTGAATTAGAAGAGGTTGGTTACTCAATAGAAGAAAGCCTTACTAATAACTTTATAAGAAAGTCAGTAAGAAAGTACACTAATTACACGTTAAGAGGGCACGAAAAAGTGCCATTGTATGTAGCGCAGAAGATTGGAGATATAATGTCAAGCCAAAAGATACTGATTAACGGTTTAGAGTATATTGGCTTAGACGATTTAACTAAGAATAACGATATAGGTAAGATGTTTATTATCAATGCCTCGTTAAAAGATTATTGCGATATTGATTTCAGTTGCGGACAAGGTGCGCCATTAGGAAGCGGAAGCGGTACACCGACTGGCGGATGTTGTGGTTGTACTTATGATGCAGAAATTGTGAGAGAAACACAAACACAAACACTTACTAATAAAAGGATAACTCAAAGAGTTTCTGCTATTACTAGTAGTTCTACACCTACACCAAATGCAGATACAGATGATATGTTTAAAGTAACTGCTTTAGCTGCAGCAGCGACTATAACTAATCCAACTGGAACACCGACAGCAGGTCAATCTTTATTAATTAGAATAAAAGATAATGGTACAGCAAGAGCATTAACATTTGATACTCAATATAGATTCTCTTCTGACCAACCGTCTCCAACAACAACTGTTATAGGTAAAACTTTATATATGGGATTTGTTTGGAATAGTGATGATAGTAAGTGGGATTGTTTAGGTTATATTAATAATATTTAAAGTATGGGTTATAGTCCTAATATATTTTTATTGATGCCTAAATATGATGCTGATGCTTTATCATTCATAAGCGCACATCAAACTAATACAGGTGTTTCTATGGGTAGTGTTCAAAAAACAGCTATAAATAATCTTTATAAAAGATTAAAAGGACAAGGAACACCTAATAATTCAAATTTATTAGCTATGGCTGTTACGAATGGTGCAAGAATTTACCCATTGTGCCCTATTAATGATAGCACAGCAAACGTATTAGCTTATGAATTAGACATGGTTTCAAATGGCGTATTAAAGGGCGTATACAATAGCTTTGTAAGTGGAGACTTTACCCCTCAAGGAGTTATTGGTGGGAGTGGTAAATGGTTCGATTCTGGAAAAAATGCTACTAATTTTTCATTAACAAATGTGAGCCATTGGGTATATAGTAGAACAGAATCAGTTGCAAATACAGCTGAAATAGGAACAAATAGCAGAACTCAATTATATTTAAGATCAGGTGCAAATTTAGCGGCTATAAGAATTAATGATGTAACAACGCATACTATTTCAAATGCAAGTTCGCTTAGATTTTTTGGTATTTCAAGAAACGGAACAACAAAATATTTCATAAAAAATACAACTAAATCAGTTGTTGGAACAGTAGCAACAACTTCATCATATATACCTATAATCTTTCACGCATTAAATAGTGCAGGCGTTCCTGCTTATGAATCTTCAAGACAATTATCTTTTTATATTGTAGGATTAAATGACTTAACACAAAATCAAATAGATGACTTATATTATGCAGTTCAAAATTATCAAATAGAAGTGATAACAGGGGGCAGACAAGTTTAAAATATAAAATTATGACAACAATCAACAATAACTGGATTACGCTTTCAGAATTAAGAAATGGAGTTCAAGTGCAAATAAAGTTTGCTGGATTAGATACTGTTATATTAGAAGATGATACAGTTGATTACTGCAAAGTAAGTTATTATGAACGAGAGCTATACCCAAACGGTGAGGTTAATAAACTTTTTATAAAGACTTATTATCTGGAGCAACCCAAGATGTAAGATGTAATGCTTCTTATGTAGATAGTTCAGGTGGTCAAACAATTTGGACAGGCATTAACAATTCTATATCAAATACAACGAATTGGGGAAGAGGAGAGGGAAATTTATTATTAGCCTTTAAAAAATATTAGGATATTAATTTTCGTGTTTATTTTTTATTTAACTTTGTATTGCGACTAAATAAGCTATAATTAATTAAACAACAATTACTAACATTTAATTAATTATACAATGATTTGTTTACCTCAATGCGCCGACAATACCAATAAACCTACTGTCGGCTATTCAAACACCTGTGAAACAAGACGTGCGCCTGGAGGCATACCTCGTTTGTTGTTTCTAATTTGCGACCCTGATTATGTTCACCCTTATCCTGTTCCCTATGGCAAGACTTCATACTGGGAAGATTTAAGAAACGTTAAGGCAGCAATGTGCGCTGGTATTCTTAATGTATCAGCTCCATTATTAGGACAAGTTGCAAAACCAAGCCCTACTAAGAAACAATTTGATAGTTGCGCCCCTGAAGAGAAATCAGGTGGAACAACCTCAATAACTTTTCAAGATTATTACACCGCTATTGACACAAATTCAGACCCTACATTAGTAGAATTTGACTTTTGGATTTGGGCTCAAAAGAACGTAAAGACTTTGTCTTTAGGTTGGATAACTTGTGACGATATGTTATTCTTATGGGATGGAAAATTCAGCTTAGACGTTGGAGTAGTAGCAGAGCAATCAAATACAGGAAACCGTTATTTTGATGGCGAAGCTGTTATCCCTACTGCTGACATTATTAAACCTTACTATGTATCAGGGTTATTATCTGAAATTGAGAGTTTTGACGCTACTGCTTCTTGCTCTTAATTATTTTCTATTAAATTAAAAGGGGTGTGTTATTACATACCCCTTTTTTTATTAATTTTGTGTTATGCAAAATAAATGTATATTACTTGTCGCATTAGGATATGAAATGTATGGCAATTATGCCTTTAATTTGGCTTTATCAATCAGAAAGTACAATAAAGAGATACCAATATACTTAATGTATGAGAATACAGCTATAAGCGAATTAACGGCTAAAGAATTAAGTTATTTTAATGGCTTTATAAAGGCGGAAAAAGAGATGTATAGTATTGAGGGTATTAATCAATATCAGTACGCTAAATTGCATTTATTTGACATAGCCGAAGATATTGGAGTAGATGAGGTAATGTATATTGATGTCGATAGTATGCTTGTAACCGATATAGAGCACTTATTCAATGAATTTAAAGATAAAGACTTTGAGATAGGCTGTAATGGCTATTACAACGACTTTAACAGAAGCAAAGAAAATACCTATACATTTTGGAATAAGAAAGGAACAGCTGTAAGAGTTATTTTGATTTACCATAAGATTAACAATATACTTAGCCAAAGTATAAGCGGTTTATTTTATTTTAAGGTAAATGATAAAGCAAAGCAAATATTTGATGTAGCCAAAGAGGTTTATTTAGACAAAAATGCCCCTTGTATGGTGTGGGCAAATGGTAAACCTGATGAATATTGTTTTAATGTAGCTTTGTGTAAATTAGATATAATACCACCTAAGAGGCATTATTTATTCTTTGAACAAGCCATAGGCAGTTATGATCTGGATTATATTAAAAAACATTTTTACGGTTATGCAGTAGGGGGCAATAAGCTATCGGATATACTTGAAAGTACCTATAATAACCATATAAACGATTTATGCTTGGAGTTTAATATAGAAACAAGGCATTACAATAAGAATAAAAAGGATTACATAAAAGAGAGGTCTGATAATTAAAATAATTGACAAATGAATGATTTAGAATATCTATTAAGTATTTTACAAGGTATAGACCTTGAAAACAAGCAATATAAAGAGCTAAAGGCGGTGTATGAGAATGCTATTGTACACACTCAAGGATTAAAGCCAAGCGATAAGCTAATAAAGGCACGACCAAACGAGCCTAAAGAGATTATAGAATATAGGAACGATAATTTCGAGGCGGTAACTTATGGCTCAATGAATAAGGCATTTGATGTATTATATCGTATATTCAACAAGTCTTTAATTAATTTTAGTTCAAATAATACCGACTTTATAAGCTATATTAACAACTACAAAATTTATCAAACAAATTTGTTTAATTACTTTGGGCAAGTGGTTATCCGTAGAATGATTGAAGACTCAAACGGATTAATTGCAATACTGCCAAATAAAAGCACCTTAGTTGATAATACTAAACGAGTGGAAATTGATATAAACATTGTATTTTCATTTGACGTTATCTATAAAGATAATAATGTTCTTATATTTGATAGCCGTGAGGGTTGCACGTATATTGATAAGGGTGGGCGTAAAAGAGGCGGTAAAAAGTTTATAATATTAACCAAACAAGCCTACTATACATACACCCAAACAGAGGCAGATAGCTATAATTTGGAGCTGGTTTATAACCACAATATGAACGCAATACCTTATACTTATTTAGGTGGTGATTATAACTCTAATGGATATTTTGAAAGCTATTTTAAAAGTTTCTTTGCTTTGGCAAACGAAGCCATTAGACAGTTTAGCGATTGGCAAGCATTAAGTGTAATGAGTGCTTATCCTATACGAGAGGAATTTCAACTACAATGTGATGTTCAAACAATTAAAGGCAGAGACTATAATTTAGACGGTAGCGAAGATGGAGTGAATAACTTAACGGAGTACAACTTAAAGTCTGAAACCAAGCCAATGCCACGAACAATGTTTGGCACTGTAATACGGAGCGCTGGTAGTACAACAGAGATTGGCTCAAAGACATTAGACCCAAGCATACCAAGTGTTAGATTTATAAGCCCAGATATAGCCTATGTACAAAATGCTTATAGTACATACTTATCTTTAATTAAAGAGGCTGAAAACAAATTGAATTTGAATTTAGGTGAAACAGCTTTAAGCGGTGAGGCTAAGCGGATTGACTTACAGCAACAAGATAATATGCTAAATAAGATATTTAGCAACTTATTTAGTGTTATGGAAATTACCCTAAAGGCAATTCAGGCGTATAGATACAATATAGAGTTAGTAAAGACAGATGTTAAAGTAATTTACCCAGCTAACTTTAGAGAGCCTGATACGGTGGAGCTAATCGAAAAAACAACAAGTTTAAAGAATAGCAATGCACCGAGTTATTTAATAGCACAGTTAAATTCAGAGTTAGCAAAGAGCGTATTTAATAACGATAATTTAAACAATAAAATATATGATGTTATTAGTCAAAACGACCCGTTGTATAATTTAAGTGTAGAAGAAAAAAACACAATGTTTTTAGCTGGATTAGTTGAAAAAGAAAGTGTTTTAAACTCTATTTACTCGTTTAATATCTTAACAGCCATAGCCAAGCGTATAGGTGAGAATGAATTTATACAAATGGATAATAAAGCCTTATGGCAAATGTATTTAACAGAGGTAAAGCCTTATATTGATAATTTAAACCAAAATATACCGACAAATGAGTAAGTTGGAGGATATATTAAAGAAGTCAGACAACGACCTCAACGATATAGTAGAAAGCCTTTTAAAGCAAATTAGAATAGTAGAGCCTAAACTGTTTAATTCAATAGTCGAGATATTCGACTATATGGATATTAAGGGCGGTAAGATAAGCAATACAAAGAAAGCTATTGAGGCTTTAATGATGGTGGAGAAGTTGTTTAATAAGACGTTTAAAAAGTACGGTTACTATGATAGCGTAAAGCGTTTTGGTTTAGGCTTTGATTTAGTAACTGAAAACAACATCGCACAATACGAGGCATTAAAGATAGGACGTATTAGTTCAAGTCAAATAAGCCCCATTAAAAAAGAGGCAGTAAGCCAAGTAATAGATAGCCTGACAGGCAACGGAATGTATGAGAACTTTGTTAAACCAATTAGGAAGGCTTTGTATAAGAACATCGTATTTGGNNTAGAAGATTTACAACAGTATATTGGAGGCAAGGATAGCCAAATGCAAAAGTATGTCGGTCAGGTAGCAACCGATAGTATTCAGCAATACGATGGAATGGTAAATCAAACGTATAAGAATGAATTTGAATTAGGTGCTATTCGTTATGTCGGTAGTATCATAGAAACATCAAGAGGTCAATGTGTGAAGTGGGTTAAAATGGGAACTTTAACAGACGAACAAATAAAAGAGGAATTAAAATGGGTAAAGAAAGCAAGGTTTTATGAAACTCATAAAGTTAGTGGAATGATACCCGATACAACTATAAAGAATTTTCTCATAAACAGAGGCGGTTTTAATTGTAGGCATAGGGCATTTGGAGTTAAAATAAAAAAGACTTAAATTTGTTGTTAAAAAAGATATGGCACATGTTTATGAAAATAGAATAACAGGCGAAAGGATAAGTTATTCAAGTCAAGGAAAAGAGTATTTCGAGAAATTCGGCAATATTACAGCGTTTAAATACTTAGGAGAGTATAACGAACAAGGCGAATTAATACAAGCCTATAAAGAGGCTGAAAGGGTAGAAATACACCTTTGTAAAGAGGTTAATGAACTATTAGAGGCAAAAAAAATAACAACTAAAACTAAAAAAGATGTCAAAAAGAAAAAATAAACTCGTTAAGATTGATGAGCTATTGGAGGATATAAAATATAATGAGCCTACCAATGAACCACCAAAACCAATCGTAAAGCATGAACCACCACCTGTAAAGCAGTTTACTAAGCATACTTTAAAATCGAGCTGGAAACCTAACAAATAAAAAAAACATACAATGACAAAAAAACAATTAACGCAATTCCTAATTAGTTTAGGATTAAAGCAAGACAAAGCCGAAAAATTAACTAATCAAATTCCAGATGGGTTAAAAGACGTACCCGATGATGATTTAAAAGAGGCTTTGGAGGAGATTGTAAGTTATAACAACGATTTATTTAAGAATACCGATGATTATAAAAATGCCTTAAAGAGTAAGCATGATCAGGCTATGAGAGAGGTTTTGACTAAAACTGAAAAAAAGATTGTTAAATTAGCTGGATTAAGCCCTGAAGATATAAATGACAAGGATATTGACAGTATTATTGAATTAGCTATGGTAAAATCCGCTAAAAAAGGGGATAGCACATTGGAGCAATTACAAGCTGAATTAATTAAGAGAGATAAAGAGATTGAGGCTAAGGCTAAAGAGGTTGAAGATGTCAAAGAAAGCGTTAAAAGCGAAATAGAGGCGTTTAAGGTTAATAATTTACTTAATACTAAACTAAGCAAGTTTAAGTATAAAGAGGGAACAGATATAGAAGATATATCAGTCATCATTAACAACCGATTAAACAAGTCTAATGCCATTTTAAAGCTAAATGATAAGGGTGATTTAGAGATATTGAACAAAGATGGCTCAAAGATTATTTCAGAGGACAAACGAAGCACGATTAGCTTAGATAACTTTTTAGATAGTAACTTGGAGGGATATTTGGCAAAGAATAATGTAATACAAGAGCCTTTAAAAGTAAATGTAAAACAAGGTCAAGATAATATTTCGGAACATCAAAAATGGCTAAATGAACAACGAGCCAAACGTATGGCACAATAAAACAAAATGGGGCTAATTAAAGCCCCTTTTTTATTCATTACCAGCGTGATTAAAATATTCGTTTTCTTCTTCTATAATATCATTTTCAAGCGATAAAATCGAGTTATAAATACTCCTACTAAGTTTTATTATAGTTTCTTGCTTTAATAGTGTGAAATCTCGTTCTAAAGCACCGTATTTTATTATAAACTCATAGGAAAATTGACTTTCATTGATTTGAACATCAAAAATAGTGTAATCAAATAATTCAGAGATTTGGAGTGAGTGAGCAATAGCCATTCCGTATGCCACTGCTTTAATTTCATTGCTGTTTAATTCTGTTAAGTATTTCATTTTATTTTGGTTTATTATTAATACGCTACAAATAAAAATAATATATTTTAAAATATACACAAAAACATACCTCAAATTTTGAGGGGTTTAAAACCTTATTTTTAAGAAACTCATAAAATAGGTTTCTAAATAATATCTAAGGCAGTCTAATAGGTGGCTTAATTCCTTATCCTTTTTATCAATCTGATAGTCCTCCAATACCTGCACCATTTCAAGGTCTTTTATTAAGTGCCTACATTCAGGATTAATATAAATGTTAGGGTGTCGGCTAAATAGTGAGTTTATTAATACAAATGAGTTCTTTAAATATTCGTGGGAGCTTCTAACGTGTAATTGGCTATCCGATAACCCTAATTCATTCCTGATAACAATGTAATGGTTCATATTTTCGGATAAACTAGAACGGCTTAACCCTGCAGGGTCGCCTGTAACATACAGAAAATAATCACCGTATTTTATTTTTATTTTTCGACAAAGGTCAAAGATATTGGAGTTGCTTTCTCTAAATTCATCTAATACCTGAATGTAAGAATGATTCTCGGAGTGTTGCGCTACTATACACGTCATAGGATTGACGTTAAAGTCAAATGATAAATGCAACGGTCTGTTTTTATCAATAGGTCTAAATAACTTTATATGCTTATCCCTATTAAACGTATAAACAAAAGGTTTTCCTTTTAATCGTATAAACTTTGCTAAATATTCTTGAGCAAAGGTATAAGGGTCGGTTTGGCTTTCAATTAATACTAATTCCTCTTTTGAGATGTATGGATTTGTATGAGTAGGCATATTAAAGCTACTCCAATTATCGTAACGCTCTGAATTTTGGTGTAATTCGTGAAAATCAGTACCAAACACAGGCGAACTTAAAAAATGAGCGTCCCCTTTATAATCCGCTAACGTCGGTCTTATGGCTTGTTCCCATTGCTGTAATAGTGTTTTATTAAATGAGGCCTCATCAACTATAACCCTATGGTATTTGCGTGAACGTCCAGCCATTTTATTCTCCAATGACCATATTTTAAAATGTCCCCCCGAACGTGTGTTAAATGATTTGGTTGTTTCATTTTTACCTACCATAAAAGGCTCTAAACGATCCTTCATTTCGCTCCAAATATCATCGGCAAATGTAAACGAGGGTACAAAGTAACCAACGTGATGACCTCTTAATAATGAGTTTATTGATAATAATATAGCTAACTTACTTTTCCCCCAACGTCTGCCATTAGCAACGACATTAAATCGTTTTAAATTCCTTAAAACCTCCATTTGCCCCTCGTGTGGCAATGGTTTAGATATTTGCATTGTCTTTATCTGTTCCATTTAGTAAGTTATCGGCATCGTAAACAACCTCATATTTAATTTCTTGAGTTGCATATTCAGGTCGCTTAGGCAATACCCCTTTTATTTTCATTAATAACTCCATTGCTCTTAGTATCTTATCTAAGTCGGTGTACTTAATCTTTTGTGGCACTAGTTTGGTGTATGTCTTACCATTATTGTCGGTAAATTCCATAGGTATCTTATCTATTCGCTCCGCCATTATAACCCCCCTAATAATATCCGTACACTTCTCCATTACCTCGTACTCATCGGCTATTTTCTCTGACTTATATGCCTTTAAAACCTCAACATTTGCAATATTCTTATGATAGTTAATATAGTCCTTATAGGTGTTAAAGATGTAACTAATATTACTACGTGAAAGTTTCTTAAAGACAGATGTATAAGCCTTATCTCTGCTTAATCCTGACAAATAAGCGTCAAGCACTTGTTTGTGCTTTGGATTTTTGACAAAAGGGGCTTGATTATCTTGGCTACTATTCTTTAACGCCATTATACTCCATTAGTAATATAATAGCAAAAATACTAATAAAAATTCTAAATATAAAAGGATTTGCATTATACGGCTTTGATTGGTTTCTTTTAATAATAAAACAACGTATTTAAACGTCTGATACTTTTTGCCTAATAACGCTAAAGCAAGTAATATAATTGGCGGTGTTACATTTGTAAAAAAGATCACCTTTATCATATCAAAAGCTGTGTAATGATACATATCACGATACCAATAGTAAGGAATGTATAATGTTCCAACAGTAAACGCTACTATTAAATGTATCTTTGTCGCTATGAATTCTAAAGCCTTATTTAAAAATGTAATCATTCCAATTTTCTTTTGTGTTATCATACCACATTATTTTATTGTTTTCTTTATCTCTTAAAAAATCAACCTTTGTTCCAAAGTCCTTCTTAATCCAACTTAGTGTTGATGTATAGCTTGGTATTGGCTCTGGTAATACCTCCCAATAGTAATGAAGTACATTTGTTATCTTCGTTGCTATGTAACTAGATTTGTCTTTAATATTCGCTTTATTAAATATGAATTGCGAAGTATTAGACACTATATCCGGCAATTTCGGAGCAAAAAAATCATAATACTCTTTAAATGTTACTTGTCTTGGTGTACTATCTTTAGCCAAATAGTTGAAAAAGTCTTGATGTGTTGGTAGCCTCGTTGGATAGCACTCATTGTAGATGTCCATTGAGTTATTAGCTTCGCCCGTTTCATTAAAGTTTAATATTAGCCCTTTTAGTTTGATATACTTGTAACATCTGATAAATATCTCTAAATATTCTTTTGTAAATTTATTATTTTTGCAATTAGCAAGTATATCCCTACCTATAACGTCCTTTTGTGTTTCAGTTAAATTAGTTTGTTGCTTTGGGCTTAAATGTATAGGATTTATTACAAAATTCTTTACTCCTATGGCTTCGTATTGCTTAATGATGAGTAAAGGGTCTTTAACATAGTTTTCATTCATAGGGTTAATCCCTATAATTATTTTATGTTTCTTAATTAGCTCCTTAACCATATTAAACCGATATTCAAGGCTTGGCGCATTAGGCTCTAATCTTTGACGTATAGCGTCATCGTGATAAGGGACAGATATATACCATATTGATTTTGGTAGTTTCTCGCTCCATTCCTGCCAACCCTCTCCCCCTCTTGTTGCAATAAACATTGGTACGCCTAACTCTAATAAAAACGTGCCTATTTGATTAAATAGCGAGTAATTTGATTTACTGAATGGGTCAATGTTATTTGATACCATTAAAGGGTATTTATTAGCCAAATAATAGCTAACAAGGTCTTTGCCTTTATTGCGTTCAATGCCTTTCAGTAGTCTTAAAATCTCCGTTAAATTAGCCTTTCTCTTTGGATAATTTATATTAGCAAAACAATAACTGCAACCATGTGAACAATAATTGAGGTTAATGTTAGTGGCTATTGGAGATGATAAGAAACCATTGGTTAATATGTCAATCATTATTTTTTACCGCCTCTTACTTTTATCTTATCTAATTTATCGTATGCTTTATTTATAGTACTTGCAGACAATTTACTATTATTGTAAGATGATACTTTCTTTCCAGAGGATTTCTCAAATATTTTAGCATTTTTTTTACTATTAATATTTGTGCCTTTAGTAATTGCAGCTTTAACTTGCCCTTTAGATTCTTTTACGCAAGTTTCTTTTTTTTGCTCTGTTTTAATATTTTTTTTCATAGCTTAAATTTTTATACAAATATAACTATTTTTTAAATTCATTCATTAATTTTAAAATAACTGTTTTATCATTCATTACTCCAAGCTCCTCTTTAAATGTTAGCCATTGTATCATTTCCTTATCCGTTAATTGCACCGCTATTACATTAGTATTAGGCTCTTTTGCCTCTTGCTCCTCTGTGGTTTCTTCTTCTTCTTGCTCCCCTTGTTCGTTTGTTTGTAAGTCCTCAGGATTAAATAGAGGGATAACAAACTCCAAATCATTCACTACGTCTGAATATTCAACATCTAATATTTCAGGGTTAAAATAACCAGCGTGTGTATTGGCTATTAGGGTGTATTTTTTGGCTTCGCTTTCTGTTAAAGGTCTGTTAGGCACTCTGCATTCAACAACCTTTGATCCTTGTTCACGTAATAGCTCAATTCTTTGATGTCCGCTAATAACCATAAAATTGTTTTTGTCTGTTGGGTTTAATACTGGTATTTCAACAAGTCCAAACTCATTTAGTGAGTTTCTAAGGGCGTTTTTTTGGCTGTCAGTTATAATTCTTGGGTTTAATGGATTAAGCACTATCTGTGTTAGCTTAATCTCTTTGGTTTGCCATTTTAATTTATTCATATTAATTATATCTATTTGTTTCTTTCATAAAGTAGTCTGTTAGCCGTAATTCTAAAAACCATCACGCCAAGTAATCATCATTGCTTCTAACTTATCACCAAGTAACGGACTGCCATAGTTTTCAAACTTCATTTTAATTGAAGGATATACTTCTAATCCGTTTGGACATTGTGTTTTCAATGGTAGCTTTCGTTTATCTTCTGAAATTTGCAACGCTTCTAAAATGAAGTCATTCAAACTTTTATCTTCGGAAGAAGAACTACGGCTAACATTGTATTGGCGAATATTGCCAGCTTCATCGGTTATTTGAACTTTGTATTCCATATCAACTTTTATTTATGTTTTGAACTTTTGTTTTTCAAATTGGCAACATCGCCAATACTTTACCGTTAGTAGAAATGGCTACACCCTACTAACTTCAACTTCATAATTTTCATCTTCTAAAATTATTTCACTGATTGAATTTAAGGCTTTGCTGGCTTCTTGAAAAGGTTTTAAATTGATATTTTGTCCAAACGACACCATAAAAGAACCAGCCATTCTCAAAACTTGTTGGCATTTTTCTAAGGCGTTTACTCTCATCATAGCCAATTTATATTGTCCTTCAGGGGTACATTTAAGAATCTCAATTTTGATTTTCCTAAACCTTGCAGATTTATCTGTGTACCATTTGGTTTGATTATCGATGAAACTCATTATTATTTCAAATTATTTAATTATTTCAAACCATTTTTTAGCTGTTTCAAAAGCCATTAAACGAAACAGACTTTTTTCTGAATTATCATTTGGAAATTCATCCGGATTATTCCAAAAGTTATCCTCCCATTCTTTTAAAGTTCTATTATGACAACCCATTTTAATTCTTTTTTCACCATCATCTGTAATATGAGGAATCACTATATATTTATATAAACCATTAAAAAAAGCAGCTTTTTTAATTTTTCTATTATCAAGGTTTGCTCTTACAAGGTTTGCTCCATCAAGG
>JRYI01003703.1_pt1 | contig 26629 bp, 28 predicted proteins | sample 235361 | NCBI WGS metagenome assembly JRYI01 (sample SAMN03074212, study PRJNA261471) | activated sludge metagenome | biome: Common Effluent Treatment Plant; feature: Wastewater; material: Activated sludge; isolation source: activated biomass in a lab-scale reactor treating industrial wastewater at...
TACATCAGCACTTTGTACTCAGCGCCACTGAGCCGGTGTTGAAGTTCATCAAAAACAATATCGGGGATCTGGGTATAACGAGGGCTAGAAAAGCCTGGGAACTTGTAGCTATCTAGTTCAGAGTTGTCATTTTTGGGCATTGCAGAGTCCTTTCCAGGTTAGACCCTCTTGCACTGCGCCCAAAAGCTTGCTACTCTACAAATGTCGAGTTTGTAGATGGGTTCGTTTTCTTGGGCGAGTTCCAAGGAGAGGAACCCGTTTTCTTTTTCAATCTTCTAATTGTGAAAATCCTAGCATGAAAAATTCCAACTTTGCAATAAGCAATTTCTTGTCATATGGGCATATGTCCAAATGGTCATATGGTCATTTGATAAAATGATCACTCGATATTGAGAGTTTCTTTCAATCTATTCCGTACGTCTTGTTCAGTCTTCACTCCTCGAAGACTGAGGTCTTTTTCCCTCAAGAGGTTTACCATTTCTCGAAGAAGTTCTGATTTTGAAACAACCTTCCCGCTCCCCTTTCGGGAATCGTAAGTAACATAGTCAAGCCAATCAAGCTGATCCTCGGAGAAAATAATGGTGGTCTGCTTTTGCTGTAGGTCGCCCTGTTTCTTTCTTCCACGCTTTTTCTCTTGTGCTAGATCAACTTCCTGGGCGTCTGTTTCTTCTCTTGGACCTGTCCTTTGAAACATCTTGCTTAGAGGATTGTTTTCTTCTACTGATGCTCTTTTATTTGCCATTTTCAATTACCTCCAGCAATTCTTTAGCGAAATATCGGTAGTCTTCCGCCACTGGATGTGACGGGCTGTACTCCATCAAAGTTTGCCCAATAACAGGCGATTCTTGAACCTTGGTCGCTGCTCTAATAACAGTTCCAAACACATGGATTTTTCCCTCTAGCTGTTCCCTAACCAGGTTTAATACCTCGGTGGCGTGTTTGGTCCTTTTGTCGTAAACAGTCGGAAGAACTCCTAAAACTTCTAAATCCTCGTTGATCTCTTCCCTGATACTGTCCAGTGTATCGGACAAAAGACGAATTCCAACAAGTGAATAAAAGGCGGTGGACATTGGAATAACAACGCCGTCCGCTGCCGATAAAGCATTGATTGTGAATACCCCAAGGGATGGAGGGCAATCGACCAAAATAAGATCGTATGACTTCCTTACCGATTGTAAGGCTTGGTGAAGCTTGTCTTCTCTTCTGTATTTGCTGTTTAGGTCAATCTCAGCGGCGGATAAAGTGATGTTTGTGGGGGCCAGATCAATCCCCGGTTTAACTGTTCTTATCAATTTTGAGATGGAGTAGTTTTTGACCAGTACGTCATACATGGTCTTTTCCAACGAATCCGGATCGATCCCAAGCCCAACCGTTGCACTCGCCTGCGGGTCGAGGTCAACGACTAAAACGCGCTTCCCCATTTCGACCAGCGCACCCGCCGTATTGATGACGGTGGTTGTCTTTCCTGTCCCGCCTTTTTGGTTTGAAAAAGCTACTGTGTACCCCATGCGCAAACTCTAGCACTATATAATCATATGGTCAAATGACCATATGGCGAAGCGGATATTGACGCATCCCCTTTCGGCGTGCTAGTTTGCCAGCATCTTAATCACCTGCCACATCCGCAAGGGCGTGGCTTTTTTGTTTTAAGGAGAGTGTAACATGGGATGGTTTACCAAAGAGACCGAAGAGGAGCGGAGCGCGCGGAAAGCAGAAGAAGCGCTGCGGAAGGCTGAAAAGTCCATGAAAAAGAAACAAAAACAAATGGCAGAGCAGATGAGACAGGAGGCCAGGGGTGCGGAGGCCGTGGCAGCCCAAAACGCCAGGGATGCTAAATAGTTTCTCAGTTTGCTATCGAAGCGAGTTGTGGTGTTCAGTCAGGACATTACCACTCGCTTTTTCATTTCTCTTATTTGATCAAATCACCACATGATCAAATGCCCATATGACCATTTGATCATTTGACAAATGAAGTATTCCTCATACAATCAATAAAGAAGCGGGTCTAGCAGGTGCGGACACACCCACTAGACCCTAACACACCACACCGTAGGGCGGCGTGGAGTGCTCATCAGAGCGCAGTAAGTATAGTTGTATTCTGCTTATTCGCCCATGCCGCCCGACGGTATGGGCATTTGTTTTTTTACGGCTCCTGAGATCAGTAGGGTAGGGGGTTATGATGCAACTATACAGATTCCTTTTTGCGTTCTTGCTACTACCACTCGCGGGTTGTGCCTCGCCGCCGAAAACCGCAGTTGATTATGTGGCCGGCAATGCAATTGCAAATGCAAACTTCATTGCGACCGCACAAGTCGACCAGTATCAAAGGGATGCACAAGCAACCCTAACGGCAAGGGATGCTACTCAAGAAGCGATTGCAATAGAAATTCGTTCAACATCTGAAGTCGCTACAGCTACAGCCGCGGCACAGCAAACACAAGACGCATTAACCTTCGCAATGACGGTTGATTCCGTCACAAGAGAGTCACAAGCAAGAGAAACGCAGGCAGCACAAGCCGCTATTTTTGCCACAAGTACCGCCCAGGCGATGGCCACAGAACAAACCGTTTCTGCAACTCGTCAAGCATTTGAGCTTGCGCAGGAACAGGCAAAAGCAAGAAGGGAAAACGCCATCACCATTGCCACAAGCGTTTTTCTAATCCTGGCTGGCGTTGTTGTCTTTGCGTTTGCCACCCTTTTCTTTTTCAAGGCAATCCCGATTTTGGTTGGTCGGCTCGGTCTTGTTCACTACGGGCAACACAAAAACCCACTTCTCTTGACCACAAAAGGAAATCAGACTGTCCTAGCGGATCCAATGCGCATGTTGCAATCTGCTATCACAATTGATGATAAAGGGAATGTTTCAATGCCACAACTTAGCCCTGATGATCTTCAAGTGATTGTAACGGGTGGGGCATTGCGAACACTGGTTGAACAAGCAAGAAATGCCCCAGGCCATCCTCCCATGCTTCCAAGTCAAATAACCACAAGCCGTAAAATTGGCTCCTACGAGAATTTTGAGGAGAAAAGATATGAATTGCCGCACGCTACCCAAAACTCAAATGTAGGTCATTCTGAGGGCTTACAGGATAGTTTTGAAACGCCATCCCTGCCCGCTTTTATACCCTGGAATGTCCTGCACTCAAGCGGGGGTGGGGGACTGGCTCTTGGAATGGGGCATGAAAATATAATCGCTATTGACCCTTCAAAAACCCCTCATATCCTGCTATCAGGCTCAAGTGGAGCAGGGAAGACCAGAAGAGCTTTGCGCCCACTTGTTGCGCAAGCTCTGGCGCAAAGTGTTGTTGTTGCTTTACTGAATGAATCTGGCGCTGACTTCTCGCCCTTTTACGATCATCCAAACGCTTTTGTAATTCGTGGAACTCCTTCGACCTACATCAGCTTTTTAGTTGGCGTAATAAGGGAAATGGAGAGAAGGGAAGCCGTTTTAAGAAGCGCCAGGGTATCAGAGTGGGGAAGACTTCCCGATTCTTTGGCAGACAGTCCGCCTGCGCTGATTGTAATTGACGAGGTTTTATCTCTTGCCATGATGATGGATTCAAGCGAACAAAGACAGTTTTGGAGCCTTCTGGCAACTTATGCGAGCAGGGCAAGAAAGCTCTCGATGGGGAGTATTGGCGCATTAACTGATCCCACTTACAGGATTTTAGGAAATGGGCTTAACTGGCGCGAACAATGTAGCGCAAGGGTAAGTTTTCGGGTTACGAAGGCTAACGTGTCGAGGGCTGTACTTGATGCCGGCGGCGCTGAAACTTTGGAAGAGGGGCAATTCCTGGCAATGATTGGATCAGGAGAAATCGTCAAAGGTGTGTCGGCAAATCCGACAGATGCTGAATTGAAAGCTTATCTTACGGGGCATCCGGTGCAACCGGCCATAGGGCAAGATTGGCTTTTGCTTTCAGATGGTGCAGAACCAGTGAGAACCATTTCAGAAACACCTAGAACCACAGTTTTCCAAGAACCAGAACTGGTTCCAAACATACGGATCCCAATAAGTCATGAGAGGGCGCCAACTCTTGAAGAAAGGCAGTTTATACGCTTTCTTTCTTGCCATGACGGCATGAGCAAGAACGCTATTTGCAAAATGGTTTATGGCTTTAAGAACGGTCAGACGTATGCTTGGGTGACGGGGGCGGTCGAATCCAGCGGATAAATCGAATTGTGAAGCTGCTTAGACTTTGCTTTGGGCTTGATTCCCCGAAGTAGGATAAACTTGCAAGGGAAATTTTGTTCTGGCCGTGCTCTGGATTAGGTGTGGGAGGATTGCCGTGCTGGATCATCCTGATACTACTAATGATTTCATAGGGTGGTTAAGAGAATTTGCTATTGTTGACAGTACCACTTTTTCTGAAACTGGCGGATTAGTATGGCTTCAAGAAGGTTTCAAGATAAAAGAACTTTTCTGCCAACTTGTCGCTGAGCATTTTCAAGCTGCTGGGTTTGTTCAGGTAGAGCTACCATTCTTCATACCGGACAAGGTTTATCATACCCAACCCCAGCATTTTGAAGGCCTGATGCCATACACCTATACTGTTAACCCACCAGATGGGGATACGTCGTGTTATTTGCGAACAACCTCTGAGACACCATTCACATATTTATTTCGGGAGTGGGTGAAATCCACGTTCCCGGTTCGTGTTTTTCAAAACATACATGTATTCCGCCATGAAAAGAAAGAACGTTTGAGTACTCTCTTTCGCTCCAGAGAAATAACTCCGTTCATCGAATCATATACGACGGTGGCTAATCATGACGCGGCTGTCAAGCAAGCTGAAGCAGAAATAGACCTATATTCCCAGGTACTCAACAAATTATGCGTCCCTTTTCTTCTTAATAGGCGCCCACTTTTCGACACATTCCCAGAAGCGAAATATACAGTCGCCTTTGACGTTATCTTACCCGATAAGCAAGTTTATCAAGTCGCAACCGTACACCATCTTGGTGATAGTTTTGGGCGTGCATTTGAGGCGAAAACTTCCGAAGGGATTACATATGGCAGACATCTACAGGAATAAGCGGTAGGGCAATAGGATGTGTCCTTGCCCTTCACCGAGATACTCTAGGGGTATCTCTCCCCTTCTCGTTATCACCTTGGCAAGTGACGATTGTTGCAGGGGTAGGTAAGGCAGAAGCACAAGCCACGACTCTTTACGACAGTTTATTGAACCTAGCTCATGTTAACAGCAAGTGTATACACCTATTACCATACTCGCAGCAATTTGATCCTGTAAACATCCTAAAGTATGGGGGGTGCTTGATTCTCCGTATTTTGGATGACCATGAGGTTGAAATAATCATGCGTAATGGGTCGAGGAACGTAGTGCCGTACAAGCAGTTGTTGGAAATGATACCAACCCTCGCTACCGAGCATGATAATTGGTTAACGAGTAAAGGGCGCGCCATTCTTAATTCTGCTCGACGACACTACAGATCAATGGGCGAAGCGCTGGCTGACAGGTGCAGTGGAATTATTGAATTGCCACACTGTGGAGAAGAACAGTGTATGCAGAACATACAGAACCAAATCGAGCCACAAGGGCAAGTCCTAGGAATAGCAGAACCAGAAAAGGGGAATATAGACTCTCCGTGTGGCTTTTGCGGAGCTACAGCACATACATTTTTAAGACTTGCACTAAATCCCATTGATCATCATTAACAACAGATGCTCTCAACAGATTATCCACTAGTTTATATTGCTGGGCCTTTGTTTACCGAAGGCGAGCGTTGGTACTTAGAAAGGGTTAGTTCGGTTTGCGAAGAACTAGGTTGTGCCACGTATTTACCCCACCGCGATGCCGGTTTATGCCCTCCTTCAGGAGAGGAAGGCGCAGGATTTTTTAATAAAGATTTGGAGATGCTGGGGGTAGTGGATGTGGTTATTGCTGTATTGAACGGCAAGGATGTCGACTCTGGCACCGCATGGGAGATTGGGTACGGCTATGCTCTTGGAAAGATAATCATCGGAATCGTCGACGACACTCGGGTAAACGAACCAGAAGCAAATATCAATCTCATGGTTTTTAATTCCCTTCGGTTGTGCAGGTCTTTCGAAGAACTGAAACATGCTGTAGCTCCGATAATAAAATCCAGAGGGTAATAAAAGGATGGCTAATAACGCCACACTTTTGCCGCCCTTTTTCAACATCTTCAAGATTATATAAGCCCGTAACTTTAGAATTCACGAGAAACAACATCGATGTCGCGATAGGACAATAATGGGATGCTAGTTGCAATAGAAGGCATTAGCGGTGCAGGGAAAACGCGGTTAACTAATGCCCTAGGGGAACGACTGCTTGGACTTGGAAAGCAGCCTATTCTTCTTGGGGGTTTTCAAGTTAGAGAATATTCATCTCCCATCACCGCATTCTGCCGCGACATGGTTTCAAGTAATCGGTTCTTAGGTTTACCCTGGACTGCTGAGGTGCACCTACTAATTGCCGAACTCATCTATGATACGAGCAGATTAGTGTTGCCGGCTCTGGCAGAGGGGAAAATTGTTCTATTCGATGGTTATTGGGATTCTTTGATAGCTTTCCAACGGGCAATCGTATCATTCTCAGCACCGGAGCGGACCCATTCTGCGATGAAATACCTCGATCAAATGGTGGCTTTGATTATGGATTTCGAAACGATTCCGTCGGCTGACAAAGTGATATATGTAGATTGCACACCAAGAAATACCGTTGATAGGCTTCTCGCGAGAGACAACCTGCCAGTTTCCAATGAGCATTTACTTATACAAGCAGAAATAGCACGCCAATATCAATCAATACTGTCTGGTAAAGAACACCTGGTTATTGACAATAATGCATCTATTCAATGGGAACAGAATGTAATGACTTCCCTGAACTATCTTATATCTAATTAAGGGGAACGGGAAAAATGAACGGTGTCTTCCTGTCGTTTGAAGGAATTGATGGTTCGGGAAAAACTTCGCTAGCGAATGTGCTTGCTGTGTGGCTTAAAAATCAAGGCCATAAAGTGACATTCGTATCAGTCACAGGTTTTGAGCCCATAGATCAAGTGACAAGCTACTTAATTGCCAACAAGGATATATATGATCCCTATGCCCACATGTTTCTGTCCCATGCAAACAGCCGAGTTCTGATAAAGACCATAATTCAGCCGTGCTTGGAAAATGGCGAGGCTGTGATATTAGACCGATATTATCATTCTGCGATTGCTTACAGCTTTCCTCTTGGCTTACCTTGGGATTGGATGTTCCAAGTGTCATCCGTCTTAACAAGACCCACTAAGATAGTGTACTGCTCGGTGCCGGTTCAAACTGCATTGTCGAGAAAGAAAGCCATCAACGAAATCGAAATCGGGTTTGATGAGCAACAAGAGCGACAAGCAGGCTTCATCAGCTACCAAACAAAAGTGATGCATGCTTATGAAAGGATGCTTGATGAAAACCCAGACGATTTCATCATCATACAGAATCAAGATTCTATAGGGAGCGCACAGGATCACCTTATCCAGGCAATTTCGCCGCTCTTTGACGGACAGAACCTACGATAAAAATGGGAAATACTTACCATCCTACCGATTACGATGACTTCGCTGAAATTTATGATGCAGAATATCAAGGCTATCATGCCAGTTTAGGAGATGTCGAGTTCTATAAGAGCTTCATACGGAACGGGAGCGAAAAAGTACTTGAGCTTTGTTGTGGAACAGGGCGAATATCTTTGCAAATCGCCAAGGTTTGCTCCCACATAACTGGCGTGGATGTCTCCGAAAAAATGCTTCAACAAGCTTATAGGAAACTGGAAAAGGAAAATGAAACCGTAAAAGGTAAGGTTGATTTCCTTCTAGCAGATATGAAGGATTTTTACTCGCCCCTGCACTACGATTTTGCTTTCATTGGTTTTAGATCTTTCATGCTGCTGCTTGATGTCCAAGATCAAATTGCTGCCCTGTTAAACATTTGGCAGCATCTCATAAAAGACGGCTTCTTGGTAATAAGTCTTGCTGTACCAACACACCAAAAATTGGCTAGATATTTCAATGAGTCGGCAAATGAGTACACCTACTTTCGGGAATTTACACACCCTAACGATCGTTATAGGATTGTTGAGTACGAGAAAAAATCGTATGACCAATTCTTGCAGGTCGCGATTCATCATTTGCGACACGTTACTGTTGATGAAAACGGACTGGAGATAGAGATAACTGATCGCCAACTTAATGTCCGCTACACATACCTGCATGAGTTCATGCACCTTGCCCGATACTGTGGATATGCTATAGATTCAATTTATGGTGGCTATCGCTTCGAGCCATTCGATAAAGATAGTACAGAGATGATCTGTGTCTTGAAGCGTTTACAGGAATGAACACCAAACAAACGACACAAAACAAACAGGACATAGAACGGGTTTTGGAATATCTCGCACAGATTCCAATGACCTATGATGTACAGCCAGAAGAGTTTGGCTATAGCAATCCTGTCCTCGTCTGTATGGATGCGGTTTTGTCAATTAACCGAAAATATAACAGCTTCGTTGTACCTCGGTTGCAGTACTTTATGCAGAAGTATCCTGATGTGACTGAGCTGGCAAACCTAAAGCAGCTAGTACAAGAAGTGGGATATGATGGGTTCCACTTAGCATGGAACTATAGACATCCGGCAAGGGTCATGGTTTTAGAGCGCCTTGCAGATCGGTATATTGAGCATAACTTGGAAAACGAATTTGCTGACGATTTACAAGGGATGCGTCATTGGGCGAGAAGCGTGGCGGTTACTGACTACAGACATTTTGGTGTGGAAGGCATTGGACTGGCAACCTTTCAATACTTGCGAATGATGTTGGGGGTTTCAACAATAAAACCAGATGTGCATATAAAGAAGGCTATGGAAGCGGCATTGGGAAGAAAGGCTGGTGAGATAGAGTCAATATCGCTTCTTGAAGAAGCTAGCCGAGCTTTGAACCTTCCCGCAACCACTGTCGATCATAACCTCTGGAGAATGTTTGCTTCGGACACAACAAAGCTCCCACAGCCCTGAATGGCTAAAACGGCAAGTCTTTGCTCGTCAATTGCTGGTACCACTCTGAAAGCCATTTCATAACAGTTTCAAAACGGTGTGCAGGAAGTAGCTTGTAGCTGGTTATTCCTTCCCGCCTGTAAACCTCCCCATAGATTGCGCCGTATTCATTTCTCTTGGTCGTTTTCCCAAGTTCCATAGCAATTGCTTTCACCGCTTGGCTTAGCTGGCTGGCTTGATCTGGCGTCACGCCTTTGCCAGTATCTGAAAGTGTTGCCTCAATCCTCTCAAGTCTTTGTTCGTGATCTTCAAGCTTCGCCTCGATCAGAATTTGGCTTCTTGCCAGTTTGGTTAGCGCCTGGAAAGTCTTATAGGCTTGTACGGCCGGCGAGTCTGTGGCGAGAAGTGCCTCAAAGGTTGGGTCAGACGTTAATCGCCCTTCCTGAAATGCCTCCCACAAAACTTTGGCAACTTCTTCCTGGTACTGGTCAAGTTTTGGCTTTATCTCCTCTTTTACTCTGCTTGTGTCAACTCCCGACAACCACAAAGGCACCAGGTCAACTCGAAGAAGGGAAGACGTTCGTTTAACGCCTTCAGGGGTCATGATGACCCCTGAAGCATAGCCTTTCTTCAAAACAGTGTGATCCTGAATCCTGCGCCTTTGGCTTCTATCGTCAAGCCCCAAGGAATTGCACATGTGACGAATAGACACATAAATTTGCCCATCACTCGCACGTATTGCCACCAATTCATCATCGTAGAAAGCAACGGTCTTTTGTTCGACTGGAGCAAGCTTTTTATCTGCCATGGCGCGATTTTATCAGAGTATCTACGCTTGCTATAAAAAACCTTGTGAGCTTGACATAATGTATTACGGCGCTGTATGATAGCGTCATGGCAAGAACCTCCATCTATTTTCCGGACAATCTACATGTAAAGCTACAAATCGCTTCTAAGCGCAAGAATCGGAGCGTTTCTCAACTGGTAACAGAGACCATGAGCAAGGCATTGGGAGAAGAAGAAACTACAGATTTGGACAAGCTCTATTCCGCTATGGAGCAGGTTAAAGGCATTTGCAAAGATCCAATAACTGACGCTTCCGCCACCATAAATGAAGTTCTATATGGTGAGAAGGGAGCCTGGCGCGGGAGTGGAAAATAGTTTCGATATTTTGATTGACAGTGACGCTTTCGTTGGATGGTTCTACGAACAGGATAGCCATCACACAAAAACAACGAAAATATTTGAGACTTTCAAACAAAAACGCTTGGTGCTGGCAACTACCGATTTAATTATTGTTGAAACTGCCACAGTTCTCAGCCATCGTAAGGGGCAAGCACTTGCTCGCCTATTTCTTGACCTGGCTGATAAGTACCCTGTCATACACATAAACGAGAATCTCCATCAAGAAGCGTTGACACTATTCAAGGGACAGAAGGTAAAAGGCACCAGCGTTGTAGATTGTGCCAACGTCGTTGCAATGCGCCATTTCAAAATCCCCACAATTTTTAGTTTTGATAAGTTCTACAGCAAGCATCCTGATATTCAGATCGCAACCTCGGTTTATCCCTAAACTCTCAAACAACTAGTTTCTTTCTGTTCCACAGTAAAACCACTGCGGATATTTGGGCTTGATATACTGAAAAAAACAATTCCCAGAGGTGCAACAATGGAAGAGGAACAAGTCAAGCGCGATCGGGCATGGGTCGAAGCCGCGCTCGCCGGCGAGTTGAAAAAGTTGGAGGAGCTAACCGAGGACGAAAACATCAACAAATCAGACAGTGCCTTTTTTGCTTGCCTGTTGAAGACGGCAGCAATTGCTAAGGGAACTGGTCAGTCGATTACTTACTTTGAGGAAGTATTGAACCTAGTAAAAACCGCTTGTAGCGGCCATGCTTGGCTCAAAGAGAAGGAGATCGAACGGCAGTTTACGAACGCTTGGAGGTTGGCAGAACCAAGATTTCGGCTGGAGTAGGCAAGTGGGGAGGGGGAGCCGGTAAGGCCTTCTTACAGAAAACACTTTGCGTCTGCGCAATGTGTTTTCTGTCTTCTCTTCAGAAGTAACTCAAACAACAAGGTTGAACACGGAGCGGAGAAAAATGCAGGACGAAGGTCGGCATTTTTCGAAGCGAGGTGTTGAGCCGTACCAGTGAAAACTGTACAGTTTTAAACGAACCAATGAAGCCTTGCTTGACCCATACCTATAGAGCCCTCTCTTGATATTTTTGTAGTTCCTCTTTAGTTAACTCATCCGGAGCTACTAGTCGATAGTGTTTCTCGTTTATTATCCCGACCCCTGTATCTGTCTTTTCAAATTCGAACATAGCGATGATATTCGCTTCCATAAATTGGGTAGCTACTGGTTTAGGTATCAATCCCGGGAATTTGTGTTCGCAAATAGCGAAGTCCTGTTCAATTTGGGGGATTCCCAGTTTGTCAGTTCCACCTTTGGCTTGAACCGGAACAATATAGTGGGCACCCCTTTTATCGATCCCGACATAAATTTCATCCGTTTCCACTTGTCCAATTTCTCGTATATTGGTTCTTAAGTGGTTTTGCAGTGAGTAACACGTTATTCCGAGAAAAATGTCGATTAATCGGTTATAGCGAAGAATAGCCAAAAGCCCCTGTTCATCATCAATTGCGTATTTCCTAATAATACTTGGGGTAGCGTCGGGTATTTTCGTATGCGCAAAATGCTCTGATGGGAGAATATTTGTCATGGTAGTTAAGCCAAACTCATAAGTTGATCTTCCAGTTGATCGAAGCACCCACTCGCGCCCTGCTGGAGCTAGTGCTTGAATTCTTTCAGGCAAGCTTGCTCTGTATTTGTAAGAATAAATCATATCGCCGAGATTTAATGGCGGGTCAATGCCCAACTCTTCAGCAACTTCTCTAATTTCCTTACGTGCAAATTGCACTTTCTCATCACCCGGATTGTAGTGGCGAAAAAACAACCCTTCTATGAGTGAGTGGTACATTTTAGGCTTCTTCATCATGTAGGACTCTTGTCGGCACCAGGCCATCTAAGGACCAAGACTTCTTCCCGAAGTTGCTCACCAGTTGCAGTTGCTAATCTCGTTCTAAATAGATCGATCCTCTCAACCTTATATCCTAGATGCTCCGCAATTTGTGCCAGAATCTCTCCCGTGCGAATCATCACTTGAAAATATGAGGCTTGATCTCCAACAACGTAAGCTAAGCGCGCCCCAGGTTTTAATATTGGGGATAGTTCAGAAAGGTGTTTTGCCATGCCGCCGAAGTAGAGACGGGTTACCCTCGCGTATAGCTTTTCAAAGCCAGAGGTTTTCCCTAGTTCAATGCGTCTCTGCTCGATTTTCTCTGATAGCCTTACGACCTCTGGATAAACATTTGCCGATACATCATCGTCATCGGTTTTGTAGACCCCGCGGGTATTTGAACGAAGTAACTGTCTCTTTATATCTCTCATCTCTTGCCGATTTGTCATGAACTCGAGCAGTACTGATTCAAGACGTGTGGTACGTGAGTAATCCTTTTCGTTTGGATATGGGGGTGAGGTAATAATTGCGTCTACGGATTGGAACTTTAGTAGTGTACCAATTTCTCTGGAATCCCCCAGGATTACGAGCGCTTCCGGGTATATAGCTTTAGGTAGTGCCCTTATATCGTTCGCAATCGATCGGATCTCCTCAGTCCATGGGGCAATAACAGGCGCATCTTCTTTGATCTTCCCAACACCAACTTCCGGGCCAAAGTTGAGATTGCTACTCCTAAACACTAAAGTTTTTGCCAATGCAACTAGGGCATGATCGTAGTAAGGGGTAGAAGCCAGCGTTTCCTGTAAATGTCTTCTCAAAAGAAGAGCTTTGTGAAGTGGAATTTCGCTTATCGAATCTTTTATCAGTAGCTTTTCGGTTTCTGGCGAAAGGCGCAACAATGACTCTGAATGTGGTTTATGGCCGGCCAACCTCAAATCGTCGATTCCCTGTCGCTTTAGCTCCTCTTGCACGTTTTGGGCAATGGATTGAGCAGACCTCTCAAACTCATCAGGATCAATATCCCAATTGAGTTTTGTCTTGCTTATAAATTGAGCAACGGGATTAGCTTCTATTCCAACACTTTTGATGCCATGCGAACGTGCCTCGACAAGAGTCGTCCCCGTCCCACAAAAAGGATCCAAGACAGTATTTTGTGAACCAAGTCCAAACTCCTCTAGATAAGTTCTTACCAGGTGCGGGGGGTATGAAAGGACAAACCTGTACCAATTATGTATTGGTGCATCACCGTTAAGTACGTAATTGCGTCTTGAGTTAGGCACGACTGGCGTGGCACTCTCTTGATCCCCGTCAACGAACAATCTCGGCTGCTTAACTGCTTTAATGGTAATCACCTCTTTGTTGTTACCCGAGTCTCTCCGCGCAAAAACACTAGACTCAAACAGAATTAATGAATTCTATTAAGCGTTCGATTTCTGCGGGTAGTGTTTGATTCTTTACCATGAATCCTAGTATTTGGTTCCGAAAATAATCATCTGGCATTCCACTTAAATACTCGCTTCGAAACTTGCCTAGTATTGCTTTACCGGGTAGGACCTTTAGCCAGGACTCATTCTGAAAAGAATTCTCAACATCTGCTTTTGCCCTTTCAAATACTGATTTAGCCCGCTCGTCGGAATAAGCTTGACCAAATTTTTCTCTTCTCGCACGCACCATATCATAATAAGCCACTTCGTCTTGGGGCCCTTTGTTCCTTGCGGTATCAATGGTTGCGTGCAGTCGATAGGCTGCCCGTTCACTAGTGAATCTTTCTTCTAAAGCCTTGGCACATTCTCGTAGCGCATGCTTGACTTTATCTTGCGATATCAACACATTCTTACGGTCGTTAATCTGTAGCAATTCCCAAATCGCGGCAGCATCTAAAAGCAGATTCTCAACCTCATGGAACGACCAAATAAAAACTCTATTGTTTAGTCGGTTGGAAAGACTCTTAACGCTATCCTCATCACGATAGTCCCTATCTAAAACCATCATAAATGCAGTATCACTACTGGCTTTTTCTATCAGTAAGCTGGCGCGAGTTGCACTGCCTTGCACGTCTATAGCCGCGCCACTTGCAATAAACAAAACTCCAGGAAGTCTTGTCCCTACCAACTTTTCTATAATGTACTTGTCACTGGATGCCTCTTTGCCTTCAAGGAAAACGATACGATTGGAAGAAAGCTGTAACCCGACGCTTGCCCCTATTCCCTCAAAAAGACGAACTCTGGCGGTTTTAGACTCCTCAAAAAATCTCTCTGGCGCACTCCTCCCTACTCTTGGCAAGGCCACAATCTCATTTAGAGGAACAGAGCCAATCATCTCTGTGCTATGCGTAGCTATCCAAAGCTGATTTTGCGTTTGTAGCTTGTCCAGAGCAGGGATTATTTTTGATTCAAGACCAGGATTTAGGTGACGTTCCGGCTCGTCATAGAGGATGACCGCAGGGAAATTACGAATTCTAAATAGGCTTGTAAAGATATAAAACAACTCTTTCTCCCCGGAACTTAGTTGATCTATATCATGCTCCCCATTTGGCGTCTCGACAACAACTTGAAGCTCGCCGTTGAAGTCATTGGTCATGGTTCCAATTAAATTTTTTGGGAAAAAGAACTCGGCAAACAATTCTTGCAGAAGCTTAATCGAGTTGTCTGTATTTTTTGTTTGGTTACGGTGATTAGAGGTAAGTTCATTTATTTGTTGCCCTATAATAAAGAGCTTTACTGAATTAAATTTAGAGGTTGCTACCCCTGGGTTGGGAAGCTCGATGCGCTCTTTACGTTGCTGGTTAATTGAGAGCTGCTCCGCGTCAAAGTTCCTTACTTGTTGAGCTTGATAATGACGCTGAGGAGAAATGTAATCAAAAATACCCACACCTGAGCCCGGCTCAAATAGACGAAACAACTCTGCAATTTTTGGGTTCGAAAGGGTAGAGGTTACCTCGGACGTTCTGTGAATTTGAATGCTAGCGGTGATCTCAGCATGATCATCAACAATCGCACGCTCAGCCTCATTTAATACCAAATCAAGCCTAACAGTGGCCGAGGGTTGCGCTGCCCGTATGGGCAAAGCAAGATTAGGATGCCATGCATTAGTGTGTCTGTCAGACAAGGGAATACGGCGTCTATAAATATCTTTATTTGGATCATAGGTACTGACGAATTCTTTTACAGTTGCTATAGCTTCAAGTATTGTGGATTTGCCACAACCATTAGGCCCTACAAGAACGACTCGGTCGCCTAAATCCTCCAACACTAAATGCTCGAAACATTTATAGTCCACCAGTTCCAATCGCGTGATCTTCATTACTGTCGTGCACCTTTTGCTTACGAACGGGAGTCTAACCTACCTGTGCGCTGTTATAGAGCAAAGTCTTGAACCATTTTCTTCTGGACCTTCTTGGCAAGTCCTGCGTAGATCTGCGTCGTTTCAAGGCTCGCATGTCCTAGCATGTTCTGGACCGACCTAATATCCCCGCCTTTCGCAAGATAGTGGGTCGCCATTGTATGACGTAGACTATGGACTGAAGCGTTTTTGATGTTCGCCTGTTCTAGATACTTCTCCACCATGCGTTGAATTGACCTACCCGATAAAGGCTCTCCGTACTTGTTGAGAAATAGAGTTTCGGCTGTAAGCCCTTTACGCTTAACAAGTCGCTCCCTCTCTTTCAACCAGACATTGAGCGCCTGACACACTTTCCAATTAAGGGGTAGGTACTCGATGTTTGATCCCTTGCGATATACCTTTACCATGCCCACATCGTCAAGGCTTTTTGATATTCGCTTTGGCAACTGAAGTGCATACACGTTCAGGCTTGCAAGCTCCTCAAGCCTCAACCCTACCTGCAGAAACACAGTGACAATGGCTCGGTCTCTTGGGCTTGTGATCTGCGCGAGAAGGGCGTTGTATTCGTCCTCGCTCAAAAACCGTCTTTCTTCTTTGGGTACTTTGGGAGGAATTAACTCGCTAGCAACGTGTGGTTTACTAACATACCCGTTTTGGGCGAGAAAGGAAAAAAAGGCCTTTATAGAATACGTCTTGCGCTTGCGTGTGCTTGGCTTGACCTTCTGGCGGTCCAGGTCGGCCAAATAGGACTGTAAATCAGGCAACCCCACTTCATGCCAGTATCCAACTCCACGTGCCTTCAAGAACTCCACAAGCCCTAGAATATCCCGCTTGTATTCTCCTCTGGTTCGACTGGCTAAATCCCTGGCCGGCATGTAAACGGTTTCAAACTCCACCAGTCCTGCCTGAAGGCTCAACTGCTTTCGTCCACCACTTGCAATTGTGAAGAGTTCTGTTGTTGCTTTCATGATGGGTACATTATCTAACGTCGCCTAACCACTAGTCAAGCCTTTGTTATTAATAGCCTGTTGCCACCAAAACGGATGTTTGCGTCGCCTAATACGTAGTTAGACGACGTTGCTAAGTCAATCAATCCATCTTTGTTTTGTTTGTCACCAAGCTTAAAACTAGTTTATATTATCTAGCATGTTCTCTTGGCATAGCTTGGAGAAGCGTTGCTTGAAGATTGCCGGAAAAATACACCAGGTGATTGAAAGACCTAAGGGCTAGGGAGCTAAGAGAACCTAGTTCGAAAGAACTGGGAAAACCTTTATTCCTCAATGTGCTTAACACGTGCGGACAAAACATTTTATGTGATGAAGGAAAATATCCATGAGTCAATTGCGCCCCAGGCTCTTTGTAGCATCCTCCTCAGAAGGATTAGACATAGCATATGCTGTTCAGGAAAACCTTGACAGAGATGCCGAAGTGACCGTTTGGACGCAAGGCGTATTTGAACCTTCCGGATATTTTTTGGAGAGTATCGCTAACCAACTCGATAATTTTGATTACGGGGTCTTTGTCTTTTCGTTTGAAGACGCTTTAAAGATAAGGGGGGAAGAAGTAAGGGCAACGAGAGACAATGTAGTATTTGAATTGGGCTTGTTTGTTGGCCACTTGGGAAGACAGCGTAGCTTTATTCTAATGCCAAACAACGTTGTGAACCTACACCTCCCTACCGATCTCTTGGGAATAATGCCATTGTACTTTCAACAAGATAGATCCGATAAAAACTTGAGGGCCGCTGTTGGGCCTGCCACTAATCAAATTAGACGTGTAATGGAACATCAAGGTAGGAGATCAGATGGTCCCGGTACGTTGCGAGATTCAGTCCTGAAACAAGTATCAGCCGCAGGTGTCTCTGCGTTTTATCAATCTAGGGCTGACTACGCAAAATATCGCTCCCACGCTAGTAGCATAGATGCTTATGTTGCGACCGCTAAACAAAGCGTTCAGATGGTTAGTGTAAACCTTATGACAGGTGTGCCGTTCGATGGATTATGTGATGTTTTAGAGAAGAAATTAGAGAATGAAGAGTCACCATTTGAGACAACTATTTCTCTTTTAAATCCATTGAAACTTGAACTTTTATCATCACTATCACCTGTATTAGATATGACGTCAGAACAGCTCGCCGCAAGTATCAAGAATACTTTAGAAGACCTGAAAAAGCTTAAACGTCGATTATCACGCCGAGCTTCTGATAACTTTAATATCCGTGTTCATAATGCGGTTCCATTTGGCAGTGCCATCATCCTTGATGGTAATAGTGGCAGTGGTACAATACAAATAGAGACAAAGCCATATAGAGCACCTGTGCGGAAGAGTTTTGCCTTTGAGATAACAGATTACGGCCATAATGAACTATTTAAAACCTTGCGAGACGCCTACTACCGATTGATCGCTGACGGCGAGGGTGTTGAATAAGGTCTTAAAAGTTTATCTACCTAATGCTAATATTGGGAGAAGTTATGAGCGAATATAGTGCAGGAATCCTATTGTATAGGTTGAAAAATCAGACCCTCGAAGTGTTCTTAGTCCATCCCGGCGGCCCATTTTGGTCTAAGAAGGATAATGGCGCATGGTCAATACCCAAGGGACTGTTTGAGCAAGGTGAAGAAGCTCAGAACGCAGCTATAAGAGAATTTGAGGAAGAGACTGGTTTTAAGCTGACTAACGATGTGATGACCGACCTAGGGGAATTGAAACAGCCAAGTGGTAAAATTGTCCATGCCTGGGCTGTGGAACAAGACGTTGACGAAAAGTCTATTGTCAGCAATCTGTTTACCATGGAATGGCCGAAAGGCACCGGAGTAATAAAAGAGTTCCCCGAAATCGACAGGGGTGGATGGTTTAATATCGAACAAGCCGGTCAAAAACTTTTGAAAGGCCAAGTTCCATTCCTGGAACGTCTTATCAGTAGCATAGATTATCATTTGGATGTTTCTGATCAAGGCGATGCCCCCTCGCAGCTCAGTTTGCTGTAGCATAACTGATTCGTTCCTTGGGTCACTACAGATCCTTGTTTTACGCACTTTCCTCTTTTTTGAGATGAAATTTCCGGCCAAACGATCGATTTGTGCGAGAGTCTCTCGTAATGCATTCGCTCTGCATTTTGGTCAATCACTTTAACGGGTTAGTAGAAGTTGGGCGAAGGCTCATAGGTAAATTATAGAGCTTCGTCCTTTCAGGTGGATCAGTACTCGTCGGGTAAAAGAAGAGTTGTAACGCTTCTATTCCACTCGGTAATGACCCAAAGCTTTTGGTCAGTAGAGAGTTTATAGGACGAGAAGACTCTATTTCCGTGTTCTACGGAACTTCGATTTTCCTCCTGGTCCTCCGGCACCATTTCACTCCAATCGCCTGTTACGTGGCGCTGTAGAAACTCATACGGTGTCTGGTTGGCCTCCTCAAGCGCTTGTAAAGCACCTGGGGTCGCGAAAACCTGCCCTAAATCAAATAACGGTTTGCTTGGATTGCTCATCGTGAAGCTCCTTTTTTGATGCGGTAATGTACTTAAGCGGTGATTGCATCGAGTCACTTGCTCAAGCACGAAAGGACACACGAAAGCAAGGTCTAGCGTAGCTAGTTCATTTCAACCTTGCTCCGTGTGGCACAATCTGTAGCAGTGCGCAAGTGAAGCAGGTTGAAACGTGACCATCATTTACCCATAGGCAATTCTCCTTTTGAAACAAGAAAGCCACCCTAAGGTGGCCTAACAGAGAATATAGAATTGTCCGCAAACTCGAACTACCGACCCCCTGAATTAGAAATACTCTATCACGCCTGAAATCCAGTTTCTAGCTAGATGTAATCTGTTTTACAGTCAGGGGCAAGGGATTGGTCTACACTGCATAGTGGGAGAATAGATTAAATCCCTAAGTCGATAAGGAGAAATACGATGTCCGACCCTAAACAATATCCGATAACGACATACGATCAGCCTGGTTCGGATCCTGGCAAGCCTGATAATTCGCGGTTTACCATTGGCGACACATCTATAACAAGTGGACCCTCTCTTGATCCTACTACCAATGACACCAACTTCATTTCAGTCCAGCAAGGCAATGAAAAGGCGTCTTGGACCTATACGCCAGATGATGACGAATAGGAAGAACTAGAAATCGAATGCTTAAAATCAAAGCACATAAAACAATGACTGTTTTATGTCTGAACCCTTTTGAAACATGTGATTATGTGGTTCGAAAGGGTTTTTGTTTTGTGTAACAAAGTTGCTGGTGATCTATGTGGGTTTAGTTTGTACAGAAAATAGAGCTTACCGCGCCTATGCACAAAACCTTTTCCTGGAGCATCTGCCGGCATGACACTGACACAGTCAATTAGGCCTAATTGAGGTACTAAGCTCCAAGCGTCCTCCGTTATTCGCTTGATCAAGAAATCCTCGTACTCCAAAAGCGTATAACAATCTCTTGCGGTACTACACCTGTAGATAGGCACTACAAAACCGTCTTGCGCTATGTAACAATCACTCTCAAGCTTAAGAAGTTTGCCAACAGAAAAGCCATCTAAAATGGACTGTATATAGTTTATCAATAGCTGGTTGCTAACTTGTTGCATACAGCAAAAGTATAGCATCCGCAGATCAGCAGCTAGATGTGCTTCTTCTCAAACCTTGCCCTCCGAATCGAGGCTTAGCTTGTTGTGTTCAACCCTTGTTCGATCGCCTGAAGCTTATCAATCCTTTGTTCGTTAGCCGGTTGCCAATTCAGCATGAAAGGAACTGACGTATCGTAGAATCTGTTTTCTTCCAGGTAAGCTATAAGCTCATCTTTCAGATTGCACGCAACAACAAAATTATCAGCAAGATAATCTCTTTCTCTAAAGTAACTGGCCCATGACCACGAAAGAAGCCACGTGCCAACTCCACCGCCAACCAGGGACAAAACAAAGAAGATAAGGCCGTTCACCATCGAGTAAAAAACGTCTGATGGGCTTGGACTTCCCCCCTCCCTTGTTGCTGTAAGCCTCCCTGTTGAAAAATCCCTCACGTTTCGTATGAAAAGATAGGAAACGGGAAACACAAGCCTTCTGAGCGCAAGTATTGTTGCCCCATCGTTGTTTTGATTATGCCCAAGCTCATGAGCGAGCATTGACTGAAAATATTTGCTTCCAAAGGAACCTGAAGAAAAGTACATAGTTGTTCCAACCAGGTACATAAACTCCATTGGAGAATCAATAACAAAGACTTCCGAAAGACCTTTTATGCTGGTTACGCCATTACCTGTTGCCGCACTAAAAATTGCGCTCTGGGCTTCTGTTATTTGATCCATTTCTCTTGTGCTTGGCTCTCTTGCACCAAGCGAAAACCTGGTAGCAGTGTTGCCTCCTCCATAACGCAGGTATGCGATGATTGATGCAACAAGCGGACCAAAAGCAACAACAAGGACACTAAGCGACAAAGCCATCGCTAGTAAGAGAACAAGAAACCGTACCAAGGCATTGTCATTGACAATAAGAAATCCAAAGCTGGCTGCAAGGGGTACGGTGATTATCAGGGCGTATAACGCGCCTCTTAACCACACTGAGGTAAAGAACTCGATTATCAGGGTCAGTAAATAAAGCTTTTTTGAGTTGCCCTCCTGGGGCACAAATGCAGGTGTGCGCTTAACAGGTATCACGTATGACCTCCAAATTTTTCTGGACTGTAAGTTGACATAACATAAGACCTATAGTAATATTAGGACAGTTTTATACGTCCTGAGCCTCCGCTTGCGGTGGCTTTTTTTGTTTTAAGGAGAGGGTAACAATGGTAAAGATATATTTGTTGTTTGCAGGGTTGGTGGCGTTTTTACTGACATTTCAGGGGGAGCCCGTTGCGGTGCTTTTTTTCTTTCTCTTCGGTTACCTCTTCTTCAAGGAGATGGAATACTAACCGAGGGGCCAGGCGAGTTGTACTGTTCCGTATGGACACTACCGCTCGCCGTTTCTTTTTGTGGAGATTTCAAGTACATCTATAACCTCTTGGCTTTTCTCTTTTGTTTTTTTTCTTCCGGCTTCGGAGTAGGCGTAATCTTTCTTTGTCGAGTTTCTTCTTTCTGCTCCTCAATATGCGTTACCTCCCCTATGGCTCTGACTTTGATCTTCGCGTGGTGGCGCTGGCGGATAATGAAGGCCTCCCCTGGTCTTAACTTTGCAACTTCATTTGGATCTACCGCAAACTGATGCTGAACCCTGGCGCTTCCTCTTCCTGTAACTTCTCCCTCTTGAAATTGGATGCTGTTTTCAAGCCTAAGAATAGTGCCGGCAAGCTCGGCCATTTCTTCAGGGAATTCAGTCGCCATTAAAATCTTTGTTCGTGTGTTGGCAAGAACTAGCTTTTTTGTCTGCTCATCTTTCAGGCTGGCCACATCCTGGGTGGCCAAAATAATGGCAAGTTTGGCGCTCCTGGCGAGGCTTAGAAGGGCTGTTATGTTCTTGTTGCTGAATTGTCCAAACTCATCAATTATCAAGACCGCAGGACGCTCTTGGCGCTTGCCAATGAAGTCTTTCAAATCCTCGACTAAAAAATCTAAAAATCGTTGCGCTGTGTCTCCAACACTTTGAACTCTCAAGGAAAAAATCGCGCAAGGCGTTTCTTCTAAGGCAAAGCCACCATCGCCAACATACTTGCCAAATTCCCTGGACAATGGGCGCAAGCGGTATAACAGGCCCTCGAGATTTCGGTTTTCTAATCTCATGACATCTGGCAATTCTTCCGCATCGTCCTTGTAGGCTTCTTCCAACCATTCCTTGTTTAACCTGGTCCGTAGCTCTTCAAAGCTTCGGGGCGGACCGCCTGGGGCATAACAAACAAGCTGAAGAAGATCCCTGTTGATGTCCGCGTAATATTGAGCATCGCCCTCGGCCTCGGATGTTCCGATTAAAGCGCAAAGCCTGTTGTAAATATCCGTAGACTGTCCCCGAAACCCATCATAGACGGCACCGGATTTCTCAAAGCCAAGTTTGAAAATAGGAGCTTTCCATTGCTTGTGTTGATAGGCAAGCCCTCTAATATCCGCCGCCAGCTTCTCATCTCCCTTGCCATCGACCAGGTAAATGTTTCTGTCAGTTGCCGTTAATATCTCATAGACCAGGCGTTTGATTGTTTCGCTTTTTCCGGAGCCTGTAGTGCCAAGGACAAATAAATGCTGGTCTAAAACATCTTCATCCAGAACAACCCAACCATCTTTCAGGGATATCCCCAAATGAGGCGGAAAAGCCTGTCCTCGCACTTTGGACCCAAGCTTGATTAGTGTCTTCTCGCCTTCAATCTCTCCCCGCCTTTCGGCACTGGTCGAGAGACGGCGTTGCCTTTCTTCCTCGGCTTTCTTCCGCTCTTCTAGCTGTTCTTCCAAAGACTTAGGTCTTGAAAATTTTGAAAACATCACAACTCCGCACAAAGAAATGCTTGCGATCGGGAAGAGAGGAACCTTGTACCAACACAAAAAACAGGGCTTGAGATACGAAAGTCCATCTTGTTTTGAAAGTAGAAAAAACAACCAAAGTAATGAAATAGAAGTCAGTACGGCATAAACAAATCTTGAAGGTTTAAGCTTGTAAAGAAGGCTGGCAAGCGCAACTGCAACAATTCCAAAATAGAAAACTACAAGACTGTAAGCTAGTACAATAACCGCTATCCACTCGAAATATTTGTCTTCTTTGCGCCCCGTGTAGGACAGGTTTTCCACGGTCAGTACATAATACTGGATAGTCGATACAAAATAAATGTCTCTTCCTCGTCGTGATTTGGTACACGCTTTATGGCACTTTCAACGGCGCTGTAAGCCTCGTCTGAGGCAAAGTACCAAACACTCTTGTAGTTTGCCCTGAGTTCCCTAAGAATCGAATCAAGGCGCGTTTGGCGCTTCTGAGTTAGTTCTACCTCAACGCCCACTATCTCGCCGTCGCTCAAATCCTCAACTAGGCCATCAATCAAATGAATCTGGCCCTCTTCTTTTCGCAGGGCATTGGCTTCCCTTTCGCAAATCCACCTAATACCATCTCCACGTTTTGCCTCAACATGCAAACGCACGCTATTGACCGCGTGTATATGGGCAAACCTTGAGATCGCCGGCACCTTGTAGGGATGCTCAAGACCTGCTGTTTCTAACCCTTTTTTGGTCAACCAAAGCCACATTGGATGGCCAACAAATATCTTTTTTCTTTCGACCAGGCCGAGCTTCACCCAACGGCTAGAGACACCATAGACCGCTTGATACCCAAGCACCTTCTCCCTACGGCCCTCCGAATACTTGGTTGCAAGAACCTGAAGATGATCAAAACGAATGGCGTATTGCTCCCCCATCCACTTGAGAAGTGCTAAATCACGCGGAGTTAAAATAACGCGTCCAGAATCACTGCGCTTTTTTCGCCTGGGTTTTTGTGGTGCTTGGTTTGACACGTAACCATGATAAACGCAACTGGTTTTAGAGAAAAGAAAAACATGCGCATATGGCCATATGGTCATATGACCAAATGACGATGTTTTCATTGTAAAGCTCTTGACTGGGGCGATCTCGAACTGTTATATGGATCTATCTCAAATCTTGGCCACCACCAAAAGGTGGCTTTTTGTTTTATAAGGAGAAACCATGCCGAGCAATGCCAGAGTGGATGACGACTGGATGTTTTACAGGAAAGACGGTGTTATGAAACGTTTCCTCAAGAGATTGAAGAGACAGCAAAACGCTGCGATCTCTGCGCAAATGGAGGAGGAGTACAAAGAGGCAGAGGATGCTCGCAAGCACAAGAAGGGGAAAAAATAATGGACGAGAGGGCAAAGTGGGAGTTTGAGTTCATTGCCGCGCTTTCACAGCGGGGTGTTGCTATCTCCGACCAGGAGGCACGTATTCAACATGCGCTCCGTGGTCATATGACACCGGCCAACGCTGCCCAGGACTACTACAAGAAGGTGGTTCTTAAACAGCGAGATTGATCTGCCGGCAGTCAATACACCGAGGGCGACGAGTCAGTGTTTAACAAACATGGATTCGTCGCCTTTTTTTGCCACTAAAACCATGAGATCGGGGGCTAGAAAGAACAAATGCAATCGAAGATTGCTTTTGTACCTTATTGCCGATTTGCCAAACTTGTAATCCGGTTTGGAAAATGCTAATTTGAAAATGCCAGTTGTCCGAAGACAACCGGCATTTGTTTTCAAGCTACAAAAGGGCTTGTACACAAGCCCTTAAGTACTTTATCTCCTCGCTGACAGGTAAGGAGTTAAGCTTTTCTAAAAGTCGGCTAGCTTCTAGGGCTAGTCGTCTTTTTTGTAGCGTTAGCTCCATGATTGACACGAAGTACTCTTCTGTAAGCCTCTTCCTGACAAATGGCATTTCAAGCTTTATGTTCTGCATAACCATTTTCTATCACCACCTTTCGATGAATTAAGTACAAGTTTGCAAGTTTGAACTTTCACTTGCTTACCTCTTCCCTCATCACGAATAGTCAAGGTTGCCGAGATGATCGAGGCACACCTTGACCGAGTGATAAAATCTGTAGTTGTCCTGAAAGTGAAAGTTTAAACGCAATCGGCGGGTGGGTGGGCATAGCCAGAGGGATATCAACTTTACATAAAACAAAACCTATAGTAAAATAAACCTATTCAACTAACCTTGGCCACCGCCTTTGGGTGGCTTTTTGTTTTATAGGGAGAAATGCAATGAAGACGATAATCGATTACGCGCGGGCAATAATATACGTTCTGGTTATAGCTATTTGTATGACCCTAGGTGCAATAACGGCCACGGCCTTCTATAGCAATGGAGACTGGTTCTTCGCATTTTTGTCATGCTTGTTTTTTTCACTAGCTGTAGCCATGCAACTAGGTGAGTAGCATCCCAAGCGCGTGTAACTTTTTCGATTAACCATATCGATCTTGATCACGCGCTTTTTCATATACCAAACACCCTCATTTCCAACTCCCCAAACCAATCAATAAAATCCTTAATCCCATTCCCCCCTGTGCTCCCTTTCTAATCCCCCTTCCCTTCCCCCTAAATCCTTTCCCTATCCATCCCAATTCCCAATTCCTAACCCTCCTATCTCCTCAAACCCGAACCGCCCCACCCCGCGAAATTTACCCCTTCCTGACCACAACCACGTATAAGCAACGCGGCGGGGGTGTGGTCAGGAAGGATCAGGGTAAATGAAAGCGGGGTTTAAGGGGCGGTTTCGGAAAAACCTTTCGTATAGTAATTTATGTAGACTAATTCTTTTTGGTGGCTTTTTTGTGTCGGTTTTTTGCTTTTAAATGACTATGCGTCAGCCTCTTCAGTCAGTCCGTTGCTCCATGAAACAACTTCCAAGTTATCGACTTGTAATCCACTGTTGCTTAGTTCGCTCTCCAAACGCTGTCGGAACTTGACGCGAAAAAGCCTAGCAATATTGTCATCCGGCGAGACAATAACGGCTTCTCCGTTGCCGGCTGAAGCAAGAAGTGATCGCTTCAAGTAGGTTGTAAAAAAGCTCTGGCCTTCAAGCGCCTCGACTCGATCGGTCAAATTATTCCAAACTCCAACCAACTCCGAGGGTGTTTTATATTGTTTTCTGACTGTCTTGGACCAGTTGAGAAGCTCCTCTTCCTTGCGCCTTTTGTCGGCCTCTTCTTCCTGCACAAGTTTCTTTTTCTCCTCAACCAAGGACCGCTCAAGGCGTTCTTCTTCCAGTCTTTTCGCCTCGCGTTCTTCTTGGCTCATGAAGCCGTCCGGCGCTCCATAATCTTCCTCGATAGCTCGTCTCAACCAACCTTTAGGGTTGCGAACCTTTTCAGGGCTAACATCGAGAAGAAAGTCTAGATATGCCGCCTTTTGGCGTATATAGCGCTCGTCGTGGTTGCTTGCCAAAGCCTGGGCTATTTGCTTTCCAATCCCCTTTGATACAAGAAAGGCAACAACAACATGTTGTTGTTCTTTTGTTTCTTGTTTAACTGTTTCTTGTTGCTCCACTTTTTGTAGTGGGGGTGCTACACTTTTTGTAATACCCCCTGCTACACTTTCTGTAGCACCCCCCATATTGGGCTTGTAGACTGTCGTATTTTTGGCACCAGTTTGCGGATCGGTAGATTTTTCTGCTACGACAACTCCTAATTCCTCGAGTTTTTTTATGGCTTTTGTTAGCGTAGTGAAGCTACCAACGCCTGCGCCATGATCTAATCTTTCGCCTTTTCTCGTGACAATTCCATGTAGCATTTGCCTCATAGAAATTGCGTCAGAATCCTTCTTCCATCCAAAGGTGTGGCGAAGAATATACATCAGCA
>JRYI01000159.1_pt1 | contig 26429 bp, 20 predicted proteins | sample 235361 | NCBI WGS metagenome assembly JRYI01 (sample SAMN03074212, study PRJNA261471) | activated sludge metagenome | biome: Common Effluent Treatment Plant; feature: Wastewater; material: Activated sludge; isolation source: activated biomass in a lab-scale reactor treating industrial wastewater at...
CCGGGCGAGAGCAAGCACGCCAACATCGGCATCTCGCTGCCGGGCACCGGCGAGACCCCGGCGGCGCCGGTGTATGTGGACGGCGAGAAGACCGTGACCCTGCGCGGCGACAACATCGCCGCCGAATTCAAGGCGATCGTCGACAACTACATCGCCACCCGATACACCAAGAAGGCCGGCTGAAGCCGGCGCGCGAACGAGAAAGAAGCAACCGCATGAGTCACGCACTGCAGGCCGTGCGCGGGATGAACGACATCCTGCCCGACGACGCCGAAACCTGGGAGTACTTCGAGGACATCGTCCGCGACTGGCTGGCGAGCTACGGCTACCGGCCGATCCGCACGCCGATCGTCGAGCCGACGCCGCTGTTCAAGCGTGCGATCGGCGAAGTCACCGACATCGTCGAGAAGGAAATGTACTCCTTCGAGGACTCGCTCAACGGCGAGCCGCTCACGCTGCGCCCGGAAGGCACCGCGTCCTGCGTGCGCGCCGCGATCCAGCACAACCTGGTGGCCGCGGGCGGGCCGCAGCGGCTGTACTACTACGGGCCGATGTTCCGTCACGAGCGGCCGCAGAAGGGGCGCTACCGGCAGTTCCACCAGATCGGCGTGGAGGCGCTCGGCTTCGCCGGGCCCGACGCCGACGCCGAGCTGATCATGATGTGCGCGCGCCTGTGGGACGACCTCGGCCTCGAGGACGTCGCCCTCGAGCTCAACTCGCTCGGCTCGGCCGAGGAGCGCGCGGCGCATCGCGCGGCGTTGATCGCCTACCTCGAGCAGCATCGGGACCAGCTCGACGAGGACGGCAAGCGGCGCCTGTACACCAACCCGCTGCGCATCCTCGACACCAAGAACCCGCTGCTGCAGCCGATCGTCGAGGCGGCGCCGCGCCTGGCCGACTTCCTCGGCGAGGAGTCGCGCGCGCATTTCGAGGCGGTGCAGGTCTTCCTCAAGGACGCCGGCATCCCGTTCCGCATCAACCACCGGCTGGTGCGGGGCCTCGATTACTACAATCGCACCGTGTTCGAGTGGGTCACGACCCGCCTCGGCGCGCAGGGCACGATCTGCGCCGGCGGCCGCTACGACGGCCTGGTCGAGCAGCTCGGCGGCAAGCCGCAGCCGGCGGCCGGCTTCGCGATGGGCATCGAGCGGCTGCTGCTGCTGTGGCGCGAATGCGGCGGGCAGGCCGAGCGTGCCGCGCCCGACGCCTACGTGGTGCACCTGGGCGAGGCGGCGCAGCGGCTCGCCTTCCGCGCCGCCGAGGCCTTGCGCGAGCATGGCTTCGCCGCCGTCCTGCATTGCGGCGGGGGCAGCTTCAAGGCGCAGATGAAGAAGGCCGACGGCTCGGGCGCGGCGGTGGCGGTGGTGATCGGCGAGGACGAGGCGCGCGCCGGCGAGGTCGGGCTCAAGCCGCTGCGCGGACCGGGCGGACAGCAACGCGTCGCGCTCGCCGACCTGCCCGAGGCGATGGCGACGCTGCTTTACAGCGAACAGAACGGCGAACAGGGGATTGACGATGGCGGTGTATGACCTCGAGGAGCAGGAACAGATCTCCGAACTGAAGGCCTGGTGGGCGCAGAACGGCAAGTGGATCACCACCCTGGCGGTGGTCGCCGCGCTCGCCTCGGTGGGCTGGCAGGGCTGGCAGTGGTACCAGAACCGCCAGGCGGCGGAGGCCGGGGCGCTGTACTTCGCGGTGCAGCAGGCGGCCGAAGCCAACGATCCGAAGAAGGTGCGCGAGGCGGCGGGGGCGCTCATCGGCCAGCATGGCGGCAGCGTCTACGCCCAGCTCGCCGCGCTGAGCTCGGCCGGCGTGCAGTACGCCGCGGGCGAGCTGGACAACGCGCGCTCCCAGCTCGAATGGGCGGCGGAGCAAGGCCGGGATCCCGCGCTCGCGGACCTCGCCCGCTTGCGCCTGGCCGCGGTGCTGCTCGAGCAGGGCGCCCACGACGAGGCGCTCGCCCGCCTGCAGGCGGCGAAGGTGGCGGGCAACCAGCCGCGCTTCGACGACCTGCGCGGCGACGTGCTCGCCGCCCAGGGCAAGCCGGCCGAGGCGCGCGCGGCCTACCAGGCGGCGGTGGACGCTCTCGCCAGCGGCGGCGAGCAGGCGGTCATGCTGCGCGAAGTGATCCGCGTCAAACTCGAATCCCTGGAATCCTGAGCGATGAAGCTGTCTTCCCTGCGTGTGCTCCCCCTGGCGGCCGCCTTCGTCCTGCTGACCGGCTGTTCCTCGCTGAATCCCTTCGCCAGCAGCGGCAACGAGCCCGCGCCGCTCGCCGAGTTCCGTCCGAGCGCCGAGCTGGTGCCGCTGTGGCGCGCCGAACTCGGCAAGGCCGGCAGCTACGTCTTCCAGCCGGCGGTGGCCGGCGACGCCGTCTATGCGGCCTCGCGCGACGGCGAGGTCGCGCGCTTCGAGGCGGGCAGCGCGGTGTGGCGGGCCGATGCCGACATGCGCTTGTCCGCCGGCGTCGGCACCGACGGTCGGCTCGCGGTGGTGGTCGGGGCCGACGGCACGGTCATCGCCTATGACGCCCGCGAAGGCGGCGAACGCTGGCGCAGCCCGGTCGGCGCCGAGGTGCTGGCGGCGCCCGCGGTCAGCGGCGACATCGTCGTCGTGCGCGCGTCCGACCAGCGGCTGATCGCGCTGTCGGCGGCGGACGGCAGCCGGCGCTGGGTCTACCAGCGCGCCAACCCGCCGCTTGCGCTGCGCAGCTTCGCCGGTGTGGTGCTCGAGGGTGGGGTGGCGCTCGCCGGCTTCCCCGGCGGCAAGCTGGTCGCGCTGAGCCTGGAGAACGGCGGTGCGCTGTGGGAGCTCACCGTGTCGCTGCCGCGCGGCGCGACCGAGCTCGAGCGGGTGGCCGACGTCGCCGGCACGCCGGTGGTGAGCCGGCGCGAGGTGTGCGCGGTGACCTATCAGGGCCGCGCCGCCTGCTTCGATGCCAGCAACGGCAATGCGTTGTGGGCGCGCGAGCTGTCGAGCAGCGTCGGCCTCGATCGCGACGCGCGCTTCGTCGTCGTCACCGACGACCGCGACGCGGTGCAGGCGCTCGACGCCTACAGCGGCGCGAGCGTGTGGAAGCAGGACGCGATGGCGCGCCGCGGCGTGTCGCGGCCGCTGATCGTCGACGACTACGTGGTGGTCGCCGACGCCCAAGGCTACGTGCATCTGCTCGAGCGCGAGACCGGCGCCTTCGCCGCGCGTGCGCGCGCCGACGACAGCGCCATCGTGGCCGATCCCCAGCCCTACGGACGGGGTTTCGTCGTCCAGTCGCGCGACGGCGAGATCGTCGCCTATGAAGCCCGCTGAGCCGGATACGACACCGTGATACCCACCATCGTCCTGGTCGGCCGCCCCAACGTGGGCAAGTCGACCCTCTTCAACCGTCTGACCCGCACCCGCGACGCGCTCGTGGCCGACCAGCCGGGCCTGACCCGCGATCGCCACTACGGCATCGGGCGCGGCGGCGACCGCGACTATCTGGTGGTCGACACCGCCGGCTTCGATCCCATCGCCAAGGACGGGATCATGCACGAGATGGCGCGCCAGGCCGAGCAGGCGATCGCCGAGGCCGACATCCTGCTGTTCCTGGTCGACGGCCGCGCCGGGCGCACCCCGCACGACGAGCAGATCGCCGCCCGCCTGCGCCGCGCCGGCCGGCCGGTGCTGCTCGTGGTGAACAAGGCCGAGGGCCTCGACCGCGCGCTGGTCGCCGCCGATTTCCACGCCCTCGGGCTCGGCGACCCGCTGGCGGTGTCGGCCGCGCATGGGGACGGCGTCAAGCAGTTGCTCGAGATCGCGCTCGCCAGCTTCCCCGCCGAGGCGGACAAGGAAGCGCGCGGCGACGAAGGGCCGCGGGTGGCGATCGTCGGCCGTCCCAACGTCGGCAAGTCGACCCTGGTCAATACCCTGCTCGGTGAGGAGCGCGTCATCGCCTTCGACATGCCGGGCACCACCCGCGATGCGATCGCCATCCCCTTCGAGCGCGGCGGCAAGCGCTACACCCTGATCGACACCGCCGGCCTGCGCCGGCGCGGAAAGGTCTTCGAGGCGGTCGAGAAGTTCTCCGTGATCAAGACCCTGCAGGCGGTCGAGCAGGCCAACGTGGTCGTGCTCGTGCTCGATGCGGCGCAGGACATCTCCGACCAGGACGCCCATATCGCCGGCTTCGTGCTCGAGACAGGGCGTGCGCTGGTGGTGGCGATCAACAAGTGGGACGCGGTCGACGACTACCGCCGCGAGCGGGTGCGGCTCGATATCGACCGCAAGCTGGCCTTCCTGTCCTTCGCCCGCTTCCTGCCGGTGTCGGCGCTGAGGGCGGAGGGCATCCCGGCGCTGTTGAAGGCGGTCGATGCCGCCTATGCCGCGGCGACCGCCAATTTGTCGACGCCGCAGCTGACGCGGGCGATGCAGGCCGCGGTTGCGCGCCAGGCGCCGCCGCGCACCGGCGCGTCGCGGCCGAAGCTGCGCTACGCCCACCAGGGGGGCATGAATCCGCCGATCATCGTCATCCACGGGACGGCCCTGGATGACATGCCAAAATCATATACTCGGTATCTCGAACGCTGCTTCATGGAAGCGTTCAAACTGCAGGGTACGCCGCTGCGGATCCAGTACCGTTCGTCGCACAATCCCTTCGCGCCGCGCAGCTGAGCGGGGCGCCGGCGGGGCCGGGTTCCACACCGAGGTTTCGACCAGCACCGTCATGTGGCGGTGCAACAAGAAATCTTTTACATTCCTATAACCAAGAAATCACGAGGTTTCACAAATGAGCAACAAAGGGCAACTTCTACAAGACCCCTTCCTGAACACGCTGCGCCGCGAACACATCCCGGTGTCGATCTACCTGGTCAACGGCATCAAGCTGCAGGGCCAGGTCGAGTCCTTCGACCAGTACGTGGTGCTGCTGAAGAACACCGTGACCCAGATGGTCTACAAGCACGCGATCTCCACCGTCGTTCCGGCGCGACCGGTCGTGCTGCAGCAGAACCCGGGCGAGGACAGCAACTGATAGTCGCCGCCAGCGGCCGCCGGCCGTCTCCGGCGCAGGGGCGTGGCGATGTTTGAGCGCCCCTCATCGGGCCAGCGCGCGGTCATCGTTCAGCTCGACCTCGGCCAGGGGGCGATCGACGAGCGCCTGTCGGAGATCAAGCTGCTCGCGACCAGCGCCGGGGCGAGCGTGGAGGCGGTGGTGCAGGGCCGCCGGCCGGCACCCGACCCGGCGCTGTACGCCGGGCGCGGCAAGGTGCAGGAGATCGCCGAGGCGCTGCGTGCCCATGAAGGCGACATCGTGATCTTCAATCACGCGCTGTCGCCCGCGCAGCAGCGCAACCTCGAGCGCGAGCTGCAGTGCATGGTCATCGACCGCACCGCGCTGATCCTCGACATCTTCGCCCAGCGAGCGCGCAGCCACGAGGGCAAGCTGCAGGTCGAGCTGGCCCAGCTCGAGCATCTGTCGACCCGCCTGGTGCGCGGCTGGACCCACCTCGAGCGGCAGAAGGGCGGCATCGGCCTGCGCGGACCGGGCGAAAAGCAGCTCGAGACCGACCGCCGGCTGCTCGGCAACCGCGTCAAGCTGCTCAAGCTCCAGCTCGCGCGGCTGGAGAAGCAGCGCAAGGTCAGGCGCCGGGCGAGGGAACGCCGCGCGGTCCTGTCGGTCTCTCTCGTCGGTTACACCAACGCGGGCAAGTCGACGCTGTTCAATGCGCTCACGAAGGCGGGGGCCTATGCGGCCGACCAGCTCTTCGCGACGCTCGACACGACCTCGCGCCGACTCTACGTCGATGGCGAGACCGTGGTGCTGTCGGACACGGTGGGCTTCATCCGCGACCTGCCGCACGCGCTGGTCGCGGCCTTCCGTGCAACCCTCGAAGAGACGGCGCAGGCCGACGTTCTGCTCCACGTGGTCGACTCGGCGAGCGAGGATCGCGACGCCCAGATCGCCTCGGTCAACGAGGTGCTGGGCGAGATCGGCGCCGGCGACGTCGAGCAGATCCTGGTGTGGAACAAGATCGACCTCACCCATGCCGCACCGGCGGTCGAGCGGGGTGACTGTGCTAGAATCAGGCGCGTTTTTTTGAGCGCCAGAACGGGCGAAGGCCTTGACCTGCTGCGCGGAGTTCTGGCCGAAGCGGCGCGCCGGATGCGTACCGACGATGCCGGACGGATGGATGGTCCGGTCGATGAGCTTCCAATTCAAACGTGATAACAGGCTTACTCATGTCACTTAACGACCCACGCTGGGGCAGCCAGGGCGGCAACGATGGCGATCGCGGCGACGGCAGGCGCGGCGACGACAATCGCGGCGGCAATCAGGGGCCGCCCGACCTGGAGGAAGTCTGGCGCGACTTCAATCAGCGCCTGTCCGGCCTGTTCGGCGGCAAGCGCAAGCGCGGCGGTGGCGGCGGGCCCGGCGATGGCGGCGGCTCGGGTCCGCGCATCCCCGAGTTCTCGCCGCGACAGTTCGGCGGCGGGCTCGGCGCCCTGGCGGCACTGGTCGGTGTCGTGTGGCTGGCGAGCGGCTTCTACACGGTCGACGCGAACGAGCGTGGCGTCGTGCTGCGGCTCGGCAAGTACGTCGAGACCACCGATCCCGGTCTGCGCTGGCGCCTGCCCTATCCGTTCGAGACGCACGAGCTGGTCGACCTGACCGGCGTGCGCACGGTCGAGGTTGGCTACCGCGGCAGCGAGCGCAACAAGGTGATGCGCGAGTCGCTGATGCTGACCGACGACGAGAACATCATCAGCATCCAGTTCGCGGTGCAGTACGTGCTGAGCAGTCCGGAGAACTACGTGTTCAACAACCGCTTCCCGGACGAATCCGTCGGCCAGGCCGCCGAAACCGCGATGCGCGAGATCGTCGGCAAGAGCCCGATGGACTTCGTGCTCTACGAGGGCCGTGAGGAGATCGCCGCCACCGCCCACGAGCTGATGCAGCGCATCCTCGACCGCTACGAAACCGGCATCATGATCAGCCGCGTCACCATGCAGAACGCGCAGCCGCCCGAGCAGGTGCAGGCCGCCTTCGACGACGCGGTGAAGGCCGGCCAGGACCAGGAGCGGCAGAAGAACGAGGGCGAGGCCTACGCCAACGACATCATCCCGCGGGCGCGCGGTACCGCCTCGCGCCTGATCGAGGAGGGCAACGCCTATCGCGAGCGGGTCGTCGCCAACGCCGAGGGTGAGGCCAGCCGGTTCAGCCAGATCCTGGCCGAGTACAGCCGCGCGCCGGAAGTCACCCGCGAGCGGATGTATATCGAGACCATGCAGGACGTGATGTCCAGCGCGTCCAAGGTCATGATCGACGCGAAGGGGAGCGGCAACCTGCTGATGCTGCCGCGCGACAAGCTGATCCAGCAGTCCGCGGGCGCGCCGCGCGCCGCGGCGGCCGAGCCGATGCCGGAGCCGGCCGCGTCGCAGGGCGGCGCGGCGGCGGGCGGCTTCGATCCGCGCGACCGCGAACTGATGCGCAACCGTGAAAGAGGAGAACGCTGATGCGCGACAAGATGTCCCTCCTCGGCGGCGTGCTGTTGCTGGCGATCGTGCTCGCCTCGATGTCCTTGTTTACCGTCGACCAGCGCCAGTACGCGGTGGTGTTCCAGCTCGGCGAGGTCAAGGAAGTGATCGACGAGCCCGGCCTCAAGTTCAAGCTGCCGCTGATCCAGAACGTGCGCTTCTTCGACCGGCGCATCCTGACCCTGGATACGCCCGATCCCGAGCGCTTCATCACCTCGGAGAAGATGAACCTGCTGGTGGACCACTTCGTGAAGTGGCGGATCGTCGATCCGCGCCTGTACTACGAATCGGTCGCCGGCGACGAGGCGCGTGCGCGCACCCGCCTGACGCAGACGGTCAACGCCGGCCTGCGCGAGGAGTTCGGCCGGCGCACGATGCATGAGGTGGTGTCGGGCGCGCGCGACCTGATCATGGACGCGATGCGCGAAAAGGCCGACCGCGATGCGCGCCGGATCGGGGTGCAGATCGTCGACGTGCGGCTGAAGCGGGTCGAGCTGCTGCCCGAAGTGTCCGACTCGGTCTATCGGCGCATGGAGGCCGAGCGCAAGCGGGTCGCCAACGAGCTGCGCTCCGAGGGCGCGGCCGCGGCCGAGAAGATCCGCGCCGACGCCGACCGCCAGCGCGAGATCATCATCGCCGAGGCCTATCGGGCGGCGCAGGAGGCGAAGGGCGAGGGCGACGCCAGGGCCACCGCGATCTATGCGGACGCCTTCGGCCGGAACGCGGAGTTCTATTCCTTCTACCGCAGCCTCGAGGCCTACCGCGCGAGCTTCGCCGGCAAGGATGACGTGCTGGTCGTCGATCCGAGCTCGGACTTCTTCAAGTTCATGAAGGACGCCGGCGGCGCGAGGAACTGAGCACTTGAGCGGGTCCTCGCTGCTGACCGCCTTCGCGCTGATGCTGGTGCTCGAAGGCATCCTTCCTTTCGTCGCGCCAGCCGCCTGGCGCGACGCTTTTTTGCGTCTGGCCACCATGGCGGACGGACAGATCCGTTTCTTCGGCCTGAGCTCGATGCTGCTCGGCGTGATCCTGCTCGTCCTTTTTCACTGAGTTCCACGGAACCGTTTTTCGGCTGAACATTCCATGCGCTGGGTATTGCCCGACCACATCGAGGACGCCTTGCCGTCCGAGGCCGCCCGCATCGAGGCATTGCGGCGGCGGCTGCTCGACACCTTCCGTTCCTGCGGCTATCAGCTCGTGATCCCGCCGCTGCTGGAGTATCTCGATTCGCTCACCACCGGCGCGGGTCGCGACCTGAAGCTGCGCACCTTCAAGCTGGTCGACCAGCTCTCCGGGCGCAGCATGGGGGTGCGCGCCGACATGACGCCCCAGGTGACCCGCATCGACGCCCACCTGCTCAACCGCCAGGGCGTCTCGCGCCTGTGCTATTGCGGCAGCGTGCTGCACACCCTGCCGTCCAGCCTCACCGCGACCCGCGAGCCGCTGCAGATCGGCGCCGAACTCTATGGCCACGCCGGCATCGAGGCCGAGCTCGAGATCCTGCGCCTGCTCGCCGAGGTGCTCCGGCTCGGCGAGGTGCCGGCGGTGCGCATCGACATCGGCCATCTCGCCATCTTCCATTCGCTCGCGGACCAGTCCGGCCTCGCGCCCGAGCATCGCGAGGCACTGTTCGACCTGCTGCAGCGCAAGGACGTCCCCGGGCTGCGGGCCCTGGTCGCCGACGTCGCCGAACCCGTGCGTAGCGCGCTGCTCGCGCTGCCCGCGCTGTACGGCGGGGCCGAGGTGCTGGTGGAGGCCGCCGCACGCCTGCCCGCGACCCGCGAGATTCGCGCCGCGCTCGATGAGCTCGAGCTGCTCGCGCGCAGCCTGGGGGAATTGCCGATCAGCTTCGATCTCGCCGACCTGCGGGGCTACCATTACCACTGCGGGGTGGTGTTCGCTGCATACGGGGCGGGCTCGCCGGCGGCGGTCGCGCTCGGCGGCCGCTACGACCGGGTGGGCGAGGCCTTTGGCCGGGCGCGCCCGGCGATCGGCTTCAGCCTCGACCTGCGCGAGCTGGTCTCGCACCAGGCCGAGCAGGCGGCCGGCGGCGCCATTCTCGCCCCCTTCGAGGGCGACGCGGCGCTCGCGGAGCGGGTCGCGGCCCTGCGCGCCGAGGGCGAAGTGGTGGTCGCGGCATTGCCCGGCCACGAAGGAACATGGAACGAGGCGGGCTGCGACAGGCGGCTCGTGCTGCGGGACGGCCGATGGACGGTCGAACCGTTAAAGGGAGAGTGATCAGATGGCGAAGAACGTCGTGGTCGTCGGCACCCAGTGGGGCGACGAGGGCAAGGGCAAGATCGTTGATTGGTTGACCGATCATGCGCGGGGAGTGGTGCGTTTCCAGGGGGGTCACAACGCCGGGCACACCCTGGTCATCGGTCAGACCGAGTACAAGCTCAACCTGGTGCCGTCGGGCATCGTGCGCGAGGGCGTGGCCTGCTTCATCGGCAATGGCGTCGTGCTCGACGCGCACCACCTCCTGAGCGAAATCCGCACCCTGGAGGAGGGCGGCATCGAGGTGCGCGACCGCCTGCGCATCAGCCCGGGCTGCCCGCTGATCCTCGGCTATCACGTCGCCCTCGACCGCGCCCGCGAGGCCGCGAAGGCGGCCTGCGACAAGATCGGCACCACCGGCAAGGGCATCGGCCCCACCTACGAGGACAAGATCGCGCGCCGCGCGCTGCGGGTCTACGACCTCCTCGACCGCGAGCGCTTCGCCGACAAGCTGAAGGCCAACCTCGAGTACCACAACTTCGTCCTCACCCAGCACCTCGGCGCCGAGCCGGTCGAGTTTCAGGCGACGTTCGACGAGGCGATGGCCGATGCCGAAGAGCTGCTGCCGATGGTGGCCGACGTCTCCGCCGAGCTCTACGCGATCAACAAGTCGGGCGGCTCGCTGCTGTTCGAGGGTGCCCAGGGCACCCTGCTCGACATCGACCACGGCACCTATCCCTTCGTCACTTCGAGCAACTGCGTGGCCGGCCAGGCGGCGGCGGGCGCGGGCGTCGGTCCTGGGCGCCTGCACTACGTGCTGGGCATCACCAAGGCCTACTGCACCCGCGTCGGCGGCGGCCCCTTCCCGACCGAGCTCGACATCGATACCGCCGGCACGCCGGGCGAGCAGATGTCGACCAAGGGCCGCGAGTTCGGCACCGTCACCGGGCGCAAGCGCCGCTGCGGCTGGCTCGATCTCGCCGCGCTGAAACGCTCGATCATCATCAACGGCGTCACCGGGCTGTGCATCACCAAGCTCGACGTGCTCGACGGCATCGACGAACTGAAGCTGTGCACCGGTTACATGCTCGGCGGCAAGCGGGTCGATCTGCTGCCGATGGGCGCCGAGGACGTGGCCGACTGCGAGCCGATCTACGAGACCATGGCCGGCTGGCGCGGCACCACCTTCGGCGCGCAGAGCTGGGAGGCGCTGCCGCAGGAGGCGAGGGCCTACCTGCACCGGATCGAGGAGATCTGCGAGATCCCGATCGACGTGATCTCGACCGGCCCGGAGCGGGACGAAACCATCCTCCGTCGCCATCCCTTCGGTGCCTGAAGCCCATCCGGTCGGGGCCGTCCTCCGGGGCGGCCTCGCCGCTTGCAGGGCGCGCCGCGCAGGCGCGGTGCGGCCTGTGCGGGGTGAACGACAATGGGGTGAACGACAAAAAGGCCGACACGCGGTCGGCCTTTGCCTGAAACTGGTGCCCAGAAGAGGACTCGAACCTCCACGCCTCGCGGCGCTAGTACCTGAAACTAGTGCGTCTACCAATTCCGCCATCTGGGCAACAGCCGCGCATTATATGCTGAAGAAGAAGATTGTCAATGACTAGAAGAAGCAGAAGCGCCGGCAAGGATGCCGGCAGCACGTCCGCCGCAACGGCGCCATCCACGCGGCGGTCGGCCGCGCCGAGCGCGATCCGTCTCGCCGACCCCTTCCATGCGCGCGAGGCGCTCGAGTACGAGAACCCGCTGCCGAGTCGCGAGTACATCCTGCAGATCCTCGCCGAACGCGGCGTGCCGGTTCCGTTCTCGACCCTGGTCGAGGCGCTCGACATCCACCCGCACGAGCTCGATTACTTCGATCGCCGCCTGCGCGCGATGGAGCGCGACGGCCAGATCTACCGCAACCGCGCCAATGCCTACCTGCTGCCCGACAAGGCCGACCTGATCAAGGGCCGGGTGGAGGGGCATCCCGACGGCTTCGGCTTCGTGCGCCGCGATGACGGCGAGCCCGACATCTTCCTCGCCCCGAAGGAGATGCGCGAGGTGCTGCATGGCGACCGCGTGATCGTGCGCATCTCCGGCACCGACCGACGCGGACGCCCGGAAGGCAAGCTGGTCGAGGTCCTGGAGCGCGCCAACGAGCGCGTGGTCGGCCGCGTGCGCAACGAGCACGGGGTGCTGATCGTGGTGCCCGAGAACCGCCGTCTGGCGCAGGACATCCTGGTCGCGCCGGGCGGCAAGCGGCCGCAGCCGGGCCAGGTGGTCACCGTCGAGCTGATCGAGCAGCCCACCAAGTACGCCCAGCCGATCGGCCGCATCGTCGAGGTGCTCGGCAACTATGCCGACCCCGGCATGGAGATCGAGATCGCGCTGCGCAAGCACGACCTGCCCTTTGAATTCTCCCCCGAGGCGAAGGCCGAGACCCGCAAGCTGCCGCTGAAGGTGCGCAAGAAGGACTGGGCCGGCCGCGAGGACCTCACCGCGCTGCCGCTGGTGACGATCGACGGCGAGACCGCGAAGGACTTCGACGACGCGGTGTATTGCGAGCGCCAGGGCCGCGGCTTCCGCCTCGTCGTCGCGATCGCGGACGTGTCGCACTACGTCGCCGCCGGCAGCGCGCTCGACGGCGACGCCTTCGATCGCGGCAACTCGGTGTACTTCCCGCGCCGGGTGATCCCGATGCTGCCGGAGAAGCTGTCGAACGGCCTGTGCTCGCTCAATCCCGAGGTCGAGCGCCTGGCGATGGTGGCCGACATGAGCATCTCGACCACCGGCGCGATCAAGGCCTACCGCTTCTATCCGGCGGTGATCCGGTCGCATGCCCGGCTGACCTACACCCAGGTCGCCGCCGCGCTCTACGACAAGGACGCGGCGGTGCGCGCCGAGCTCGCCGCCGTGCTGCCCCACCTCGAGAACCTGGAGAAGGTCTTCCGCGTGCTGCTGAAGGCGCGCGCCAAGCGCGGCGCGATCGACTTCGAGACCACCGAGACGCGGATGATCTTCGACGACCAGGGCAAGATCGAGCGCATCGTGCCCGAGGTGCGCAACGACGCCCACCGCCTGATCGAGGAGTGCATGCTGGCGGCCAACGTGTGCGCCTCCGACTTCCTCGCCAGCCGCGAGCATCCCGCGCTGTACCGCATCCACGACACCCCCGCCGAGGAGAAGCTCGCCAAGCTGCGCGACTTCCTCAGCGAATTCGGCCTGCAGCTCGGCGGCGGCGACGAGCCGCGCGCGCTCGACTATGCGAAGCTGCTCGATCAGGTCAAGGACCGTCCGGACGCCCAGCTGCTGCAGACGGTGATGCTGCGCTCGCTCAAGCAGGCGATGTACAGCCCGGACAACGTCGGCCACTTCGGCCTCGCCTACGAGTCCTATACCCACTTCACCTCGCCCATCCGGCGCTATCCCGATCTCCTGATCCACCGCGGCATCAAGGCGGCGCTCGGCGGCGAACAGTACCGCCCCGGCGACTGGGAGGAGATCGGCCTGCACTGCTCGATGACCGAGCGCCGCGCCGACGACGCCACCCGCGACGTGGTCGCCTGGCTCAAGTGCTATTTCATGCAGGATCGCGTCGGCGAGGAGTTCACCGGCGTGGTGTCGGCGGTGGTGCCCTTCGGGCTGTTCATCGCGCTCGACGACATCTTCATCGAGGGCCTGCTGCACATCTCCGATCTGGGCAGCGACTACTTCAAGCACGACGAGACCCGCCACGCCCTGCTCGGCGAGCGCACCGGCAAGCAGTTCCGCCTCTCCGACCGGGTGCGGGTGCAGCTCGTGCGGGTGGATCTCGAGACCAACAAGATCGACTTCCGCCTCGTCGAGGGGCCGTTGCCGCGCGCAGGCGCGACGGCGGAGGCGAAGCCGGTAGAATCGCCCGCCTCCGGGCCGGCCACAGGCGTCGCCCGCAAACGCAAATCTTCCGCAAAGGGCTCCAGCCGTGGCTAAACCTGCCGACACCTCGCCTTCCTCCCGCCTGATCTACGGCTTTCATGCCGTCTCCGCCAAGCTGCGGCAGTCGCCCGAGGCGGTGTTCGAGCTCTACCTGTCGGCCGACCGCAAGGACGTGCGGGCGAAGAAGTTCGTCGCCCTCGCCGAGGCCGCGGGCGTGCGCATGATCCCGAGCGAGAGCGAGCGCCTCGACGCCATGGTCGGCACGCGGCGCCACCAGGGGGTGGTCGCCAAGATCGACGCCACCCGGCGCGAGCTCAAGCTCGCCGACGTGCTCGACAGCCTGGACGAGAACGCGCTGCTCCTGGTGCTCGACGGCGTGCAGGATCCGCACAACCTCGGCGCCTGCCTGCGGGTGGCCGACGCCGCGGGCGCACATGCGGTGATCGCCCCCAAGGACCGCGCGGTCGGCCTCAACGCCACCGCGGTGAAGGTCGCCAGCGGCGCCGCCGACACCGTGCCCTACATCACCGTCACCAACCTCGCGCGCGCGCTGCGCGAGCTGAAGGAGGCCGGGGTGTGGGTGATCGGCGCCGCCGGCGAGGCCGACAAGTCGATCTACCAGATCGACCAGAAGGTGCCGGTGGCCTGGGTGCTCGGCGCCGAGGGGGCCGGCCTGCGCCGCCTCACCCGCGACACCTGCGACGAGCTCGCGCAGATCCCCATGCACGGCAGCGTCGAGAGCCTGAACGTCTCGGTGGCGAGTGGCATCTGCCTGTTCGAGGCGCGCCGCCAGCGCGGCTGAGGGCGCACCCCCGCTGGGCGGTGCGAATCTTGCTTCGGAAAGAGTCGATGCCCGCCGTCGCGCGGGCGGCATTTCTTTCGCGGGAGGCAGGATGAAGTCGGTCGTGGATTACCTGGTGGCGGCCCGGCAGTGCGAGATCCGGGCGCTGGCGCGCCTGCAGGCGGGCTGCGAACTGGTCTCCGACATCTCCCGGCTGGTGCACGTGCTGCAAAAGGAGCGTGGCAGCTCGAGCGTCTTCCTCGCGTCCGGCGGCCGCCGCTTCGTCGATCAGCGTTCGCAGCGCATCGCCGAATGCCTCGAGGCGGAGGTGGTGTTGCGCGAGCGTCTGGCCGCCCTCGACCCGGAGGCCGGCGGCGACGCCCGGCTGTTTACCCGGATCGCCGCTGTTGTGCACGGACTCGACGGTCTGGCCGCGCTGCGCGAGGACATCGGCCGCCTCGCGCTGAAGCCGGAGCAGGCCTGCGCCGCCTTCGATCGCCTGATCGCCGCCCTGCTCGCGGTGGTGTTCGAGGCCGCCGATACCGCCGGCGATCCGGCGATCTCGCGCGCCCTGGTGGCGATGTTCAACTTCATGCAGGGCAAGGAGCTCGCCGGGCAGGAGCGCGCCGCGGGCGGACTGCTGCTGGCGTCGGGGCGGGCTGACGCCGCGCACCGCGACCGCCTGTCGCACCTGATCGAGGCTCAGCAGCGCTGCTTCGGCGTGTTCGCCGAGTTCGGCGGGAGCGACGCGGTGGCGCGTTGGCGCGCCGCCGAGGCGGACGCCGCAATCGGCGAGTTCGAGCGACTGCGCCGCATGCTGTGCACCGCGCGGCCGGGGGCGGCGCTCGAGGCGGCGCTCAGCGACGCCTGGTTCGCCGCCTGCACGACGCGGATCGACGCCATGAAGAACATCGAGGCCCAGCTGGCCGCCGGGCTGCAGCAGTTGTGCGTGGACAAGACCGCCGAGGCGCGTGCCACCCTCGGCGAACTGGCGCTGCCCGCGTCGGCGGCGCCGGGCGGCCCGCTTGCGGTCTTCGTCGATGCGGCGCAGGCGGCCGACCCGCCGCTCGCCGGGGAAGCGGGCCCGCGCCTCGGGCGCTCGCTCCTCGACATGCTGCAGGCGCAGTCGCGCCGTCTGCAGTCGATCAGCGACGAGTTGCACGCGGTGCGCGGGGCGCTCGAAGAACGCAAGCTGATCGAGCGCGCCAAGGGCCTGCTGATGGCCGAGGACGGTCTGTCCGAGGACGCCGCCTACCGGCAGCTGCGCCGGATGGCGATGCAGCGCGGCGAGCGCCTGGCGGAGGTCGCACGCGCGTTCCTCGCCGCGCGGCGCTGAGCCCGGCGAGCGCCGTGCCGTGCCACAGCACGCGCACCGGTCGTGTGCGTCGGTCGCGCATGCTGCACTGCAATAGTGCGCACGTCACCGCGTGTCGGTCCTGCACCGAAGCCCCACGCCCTTGGCGCGCAAGACCTTCGTTGCGATCCGACAAGCTGGCACGTTCCCTGCATGACGTCGACCGAGACTGAGCCAACGGCGGCTCCGACTTCGACGCAGCATCCGCAGCAGCCCTGACCACTGGACAACGGCGTCCATTTCCCCCGGCCCGCGGCCGGCAGGAGATGGACGCCGTTTCCTTTTCGGGTCCGCCGCCGGTGCGCGCGGCAGCCCGCCGGTGCTTGACGCCGCCCGAACCCGTCTTTCAAGGAGAAGCCCATGAAAAAGATGAAACTCGTCCTCGTCGGCAACGGCATGGCCGGCATGCGGACCATCGAGGAGCTGCTCAAGCTCGCCCCCGACCTCTACGACATCACGGTGTTCGGCGCCGAACCCCACGGCAACTACAACCGAATCCTGCTGTCGCCGGTGCTGGCCGGCGAGATGAGCCTGCCCGAGATCATGCTCAACGATCTCGACTGGTATCGCGACAAGGGCATCACCCTGCACGCCGGCCGCGAGGTGACGAAGATCGACCGCGTCAGGCGCAGGGTGATCGCCGAGGCGGACGACGGCAGCGTCACCGAAGCCGGATACGATCGCCTCCTGCTCGCGACCGGTTCCACCCCCTTCATTCCGCCGATCCCGGGCAGGGCGCTGCGCGGCGTGCTCGGCTACCGCGACATCGCCGACACCGAGGCGATGATCGACGCCGCCCGCAAGTACCGCCACGCGGTGGTGATCGGCGCCGGCCTGCTCGGGCTCGAAGCCGCCAACGGGCTCATGCTGCGCGGCATGGACGTCACCGTGGTGCACCTCGGTGAGTGGATCATGGAGCGCCAGCTCGACCAGGCCGCCGCCGGCATGCTGCAGGTCTCGCTCGAGGCGAAGGGCATGAAGTTCCTGCTCGCGCGCGAGACCGAGGCCCTGCTGCCGGCGTCCGGCGAGGACGGGGAGGGCGGCGCGCGCGTCGGCGCGCTGCGCTTCCGGGACGGCACGGAGATCCCCGCCGACCTCGTGGTGGTCGCCGCCGGCATCCGGCCCAACTACGCGCTGGCCGAAGCGGCCGGCCTGTACTGCGGCAGCGGCCGGGTGCGCGGCATCCATGTCTCCGACACGCTGCAGACGGTGACCGACCCGCGCATCTACGCGGTCGGCGAGTGCGTCGCCCACCGCGGTGTGGCCTACGGCCTGGTGGCGCCGCTGTTCGAGCAGGGCAAGGTGTGCGCCAACCACCTCGCCAACTTCGGCATCGGCCGCTACGAGGGCTCGGTGACCTCGACCAAGCTCAAGGTGACCGGCATCGACGTGTTCTCCGCCGGCGACTTCAGCGGCGGGCCGGACACCGAGGAGATCGTGCTGCACGACCGCCAGGGCGGGATCTACAAACGCCTGGTGCTGCGCGACGGCCGCATCGTCGGGTCGGTGCTGTACGGCGACACCGCCGACGGCGCCTGGTATTTCCAGCTGATGAAGGAGCGCCACGACATCCACGAGATCCGCGACCACCTGATGTTCGGCCACTCGTTCGCCAGCACCCGACTCGGCGACGCCGGCCACAAGGGCGAGAACCGCGCCGCGAGCATGGCCGACAGCGCCGAGGTGTGCGGCTGCAACGGCGTGTGCAAGGGCACCATCGTCAAGGCGATCAAGGAGCAGGGCCTGTTCACGCTCGACGAGGTCAAGAAGCACACCAAGGCGGCGTCCTCCTGCGGCTCCTGCACCGGCCTGGTCGAGCAGCTCCTCGCGTCCACCGTGGGCGGCGCCTACCAGGCCGTCGGCGCCCGCGACAAACCGGTATGCGGCTGCACCGAGCATTCCCACAGGGTGGTGCGCGAGGCGATCGTCAAGCACCGCCTCACCACCAGGGAAGCCGTGTATGGGACGCTGAACTGGAAGATGCCCGACGGCTGCGACAAGTGCCGGCCCGCGATCAACTATTACCTGATCTCGAGCTTCCCGCACGAGGCCAAGGACGATCCGCAGTCGCGTTTCATCAACGAACGTGCTCACGCCAACATTCAGAAGAACGGCACCTACTCGGTGGTGCCGCGGATGTGGGGCGGGCTCACCACCCCTGCTGAGCTGCGCGCGATCGCCGACGCCGCCGAGAAGTACCAGGTGCCCACGGTGAAGGTGACCGGCGGCCAGCGCATCGACCTGCTCGGCGTGAAAAAGGAGGACCTGCCGGCGATCTGGGCCGACCTCAACGCCGCCGGCATGGTGTCCGGCCACGCCTATGGCAAGTCGATCCGCACCGTGAAGACCTGCGTCGGCGCTGAGCACTGCCGCTTCGGCACCCAGCTGGCGATGGACATGGGGGTCAAGCTCGAGCGGATGCTGTTCGACATGTACGCCCCGCACAAGGTGAAGCTCGCGGTGTCCGGCTGCCCGCGCAACTGCGCCGAGGCCGGCATCAAGGACGTCGGCGTGATCGGCGTCGACTCCGGCTACGAGCTCTACGTCGGCGGCAACGGCGGCATCAAGACCGAGGTCGCGCAGTTCCTGTGCAAGGTCGGCAGCGACGAGGAGGTCATGGAGTACGCGGGCGCCTTCCTCCAGCTCTACCGCGAGGAGGGCTGGTACCTGGAGCGCACCTGCCACTACCTCGAACGCGTCGGACTCGACCACGTGAAGGCGCGGGTGGTCGCCGACGGCGACAGCCGCCGCGCCCTGCATGCGCGCCTGCTCGACGCGCTCAAGGACGCCCGCGACCCCTGGCAGGCCAGCCGCGAGGGCGATCGCATCCGCCAGTTCATCCCGCTCGCGCTCGAGGCCTGAGCGCCGCGGCCGATTTTCACGATCAAGAGGACGAAGACATGAGCAACTGGAAACCGGTCTGCCCGCTGGACCACATCCCCCGGCTCGGCGCCCGCGTGGTGCGCAGGCCGGACGGCGGGGACATCGCCGTTTTCCGCACCGCGGACGACGAGGTCTTCGCGCTGCACGACAAGTGCGCGCACAAGGGCGGCCCGCTGTCGCAGGGCATCGTCCATGGCAGCAAGGTGAGCTGTCCGCTGCACGGCTGGACCTTCACCCTCGCCGACGGTCATGCCGTCGCCCCCGACATCGGTTCGTGCGACACCTTCCGCGTGAAGGTCGAGGACGGACGGGTCTTTCTGTCGATCTGAACCCGGAGCCCGACATGGACAAGCAATCCTTTCTGCAGGCCGGCCACACGCCCACCCTGATCGCCGCCTTCCTGTACTTCGACCTCGCCTTCATGGTGTGGGTCGTGCTCGGCCCGCTCGGGGTCGGCATCGCCCGCGACCTCGGCCTGTCGCACGCCGAAAAGGGCCTGATGGTGGCCACGCCGGTGCTCGCCGGCGCCCTGCTGCGCATCGTGATGGGCATCCTGGTCGATCGCCTGTCGCCGAAGAAGGCGGCGATCATCGGCCAGCTCATCGTCATCGCCGCGATGCTCTACGCCTGGCTGGCCGGCGTCCACAGCTATGCCGAAGTGCTGGTGCTCGGCGTCTTCCTGGGGGTGGCCGGTGCCTCCTTCGCGGCCGCGCTGCCGCTCGCCTCGCGCTGGTATCCGCCGCAGCACCAGGGCACGGCGATGGGGATCGCCGGCGCCGGCAACTCCGGCACCGCGCTCGCCGCGCTGTTCGCGCCGGGGCTGGCCGCCGCGTACGGCTGGACCAACGTCTTCGGCATCGTGCTGGTTCCGCTGCTGATCGTCCTCGTCGCCTTCTGCCTGATGGCCAGGGACGCCCCGGATGCCCCGCCACCCAAGACCGTCGGCGAATACCTGAAGGTGCTCGGGGACAGGGACGCGTGGTGGTTCATGTTCTTCTATGCGGTCACCTTCGGCGGCTTCGTCGGTCTCGCCTCCTCGCTGGTGATCTACTTCAACACCCAGTACGGGCTCGAGCCCAAGACCGCGGGCTTCTTCACCGCCGGCTGCGTGTTCGCCGGATCGCTGGTGCGCCCGATCGGCGGCAACGTCGCCGACCGCATCGGCGGGGTGAAGTCGCTGACCGCGATGTACCTGCTGGCGGCGCTGTTCCTCGCCATCGTCAGTTTCGACCTGCCCGAGGCCTGGATGGCGCTGGCGATGTTCGTGGGCGCGATGCTGGCCCTGGGCATGGGCAACGGCGCGGTGTTCCAGCTGGTGCCGCAGCGCTTCCGACGGGAGATCGGCGTGATGACCGGCCTGGTCGGCATGGCGGGCGGGGTGGGCGGCTTCTACCTGGCGTCCTCGCTCGGCTATTCGCAGCAGCTGACCGGCAGCTACCAGGCCGGCTTCCTGATCTTCGCCGGCCTCGCGCTGTTCGCGCTGATCGGTCTGACCGCGGTGAAGACGCGCTGGCGCACGACCTGGGGCGCAGCCCACCTGAGCTCGGCGAAGATCTGAGGCGTGCCCGCGGCCCGACCCAACCAGGAACCAGTCAAATGAACGCGCCTCCTGCCTCCGCGCGCACCCGCGCCCGCCCGCCCGGGCGCCCGAATCCCCGCCCGGCGATGGCGCCCGGCGAGCCCGGGGTGGGCCTCGGCCATGCCAGCCAGCAGGGGCCGCGGCCGCGCAACGAGGACTTCGTCGGCGCCGCCACGCCCGCGGGCGAGGAGCTCGCGGCGAAGGGCGTGCTGCTGGCGGTGGCCGACGGGGTCGGTGGCCACGCGCATGGGCGCGAGGCCGCCGAGCAGACGGTGCGCAGCCTGCTCGCCGACTACTACGCGACGCCGCAGACGTGGGGCGTGGAGAAATCGGTCGACACCGTGCTCGGCGCGGTCAATCGCTGGCTGCTGGGCCAGTCGGCCAAGTCGCGCGACTACGCCGGCATGGCCACCACGCTCACCGCGGTGGTGCTGCGCGGACGGCGCTACCACGTCGCCCACGTCGGCGATTCGCGCGCCTACCGCTGGCGTGACGGCCAGTTGCTGCGCCTGACCGAGGACCACACCTGGGAACACCCCGAGTTCGACAACGTGCTGCGGCGTGCGATCGGTCTCGAGGCCCGCCTGCTCGTCGACCACGATGACGGCGAGCTGGCGGCCGGGGACCGGTTCGTGCTGCTCACGGACGGGGTATGGAACACGCTCGGCGATGCCGCGATCGCGGCCGTGCTGGAGGCGCACGCCGACCCCCAGGCGGCCGCCGATGCGCTCACGCTCGAGGCCCTGCGTCGCGGCGCCACCGACAACGCCACCGCGCTGGTGGCCGATGTCGCAGGGCTGCCGCCCGACAGCCTGCGCGACCGCCTCGCCGACGGCCGCCGGCTGCCCCTGCCGCCGCGGCTCAAGCCGGGCCGGACGATCGACGGGCTGCGGGTCGACGCCCTGCTGAACGAATCCCGCGTCACCCTGCTGTATCGCGTGACACGGCTGGCCGACATGCAGGCGCTGGTGATGAAGACCCTGCGCGCCGACGCCGACGCGGAGGCCGGGAGCGCGCTGGTGCGGGAGGAGTGGCTGGCCCGCAGGGTGCCGGGCAAGGGTTTTCCGCGCGTCTTCGACCATCCGCAACGCGACCACCTCTACTACCTGATGAGCTGGCACGAGGGCGAGACGCTGAAGGCCGGGCTCGCCCGCGGACACCGCCACGCCCCGCACGAGCTGGTCGTGATCGGCGCCGCCCTGCTCAGGCGTGTCGGCATGCTGCACCGGCTCGGCATCGTGCATCGCGACCTGAAGCCGGACAACGTGCATATCGACCGCAGCGGCGAGCTGCGCCTGCTCGACCTCGGCGTGGCGGCCTCGGATGCGGAGGACCTCGCCGAGATCAACAATCCCGGCACGCCCTCCTACATGGCGCCGGAGCTGTTCGCCGGTGGCGCGGCGAACGAATCGTCGGACCTCTACGCCTGCGGCGTGACCCTGTACGAGCTGCTGACGCGCAAGTATCCCTACGGCGAGGTCGAACCCTTCCAGCACCCGCGGTTTGGTACGCCGGTGCCGCCGACCCGCTACCGCCCGGACACGCCGGCCTGGCTGGAGGCTTTGTTGCTGAAGGCCTGCGCGCGCGAGGCGAAGGATCGCTTCGAGACCGCGGAGGAATTCCTGCTGGCGCTCGAGCGCGGCGCCAGCCGGCCGCTCGCCACCCGGCGACAGCCGCCGCTGGTCGAGCGCAACCCGCGGCTGGCGCTGAAGCTGGTCGCCGCCGCCTCGCTGCTGCTCAACCTCGTGCTGCTGTTCGTGCTGAGCCGGCACTAGACACCCATCACTCATGATGAGAATCGCGGAGATCCGGATGGAAACCAAGGCGACCTGTCCCTACTGCGGCGTGGGCTGCGGCGTGCTGATCGGGCACGACGGCACGCGCATCAACGGCGTGCGCGGCGACCCCGAGCATCCCGCCAACTTCGGCCGTCTGTGCACCAAGGGCTCGACCCTGCACCTGAGCGCCGGCCCCGATACCCGTCTGCTGCATCCCGAATACCGCAGCGCCCGCGGCGAAACGCGCCAGCGCATCGGCTGGGCGCAGGCGATCGAGGCCGCCGCCCGACGCTTCGCCGGGATCATCACGGAGCACGGGCCCGATGCGGTCGCGTTCTACGTTTCGGGCCAACTGCTGACCGAGGACTACTACGTCTTCAACAAGGCGATGAAGGGGCTGATCGGCAGCAACAACATCGACACCAATTCGCGCCTGTGCATGTCGAGCGCGGTCGCGGCCTACAAGCAGACCCTGGGCGCGGACGCCCCGCCGTGCGCCTACGAGGACTTCGACCATGCCGACGTGATCCTGATCGCGGGCGCCAATCCGGCCTACGCGCACCCGGTCGCCTTCGGCCGGATCGAGGCGGCGAAGGCGCGGCGGCCGCACATGAAGCTGATCGTGGTCGACCCGCGCCGCACCGACAGCGCGGCGGCGGCCGACCTCCATCTCGCCATCCTGCCCGGCACCGACATCTGGCTGTTCAACGCGATGCTGCACGTGATGGTGGAAGAGGGCCTCGTCGATGAGGCCTGGATCGCCGCCCACACGGAAGGCTTCGAGGTCTTGCGCGAGCATGTCCGCGCGGTGTCGCCGGGGCGCGCCGCCGAGCTGTGCGGGGTGTCGGTGGCAGAGATCGTCACCGCCGCGCGCTGGTGGGGACGGGCGCCGGCGGCGCTGTCGCTGTGGTGCCAGGGCCTCAACCAGTCGGTGCAGGGCACCCACAACGGCGCCGCGCTGATCGCGCTGTCGCTCGCCACCGGCAGGATCGGGCGGCCCGGTTGCGGCCCCTTCTCGCTGACCGGCCAGCCCAATGCGATGGGAGGGCGCGAAGTCGGCGGCCTGGCCAACCTGCTGTCCGCGCACCGGGACCTCGCCGACCCGGCGCATCGTGCCGAGGTCGCCCGCCTGTGGGGCGTGGACAGCGTGCCCGCCGAGCCGGGGCTGACCGCCGTCGAACTGTTCCGCGCCGCGCGCGAGGGCAGGGTCAAGGCGATCTGGATCGCGTGCACCAACCCGGCGCAGTCGATGCCCGACCAGGCGCTGGTGCGCGAGGCGCTGGCCGCCTGCGACTTCGTCGTGTTGCAGGAGGCGTTCCGCAACACCGACACGGCGCCCTTCGCCGACCTGATGCTGCCCGCCGCGACCTGGGGCGAGAAGGATGGCACCGTGACCAACTCGGAGCGCCGCATCAGCCGGGTGCGCCCGGCGGTGCCCGCGCCGGGAGAGGCGCGGCCGGACTGGCGCATCGCGTGCGACTTCGCGCGCGCCCTCGCGCCCCGCATCGGCAAGCCGCAGGCCGCACGCATGTTCGACTACGCGGGCCCGCAGGCCATCTTCGCCGAGCATGCCGCGAGCACGGTCGGGCGCGACCTCGACATCGGCGGCCTCGACTACGCCCTGCTCGAGGCGGCCGGTCCGCAGCAATGGCCTTTCCCGGCCGGGGCCGCGCTCGCCGATGCCGCCGCGCGTGCCCGCCTTTACGCCGATGCCCGTTTCCCGACGCCCAGCGGGCGCGCACGCTTCGTCGTCCCCGCTGCGGTGCCGGGCGCGGCGGCGGTGGAGGCGCGCCATCCGCTGCACCTCACCAGCGGCCGCCTGCGCGACCAGTGGCATGGCATGAGCCGCAGCGGCAAGGTCGCCCGCCTGCACGGTCACGGCGGCGAGCCGCGCATCGAGCTGCATGCCGAGGATCTCGCGGCGCACGGCCTCGCCGACGGCGAGCTGGTGCGGGTGACGAGCCGGCGCGGGCAGCTTGTGCTGCCGGTCGCGGCCTCGGCCGACCTGCGGCGCGGGCAGGCCTTCATCGCCATGCACTGGGGGCGCAGGGTGCTCAATTCGGCCGGCGTCAACCTGCTCTTCGCCGACGACGTCGACCCGTTCTCGAAGCAACCCGGTCTCAAGCATGCGGCGGTGGGCATCGAGCGGGTGGCGCTGCCCTGGCGAATGCTGCTGGTGCGTGCCGAGCGCCCCGGGCGCAGCGCCGCGGAGGACGCCGAGGCGCTGTCGCCGTGGCTGGAGCGCTTCGCCTACGCCTCTCTCTCGCTCGCCGGCCGTGACACGCCCACGGTGGTGATGCGCGTCGCCCACGACCAACCCATCGCCGGCGACTGGCTGATCGCGCTCGACACCTTGCTCGGTCTGGACGGCGACACGGTGCTGCGCTACGAGGACCCGCACCGCGGCGTGGGCAAGCGCGTGCTGATCGAGGACGATCGCCTGATCGGCCTGCGCCTGGCGGGCGAGACCGCTGCCGCGCAGTGGCTCATCGACGCCGTCGTCGGTCGGCACGAAGCCCCGGCGCTGCGCCGCTGGCTGCTCGCGCCGCTGGCTGAACCGCCACTGCCGGCGCCCGCGAAAGGGCGCATCGTGTGCAACTGTCTCGGTGTCGGCGAGGCCGACATCGCCGCGGGCATCGCCGGCGGCGACGGTCTCGAGGCCCTGCAGGGCCGGCTCGGCTGCGGGACTTCGTGCGGCGCCTGCGTGCCGGAAATCCGGCGAATGATCGCGGAGACGGGGGGCTAATGCCCGGGCAGCGCCGCTTCAGTCGCCCTCGGGCGTGCCCTCCGCCTCGAGCACAAGGCGGCTTTGCTCCAGCTCCCTGCGCCGCGCCTCGCTGGTCGGCGGGTAGTGCAGGTCGAGGCCCGACAGGGTGTCGCGGATGATCTGCGACACGATGAGCCGGGCGTTCTTCTTGTCGTCGGCCGGCACCACGTACCACGGGCAGTCGGCCGTGCTGGTGGCGGCGAGGCAGGCGGCGTAGGCCTCCATGTACTTGTCCCATTGCTGGCGCTGCTGCAGGTCGGCACTGGAGAACTTCCAGTTCTTGTCGGGATCCTCGATGCGCGCGAGCAGGCGCTGGCGCTGTTCCTCTTTCGACAGGTGCAGGAAGATCTTCACCACGCGGGTGCCGTTGCGGTGCAGATGGGCCTCGGAGTCGACGATCGAGCGGTAGCGGTCGCCCCACAAATCCTTCGCCGCGAGCGTTTCGGCGGGCAGCTGCTGGGCGGCGAGGATCTCGGGCTGCACCCGCACGATCAGCACCTCCTCGTAGTAGGAGCGGTTGAAGATGCCGATCCGGCCGCGTTCGGGCAGCGCGACGTGGGTGCGCCAGAGGAAGTCGTGGNNGCTCGGGTGCTTGAAGCTGAAGACCTGGCAGCCCTGCGGATTGACCCCCGACATCACGTGCCGGATCGCGCCGTCCTTGCCGGCCGCGTCCATCGCCTGGAAGATCAGCAGCAGCGAATAGCGGTCGTGCGCATACAGGATCTCCTGTATTTTCTTCAGCGCCTTGGTGCCCTCTTTCAGGGCTTCCTTGTAGGCTTCCTTGTCGGCGTACAGGGGCTCGATGCGCGTCGGCCAGGCGGCGAGATCCACCTCGGTGTCGGGCGCGACACGGAAGCGGGCGATGTCGATCGGGGCGGGCTGGGTCATGTGTTCACTCCTTGGCGGGTCGGTCGATGGCGCTCGCTCGGGCGGGGGCGTCGTTCATCGGTTTTCGCTCACGGGTTCCATACCAGCAGCAGCATCGGGACCGCGATCGCGAGCACCAGCAGCTCGAGCGGCAGGCCGAGGCGCCAGTAGTCGCCGAAGCGGAAGCCGCCCGGCCCGAGGATGAGCGTGTTGTTCTGGTGGCCGATCGGCGTCAGGAAGGCGCACGAGGCGCCGATCGCCACCGCCATCAGGAAGGCGTCGCCGCCGACGCCCAGCGCCTGCGCCGCGCCGATCGCGATCGGGCACATCACCGCCGCGGTGGCGGCGTTGTTCATGACGTCCGACAGGAACATGGTGACCACCAGGACCAGCGTCAGCGCGATCACCAGCTCGCCGCGGGCGACGTGCTCGAGCAGCATGCGCGCGACCAGCTCGGCCGCGCCGGTGGTCTCCATCGCGCCCGCCACCGGGATCAGCGCGGCGAGCAGCACGATCACCGGCCAGTCGACCGCCTCGTACACCGCGCGCGGCGGCACGGTGCGCAGCGCCATCGACGCGAGCACGCCGAGGGCGAAGGAGATCGCCGCCGGCAGCAGGCCGAAGGCGGCGCCGCCGACGGCGAAGGCCATGATCAGGCTGGCGCTCAGTGCCTTGCCGCGGTCGGGGATGCGCAGCTCGCGCTCGGCGAGCGGGACGCAGCCGGAGTCGCTGGCGAACTGGGCGAGCACGTCCGCCGGGCCCTGCATCAGCAGCAGGTCGCCGGCCTGGAT
>JRYI01000172.1_pt1 | contig 26201 bp, 26 predicted proteins | sample 235361 | NCBI WGS metagenome assembly JRYI01 (sample SAMN03074212, study PRJNA261471) | activated sludge metagenome | biome: Common Effluent Treatment Plant; feature: Wastewater; material: Activated sludge; isolation source: activated biomass in a lab-scale reactor treating industrial wastewater at...
CGCCCTGGGGGCAGGGCGCCTGCAGCGGCGGCGCAGATCGTCGCATCGCAGCGAGCGGCAGGCGGGAGTGAATCTGCTATGGTCCTTCCATGCAGCCCATCATCTCGATCTCCGGCCTCGCCAAGACCTACGCCTCGGGTTTCGTCGCGCTCGAGGGGGTCGATCTCGACATCCGCGCCGGCGAGATCTTCGCCCTGCTCGGCCCCAACGGCGCCGGCAAGACGACCCTGATCAGCATCGTCTGCGGCCTGGTGCGACCGAGCGCGGGCCGGGTGACGGTGGCCGGCCACGACATCGTGCGCGACTACCGCGCCGCGCGCGAGATGATCGGCCTGGTGCCGCAGGAGCTGACCACCGAATCCTTCGAGACGGTGTGGAACACGGTGAGCTTCAGCCGCGGCCTGTTCGGCAGGCCGCCCGACCCCGCCCACATCGAGCGGGTGCTGAAGGACCTCTCGCTGTGGGCCAAGAAGGACAGCAAGCTGATCACGCTGTCGGGCGGCATGAAGCGCCGCGTGCTGATCGCCAAGGCGCTGTCGCACGAGCCGCGGATCCTGTTCCTCGACGAGCCCACCGCCGGCGTGGACGTCGAGCTGCGGCGCGACATGTGGCAGCTGGTGCGCCGGCTGCGCGACACCGGCGTCACCGTGATCCTGACCACGCACTACATCGAGGAGGCCGAGGAGATGGCCGACCGCGTCGGCGTGATCGCCCGCGGCAAGCTGATCCTGGTCGAGGACAAGGCCGCGCTGATGCGCAAGCTCGGCGGCAAGCAGCTCACCCTGCAGCTGACCACGCCGCTCGGCGAGATCCCGCCGGCGCTGGCGCGCTACGGCCTGTCGCTGGGCAAGGGCGGCGCCACCCTGCTGTATCGCTACGAGGCCGAGACCGATGACAACGCGATCGCCGATTTGCTGCAGGCGCTCGCCGCCGCCGGCATCGCCTTCGCCGACCTGCACACCACCCAGCGCTCGCTGGAAGAGATCTTCGTCAGCCTGGTGAGCGAGCGCGAACCGGCGGGCGCGGCGGATCGAGGCAGCAAGGGCAAGGCGGCGGCGGAGGGCGCACGATGAACTGGCATGCGGTCCGCGCGATCTATCTGTTCGAGATGGCGCGCACGAAGCGCACCCTGCTGCAGAGCGTGCTCGCGCCGGTGATCACCACCTCGCTGTATTTCGTCGTGTTCGGCGCGGCGATCGGCGCGCGCATCCCGGAGGTGGACGGGGTGAGCTACGGCGCCTTCATCGTGCCCGGGCTGGTGATGCTCAACCTGCTCACCCAGAGCGTGTCGAACGCCTCCTTCGGCATCTTCTTCCCGAAGTTCTCGCGCACGATCTACGAGATCCTGTCGGCGCCGGTGTCGCACTTCGAGATCGTGCTCAGCTACGTCGGCGCGGCGGCGACCAAGGCGATCCTGCTCAGCCTGATCATCCTCGCCACCGCCGCCTTCTTCGTGCCGCTGCGCATCGAGCACCCGGGGTGGATGCTGTTCTTCCTCGTGCTCACCGCGCTCAGCTTCAGCCTGCTCGGCTTCATCCTCGGCATCTGGGCGGACAACTTCGAGAAGCTGCAGCTCGTGCCGCTGCTGATCATCACCCCGCTGACCTTCCTCGGCGGCAGCTTCTACTCGATCGACATGCTGCCGCCGGCGTGGCAGACGGTGACGCTGTTCAACCCGGTGGTGTATCTGGTGAGCGGCTTCCGCTGGAGCTTCTACGGCAGCGCCGACGTCGCGGTGGGCGTGAGCCTGGGCATGTCGCTGCTGTTCCTGGCGGTGTTCGCCGCGATCGTGGCCTGGATCTTCCGCACCGGCTACCGCCTCAAGCCCTGAGGCGGGCGCTCAGGCCGCCGGCCGCAGGCCCTTGGCGTCGGCCTTCCTGCCCAGCGTCATCTGCGTCGAGTAGCCGCCGAAAGGCCACATCGCGAACGGCGCCTCCCAGTCGATGCGGGCGGCGGCGTCGATCGCGGCGAGCGCGTCGCGGATCCGCGCGTCGCCCGCCCTGCCCTCGCGCAGCAGGCGCGAGACGATGTCGTCGTCGGGCGAGACCTCGCGGTAGCGGGCGAGTTCGGCCGGGCCCAGCTCGCCCTCGCGGATCGCCTGGGCCAGGATCGGCGCCGCACAGAAGTGCATCAGCGCGTGCGCCGCGACCGCCTCGGCGTCGAGCGCGGCGTCGAGCCGGTAGAGCTTGCCGAGCAGGTAGTCGCGCGCCTCCCGGCTGTGGCCGGTGAAGGCGGCGCCGATCATGCGGCGCGCGACGTACTCGACGCTCTCCTCGTGGGCGAGCCTGGCGTCGGCTTCCGGCGGATCGTAATGGATCATCTCGCCGGTCTCGTAGTTGAGGATGGTGTAGTCGCGGAAGATGTCGCTCTCGTCCATCCAGACATGCACGCAGCGGTCGAAGAAGAAGTCGCGCTCGGTGTTGGCGCGCGCGCCGAGGATGTTCTGGTAGGCGCTGGCGATGAACTTCTCCTCGATCGCCGCGCCCGAGCTCGCCTCGTACTCGTGGAAGCCCCGGCCGCCCAGGCGCTCGAACCTCAGCGCCCGGCGGGAGGCGAGCATGGGGCTGTGCGGATCGGGGCTCGGGTGACGGTCGGTGTTGTCGGCGGTCATGCGGTGTTCCTCGGCGTGCGGCAGGCGTGGGCGGGTGATCGGAAATCCCGGGCGGCGGCCTCCCGCCCCCGGATCTGCAGGGCCGGTATTCTCCCACCGAAGGCCGGGAAGACCCAAACCGGCGCGCAGCGCGCGCCCCGCTCAGCCCTCGGCGGACGGGTCGGATTCGCCGATGAGGTCGATCTCCCGCTTGATCGCGAGGCGGTCGAGCTTGACGAGCGGCAGGCTCAGGAACAGGCGCAGCCGGTTGACGATCTGGTTCTGCGTGAGGCTGAAGGCGTGCAGCTTGCGCTCGCGATCGCCCTCCACCTTCACCGGATCGGCGAAGCCCCAGTGCGCGGTGAGCGGCTGGCCGGGCCACACCGGGCAGACCTCGCCCGCGGCCTGGTCGCACACGGTGAACACGAAATCCATCACCGGCGCGCCGGGCCGGGCGAACTCCTCCCAGCTCTTGCTGCGCAGCGCCGAGGTATCGAAGCCACCGGCCCGCAGCACTTCGAGCGTCATCGGATGGACCTCGCCGCTCGGATGGCTGCCCGCGCTCCAGGCCTTGAAGCGGCCCTTGCCGAGCTGGTTCAGGACGACCTCGGCGATGATGCTGCGCGCCGAATTGGCCGAGCACAGGAACAACACGTTGTAGATCTTTTCAGCCACGGCGGGCTCCTTCGGTGGGTAATCGGATCATGGGCGGGGCTTTCAGGCGGACCCGCCTCCGCTCGGGGTCGGACTCGGGCTCGGCTGGGCGCGCGTCATGGGCAGGCCGAGCGTGATCAGCCAGCAGACGGCGAGCATCAGGGCGGAGCCGATGAGCGCATACAGCAGCCCGCCCCATTGGTAGAGCAGGCCCGACAGCAGGGTGCCGATGAAGCGGCCGAGCGCGTTGGCGGCGTAATAGAAGCCGACGTCCTCGGCCGCCTTCTCCGAGCCGGCGTAGGCGAGCACCAGGTAGGAATGCACCGAGGAGTTCACCGCGAAGGCGAAGCCGAACAGCCCGAGACCGGCCACCACCACCCATTCGAGCTGCGCCACCTCGAGCGCCACCGGCACCGCGAGCGCCGCCGGCACCAGCGCCAGCAGCGCCGACCACCGCCTGGCGGCGGGCACCTCCTGGCTCAGGCCGTCGGCGCTGCGCCGCACGATCTGCGGCGCCAGGGCCTGCACCAGGCCGTAGCCGATCGTCCACGCGGCGAGGAAGCCGCCGACCATGGTGAAGGTCCAGCCCATGGAGTACAGAAACACCGGCACGCCGACCACGAACCACACGTCGCGCGCGCCGAACAGCACCACCCGCGCCGCGGCCAGGGCGTTGATGCCGGGGTTCTTCGCGAACAGCTCGCGGACCGACTTCGAGGCCTTCTTCCTGCCCATCATCGGCGGCAGCGACAGCAGCACGCCCGCCAGCACGAGCGCCAGCAGCGCCGCCATCGCCCACAGCGCGCCGCGGAAGCCGAGCGTCTCGAGCAGCAGCCCGCCGAGGAAGAAGCCGACGCCCTTCATCGCGTTCTTGCTGCCGGTGAACCACGCCACCCACTTGAACAGCTGGCCCTCGCCCGCCTGCCTGGCCTCGGCCTGGGTGATCTTGATCGCCGACTTGCTCGCGGTCTTGGTGAGGTCCTTGGCCACACCGCACACGCCCTGCGCCACCACCACCCAGGCCACCGCCATCGCCGCGGTCCACCCGGGGTCGAGCAGCGACAGCAGCACGAAGCCGGTGATCTGCGTCACCAGCCCCGCCGCGAGCATGCGGGCGATGCCGTAATGGGTCGCCAGCCATCCCCCCACCAGGTTCGCCAGCACCCCCGCCGCCTCGTACAGGAGGAACAGGAAGGCGAGCGTGAACGGCGAGTAGCCGAGCCGGTAGAAGTGCAGCAGGACCAGCATGCGCAGCGCACCGTCGGTGAGGGTGAACCCCCAGTAGGCGGCGGTGACGATCGCGTAGTTGCGCGCGGCGTGCTGCGGTCCCGCGCCGGGCCGCCCAGAGGACGGCCCGGCCCCCTCCGGGGGCAGCGAACGCGGTGCGCGTGTGGGCTCGGTCATGCTCAGATGCCGGTCTCGTTCATGTGGCAGGCGAGATCGACCATCCGGCAGGCGTAGCCCATCTCGTTGTCGTACCAGGCATAGACCTTGAGCAGGGTGCCGTCGGTGACCATCGTCGACAGCGCATCGACGATCGCGCTGCGGGTGTCGCGCGCGTAGTCGGCGCTCACCAGCGGCCGCTCCTCGTAGCCGAGGATGCCGGCGAGCGGGCCTTCGGCGGCGGCCTTGAACAGCGCGTTGACCTCCTCCGCCGTGGTCTCGCGCTGAAGTTCGAACACGCAGTCGGTCAGCGAGGCGTTCAAGACGGGCGCGCGCACCGCGTGGCCGTTGAGCTTGCCCTTGAGCTCGGGGTAGATCAGCGCGATCGCGGTGGCGCTGCCGGTGGTGGTCGGCGCCAGGCTCATCATCGCGCTGCGCGCGCGGCGCAGGTCCTTGTGCGGCGCGTCGACCACCAGGTTGGTGTTGGTGGGATCGTGGATCGTGGTGATCTGTCCGTGGCGGATGCCGAGCCCCTCGTGCACCACCTTGACCACCGGCGCGAGGCAGTTGGTGGTGCACGAGGCGGCGGTGACGATGCGGTCGCGGGCCGGATCGTAGCGCTCGTGGTTGATGCCGACGACGATGTTGAGCACGCCGCCGGTCTTGACCGGCGCGGCGACGATGACGCGCTTCGCACCGCGGTCGAGGTGGCCCTGCAGCGTCTCCGGCGTGAGGAACTTGCCGGTGCACTCCAGCACCACGTCCACCCCGAGCTCACCCCACGGGATCTCCGCCGCGCTCGCGTGCGAGGAGAAGGAGAGCGTGCGCTCGTCGATGCGGATCGCGTCCTCGCCCTCGGCGGCGATGTCGGCGCGCCACTTGCCCTGCACGGTGTCGAAGGCGAGCAGGTGCGCGGTCGCCGCGGCGCCGCCCTTGAGCTCGTTGAGGTGGACCACGTCCAGCCGGTTGCCCGCGCGCGGGTCGTCGGACTGGCGCTCGGCGGCGCCGAAGGCGGCGCGCAGCGCCAGACGACCGATGCGGCCCATGCCATTGATGCCGACTCTCATGCCCACTCCTGGATGAATTAATATTTCTAGTAATATTGAATTGTTCCAGCAATACGTGACAGTTTTGTGACAACTCGAACCGCCCCGGACGCTTCGCCGCCGCTTCGCCGCCGCTTCGCCGGCAAGCACGATACCGCCGCCGGGCCGCGTGCGCCCGACCGCGGTCAGGCTCAGCCGCGCAGGCTCTTCACCACGTGCTTGAGCGCGCTCTCCTCCGGATGGGGCAGGATCTTGAAGCCGAGCGCCTGCATCAGCCGCAGCATCTTCGGATTGTTCGCCAGCACGTCGCCCACCATCGAGCGCCAGCCCTTGCCGCGCGCGCAGTCGATCAGGGCCCCCATCAGCCAGCGGCCGATCCCGTGGCGCTGCCAGGCGTCGGCGACCACGAGCGCGAACTCCACCGTCTCGCCGTCCGGCGCCAGCGCATAGCGCGCGCTGCCGATCATCCTCTCGCCCTCGCCGTCCTCAATCATCGCGAGCAGCGCCATTTCGCGGTCGTAGTCGATCTGGGTGAAGCGCGCGATCATCGCGAGCGGCATCTCCTCGATCTCCTCCATGAAGCGGTAGTAGCGCGCCTCGCGGCTCAGGCCGTCGAAGAAGGCCTGCACCAGCGCGGCGTCCTCCGGGCGCACCGGCCGCACGCGCACGCTGCGGCCATCGGCCAGCTTGAAGGCCTGGATCAGGTTCGCCGGATAGGGATGGATGGCCATGTGGGCGTAGCGGTCGCGGCCAGCCGGCGGCCCATGGTCGATGACGATGCGCGCATCGGCGACGACCGCGCCGTCCTCGTCGACGAGCAGCGGGTTGATCTCGAGCTCACGCAGCCACGGCAACTCGCAAGCGAGATCGGAGATCGACACCAGCGCCGCCTCGACCGCGGCACGATCGACCGCCGGCAGGTCGTGGAATCGATCCAGCAGCTTGGCGACCGGCGCGGAGTCGATCAGGTCGCGCGCGAGGACCCCGTTGAGCGGCGGCAGGGCGAAGGCCTGATTGCCGAAGGGGTCCGCGTTGACGCCACCCGCGCCGAGCGTGATCACCGGACCGAAGACGGCGTCGCGAAACACGCCCACCCTGAGCTCGCGGGCGTTCGGCCAGTGCAGGTAGGGCTCGATCGAGACGCCGTTGATCTGGGCCGCCGGGTAGCGCGCGCGCACCGTGCCGACGATGTCGTGAAAGGCGTTCCACACCGCCTCGGTGCCGCCCAGGTTCAGGCGTACCCCGCCCGCCTCGGACTTGTGCACCAGGTCGGGCGAATCGATCTTCATCACCACCGGGAAGCCCACCTGCTCGGCGACGAACAAGGCCTCGGTGGCGTCGCGGGCGACCATCGTCTGGGTGACCGGTACGCCGTAGCTGCGCAGCAGCGCCTTCGACTCCATCGCCGAGAGCGTCGAGCGACGCTGGCCGAGCAAGGTCTCGACGAGCAAGCGGGCGCCGCCCGAGCCGGCCTGGCGGGCGCTCCCCATCTGGCCCGCGGTCTGCAGCAGCAGCGCCTGGCCGCGGTAGAAGCGAGAGATGTTGTGCAGCAGCTCGACCGCGGTCTCCGGCGTGCGGAACACCGGCACGCCCGCCTCCTCGAGGAGCTTGCGCGCCTCGGCGACCTGGCCACCGCCCATCCAGCAACAGCACAGGGTCAGATCGCGCAGCTCGGCCGCGACCTCGATCACCGCGCGGGCGATGTCGAGCGGATCGGTCATCGCGTGCGGGGACAGGATCACCACGAGGTTGTCGACCGCGGGATCCCCGGCCAGCACCCGGATCGCCTCGCGGTAGCGATCCGCGCCGGCCTCGCCGCCGAGATCGAGCGGATTGCTGCAGCGCCGCGCCGCGCCGCACAGGCGGTCGAGCGCAGCCACCGTGTCCGCCGCAAGCTCGACCAGCGGCGCGCCGAGGTCGAGCGCCCGATCCGCCGCCATCGTGCCCGGGCCGCCGCCGTTGGTGACGATCGCCAGCCGGTCCACCCGCGGCCGGAACCCCGAGGCAAGCGCCTTGGCGGCGAAGAACAGCTGGCCGATGTTCTGCACGCGCACCACGCCGGCGCGCCGCATCGCGGCGTCGAACACCGCGTCGGAAAAGGCGGCGCTGCCGGTCGCCTGGCGCTGGCGATCGTGCCGCCCGGCCTTGAGCAGGATGATCGGCTTGACCCGTGCGGCCGAGCGCAGCGCGCTCATGAAGTGGCGCGCGTTGCGGATGTGGTCCACGTACAGCAGGATGTAGCGGCTGCGGTCGTCGTGGGCGAGATAGTCGAGCACCTCGCCGAAGTCGATGTCGATCGTCGAACTCAGCGAGATCACCGCGGAAAAGCCGACCTGGTTGGCCGCCGCCCAGTCGAGCACCACCGAGCACATCGCCCCGGACTGCGACACCAGCGCGAGATCGCCGCTGCCCACCGCGATCCGCGTCAGCGCGGCGTTCAGGCCGCGCTCGGGACGCACGATGCCGAGGCTGCCCGGGCCGAGCAGGCGCACCCCGGCGTGACGTGCGGTCTCGAGGATCCTGCGCTCGAGCGTGTCCCCGCCCGCGCCGACCGAGGTGACGATCACCGCGTGGCGCACGCCGCTGCGCCCGCACTGCTGGATGAGCGCGTTCAGCGTCCGCGCGGGGGCCGCGATCACCGCCATGTCGACCGGCCGGCCGATCTGCTCGAGCGAGTGGTAGCACTTTTGCCCGAGCACCGATTCATGCTTCGGATTCACCGCGTAGAGTTGGCCGCGGAAGCCCGCGTCGAGCAGATTCTTGAAGATCACCCGGCCGACCGAGTGCGCCTCCTCCGAGGCGCCGACCACGGCGAGCGAGTCCGGCTCGAAGAGGGAGTTGAGATGATGGGACGTGAGCATGGCGGCAAAGACCCCGGCAAGCGGCAACAGGAATGGCGTTGCGCAGCTTTAGCAGACGCAGGCGCGCGAAGCGTTGATCTGCATCATGGGCCGGACGCGCCCGGCCGCGCACCCGGTAGGCGCCCGTTCGCCGAAGGCCGACGACAGCCGCCCCGCCAGCACGACCGCCTTCATCGCGCAGGGGGGCTGCGCTCCGATGCCCGCGACCACCACCCCCGCGTAGGCGCCCCGCCCCCCGGGGCGATCGCGGACGTCGTCACCGGCACGGGCGGCGGTCGCAGCGGCCACCGCCGCAGCTGCGACCTTGTCGCCACGGCCGCGCTCAGCGCTCGTCGAAGCTCACCCGCAGCTGCGGCGTGGTGGCGCGCGCCTGGCAGCTGAGCACGAAGCCCTGCGCCATCTCGTCCGCCTCGAGGGTGAAGTTCTTGTCCATCACGACCTCGCCGTCGAGCACCTTGGCGCGGCAGGTGCAGCAGACGCCCGCCTTGCAGGAGAACGGCAGGTCGAGGCCGGCGTTGAGCGCGGCGTCGAGCACGTGCTCGTCGGCACCGAGCGGGATCTCGTGCTCCTTGCCGTCGAGGATCAGCGTCATCGTGATGTCCTTGGCGGCCTCGGCCTTGCTCTCCTCGGCGGTGGCGACACCGACCGGATGCGCGCCGGCGGGCAGACCGACGGTGAAGCGCTCGGTGCGGATGCGGTCGGCGGCCACACCGGCCTCGACCAGGGCCGCCTCGGTCGCGGAGATCATCTCGTCGGGGCCGCAGATGAACACTTCGTCCATGCTGCCGACCGGCAGCAGGGCGTCGATGATCTGGCGCACCTTGGCGCCGTCGATGCGGCCCTGCAGCAGGTCGACTTCCTGCGCCTGGCGCGACAGGATGTGGATCAGCGTCAGGCGGTCGCGGTAGCGGTCCTTGAGGTCCTGCAAGGCCTCGTTGAACATCACCGTGGACATCCGGCGGTTGCCGAACACAAGGGTGAATTTCGACTCCGGCTGTTCTTCCAGGGTGCTCGCCGCGATCGAGAGGATCGGGGTGATGCCCGAGCCGGCGGCGAAGCCGACGCGGTGCAGGGCGCGCTTCTTGCGGACGGTGAAGCGTCCGTCGGGCGGCATGACCTGGATCGTGTCGCCCGCCTTCAGCGACCGCGCCGCCCAGTTCGAGAAGACGCCGCCTTCCACCGGGCGGATGCCGATCTCGAGTTCGCCGGCGCGCGCCAGACGGCTGCGCGGGCTGCTGATCGAATAGCTGCGGCGGACGTCCTGCCCGTCGATCGTCGCGCGCACGGTGAGGAACTGGCCCGGCTCGAAGGCGAAGCGTTCGCGCTCGGATTCGGGAATGTCGAAGGTGATCGCCACCGCGCCGGCGGCTTCGGGGCTGACCCGCTTGACGGAGAGGGCTTGGAAACGGGGTGCGGACATAAAAATGTGCTCCGACCTAATAGGGTTTGAAGTAGTCGAAGGGCTCTTGGCAGTCGAGGCACTTGTACAGCGCCTTGCAGGCGGTGGAGCCGAACTGGGACGAGACCACGGTGTTGGTCGACCCGCAGAGGGGGCAGGCGACCGGCTCGCCCTTGGGCGGACGGCGCACGAAGTTCACCACGCTGACGTCCTTCGGCGTGGTGTGCGGCGGCGCGATCCCGTAGACGCGGAGCTTTTCCTTGGCCTCCTCGCTCATCCAGTCGGTGGTCCACGCCGGCGCCAGCTGGGTCACCACCCGCGCCGGGATGCCGGCCTGCTCGAGGCTGGCGCGGACATCGTCCTCGATCTGCCCCATCGCCGGACAGCCGCTGTAGGTGGGCGTGATGACCACCTCCAGCCCGTCCGGGGTCTCCCGCACCTCCCGCAGGATGCCCAGCTCGCGCAGGGTCACCACCGGGATCTCGGGATCGGTGAGGTGGTCGAGCGCGGCCCAGACCTTGTCCACGACGCTGCTCATGGCCCCGCGCCCTTACCAGGTCGCGCCCGGATGGGCGCGCGCCAGGCTCTGCATCTCGCCGAGCAGATAGCTCAGGTGCTCGGAGTGCAGGCCGTGCTTGCCCTCGGGCACATAGCCGCGAACCTCTGGACGCACCAGGGTGGCGTCGGCGAGGGTCTCGGCGAGCAAGGCCTCCCAGCCGGCCCGCAGCGTGCGGACATCGACCGCGGCGCCGGCTGCCACCGCGGCGTCCTCGGCCGCGCTCGGCGTCCAGAACTCCTCGGTGTAGCCGAACAGGTGGTCGAGCGCGGCCTGGGCGCGGCGGTGCGACTCCTCGGTGCCGTCGCCGAAGCGCACCACCCAGTCGGCCGCATGGTGCAGGTGGTAGCGCGTCTCCTTCAGCGACTTCGCGGCGATCGCGGCGAGGTCCTCGTCGGCGGACTTCGCCAGCGCCTCCCACTGCAGCACCATCAGGGCGCTGTAGAGGAAGTTGCGCACGATCGTGGTGGCGTAGTCCATGTCGCCGCGCGCGTAGCCGACCAGCGGGCCGTGGTTGGGCAGCTCCACCAGGGTGTAGTTGCGAAACTCGTCCGGGCCGCGGAAGTACGCGAGCTTGTCCTCGCTGGCGTCGCCGCCCATGCGGGTGGCCGCCAGCTGGTAGAGCAGACGGGCCTGGCCGATCAGGTCGAGGCTGACGTTGGCGAGCGCGATGTCCTCCTCCAGGATCGGCCCGTGGCCGCACCATTCGGCGTTGCGCTGGCCGAGCACGACCGCGTTGTCCGCCAGTTGCAGCAGGTAGTCGACAGGTGCCTTGCTCATCACATGTGCCCCACTTCGTCGGGAATCTCGTAGAAGGTCGGGTGGCGGTAGATCTTGTCGCTCGCCGGATCGAACAGCTCGCCCTTGTCGTCGGGGTTGCTGGCGGTGATATGCGACGAGGGCACGACCCAGATGCTCACGCCTTCCTGGCGGCGGGTGTAGACGTCACGCGCCATGTGCAGCGCCTGGGCCGCATCGGCGGCATGCAGGCTACCGCAGTGCTTGTGCTCCAGGCCTTGCTTGCTGCGGACGAAGACTTCCCACAGGGGCCAATCCTTGAGTTCGGGGGTGTTCATGCTGCCTCCTTGCTTGCGCGTTGCTTCTGCTTTTTCGCATAGGCCTGGGCCGCGTCGCGGACCCACTGGCCGTCGTTATGTGCCTTGACCCGGGTGGACAGGCGCTCCTTGTTGCAGGGCCCGTTGCCCTCGACGGTGTTCCAGAACTCCTGCCAGTCGATCTGGCCGTAGTCGTAGTGACCACGCTCCTCGTTCCACTTGAGGTCGGGATCGGGCAGGGTGACGCCGAGCACCTTGGCCTGGACGACCGTGGCGTCGATGAACTTCTGCCGCAGCTCGTCGTTGCTGACGCGCTTGATGCCCCAGCGCATGCCCTGCGCGCTGTGCGGGCTGTCGGCGTCGGGGGGCCCGAACATCGCGAGGCACTTCCACCACCAGCGGTTGACCGCGTCCTGCACCATCGCCTTCTGTTCCTCGGTGCCCTTCATCATCACCAGCAGGGCCTCGTAGCCCTGGCGCTGGTGGAAGGACTCCTCCTTGCAGACGCGGATCATCGCGCGCGCATAGGGGCCGTAGGAGCAGCGGCAGAGCGGGACCTGGTTCATGATCGCGGCGCCGTCGACCAGCCAGCCGATCACGCCCACGTCGGCCCAGCTCAGGGTCGGGTAGTTGAAGATCGAGCTGTACTTGGCCTTGCCGCTGTGCAGGGCCTCGAGCATCTCGTCGCGGCCGGTGCCGAGGGTCTCGGCCGCCGAGTACAGGTAGAGGCCGTGGCCGCCCTCGTCCTGCACCTTGGCGATCAGGATCGCCTTGCGCTTGAGGCTGGGTGCGCGCGAGATCCAGTTGCCTTCGGGCAGCATGCCGATGATCTCGCTGTGGGCATGCTGGCTGATCTGGCGCACCAGGGTCTTGCGGTAGGCCTCGGGCATCCAGTCCTGCGGCTCGATGCGGCCGTCCGCGTCGATGCGGGCCTCGAACGCGGCCTCCTGCTCACTTTGCGCCTTCGGCACCGCGGCGAGCTTCTTTCCGGACTCGTCCGGAATATCCATTGCCTGGGTATACATACGCTCTCTCCTTCCAGTGGCCGGTCCGGTTCGTGCCGGGCCGGGATGCGGGGCTGGGCGCTCGCCCGCCCCGTGTTCGGTGTTGCGCGGCGTGCGGCCGCTCAGCCCAGCCAGGCCGGCTGCCGCTTTTCCAGGAAGGCGGCGATGCCTTCACGGGCCTCAACGGTCGCCCGCTGGCGGGCGATGCGGGTCGCGGTTTCCTCGCCGACCGCCTCGTCGATCGGACGCCCGAGCACCGCCGCGATCAGCTCCTTGGCCGCGAGCTGGGCGCTGGGCCCGCCGGCGATCAGGGCCTGCACCAGGCGCTCGACGCCGGCGTCGAGTTCCTCGTTCGGCACCACCTCGCTGACCAGCCCAATCGCTTTGGCCTGCGCCGCATCGAATCGTTCGGCGGTCTGGAAGTAGCGCAGCGCGTGGCGCGGGCCGATCGCCCGCAGCACGTAGGGGCTGATCACCGCGGGGATGATCCCGAACTTCACTTCCGAAGTCGCGAAGCTCGCATCGGCCGACGCCACCACCATGTCGCAGGCCGCCGCCAGGCCGGTGCCGCCGCCCAGCGCCGCGCCCTGGATGCGCGCGATGGTGGGCTTGGACATCGTCGACAGCGCGCGCAGCATGGCGGCGAAGTCGCGCGCGTCGGCGAGGTTCTCCGCCTCGCTGGCGGCGGCCGCACGCCTCATCCAGTGCAGGTCGGCGCCGGCCGAGAAGTGGGGACCGCGCCCGGCGAGCACCACCACGCGCACCGCCGCGTCGGCATCGAGCGCGGCGCAGGCCGCGCCGAGGTCGGCGATGAGCTGCTCGTTGAAGGCGTTGAAGACCGCCGGACGGTTCATCCAGATCGTGGCCACCGCCCCGCGGCGCTCGATCTCGAGGGTTTCGTAACTGGGGGCCATGCTCACACCCGTTCGATGATCATCGCGATGCCCTGGCCGACGCCGATGCACATGGTGCACAGCGCATAGCGGCCGTTGCGACGCTGCAGCTCGTAGGCCGCGGTGGTCACCAGGCGCGCGCCGCTCATGCCGAGCGGGTGGCCCATGGCGATCGCGCCGCCGTTCGGGTTCACGCGCGCCTCGTCGTCGGCCAGGCCGAGGTCGCGGACCACGGCGAGCGCCTGCGCGGCGAAGGCTTCGTTGAGCTCGATGACGTCCATCTGGTCGAGGGTGAGGCCGGCCTTGGCCAGCACCTTGCGCACCGCGGGCGCCGGGCCGAAGCCCATGATGCGCGGCGGCACGCCGGCGGTGGCCATGGCGACGACGCGGGCGCGCGGGGTCAGGCCGTGCTTCGCGGCGGCGGCCTCGGAGGCCAGCACCAGCGCGCAGGCGCCGTCATTGACGCCGGAGGCGTTGCCGGCGGTGACGCTCAGCTCGGGCCCATTGACGCCCTTGAGCTTGGCCAGCATCTCCAGCGTGGTCTCGGGGCGCGGGTGCTCGTCGGTGTCGAACACGATCGGCTCGCCCTTCTTGCGCGGGATCTCGACCGGCACCAGCTCGTCCTTGAAGCGGCCGGCGGCATGGGCGGCGGCCCAGCGCTGCTGCGAGCGCAGCGCGAAGGCGTCCTGGTCGGCGCGCGAGATGTTGAACTCGGCGGCGACGTTGTCCGCGGTCTGCGGCATCGAGTGCGTCTCGTAGAGCTTCTTCATCAGCGGGTTGATGAAACGCCAGCCGATGGTGGTGTCGTAGATCGCGGCCTGGCGCGAGAACGCCGACTCGGCCTTGCCCATCACGAAGGGCGCACGCGACATGCTCTCGACGCCGCCGGCGATCATCAGCTCGGTCTCGTCCGACTTGATCGAGCGCGCGGCCAGGCCGATGGCGTCCATCCCCGAGCCGCACAGGCGGTTCACCGTGGTGCCGGGCACCTCGATCGGCAGGCCCGCGAGCAGGCCCGCCATGCGCGCGACGTTGCGGTTGTCCTCGCCGGCCTGGTTGGCGCAGCCGTAGATGATGTCCTCGACCGCGGCCCAGTCGACCTGCGGGTTGCGCGCCATCAGCGCCTTGAGCGGCACGGCGCCGAGGTCGTCGGCGCGCACCGCCGCCAGGGTGCCGCCGTAGCGGCCGATCGGGGTGCGGACGGCGTCGCAGATGAAGGCTTGAGTCATCGTGGGTACTCCTTAAAGCTGCTTCGGGCGCTGGTCGACGACGCGGCGTGCCTTGCCGGTCAGCGTGCGCGGAATGGTGTCGAACTCCATCACGTTCACCTTGGTGGAGATGCCGATGATGGTCTTGATGTGATGCTGCAGCTCGCGGGCGATGGTCTCGGTCTCGGTGCGGCTGAGCTTGCCCGACAGCTCGCGCTGCACCTCGACGCGGATCTCGACGTTGTCGAGGTGGCCGTCGCGGGTCAGCACGATCTGGTAGTTGCCCGACAGGCGCTTGTCGCGCAGGATCTGCTCCTCGATCTGGGTCGGGAACACGTTCACCCCGCGCACGATCAGCATGTCGTCCGAGCGGCCGGTGATCTTGCCGATGCGGCGGAAGGAACGCGCGGTGGGTGGCAGCAGGCGGGTGAGGTCGCGGGTGCGGTAGCGGATGACCGGGAAGGCCTCCTTGGTCAGCGAGGTGAACACCAGCTCGCCCTCCTCGCCGTCGGGCAGCACCTCGCCGGTGTCGGGGTCGATGATCTCAGGGTAGAAGTGGTCCTCCCAGATCACCGGGCCGTCCTTGGTCTCGATGCANNGACATCGGCACCGCGGTGCAGCCGGCGCGCTCGATGCCGTAGTGGGCGCCGAGGCCGCCGGTGAACATGCCGTAGCCGTAGGCGTTGTGCACCATGTCGCCGGCGCGCACGCCGGCGGCGCGCAGCGAGCGGGCGACGAGGTCGGCCCAGTGGTCGAGATCGGTCTTGGTGTAGCCGACCACCACCGACTTGCCGGTGGTGCCGCTCGAGGCATGCAGGCGGGCGACGCGCTGGCGCGGCACCGCGAACAGGCCGAACGGGTAGTTGTCGCGCAGGTCGGTCTTCGTCATGAAGGGGAACCTGGCGAGATCGGCGAGCGACTTGAGCTCGTCGGGATGCACCCCCTGCGCTTCGCAGCGCTTCCGGTAGGGCTCGACGTTGTCATAGGTGTGGCGTAGCGACCACTGCAGGCGCTGCAGCTGCAGCGCCTCGATCTCGTCACGGCTGGCGGTCTCGATGGGCTCGAGATCTCCCGGCTGGGGGGTCTTCACGGGCATGGTGTTCTCCTCTCTCCTCTCTCTGTTTCGCCCGCCGTCGCTCACGCGCGCTCGGCGGCCAGTCCGGCGATCACCTCGCCGGCGATGCGGTAGCTCTTGCCCCGGAACAGGGCCACGGTCCGCCCGGCGCCGTCGCGCACGGTGACGTCGTAGACTCCGGTCCGGCCGGACAGCGAGCGCTCCACCGCCTCGGCCTGCAGGGTGTCGCCCTCCTTGCCGGGGGCGACGAAATCGATGTTGCAGCCCGACGCCACGGTGTTGCGGTTGTAGGCGTTGCAGGCATAGGCGAAGGCGGTGTCGGCGAGCGCGAAGATCAGGCCGCCGTGGCAGATGTGGTGTCCGTTCACCATGTCGCTGCGCACCGGCATGCTCAGCGTGGCGCGACCGGGTCCGACGCTGTCGATGCGCAGCCCGAGCGCCTGCGCGGCGCGGTCGCGGGACCACATCGCCTCGGCGACGGCTTCGGCGAGGGCCTGCGCTTCGGCGGGGCTGGAATGCTTGTCAGTCATGGATCTTCTTTCCGGCAAAGACGCGCTGCTGGATCAGCGGCGAGACGCGATAGCGGTCCTCACCGTAGAAGCGGGCGAGATTCGAGAGCACGGCGCAGATGGTCGGCAGGCCGACGCGGTCGGCCCATTCCAGCGGCCCGCGCGGGTAATTGACGCCGAGGCGCATCGCCGAGTCGGCGCCGGCGGCGTCGCACACGCCCTGGAACACCGCATCGGCCGCCTCGTTGGCGAGCATGGCGACGGTGCGCATCACCGCCAGGCCGGGCGTATCGCCCAGCCGGCTGACCGCGAAGCCGGCCGCCTGCAACAGTCCGATCGCCGCGCCCACCGCGGGCGCCCAGCAGTTGATCGCCGCCCCCACCGCGATACGGGTGGCCTCGGCGTAATCGAGGGCGAGATCGATCAGCACGACGTTGGCGACGCCGGTATCGGCCGCGCGCTGGGTGGCGGTGCGGCCGTCGGTGACGAAGATCACCGCGCCGCCGACCTCGGCGATGCGGCCGTCACTGGCCTCCCCCCAGCGGTGGGCGATGCCGCGCTCGAACAGGCGATCGGCGAGCGCGTGCGCCGCGGCGGAGTGGCCGTGCAGGACGATCTCGCCGGGCGCGCTCTGGGCCACCGCGGTCTGCGCCTCGGGACGCACCGCGCCCTCGCGGTAATCGTGGAAGCCACGCCCGGTCTTGCGCCCGAGAAAGCCCGCCTCGACCAGCTCCTGCTGGAGCAGCGAGGGGGTGAAGCGCGGATCGTTGTAGAAGGCGTTCCACACCGAGCGGGTGACGGCGAAATTCACGTCGTGCCCGATCATGTCCATCAGCTCGAACGGCCCCATGCGGAAGCCGCCCGCCTCGCGCATGATCGCGTCCAGGGTGCTGCAGTCGCCGCCGCCCTCGTTGAGGATGCGCAGCGCCTCGGCATAGTAGGGACGGGCGACGCGATTGACGATGAAGCCGGGGGTCGAGCGGGCGTGCACCGGCGTCTTGCCCCACGCCGCCGCGGTGGCGTACAGGGTGTCGGCGACCGCCTTGTCGGTGGCCAGGCCCGAGACGACCTCGACCAGCTTCATCAGCGGCGCCGGGTTGAAGAAGTGCAGGCCGGCGAGGCGCTCCGGGCGCTGCAGCGCGGCGCCGATCGAGGTGACCGAGATCGACGACGTGTTGGTGCCGAAGACGCAGTCGGCGCCGACGATGTCTTCCAGCTCGCCGTAAAGCTTCTGCTTCGCCTCGAGGTTCTCGACGATGGCCTCGACCACCAGCGCGGCGTCGGCGAGCTCGGCCAGCCGCTCGACCGCGATCAGGCGCGCACCCGCGGCCTGCGCGGCGTCGGCCGTCATCTTCGCCTTGTCGGCGAGCTTGCCGAACTGGGCGCGGACGCCTTCGATCGCCTTGGCGGCGGCACCCGGGCGGTTGTCGAGCAGCTTGACCACGTGGCCGGCCGCCGCCGCCACCTGGGCGATGCCGGCCCCCATGGCGCCGGCGCCGACCACGGCGATGACCGCCGAGGCGGGCAGCGGCGAGGCCTTCGGGGCTGGGGCTTGGTTCTCGGTCACGCTCATTCCCCCGTGAACTTCGGTGCGCGCTTTTCCATGAAGGCGGCGACACCCTCTGCGTAGTCTGCGCTCCAGCCCAGCTCGCGCATGAAGCCGCCTTCGAAGGAGAGCTGCTGTTCGAGCGTGTGGCCCGGCGCGGCGTGCATCGCCTGGCGGGTGCGCACCAGCGCCTTGGTCGGCATCGTCGCGAGCTGCGCGGCGAGCGCCTCGGCCTTGGCGCCGAAGTCGGCGTCGTCGTACGCGGCCCAGATCAGGCCCCAGTCGGCGGCCTTCTCGGCGGGCAGCTTGTCGGCGAGCAGGGCCAGGCCCATCGCGCGCGCCATGCCGACGCGTTGCGGCAGGAACCAGGTGCCGCCGGTGTCCGGGATCAGGCCGATCTTGCTGAAGGCCTGCAGGAAGGAGGCCGACTTCGCCGCCACCACCAGGTCGCAGGCGAGCGCCACGCTGGCGCCGGCGCCGGCGGCGATGCCATTGACCGCGGCGATGGTGGGGACCCGCAGGTTCTGCAGCCGCAGCACCAGCGGCTTGTAGTTCTTCTCGACGACGTTGCCGATGTCGGGCAGGCGGCCGTCGGGCAGCGCGGCCATGTCGGGGTCGGCGAGGTCCTGGCCGGCGCAGAAGGCGCGGCCGGCGCCGGTGAGCAGCAGCACGCGCGCGGCCTTGTCGGCCTGCACGCGGTCGAGCGCGTCACGCAGCTCGGCGTGCATCTCGCCGGTGAAGCTGTTGAGCTTGTCCGGGCGGTTCAGCGTCAGGCGGGCGATGCCCGCCTCCACTGCGAACTGGATGTTCCTGTATTCCACGGACGCCTCCTCAAACATGGTAGCGACGCTGAACGACGCGGAAGCGGTTGGCGACGAAGGCCGAATCCGAGTAGGACGCGTTGGCCGCCGGGTTGCCGCCGGTGCCGTGGTAGTCGGAGAAGGCCGCCGACTGATTCACGAACACGCCGCCGGTGAGGTTGATCGACAGTGCGACCTTGCTGCGCCAGGTGGCCTCGGTCATCGCGTCGATGACGTCCTGCTTGGTCGAATACACGCCGACCGTCAGCGCGCCATGGGTGCTCACCACGCGCTCGGACAGCGCGATCGCCTCGGCACCGTCGGCGACCTTGACGATGAAGCTGATCGGGCCGAAGCGTTCTTCCATGTAGGCCTTTTCGTCCGCCGCGTCGCAGGCCAGCAGCACCGGGGTGCGCACCGTGGCGGCGGGGAACTCCGGGTTCTCCAGCTTCTGCGAGGCGAGCACGACCTTGCCCAACGCGCCGCCATTGGCGAGCTCGATGCGCTCGACGGTGTCGGCCGACTGGATCGCGCCGAGCACCGCGTGGGCGACCTCGGGCTTGGACAGGAAGCGCTCCACCGCCTTGGCCAGATCCGCGCAGACGTCGTCGTAGCTCTTGTGACCCTGGTCGGTGTCGATGCCCCCGGCCGGCACGAGAATCGCCTGCGAGGTGGTGCACATCTGGCCGGAGTACAGCGAGAGCGTGAAGGCGAGGTTGTTCAGCATCGTCTTGTAGTTGTCGGTGGACTCGATGACGATGTTGTTGACGCCGGCGAGCTCGGCATAGACCTGTGCCTGGCGGCAGTTGTCGATCAACCACTGGCCGAACACGTTGCTGCCGGTGAAGTCGATCGATTTCACCGCCGGATGGGTGGCGAGCGCCTGGGTGGTGGTGCGCTTGTCGGCCACGCAGAGGGTGACGAGGTCGGGGTCGATGCCGTTCTCGGCGAGCACGGTACGGATCGTGCGCACGGTGATCGCGGCCGGCAGGATCGCGTTGCTGTGCGGCTTGACGATCACCGCGTTGCCGGTGGCGAGCGCGGCGAACAGGCCGGGGTAGGTGTTCCAGGTCGGGAAGGTGCCGCAGCCGATCACCAGGCCGACGCCGCGACCGACGATCTGGAAGTGCTTCTGCATGCGCAGCGGCGGGTTCTTGCCCTGCGGCTTCTCCCAGATCGCCTCGGACGGCACGAAGCTCTGCTCGCGCCAGGCGTAGGTGACCGCCTCCAGCCCGCGGTCCTGCGCATGCGGCGCGCCGGCCTGGAAGGCCATCATCCAGCCCTGCCCCGTGGTCATCATCACGGCATGGGCGAGCTCGAAGCTCTGCTTGTTGAGGCGGTCGAGGATCTCGAGGCAGATGCCGGTGCGGCCGTCGGCGCCGACCGCCTGCCAGCCCTTCATCGCCGACAGGCCGGCGGACACCAGCGCCTCGGGATCGCACACCGGATAGCTGACGTCCAGCGCCAGGCCGTAGGGCGAGGACTCGCTGCCATGCCAGCCGGTCTGCCCCGGCTGAGCGAGCTCGAACCGCTTGCCCAGATGGGCCTCGAACGCGCGCTTGCCATCCTCGGCAGCGGTTTCACCGTAGACCTTGGGGCTCGGCATTTCGGCGAAAGGCGACCAATAGCCACGGCTGGCGATCGCCTCGAGTGCCGCTTCGAGGGTGGAACGGTGCTTCTCGAGCAGGGGGTGCGTCATTCGTCTCTCTCCAGGTCGGGGTTCCATGGGCTCAAACGATACGAATCGTTTTGACTCATGTCAATACTTGGTATCTATTGAATCCTTCGAAACAAGTCGAAATTACACATTTCAGAACGAGTTTATCAACAAACAATCTACTTGTTATCAATTACTTATTTTACGTTTTCAATGTCAATAGAATTTTTTAAGACTTTCACGAAGGCGGCCATCGCTGCATCATCGACTCCAGTAGATACATGATTACATACACCTTCATTGAAACGTGTATCATGTTGATGACATCCACCCCATCTGCTGCGCACGGCGCCCGAGGCGGGCCCTCATCGATCTGGCCCCGTCTACCGCGGGCCAACCGCGCGCAGCCGCTCAAAGACCATGTTGACTGCCTTCTCCACCGCCGAGCGCCGCCCCGACGCTATGCCGGGCGACGCGGAATCGTTAGACTCCGCGCGCCCCGAACGAACCACCGCAAGCACCGTGACCCAGCCGCTCCAGCAACGCCTCGACGACTTCCGACGCCAGGACCGCGTCCACGCGGGCTCGCTGATCATCTCGGCGTTCGGCGACGCGATCGTGCCGCGCGGCGGCCGCATCTGGCTCGGCAGCCTGATCCGCCTGCTGGAGCCGCTGGGCCTGAACGAGCGGCTGGTGCGCACCTCCGTGTTCCGGCTCGCCAAGGACGACTGGCTCAAGAGCGAGCGCCACGGCCGGCGGACCGACTATCTGCTCACCCCCTCCGGCCGGCAGCGCTTCGAGGAGGCGTCCCGCCACATCTATGCGTCGAACGCGCGCCAATGGGATCGCCGCTGGCGTCTGATCGTGACGGTCGGCGAACTCGGCGCCAAGGAAAGGGAGAAGCTGCGCCAGGCGCTGTTCTGGCAAGGTTTCGGCACGCTCGGCGGCGACTGCTTCGTCCACCCGAGCGCGGACCTGATCGCCGCCTTCGACGCGCTCACCGCCGAGGGCCTGGCCGAGCTGTTGCCCAGCCTCAAGCCGCTGATGGCCGCCGACGCGACCCTCGGCTCGGGCGCGAGCGACGTGCAGCTGGTGCACGCGGCCTGGGACCTGACCCGGCTCGCGGCGACCTACGAGGCCTTCGTGCAGCGCTACCTGCCGGTGCTCGCCCAGCTGCGCGAGGGCGCGGGCGAGACCGACGACCAGGACGCCTTCCTGCTCAGGCTGCTGCTGATCCACGACTATCGCCGCCTCCTGCTGAGGGATCCTGCGTTGCCGGACGTGCTGCTGTCGGCCGACTGGCCCGGGCAGCGCGCCCGCCTGTTGTGCAAGGAGCTCTACCGGCGCCTGCTGGCGGCCTCCGAGCGCCACCTCGACGCCCATCTTCAACTCGCCGACGGCCGCACGCCGGCCGTCTCGCCCCTGCTGTCCGAACGCTTCCGCGACACCGATCCGCTTCGCCAGGCGGTGTGAGCGCCGCCCGGTCGGCGCCGGCGGGCGCCACGGCGTCGCTCAGCCTTCGTCCTTCCTCAAGTCCACCAGCGGGACCACGCCGGGCATGTGGATGCGCTTGCGATCGGGCTCCATCTCGCGCAAGGGCCGGGTCTCGACCATCGTCGCGAGACAGCGCCGGGTGAGGTCCTGGTAGGTCGCCGTGCCCTCGGTCTTCCAGCGCATCTCGTCGGCCGATAGCTCGCGGACCACCTTCGCCGGAATCCCCGCGACCAGCACGCGGGGCGGAATCTCCACCCCGGCGCGCACGAACGCCGAGGCCGCCACGATCGAGGCCTCGCCGATCACCACGTTGTCCATGAGCACCGCGTTCATGCCGATGAGCGCATTGCGCCCCACCCTGCAGCCGTGCAGCACCGCGCCATGGCCGACGTGGCCATCCTCCTCGACCACCGTGTCGGTGCCTGGAAAGCCGTGCATCACGCAGGTGTCCTGCAGGTTCGAGCCGCGCTCCAGGATCAGCCGCCCGAAGTCGCCGCGCAGGCTCGCACAGGGGCCGACGTAGCAGCCCTCACCGACGATGACGTCGCCGATCAGCACCGCCGACGGGTGGACATAGGCGCTCGGGTGAACGACGGGCACGATGCCGTCGATCGCATACACCTTGAGTTCGGTCATTGTTCTCCTCCTGCGCGAGCTATGTTACAGATGTCGGAAATGATTCTATAGTACATAACTTGACACAGGATCCGGTCATGAATGACGAACTCGAAGGCAAGCACGGCGTTCAATCCCTCGAAGTGGGCATGAGCATCCTCAAGGCGCTGGCGACCGGCAAGCGCTCGATGATGCTCAAGGACATCGCGCTCGCGGCGGCGATGCCGCCGTCCAAGGTACACCGCTACCTCGTCAGCCTCATCCGCACCGGCCTGGTGGAGCAGGACCGGGCGAGCTCGCGCTACGACCTCGGCCCCTTCGCGCTCAACCTCGGCCTGGTCGCGCTCGACCGCCTCGACCGCATCCGGCTGGGCCTGAATGCGATCACCGAACTGCGCGATCGCAGCAACGAGACCGTCGCGCTCGCGGTGTGGGGCGACGACGGCCCGGTCGTGGTGCGCTGGGAGCGGCCGCGCCGACCGGTCACCGTCAACGTGGTCACCGGCACCAGCCTTCGCCTGCTCACCTCGGCCGCCGGCCAGGTGTTCGCCGCCTGGCTCCCGGAAAGCCAGACCGACGCCCTGCTGCGGCACGAGATCGACACCGGCGAGGCGCCGGAAGGCATCGCCACCCTGGCGCAGGCGCGCGAGTTTCTCGGTGGCGTGAGGCGCAACGGCATCGCGGTGATCTCCCACCATTACTTCGCGCGCGGTGTCGAGGCGGCCGCGGTGCCGGTCTTCAACTTCAAGCACGAGATCACCATGGCGATCTCCATGGTCGGCGTCGAGGGCACACTCGACCTCGGCCCCGACAGTCGCGCGCTCGCCGAACTGCGCCGTGCGGGCCAGGCCTTGTCCGCCCGGCTCGGCGCCCCGGCCGACGGAGAAACGCGCCCGGCCGCATGAACCGGCGGCGTCTGCGACCGGCGCGGCGGGCTACGGGCGCGACCCGATCCGATACAAAATATTTTGTTGACTGCGCCTTTTGTATCAATTCTAATGCGCAGAACTCGTTCTGACATTAGAAACGCAGCGCGCGGCGAAACCGCTCCAAGCCGCCCCCGCAGCGCCCTGTTCCACACCGGATCTCCAGTGCGGGACGCATCCGACGACCTGGCAAGGAAACCCGCAGCGACGATGCGGGCAGATCGAAACACCGAAGGAGGAGAAACCATGAAAGTGCGCAAGACCCTGCTGGCCGCCATCGGCCTCGCGTTCGCGGCGGGCGCCGCCCAGGCCGACATCAAGGTCGGCGTCGTGCTGTCGGCCACCGGCCCGGCCGCCTCGCTCGGCATCCCCGAGAAGAACACCATCGCGCTGCTGCCGACCACGATCGGCAGCGAGAAGGTGCAGTACATCGTGCTCGACGATGCCTCCGACACCACCACCGCGGTGAAGAACGCGCGCAAGCTCGTCGCCGAGGACAAGGTCGACGTGCTGGTGGGCTCCACCACCAGCCCGGCCTCGCTGGCGATGATCGACGTCGCCGCCGAGTCGAACACGCCGATGATTTCGATGGCCGCCTCCGCGCGCATCGTGGCGCCGGTCGACGACAAGAAGCGCTGGGTGTTCAAGACGCCGCAGAACGACCAGCAGATGGCGAGCGCGATCATCGAGCACATGCTCGCCAACAACGTGCGCAGCGTCTCCTTCATCGGCTTCGCCAACGCCTACGGCGAGGGCTGGTACGAGCAGTTCAAGAAGCTCGCCGACGACAAGGGGATCAAGATCGCCGCCAACGAGCGCTTCAACCCCGCCGACACCTCGGTCACCGGCCAGGCCCTGAAGCTGATGTCGGTCAAGCCCGACGCGGTGTTCATCGCCGGCTCCGGCACCCCCTCGGCGCTGCCGCAGAAGACGCTGCGCGAGCGCGGCTACAAGGGTCCGATCTACCAGACCCACGGCGTGGCGAACAACGACTTCCTGCGCATCTGCGGCAAGGACTGCGAGGGGACGCTGCTGCCGGTCGGCCCGGTGCAGATGGCCCGCAGCCTGCCCGAAAGCCATCCGGTGAAGGCGACCGCGCTGAACTACGTCGAGAAGTACGAAGCCGCCCACGGCGCCGGCTCGGTGTCGAGCTTCGGCGCCTATGCCTGGGACGCCGGCGTGCTGCTCGAGGCCGCCGCCCCGGTCGCCCTGCAGCAGGCCAAGCCGGGCACCGCCGAGTTCCGCGCCGCGCTGCGCGATGCGCTCGAGGGCGTGAAGGAGGTCGCCGGCGCCACCGGCATCTACACGATGAGCGCCGAAGACCACCTCGGCCTGGATGACCGCTCGCGCGTGATGATCGAGATCCGCAACGGCACCTGGTCGCTGCTGAAGTAAGCATCCATTAGCCGCGGCGGGGCGCTTGCGTCCCGCCGCGTGTCTGTCCGGCATTCCCGGAGCATCCATAAAAAACTGCGGCGGTGGGCTCTTCATCGCCGGGACGAGGCTTTTCCATGGACATGTCAATTGCACTGATCCTGGGCCAGGACGGCATCACCAACGGCGCGATCTACGCGCTGCTGGCGCTGGCGCTGGTGCTGGTGTTCGCGGTCACGCGGGTGATCTTCATCCAGCAGGGCGAGTTCGTCGCCTACGGGGCGCTGACGCTGGCGATGATGCAGGCCGGCACGGTCCCCGCCACGGTGTGGCTGCTGGTGGTGATGGGCGCGCTGGTCACCGCCTTCGATGCGCTCGCCGCGCTGCGGGCCGGGCGCGTACGCCGCGCCGCGGCGACGGCGGGCTGGAACCTGGCCTATCCGCTGGCGCTGGCCGGCGCGCTCGCCGCGCTGCCGATCGACAGCCTGCCGCTGGTGGCCCAGGTGCTGCTCACCCTGGCGATCGTCGTGCCGATGGGGCCGATGATGTACCGCCTGATGTATCAGCCGATCGCTTCGGCGCCGGTGTTGATCCTGCTGATCGTCTCGGTGGCGCTGCACATCACAATGGTGGGCCTCGGCCTGCTCTTCTTCGGCGCCGAGGGCCAGCGCACCCCCGCCTTCAGCGAGGCCAGCTTCGAGCTCGGCCCGCTCATGGTCACGGGCCAGACGATCTGGGTGCTGTCGGTGTCGGTGCTGCTGATCGTGGCGCTGTACCAGTTCTTCGAGCGCACCCTGTACGGCAAGGCGCTGCGCGCGACCGCGATCAACCGCGTCGGCGCCCAGCTGATGGGGATCTCGCCCGCGCTCGCCGGCAAGCTCACCTTCTTCCTCGCCGCCTTCATCGGCGCGCTGTCGGGCGTGCTGATCGCCCCGATCACCACCATCTACTACGACACCGGCTTCCTGATCGGCCTCAAGGGCTTCGTCGCCGCCATCATCGGCGGCCTGGCGAGCTATCCGCTCGCCGCGCTCGGCGCGCTGGTGGTCGGGCTGCTCGAGGCCTTCGCCTCGTTCTGGGCCAGCGCCTACAAGGAAGTCATCGTCTTCACCCTGATCATCCCGGTGCTGCTGTGGCGCTCGCTCACCAGCCGCCATGTCGAGGAAGAGGAATGAGAACCGACCGTCTCGTGCTGGGGGCTTTCCTGGCCCTGCTGCTCGTGGTCCCGGCGATCCTGTCGCCCTACTACGTGACGCTTTTGAACTACATCGGCCTGTACGCGATGGTCGCGCTCGGGCTGGTGCTCCTGACCGGCGTGGGTGGCCTCACCAGCTTCGGCCAGGCCGCCTTCGTCGGCCTGGGCGCCTACACCACCGCCGCGCTCACCACCGCCACCGAGCTCCCCGCCTGGCTGGCCTGGATCGGCGCCTCGCCCTGGCTCACCCTGGTGGCGGGCCTGTTGATCACCGCCGCGGTGGCGATCCTGCTCGGCTCGCTGACCCTCAAGCTGTCGGGCCACTTCCTGCCCCTGGGCACGATCGCCTGGGGCATCAGCC
>JRYI01002806.1_pt1 | contig 25776 bp, 16 predicted proteins | sample 235361 | NCBI WGS metagenome assembly JRYI01 (sample SAMN03074212, study PRJNA261471) | activated sludge metagenome | biome: Common Effluent Treatment Plant; feature: Wastewater; material: Activated sludge; isolation source: activated biomass in a lab-scale reactor treating industrial wastewater at...
CGGCACCGAGCGGCACGAATCACGCCGCATCGACAACCAGCTTCGCGGACGTGCAGGACGCCAGGGCGACCCCGGAAGCTCGCGTTTCGTCCTCTCGCTCGAGGACGATCTGATGCGCATCTTCGCCGGCGACAAGGTTCGCTCGATGATGGAATGGCTCGGCATGGAAAAGGGCATGGCGATCGAATCCCGCACCGTTTCCCGCCAGATCGAGCGTGCTCAAGGTGCCGTCGAAGGCCGCAACTTCGAAACGCGCAAACACGTCCTCAAATACGACGACGTTATGAACCGACAGCGCGAAACGATCTACGGTCTGCGTCGGCAGCTGATGTTCGAACCGGAACATCGCGAATATCTTCTCGGCGAGACCGGCGTCGCGCGCGATCTTCTCGGCGATCTTACCGCCAGTTATCTTTCGATGCAGACGACGCCCGACAACTGGGACATCGACACATACGCGGCCGAGATCGCGCACATCTATGCGGTCGATCCGGCGATCGATGCCGGCGTTGACTTCAAGACGATGAATCCTAAGCAGATCGAGGAAGCCATCTGGAAGACCGCATCTGCAAATTACGCGGCCAAGGAGAAGCTTGCGGGCGATGAAAGCCTTCGTGCCTACGAGCGTTACATCATGCTCAACATCATCGATTCGCAGTGGAAGGATCACCTTCTCTCGATCGATCACGTCAAGCAAGGCATCGGGCTTGTCGGCTACGGCCAGAAAGATCCGCTCGTCGAGTACAAAAAGCAGTCGTTCGACATGTTCCAGGATATGCTCGACCGCATCGACACGAACACGACGAAGGCCCTCTTCAACCTTGAGATCATCACGCGCGATGAACAAGAGGAACGCGAACGGCTCGAACGCCTCGAAATGCAGCGTGCTCGCAAACAGGCTGCTGGAATGGCGTTCACCGGTGCGATGGCTACCGCCGACGCTGCCGGTGCCGAGGCCGCACGCCACACACCATACGTTCGCGACACTCCGAAGATGAAACCCAACGACGCGTGCTATTGCGGCTCCGGCAAGAAATTCAAGAAATGCCACGGCGCCGGCATTTGACGGAACGCGGACGCCATCTGTCAGAACCGCCAGCTCCCCTCCTGCCCGAGGAGGGGTGGCCGAAGGCCGGGGTGGAGGGAGCAGCGGGCGGTCACCGAAAGTCAGAACCGCCTGCGTGAGCGGGCGGTCAGTCCTGTCAGAACCGCCTGCGTGAGCGGGCGGTCAGCATTGCAGAAGCCCGCACGTTAGTAAGGGCGTAACACTCAACGCAACTCCCCCGAATTGCCACGGCATTTATGCCGTGGAACCCTGCCCCAAAACCAACTTCGGAGGCGGCTTGCCGCCGACAATGGCCGCCTTTTGTCCAAGCCAAGACGCTCGTGGGACAACTCTGGGACAGCTCCTGGGACAAATAAGTAACGTGTTATCAACAGCTTACGTGATTTGTCCCAGAATTTCGCAAAAAAAATATCAAACCGCAATCGGAACCTGATCGATCTCAAATCTCAGATCTGAAATTTGAGATTCGAGATGTAAACCTCTGCGATCTTTGCGGGTTTCGCTTGGCGGCCTTTGCGTTTCAAAGAAGATCGTAAACGCAAAGAACGCAAAGGCGACGCGAAGTTCGCAAAGGAAGAAGGTCAGGAATTTGCGAATCTGATCCGTTTCAACTCTCAATTTCAAAAAAAGAGAATCTGAGATTTGAAATTTGAAATTCGATACTCCGAACCTTTGCGGTTGTTGCAGGTTTCGCTTGGCGTACTTTGCGTTTCCAAACCGGAATTTAAACGCAAAGACCGATGACCAAAGGCCAATGAACAATGAACAACTTTGTCAATGAACGAACGGCCGGCTCGACCGTGTTGACATCATAGCGAACTGACGCGCCTCGTTGAAGCACAAACCGCACNNAAGTGCACGATTTGCACAAAAGTCATAACCCGGGAGCGACCGGCCTTAGGAAAAAATGAGAATTGAGAATGGAGGGTGGAGAGCTGTCATCTGCCTTTTGGCTTGCCCGACAGCTCTACTAACAGGCCGCGTTTTGCCGTTTTTCTATCTGGCCTAATATCCTATTTTGTGGTCTTCTTTGCGGCGCAGGGTTTTGAAGAGGTGCTGCCGACCCAAACATCTGTAATGTTGAAATAGAAGGAGCCGGTCTTACCGCTCGAGTCTTTCCCGGTCAGGATATCGAACACTCCGTATTCTTTGTCCATGCTGAGAGCTTGGCTAGAGACGGCGTAGCCGAGTTTTCGCATTACAAAATATTCCTCGCGGATCGAGTGAACGCGATACCCCGTTTTCGCGGACTTCCCATCACCCGAAGCCATTAGGCCGTCGATCAGTTTATCGGCGATCTTAGTATGAAAAGCGGCCCTTTCGGCGTTTCCAAGGGTGGTGTACGCATTCGCGACGGCCCGGTGCAGGTTGTAGTTTGCGTATTCGTAATCCAATACGCTATCAACTTTTGCCAAAGCCTTTTCATACTCTTTCGCTTCGTATGCCGCAACGAAGGCGTCCCTGTCGGGCGATTCGGCCACGTTGCATTCATCGAGCGACCATTCGAGATATGCCGCACGGAACTTGACGAAATCGACCGTGTCATCGCCTCCCTTGATCTTTTCGACCATCTGTCGGTAAGCAGATTCATCCGACTTGCCGTCAAGACGCGTAAAATTAGGCTTGCTCTGAGAAAAGAGCGTGAGGGCAAACAGCAGCATCAAACTGCCGGAGAATAGGAAGCGTGAAATGGACATCGTTGAGATGACCTCCTTTTGAATTGCCCCAATAGATGCACAAAGCATGCTGTTNNGCTTCGACGAGGGCTTCGGCACCCGTTATCGTCGTTACGCATGGGACGTTGAACTGAAGTGCGGCCTTGCGGATCGCCTTTTCATCATAAAAAGAAGCTTTGCCGAGAGCAGTATTGATGATGAGAGCGACCTCGCCTTGGCGAATCAGGTCGGCGATGTTCGGGCGGCCTTCGTTGACCTTGAAAACGCTCTCACATTCGAGTCCGACCTCACGGAGTCGATTCGCGGTCCCGTAGGTTGCGACCAGATCAAAACCAAGCTTGCTCAAACGTCTTGCGATCTTCACGGCCTGCCCTTTGTCCGCGTCGTTCACAGAGACGAAGGCTCGCCCTGCAAGCGGCAGCGTCAGGCCCGCACCTTCCATTGCTTTGCCGTACGCTTCGCCGAATGAGGTGCCAACTCCCATGACCTCGCCGGTCGAGTGCATTTCGGGTCCAAGGACAGGATCGACGCCGGCGAACTTTTTGAACGGAAAGACGGGCGATTTTACGAAAACGCGCCTCACGTCGAGCACTTCCGGCAGGTTGAAGTCGGCAAGCGAGTTCTTGCCCGCCATGATGAGCGATGCGATCTTGGCGATCGGGACGCCAGTTGCCTTCGCAACGAATGGCACGGTGCGCGAGGCACGCGGATTCACTTCAAGCACATAAACGCGGTCGTCCTTGATCGCGAATTGGATATTCATCAGGCCTTTGACGCCCAGTCCGCGGGCGAGAAGGCGTGTGTAATGCTTGATCGTGTCGAGATGTTCTTCGGCGACCTTCTTCGGCGGCAGAACGCTCGAAGAATCACCGGAGTGAATACCCGCTTCTTCGATATGCTCCTGAATACCTGCGATCACAACGCCGGTCTCGTCTGCGAGAGCATCAACGTCGATCTCACCGGCGCGTTCGAGGAATTTGTCGATCAGGATCGGTTTTTCCGGCGAGGCATCGGTCGCCATTCGCATATATTCATCGAGCGAGGCTTCGTCATAGACGATCGCCATCGCACGCCCGCCAAGCACAAAGCTCGGCCGCACAACGATCGGGTAACCTATTTGTTTTGCAACAGCTTTCGCTTCTTCACTTGATGTAACACTGGAGTTTTCCGGGCACGGGATCTTGAGGTCATCGAGCAGCGCACCAAAGCGTTTTCTGTCCTCTGCAAGGTCTATCGAATCAGGCGAAGTGCCTATGATCGGGACGCCGGCCCGATGCAGGCGATTTGCAAGATTCAAGGGCGTCTGCCCCCCGAACTGGACTATCACGCCTTCGGGCTTTTCGACATCGACGATGTTCATCACATCTTCGAAAGTGAGCGGCTCGAAATAAAGCCGGTCGCTCGTATCATAGTCGGTCGAGACGGTCTCAGGGTTGCAGTTCACCATGATTGTCTCGAAATCTGCATCACGAAGCGCAAAGCTGGCATGGCAGCAGCAATAATCGAATTCAATTCCCTGCCCGATCCGATTCGGGCCTGACCCGAGGATCATTATCTTCCGGCGGTCGGTCGGAGCCGCCTCACATTCTTCTTCGTAGGTCGAATAAAGGTAAGGCGTAAAGGATTCGAATTCAGCGCCGCACGTATCCACGCGCTTATAGACAGGCTTGATTCCTTTTCCTTTCCGGATATCGCGGACAGCGGTCTCGTCATCACCGGAAAGGTAAAAAAGACGTCGATCTGAAAGGCCGTATTCTTTTGCCTTCCTCAGTTCTTCCGCTGAATATTCAACAACGGGACGCCCGTCGATCTCGGCCTGCAGTTCCATCACCTGCTTGACCTGATCGAGGAACCACGGGTCGATGCGGGTCAGCCGATAAAGCTCGTCGATGGAATATCCGTTCTGCAGGGCATAGGTCAGATAGGAGAATCGATTAGAGTTCGGCCGTGCAAGCTTTCGCTGAAGCTCCTCATCAGGTATGTCGTGCAGACGCAATGGTTTAATCGCTTCAAGCGAACGTAATCCCTTAAAGAGCGATTCTTTGAAAGTACGGCCGATTGCCATCGCTTCGCCGACCGAGCGCATCTGCGTCCCGAGCACGTCTTCAGCCCCCGGGAACTTCTCAAAGGCCCACTTCGGAAGCTTTGTCACCACATAATCGATGGTCGGCTCGAAAGACGCAGGCGTCTTTTTCGTGATGTCGTTCGGGATCTCGTCGAGCGTATAGCCGACCGCTAATTTCGCTGCGATCTTCGCGATCGGAAATCCCGTCGCCTTCGACGCGAGAGCCGACGATCGCGACACGCGGGGATTCATTTCGATGATCCGAATATCGCCGTTGGCAGGATTTACGGCGAACTGAATATTTGAACCGCCGGTCTCGACGCCGACCTTGCGAATGCACGCCTTGGACATATCGCGAAGGCGTTGATATTCGACGTCCGAAAGCGTCTGTGCCGGTGCGACCGTGATCGAATCGCCCGTGTGGACGCCCATCGGGTCGAAATTCTCGATCGAGCAGATGATGACGACATTGTCGTTGAGGTCGCGCATGACCTCAAGCTCGTATTCTTTCCAGCCAAGGATCGATTCTTCAACAAGGATCTGTGAAGTTGGCGAAGCGGCGAGGCCTCCGCGTGCGATCTCTTCGAATTCTTCGGGATTGAACGCGGTTCCGCCGCCTGTTCCACCGAGAGTAAAGCTCGGGCGGATGATCGCCGGGTAGCCGATCTCTTCGACGATCTGCTTTGCCTCTTCCCAAGTGTGAGCAAATCCGCCTTTGGGCGACTGAATGCCGATCTCGTCCATCGCGGCCTTAAAAAGCTCGCGATCCTCGCCCACCTTGATCGCGTCGATATTTGCGCCGATCAGAGTTACTCCGTATTTCTCAAATACGCCTTTCTCGTAGAGTTCGACCGAGAGATTCAGGCCGGTTTGGCCGCCGACGGTAGGCAGGACGGCGTCCGGCCGTTCTTTTTCAATTATCGCGGTGAGAGCCTCGACCGTAAGCGGCTCGATGTAGGTCCTGTCGGCGATCTCGGGATCGGTCATTATCGTCGCCGGATTGGAGTTTACGAGAATGACGGTAAAGCCTTCTTGTTTGAGTGCTCGACAGGCTTGTGTTCCCGAATAGTCGAATTCGCAGGCCTGTCCGATGACGATCGGTCCGGAACCAACGATCAAGATCTTCTGAATATCGTCTCTACGCGGCATTTTGTAAAGTTACGATTATATAAAAAAGAAGCGGTCGTTACCGAACCGCCCCGTCTTTTTTTCCCGCTCGCTTAGTACGGAAGCTTGATCTTTGGGATATGAGGCACCTTTGGTATCTCGTTGGTCAGGCCGCGGGTCAAGCCATCGACCGATATCTTTCCCTTAAAGACATCGCTGAGCGTATTGGCGAGGGCCGCATCGAGTCTGCCAAGCCGATCCTGAATACGGCGTGCGGCCTTCTTGTCGCCGCTCGCATTGTAGGCCGCACCTAGGTTAAAGAGCCCAAGAGTATAGTTGCCGTCAAGGTCGGTCGCACGCTTGAACATCGAGATCGCGTCGGTCAGGTTATTCATTCCGCGATAGCCGACGCCAAGCTGATTCATCGCGATCACCCAATCACTGCGAAGGTTCAAAGCGCTCTTAAGGGCCGCGACCGCCGCCGGGTAATTTCCAAGCCGGTTTTCCGTCGAGCCGAGATTCAAGTATGCGGCATCGAGTTTCGGGTCCTGCTGGACCGCTTTTGAGGCAAATGAGCGGCTCAATTCGAGATTCGCCTTTGCGGCGGACGGAGAGGTTTTCTGCTGCTCGACGGCCTGGTTGTAGTATGCCCACGCGATATTCGAATCGTTGACCGCTGCGGGATTGAGCTCGCGGGCGGTCAAAAGCCTTGCCGAGGCATTGTTCCAGTCGTTCACCTTGCCAAGGCAATAGCCCCATTCGCTGTAAAGCTCGTCGGTCTTGATCTTCTCCGAGGCAAGCTTGTACTGAGCGTTTGCCTCCTCATAACGGCCAAGTTGGCGATAGCAGCTCGCAAGGTTCGCGTGAGCTTGAGCATTGGTCGGATCTTCGCTCACTACGATCTCATAGGATGCAGCGGCATTTTTGTAGTCGCCTGCGTTGTAATACGCAACGCCCATATCAAAGGCCGCGGGCGAATAGTGCGGTTCGAGGTTTAGGGCTTGCTTGTACGAATCGATCATCTTCGCCGGCTCATCCATCCGCGAATAGGCCTGGCCGCGGTAGTATGCCGCCGACGCATTCTGCGGATCGAGTTGGAGAGCCTTGTCGAAGGCCGCGAGAGCTTCGTTGTTGCGGTTCTGTTTCAGGCGAATACGTCCTTCGAGCATCTTCGAATCGACAGTTTCGACAGCTCCGCGAGTTGCAAGCGTCAGTGCGGCATCTGCCTTTCCAACATCACCCGTTTCGAGATAAGCGATGCCGAGCGGAGCGTTGAGCGCGACGAGATCTTTGTCGAGCGTGATAGCTTGCGAATAGTTCGTTATCGCAGAAGCAAAGTCTCCATTTGCCGCAAAAACGGCACCGAGTTTTGCGAACGCCTCAGCGTTGGTCTTGTCATATTTGACCGCTTCTTCGAGGGCCGGAATCGCAGCCGAGCTGTTTTTATCTCCTGCAATGGTCGTCCCTTGATCCGTCAGGGCCTCGCTCAGGCCTTCGGATGCACGAGTGTTTCGCGGATTTTCCTTCAAAGATGCGCGGAAATTCTTGATAGCATCTTCAGTACGCCCCGCATCGAGGTCGTTCTCGCCAGCCTTTGCAAGATCATTCGAAAGTTTGAGTTTCTTTGTTCGGGCAGCGGCCATTGCGCGCTTTCTTGCGGCCGCGGCAGCGAGACGGCGTTTCTTTGCAGCGGAGACGATCTGAGTATTCGTGCGACGGTTTGCGCTGGCGCCGCCCGCACCTTCACGAACAAAAGCGTTGCCGCCGCCGGCAAGGAATGCTTGCGGCTTCTTGCTCGATTCGCGAAAGACGAACGCGCTCGAGCCGCTCGCAATGCTGTCTGTCGCAACGAGATCTTGCGCGACCGCCGGCCGCGAAGCAGGTATCGCCGCAAAGAGCATTGAAAATATAACGAGAGAGGTGGATGCGATCTTGAGTATCTCGGGGTTGAATTTCGTCATACGAAGCACCTAAATTAGTTATCAGAAGCCCACGAAAACGGGCTCGGGTGAGAGATCGATCGAAAACTTTTCTCCGACGGCTTCCTGGATCGCGTTCTTCAAGGCGATTATCTCGGCGGCAGAAGCACCATCGGCGTTGATAATTGCAAGCGGATGTCGCGAAGAAATACCGGCTCGGCCCATTCTCGCTCCTTTTTGAAAGCCGGCACCCTCAATAAGCCACGCCGCAGGTATCTTAACGCAGTTTTCGCCAGCCGGAAACATCGGAACACTGTCAAATCTGGCCGCGATCGCCTCGAAGACGGATCGCTCAACGACCGGGTTCTTAAAGAATGAACCTGCACTTCGCGAATTCGGATCATCTTCATCGATCACCATCGACTTCGAACGTCGAATTTCAAGAACCGCCCGTCGCACTTGTGCAAGGCTTGGTTCGCGGCCCTCGAAATTCTCTACGAGGTCGCGATACGCGATCTTTGGGCGGCCATCTAGTTCAAGGCTGAAGGTCACTTCGAGAACAACGTAACGATCGCGATGGGTCGTATTAAAAATGCTCTCGCGATATTTGAACCCGCAGTCCGCATTGGAAAGGCGAACGACCGAATTCGTTTCGCGATCGAAGCATTCGACCGACACGACGGTTTCCGACACTTCCTGGCCGTAAGCCCCGACGTTTTGAATCGGCGTTCCGCCAACACGTCCCGGAATGCCGCTGAGAGCCTCGATCCCTGCGAGGCCTGCCTTCACACAATGCTCAACAAACTGATCCCAATTTTCCCCCGCTCCCGCAGTAACGTTTATCGCTTTAGAGCCGGACGTGAGGTCGAAACCGATGCCGAGAAGGTTCGGTTGGATCACAACGCCGTCAAAACCGTCATCCGAAATGACGACGTTGCTACCGCCGCCAAGCACAAAGACAGGCAGTTCTTCTCTATACGCTCGCTCGAAGGCCGCCTTCAGCTCCTCAACGCTTTCTGGTCGGGCGAAATATCTTGCCGGGCCGCCGACCTTCAAAGTGGTCAGCGGCGCTAGCGGCACATTCTCTTCAAAGATCAAGTCGGACAAACTACTTCTTGACCGCTCCTTTACTCATAAGCTCAAGGAAGTTCGCGAAATTGATAGCCTTCAGGCTCACGAGTTTCTTGTACGCCTTCTTGGCATCGCCCATATTGCCAAGCTCGATCGAAGTACGACCGTAGTTGAACCACGCTGCGGCGAGATTCGGGTCTTCGTCCGTTGCACGTTTATAATTCGCGACCGCGTCAGCCTTTTTGTTCAGCTTGTAGTTTGCGAGCCCAAGTTCATTCCAGGCGAATGCCCATTCGGGCTTTTCTTTGACCACCTTTGAGAGCACATCGGCGGCTCCTGCATAATCGCCTAGGTCTGTGCGGACCATTCCGAGGTTAAGCATCGGGCCGGCGGCAAAGGTCGGGTTCATCGCGAGAGCCTTTTCGAGGTTCGTGCGCGCAAGCTCCGTCTTGGCCTTGGCATCGGCGGGTTTCTTGTCCGCGTTGTCTATCTGTGCGGCGTTGTAGTACGCCCATCCGAGGTTTGCATAATCGATCGAGTTACCATTGCCGAGCTTGACGGCCTTCTCCATCGCGTCGATAGCAGACGGCCATTCGCAGCGTTTTGCCTGTCGAATGTTGATCGTACACTGCTGGCCGATCACGAACGCGAGCTTGCTCTGGGTATCAGCCTTTTGAGCGTTCGAGAATGTCGCGTCGCGATCCATAAATGTCGCCGCATTCCTATAAGCACCGGCAGCGGAGTTGAAATCGCCCGACAAACGATACGCATCCGCCAGCCCCTCGGCCGCTTCTGCACTCGTGTTCTTCGCACGAAAAGCTCCCGCGTAAGCCTTGACTGCATTCGGATAGTCACCGGTTTCGAGATACGCGGCACCGAGCGAAAGCAGAGCATCAAAATAATTCTGCTTGAGAGTCGTTGCTTTTTCGTAGAACGGGATCGCTTCTTTTACCCGGTCGAGACGGACCAGAGCATCTCCGGCAGTGTTCGCCGCTTCGGCAGAATTCGGATCGAGGCTCAATGCTTTCTTTGCGGCATCAAGAGCTTCTTGATTGCGGTTTTGCGATAGTCGGATCGCAGCGACAAAGACTTGAGTTTCAGCACTATTCGGGTCAAGTGCAAGAGCCTTTTCGAGCAACTTGTCAGCCTTCGCGATCTCGCCCTGCTGATAGTAAAGAATGCCTAAGGGCTGATAGATCTCGGTCAAAGAAGCGTCGGCGGCAAGTGCCTTTTCGTAATTCGCAAGGGCCTGCGCATTGTCGTTCTCATCGGCGAAGAGTTCGCCTAAGCCAAAGTATGCGGCCGCGTTCTTCGAGTCGTACTTCAGCGACTCGAGGAAAAAGCTCTTTGCAAGCGTGGCCTTCGGGCCGTCGAGCAGCGAGTTCCCTTTTCGCGCAAGGGCGTCGCTAAGGCCAAGTTTTGCCTTTGAGTTCGCGGCATCAAGCGTTACCGCCTCGCGAAAACTATCGATTGCATTGTCGAGGTCGTTCTCTTGAAGATAATACTCACCCGAGCCGGCCATCACCTTCGACGCCTCCTGGCGTTTCATCGTGCGGATCGATGCCGTTGCTTTATCAGGCGAAACTACCGCCGAGCGGGTTGTCTTCGCCGTCTCGGCAGAATGTGTCTCATACTGCTTGCGAACCCGCTTTGCGGATGCGACGCGCTGTTCGCGGCTCCGCGAAGTCTTTACGCTGCTTGTAAAACGCCGAGGTGCGGAGGCCTTTCGAAAAACGAAAACGCTCGATCCGCCGGTAATGTTGCTCACCGGCACAAGGTCCTGGCCGGCGACCGGCATAAGCGTGCACAGCAAGAGCGACGCCGCACATAGTGCAGTAGTTATCGATCGAAAAGGCAAATTTCTTCGTCCTGTAAGCATAGTTTGGCAGGCCTCCCCCGGAGAGAGTTCCGTGGATTAGACGCGCATTTCGGGCAAAATTTGCCCAAAAAGCGATCAGCGAATAGTATATCGCAGATTGGCCAGTGATCCGTTCTTCGGTTTACTCAAGTCACCTTCGGTAAGTTGGCTTGACTCGCGGCGAGTCGCGAGTTGATGCCGTAGGCCGCGACGTACTTCCCTGATAGATGAATGAGTTCGCGGCCGGTGCGTCCGTCGAAATTCCCCATTGAAGGCCAAGGAAACCTGCCGAAGAACGCAGTATGTACCAAATGCCGGTCGAGGGTCGGAATACGGCGATATCCGCTTTTCCGTCACCATCGTAATCGGCCGGGATCATCTTGTCCGTACCGAGGCCGAACGGGACGATCGTCGCCGAATAGTCGCTCGAGTTCAGGATGTACCAGACGCCCGTCGATGGCCTGAATACGGCCATGTCCGACTTGCCATCGCCGTCGTAATCGGCCGGAACCGGAACGTCGCCGTTCGCGCCGAAATGCGTCGCACGTTGGGCATTCCCCGAACCGCTCGCCGCATACCACCAATCCCCGGTCGAAGGCCGGAAAATCGCAAGGTCGCCTCTCCCGTCACCATCAAAATCACCGACAAGCGGAATATCACCAGCAATCCCGAATACCACGACCGGCTGGCTTCCGCTGATCGAACCATATCTGCGCCACACCGAGTTCGAAGGCGTGTATGTAACGAAATCCGTCTTGCCGTCGCCGTCAAAATCGGTCGGTACAAAGCGGTCACCCGCCGAGGCGAGATGGACCGCAAGCTGAGTGCCCGTACCGCTTGCTCGATACCACCAATCTCCACTCGACGGCCGGAATATCGATACATCTGTCCTTCCGTCGCCGTCGTAGTCACTTGGCAGCGGAACATCGCCGGGGATACCGAACGAGGTCAGCTCAAAATTATACGTATTGCTGGAAAGCTGGTACCAGAGGCTCGAAGACGGTCGGTAAACAACGAAATCAGAGCGACCGTCACCGTCGAAATCAAACGGTGTCACCTTCCTGTATGGAACTACATTGAGTCTTCCGACCCCGGCTTTTGAAATGCTGCCGATCTGTGTAAACTCACCGCCGACAAGGACCTTGTCCGACGAGCTTGGGAGGATCGTACGCACCACGGCATCCGCACCTGCGGGCAAAAACAACCTGTCCACTTTACCGTTCGGAGCAAGCCGAGCGACATTGAAACGCGGTTGGTCGTTAGCGGAGTCAAATTTTCCGCCGACAATTACAGAGCCATCTCCCTGTGGAACCACGGAATAGATCCGAGCATCACTCGAAACGTTATCGTATTTGAAGATCGGAGCGACAAAAGTCGGGTCCACGTTTCCATTCAGGTCGCGGCGGAATAGACTTGCACCTGCGCTCGTGTAAATTGAAGTCGATGCGAGATAGATATTATCGGCCGACGTGTTTGCCGGATTGAAGGCTTGGTCGAGAGCACCGGTCGAATCCACGCGCGCAAAACGCGACCGATTGAATCCGCCAATACCTGAAAAAGTACCGCCGATCAAGAGTTTTCCGTCGGGTTGGACAGCCAGCGCTGTGATCGTCGGCGAGCCGCCGATCAACGCATTAAATGTCGAATCCAAACTTCCGTCGGCGTTGATCCTCGCAGCTCCCGGCCGCGACGTTCCGCTCACCGTCAGAAAGTCTCCGCCGATATAAACGCGTCCGTCGCTCAACAGCTCCGCAGTTTGAACATCTCCTCCCGCGTCCAAGACAACATTGAAGCTGCTGTCGAGACTTCCGTTGGCAAGCAGCCGAATGATCGTGGGAACTGCGTTCCCGTTGAACTGTGTGAACGTCCCGATCGCGATCACCTTGCCGTCGGGTTGAAGAATGAGTCTTGTCGGCGGTTGATCAAAGCCTGTCCCGGCATCGAAGGTTGGATCAAGCGTCCCGTCGTCATTAACTCGGACGATGTTTGGCGACGCTGTACCGTTGAATTTTGTGAATTCACCTGTAACGACGACCTTGCCATCTGCTTGACGCGCCATCGCGTTGACGCGACCAAAGATATTGACGTTGGTTGAAAACGTCGTATCCAGAGACCCATTCGACAGCAAGCGCACATATCGATCGCCCGCGTTGAACACTGTGCGTTCGGAAGCATCCAACGACCAGGAGTTTGCGATCTGCTCGATCGCCGCATCCATCGTATATGTGCTATCGAGGCTGCCGTCCGAATTTAGTCTTATCAACCTATATCCGTTGCCAATTCCACTGGCAATCGAAAAAAGGATCTTGCCGTTCGGAAGGAGTTTTACTCCCGATCCTCGAAAAGAATTCTCGGCCGTAAAATTAAGGTCCACGTTGCCCGCGGGCAGCAGGCGGACAAGGTTGCTCTTTGGCGCACCGTTGACGGAGCTGAACCAACCGGCAATAAGCAAGCTGCCGTCAGCGGCGGCCGAAAGGCCGGCAACCGAAACTTGGGGAGGTGAACTGTTCGGAAAGGCCGGAGGTGTCCAGGTGGAATCCAGCGCTCCGGATGAAGTGAATTTGCTGACAGAAGAGAAATAGCCGCTGGAGACCACCCACCCGAATGCAAGGAAGAAATCACCATTTGGCAAAAGCTCTATCGCGGTCAGAACGCGGCCATCGCCCACCGCAACGCTCGTAAAACTTGAATCTAGAGACCCGTCCGCATTAAAACGGAAAAGAGTTTCGCCGCCGAAGTTCATAAAGGCCCAGTAGTACTTGACATAAAACTTCCCGTCATCCCGAACTGCGACAACAGTAGCCGCCGAGAAAGAATATGGCGACGCGACTCCTTGAAATACGAACGTCGGATCGATACTGCCGTCACTGTTTAAGCGGATCACCTTTGCCTGACGATTGGATAAGCCCGCAGCCAAGATCTTCCCATCCGCCAAAGGAGCAGCATTCCGGAGAACATCGATGCCGCATTGGCAATACGCAAAGCCGGCGTCCCGCGAACCATCGGTGTTCAATCTTGCTAATTTGCCCACCGCCACGCCGTCAACCGCTAGTGCTCCGCCCCAGATAAGGACCTTCCCATCGGCCTGAATAGCCTGCTCTTGATCCGGCACCGTGCCCGTCGCTGAGAATGGACGCGACGGGACAGCATTGAAGGTCGGATCGACGTTGGTTTGAGCCGTCGCGACGCTTGCACACAATAAGATCAGAGAAAAAACGAATGTATGGCAGACCTTTAACATCGCGATATACTCCTGCGGATCGAAATGATCGACAATGTGGACATTGTACCTCGTCGGTCAAGGTTTCCCTTGCCGTTGGGTGTTTATTGAGCTAAATTTGGAGTTATTCAAATGATCGGAGCGAACTGCTGAATTATGCCGCTCACCGCAAGGAATTCAACCCGCCTTTCGAGTTCCCTTGCGATGTTGTTCGTTCGTCTTTTGCATACCCCCAAAATCTACAATAAGGAGATTCTGCCGAAATGAAAGCATTTAGCACTGAGAACATCAGAAATCTGGCTGTCATTGGTCACGGCGACGCAGGTAAAACCCAGCTTGTATCGTCGCTTCTTTATGTCGCCGGAACAACGCCCCGCTGGGGAAAGGTTGACGAAGGTTCGACCGTGACCGATTACGATGAAGATTCGATCGAGCGGAAGGTCTCATTAAATAACAATTTTGCCCATCTCGAATACAAGGACACCAAGATAAATCTCATCGACACGCCGGGATACGCGGCCTTCGTCTCACACGCTCGGCCTGCACTGCGTGTTGCCGATTGCGCCCTAGTCGTAGTCGACGCAGTTCACGGCATCGAGGTCCAAACGGAAAAAACGTGGCAGTACGCGAATGAATTTCTTCTGCCGCGTTTTATGGTCATAAACAAGATCGATAAGGAACACGCCGATTTTGGACACGCTCTCGAGACCGCGACGTCGAGCTTTGCACGCTCGATCGTGCCGTTCTCGCTTCCGATCGGCCAGGAAGGCAACTTCAAGGGAGTCGTCGATGTCGTCCATCAAAAAGCGTACTCGTATGACGAAGCAGGCAAGGCAAAAGAGATCCCGATCCCGGAAGAAGGCCGCGACGTTTTTGATCGAACACGCGAACGCCTCATCGAGATCGTCGCCGAATCCGACGACGCCTTGATGGAGAAATACTTCGCCGACGGCACGCTGCCAGAGGAAGATATCTATCCGAATCTTGCAAAGGCGATCGCAAGCAGCAAGCTTTGTCCGGTTTACGCCGTTTCGTCCTCAACACTCGTCGGGCTGCAGCTTTTGCTTGATCACCTCGTCGAGTTCGCGCCGAACCCTGCGACGCACGAAGCTGAATACGGCTTTGCGAACGCTGACCTTTCCGGTGACCGCATCACACGGAAATACAGCAACGACGAGCCCTTCTCGGCGTATGTCTTCCGCACGATCGCCGATCCTTTCGCAGGCCGCATCAACGTGATGAAAATCGTCAGCGGTAAGATCGCTTCGGATGCGACGGTGCAGAACACATCGCGTGATTCTGCCGAACGTCTCGGCGCTCTGCACCTTATCGCGGGAAAGACACTCGAGAAGGTAGATTCCGCACAGACAGGCGACATCATCGCCGTCGTGAAACTGAAGGACACGCAGACCGGCGACACCTTGAGCGACAAGGCAAAACCGATCGTCTATCCAAAGGTCGAGTATCCGGAGGCAGCGATCGCGTTCGCCATCGAACCGAAATCGCGTGCTGACGAGGAGAAGATCTCCGTCGCCCTGCACAAGGTTCTTGAAGAGGACCCGAGCCTTACGTTCGAGCGTGATCCGCAGACGAAAGAATTCATCCTTTCGGGTTCCGGACAGCTTCACATAGAGACGGTTGTCGATAAACTCAACAATCGATTTCACGTCGAGGTAACGCTCCATCCGCCGAAGGTCCCGTACAAGGAAACGATCACACAATCCTGCGAGGTACAGGGACGCCACAAGAAGCAGTCCGGCGGCCGCGGGCAGTTCGGCGATTGCAAGGTGATCTTCGAGCCGCTCGATCGCGGTGCAGGCTTTGAATGGGTCGATAAGATCTTCGGCGGCGCCGTTCCGCAGAACTTTCGCCCGGCGATCGAGAAAGGTATTCTCGAAGCCGCCGCCGGAGGAGCCGTCGCGGGTTATCCGCTTGTCGATTTCAAAGTAACGCTCATCGACGGCAGTTACCACACGGTCGATTCCGACGAACATTCCTTTAAGGCCGCGGGCCGCAAGGCTTTCCGTGCGGCAATGGAGCGTGCAAGGCCGACACTTCTCGAACCGATAATGGACGTCGAGGTGTTTACGCCGCAGGAAGTGTCGGGCGACATCATGGGCGACTTGAACTCACGCCGCGGCCGCGTGGGCGGTATGGATATGCGTGGAAAGCAGCAGGTCATCAAGGCGAAGGTGCCTTTGAGCGAGATGCTTGATTACCAGTCGAAGCTGAATTCCGTCACGCAGGCACGAGGTTCGTATCATATGCAGTTCTCGCATTACGACCCGCTGCCGCACAATTTGGCCCAAAAGGTGATCGACGAGGCCGTCGCAGAAGGCCGCGTCCGAGCGCACGATGACGACGAATAGCCCGCGGGCGAATTCTAACGAAAGACTTCGGATCTTCGAACATTGACCCGAAGTCTTCTCGTCCGCGAGGCAATGCCATCAAGCAGATGGTATAGTTTCCTTGTCCAATTAAATTCTTTGTGGGGAGCTTGTTTTATGAGGTCAAAAACCTTTCTTTTATTTGTTTTGATGTGCTTAGGGATGGTCGGCGCAACCGCCCAGAACCGGCCGCCGACGCCGCGCGCGAGCCAAAAGGCCGAGGTCGTACAAACCATCGGTTCTACGCAGGTCTCGATCCTTTACAGCCGGCCGCTTGTAAAAGGCCGCACGATCTTTGCGACCGCGCCCTCTGAGATGGCAGCTCGGGCGAAGGGCGAAGCGACACTCGACAATTCAATGCAGCACAAAGAAGGCGAGCCACTTGTGCCATACGGCCACGTTTGGCGTGCCGGTGCGAATGAAGCAACGGTCTTTTCAACGACGGACGACCTTCTCGTCAACGGCAAGCCGCTTCCCGCAGGCAAATACAGCCTTCATATGATCCCGACGAACGGCGAATGGACGATCATATTCAATAAGGATGATGGACAATGGGGCAGCTTTAGTTACGACGCCGCAAAGGACGCCCTTCGCGTAATGGCAAAGCCGGAAGCATCGTCGGCCCATTCGGAACTGCTTACCTATGCGATCGACAATGTAACCGACGACTCCGCCGTTGTCGTCCTCAGCTGGGACAAGGTACGCGTGCCTTTCACCGTGCAAGTAAAGGATGTTGTCGGGGCGACGATCGGCCACTTGCGAGAGTTCGTAGCCGCGGCGGACGCGAACGATCCCGGAGCCCCGCTTGCCGCGGGAAATTACGCAAAGGCGAACAAGAGAACTTCCGAAGCCAATGTGTGGTTCGAGATGGCGCTCAAGCGTTCCGAGGCAAAGGTCGCACAGAAAGAGACTATGAAGGATCTCGCCCAGCAGGCGACGATCCTGATGAATCTCGGCCGGAAGGCAGATGCCGTGAAGGCGGCCGAACGTGGTGTCCTAGTTGGGAAAGCCGCCAAAGAGGACACCTCGAACCTAGAAAAGCAGCTCGCTAAGTGGAAACTTAGCAGCTAGCTTAGTGCGAAAGGATAGAACCGTAGATCCCGCACGGGATCGAATATATGATGTCGCTGGCCGCGACGATCATTTCGCCCTTGCGGGTAAAACACAGGCCGACGATATTGTCGCCCGACACGAGGTGTTCGGCGGACGATCCGTCGGCCTTGATCTTTACAACGCCATGCCTTCCGCTATGACAAGCGGCAACATACATATCGCCTGAAATGTCGAACGCCATCCCCTGCGGACGTCCCAATCCGCGATGAAACGTCGTAACTCCTCCATCAGGGGTTATCAAGTAGATCCCGTCCTTGCTGGCAAAACCCGGTGCTGTCAGGTAAAGGTCCCCGCTCGGCGAGAATGCCAAATGATGGGCCGCAACCGAGGGTTCAACGACGGCGAACGTCTCGACATCCGCGAAATCGTGCACACGAAAGATCGTTCCTGTTCGATCACCGACGAACATCACGCCCGTCTTATCGAAAGCAAGACCGGACGCGATGCCGAGCCCTGAGGCAAAGATCGACGTCGAGCCGCTTCGGTCGACGGAATAGACCTCGCCCTGCGCCCGATTCGTTACGAATAATTCTCCGTCGCGGCCGAATGCAACGCTTGTCGGATTCAGGATCGGCTCCGGGAATTCATCCAAATAGCCGTCTGCTTCAAGCCGATAAAGGGTAACCGGGAGTTGCTGTCCCCGCGAACCTGAACGAGTTAGTATGATCGAATCGTCCGCCGGATCGACCGCAGGATTTGCGACCATGTGCATATCGTCGGCAAGCATCTTCCCGACAACGATGGGTTTGGGGACGCTTATTTCCGGCCCGCTGCGAAGTGTTACCTGGACAGTGCCGCCTTCGATTTCTTCGGGCAGACGTGCGATCACCCGCTCGTGCGACGCCGCTACAGTGCGGCATTGGGCATTGTTCGCAAACACGCCGCAGTCAGCAGCGAGATCGAGTTCGAATCCTTCGCACTCGACAATGATCTCGGCACCGGGGATCGCAAACGGCGGTTTGATCGAAAGTATTGTTCCTGCCTTGCCCATGAAAGCCTGATTCTAAGCGTTCAGCGATTGCTTGTCGAATCACACTGGCAGAACAAGAGGCTTAGAATTATATTGACGCGAGCCGCTCAATCAAACTAGAATCTTAAAAGTATCCTGATCTTGCAAGGTTTCCGGCCTTGTACTCAGGCTTCCCAAAGAGCCTTTGCGGCTTTGCCGGTTCGCTTTTCCCTTGTCCTTATAGTTTATTATGCCGACCCGAATTGACGATCTCCTGCGAATGGCGATGAGTTTTGGCGCATCCGACCTGCATTTGCGGGCCGGTTCGTTCCCTGTGGTTCGCGTAACAGGTGAACTCAAGCCGCTTGGCGGCGTCCCGAAACTGTCGCAGGACGAAACCTTAGAGATGGCATTCTCTATGATGTCGAACCGGCAAAAGCAGCATTTCAAGGATTCTTTGGAGGTCGATATAGGTTACGGTGTCAACGGTCTTGGCCGTTTTCGCGTAAACATCTTTCAGCAGCGAAATTCGATTGGTATCGTCGCACGAGTCATTTCGGACACGATACGCGGCTTTGCTGAACTGGGAATGCCGCCGATCTTGAACAATATTGCCGACGAAAAACGCGGCCTCGTCCTGATCACGGGCACAACAGGCTCAGGTAAATCCACAACGCTTGCCGCGATCGTCGATCACATAAACCAGACCCGAAACTGCCACATCGTAACGATCGAGGACCCGATCGAATTCCTGCACAAAGACAAAGAATCGTTCATCACCCAGCGTGAGGTCGATGTCGATACGCGTAATTTCGCCGAAGCTCTTCGCGGCAGCCTTCGACAGGACCCTGATGTGATACTCGTCGGTGAGATGCGCGACCTTGAGACGATCGAGACGGCCCTAGTGGCCGCCGAAACGGGCCATTTGGTGCTTTCAACGCTCCACACCTTGGATGCCGCTGAAACGCTAACCCGAATTATTTCAGCATTTCCGCCGTATCAGCAAAAATCTATACGGATACAGCTCGGCGGCCTTCTAAAGGCGGTCGTTTCGCAGCGTTTGATGAGATCCGCAAAGGGCAACAGCCGCATTCCGGCGGTCGAAATACTCGTCGCTACTCCGCTGATCCGCGATTATATCCTTCATGAGGACAAAACCTCGTCGATACGCGATGCGATCGCCGCCGGCACCTCGCAATACGGGATGCAGACTTTCGACCAATCACTCTTCTACCTATACCAATCCGGACTAATTTCGCTCGATGAGGCATTACGCGGATCGACGAATCCCGACGAATTCCGCCTGCGGCTTGCCGGTATTCACAACACATCGACCATTGCCAAGGAAGAAATGGAGCGTTCGAGCGGTGTTGGGACGGTCGGCGACCTAATAGTCCGCAACTGACCTAAAGCGAGCATCGATTTTTCCCTAAAACATAGGTTTTTCAATGCTTTTCGGACATCAATGCCTTGACAAAGCACGAAAAATCGGTGTATTTTTGAGTTTTGCCAAAGCTTGAGCGGAAAGGCACTGTAATCTAAAGGCTTTTTCTTTTTTGAGCAGGTTAGGATCGCAAGGTTTGGCGATCTACATTCCCGCCCAACTTTTGATAAGCCAAAAGGGAATGGTGTATTTCGCTATATTGCAGTTCTGAAAGGGCTTTTTGTGGTCGTAAGGAACGAGGCCAGGCAAAAAAATTCGCATCCGACACCGCGCCGGAAGCGTATCTAACTAGAGGAAGTAAATTACCCGTAAATGACTAACGAGGCAACACAGGAAACCGAAGAAACGACGGCTGCAGCATCTTCGGCTCAGGAACAACCGGCAGCAGAGCAACCAACGGCACAGGCAACGCCAGCACCGGCCGAAGATACACATTCGGGCGACGTTGATTTCGGCGCGATCCTCGAGCAATTCGAGCAGGAACAAGCGACCTTCCATGTCGGCCAGCTGGTCGACGGAAAGGTCGTCGGAGTATCCGATCGCGGCGTTCTGGTCGATTTCGGCTACAAGTCGGAAGGTATTGTGCCCGCAGAAGAATTCACCGCAGAAGACGGCACGCTTTCGGTAAACGAAGGCGATGAAGTTCAGGTCGTTCTGAAAGCGATGCATGGCGGGGACGGCCCGCCGGTACTTTCGCGAAATGATGCTCTTTCTCGACGCTCCTGGGACGCTCTCGAAAAGGCGTTTCTTGACGGCACTCCGGTTACCGGCAACGTCGTCGCAAAGACAAAAGGCGGCCTCAGGGTCGATCTCGACGGTGTTGAAGCATTCCTTCCGGGCTCGCAGGTCGATTCCCGTCCGGTTTACAGCCTCGACAGTTATTTGAACAACCCGATCGAAGCAAAGATCATTAAATTCAGCCGCCGCCGCAACAACGTCGTCCTTTCGCGAAAGGTGATGACTGACGAGGTTGTCAATGCCCAGAAGGCCGAGACGCTCTCGCATATCGACGTTGGATATATTGTTGACGGAACGATCAAGAATCTCACCGAATACGGTGCATTTGTTGACATCGGTGGTATTGACGGCCTTCTCCACGTGACGGATATGTCTTGGGGACGCCTGCATCACCCGAGCGAAATGTTCAAGACTGGCGATCAGGTCCAGGTCAAGATCTTGAAGCTCGACCGCGAAAAGGACAAGATCTCGCTCGGTTACAAACAGCTCCAGCCTGACCCGTGGTCAACCGTTATCGAAGTTTATCCCGTGGGTGCAAAGCTCAAGGGCAAGGTCTCGTCGGTCACGGATTACGGCGTTTTTGTCGAACTTGAATCCGGTGTTGAAGGCCTAGTCCACGTGTCCGAGATATCTTGGTCTCGTCGTGCCCAATCGCCGAAGCGAATGTTCAACAAAGGTGATGAGGTCGATGTCCAGGTTCTTGGCGTCGATACCGAGGAGAAGCGCATCAGCCTTGGAATGAAGCAATTCCAGGACAATCCGTGGGACTTCGTCGATCTTCGCTACCCTGTCGGCACGCGCATCACGGGCCGCATTCGCAACATTACGGATTTCGGAGCTTTCGTCGAGCTTGAAGAAGGCATAGACGGCCTTGTTCATGTCTCAGATATCACCTGGGCGAAAAAGATCAAGCATCCGAAGGATGTTCTGAAAAAGGACCAGGAAGTCGAAGCGATCGTTACCAACATCGACAAACGCAACCAGCGTCTGTCGCTTTCGATGAAGGACCTTACGCCGAGTGCGTGGGAAACTTTCGTTTCGTCGCATCGGCCGGGCCAGGTCGTTCGCGGCAAGGTGTCGCGCTTCACGAACTTCGGCGTGTTCGTTGAACTTGGTGAAGGCCTCGAAGGCCTGTGCCACATCTCGGAACTCTCGGATGAACGCGTTGAGAGCCCCGAATCCGTTGCAAAACTCGGCGAGGATATGGACTTCAAGATCCTTCGCATCGACGCTGCTGAGCAGAAGATCGGGCTTTCGGCTCGTGCCGTCGGTAAGGATGACGAACCTGTCGTCGATACCCGCAGCTACTCGAGCGAAGCAAAAGGCGGTATGGCCAGCCTTGCTGAACTTGCGAATATCAGCTTTGGAACCAAGGCCGAAGAGGCTCCGGCCGCTGAGGCAAAGCCGAAAAAGGAAAAGAAGGCAAAGGCCGAGGCCGCACCAAAGGAAGAAACACCTGAAGCTGCCGCCGAAGCACCTGAAGAGACTGCCCCTGCGGTCTCGGAAACCTCATCTGAAACTGTTGAAGCGGAAGCTGCTGCTCCAAGCGAAGAAGCCGCAGCTGAAGCTCCTGAATCCGCCGGCGATCAGCCCGAACCTTCTGCTGAAAGTTCTGAGACTGAGTCACAAAGCGCGTAATTGACCGGGCGGAGCTTTTCCGCCCGTTTGACCACACAATCTAAACCGATGACCAAAGCGGACCTTGTAGAACGAGTTGCTGTTGAAGCCGAAATGACCAAAAAAGATGCCGAGCAGCTTGTCGAGATCATCTTCGACAGCATTACGGCAAGCTTGAATCGCGGTGAAAAAATAGAACTCCGCGGCTTTGGCAGCTTTCGTGTAAGGGAACGCAATTCTCGGCAGGGCCGCAACCCTAAGACCGGTGCGACCGTTGAGATTCCCGCAAAGCGCGTTGCTTACTTCAAGCCCGGCAAAGAACTAAAGGAACTTATCAATCTTGAAGAGGCTTAATGGATGTCCTTTGGAGTCCCTGGCGATATAAATACATAAAGGAGAACTGCGCTGAACCGAACGGCGAGTGCGTCTTCTGCTCAATTCTTGCAAGCTCGGCATCTGATGAGGAAAAGTTTATCCTCAAGCGTGCCGAGTTTAATTTTGTGGTCCTCAATATTTTCCCCTACGCCGCCGGGCATATCCTGATCGTCCCATTTGAGCATCTGTCGAACCTGACCGCCGCCGGCAAGGATTCGACCGACGAGATGATGGATCTCGTCAAGACCGCTCACCGAGCTCTCGAAACGGTCTATGCTCCCGAAGGTATTAATACAGGAATGAACATCGGGCGCGCCGCAGGTGCCGGTGTCGCAGACCATTATCATATGCACGTCCTGCCGCGTTGGGTCGGCGACGCGAACTTTATGACCAGCATCGGCGAAACCCGCACTCTCCCCGAATCTCTGACCGATACCTACGCAAAATTAAAGGATAAATTCTAGCCGGCAGCCTTCACATCGGAACCTTTCGGCGGATGCGAGCGGTCGATCGCCTCGTCTTCGATCTCGCCGCCGGGAGAGACGGGAATATCGGCGGGGTTCTTGAACTTCAGGCCGCGTTCTTCGCTGTCGACGTGTGTATCGATAAGACGGAATTGTCCGGATGGCGGCGGCACATAGCCCGGATAATCGACTCGCGAATGATAGATCGCGACAAGCGACTTGATCATCGATTCGCGGATCTGCGTCAGTTCGCGCAAGGTGAGGTCACATTCGTCGAGCTGGTCGTCCTGAATGATCGCGTCAATGATCTTTGTAACGATGAAGCGAACATTCTCCGGTGTTGGTTCGGCGAGCGATCTTGCGCCGGCTTCGCACGAATCGGCGATCATCATTATCGCCGCTTCTTTGAACTGCGGCTTCGGACCCGGATAGCGAAACTCATTCTCAGAAACAACCTCGTCGGGATGAGCTTCCGCTTGTGCTTTTTTGAGGAAATAATGCAGCGTCCGCGTCCCGTGATGCTGCGGAATAAAATCAACGATACGTGCGGGCAGCCCGACCTCGCGTCCGAGCTTTGCACCGTAGGTAACGTGGCTGATGATGATCTTCGCACTCTGAGCGGGCTTGAGTTTGTCGTGCGGATTCTTCGACAGCTGATTCTCGACAAAATGTTCGGGAGCTGCGGTCTTTCCGATGTCGTGATAAAGAGCTCCGATCCGAGCAAGCAAACCGTTTGCGCCAACCACACGGCAAGCTTCTTCTGCAAGCTGGCCGACAGCGTGTGAATGCTGATTCGTGCCCGGCGCACGCAGCGCAAGCTGGCCGAGTACTGGAAGATCGGCATTCGACAAATCCTCGGCTCGGCGGCAGGAACGGGCTTCTGGATATCACGGAGATTGCGGAAATACTGCTGCCGCTGCGTGCCTCTTCCTCTCAATGCAGTTTTCTCGCACCGCGCGTCGGCCGCTTCGATCGTGGATGGTGGTCGCGGCCGATAGCCCGTCTTCAGTTGGTCAATCGAAGGTTAACTCGATTATGGAACACTGTTCGCCGCCAGACCTCCTGGTGAAGGGTTCGCAAATGCTGCGGCGGGATGAGAATGCTGATCGGCGGCGTTTCGGCCGGCGTGCGTGCAGGGTACACGGCTGGATCGTGCCCAGGCGCGGGCCACGTATCGCCTGCATCATGGCAGACTATTCGCTGGGTGGGGCGCGGCTGGAGCACGGCCTCACACATCGGATTCCGGCGCGCTTCACGCTGGTTTTCGACGGGCTGGAGGCGGAGATCGCCTGCGAGGTGCGCCACGAGAGCGAAGGGGAGGCCGGCGTAGAGTTCGTCAACCGGAGCCGCTCCCGGGATCCCGGTCCGCCGCCTGCGGTGACAGCACTGCTGGACTGGCTCGAAACTTAACCTTGTGAGGGCGGGACACGAGAGATCGGGCCGCGCCATGAGTCGCTGCGTCGGTCGGCCGATCTTGCCCGAAGGTGCGTCAATTCATGCTGCGCACGGTGAAGGGGCAGTCCAGCGAGAATGCGGGAATGGCGACATCGAACAGCCGACCGCCGGCATCGACCATCTGGTAGCTGCCGACCATGATCCCAGACGGAGTCGTCAACGGGCAGCCGGAGGTGTAGGTGAACGATTCACCGGGCGGAATCAGCGGCGTCTGGCCGACGACGCCGGGGCCGCGCACCTCCTCCGTCTTTCCGCGCCCGTCCGTGATGCGCCAAAAGCGCGACTTGAGCTGCACCGGCTCGTCGCCCTCATTGGCGATATCGACGGTATACGACCAGAAGAAATACCCTTCGTCGGGCGTCGACTGCTCGTCCTGATAGGCAGGCGTCACGCGGACGCGAACCGAATGGGTGACCGCCTCGTACATGGGCCCGGGTTCCTACAACAAGCTGGGTCATCGCGGCCGACAACGGTCGCATATTAGGGGGCGGCGCGTCGGGGTCAACGCCGGAAAGGGGAGGCGGAGCGCCGCATCGTTTCACCCTGCCAAGGCGGTGTCGATGGCCCGGTCGAGGTCCTCGATCAGGTCGTCGGCCGACTCCAGTCCCACCGAGACGCGAATCATGCCGTAGCCGAAGCCGAGCTCGGCGCGTGCCGCGGGGGTGAGGCGGAAATGCGTCGTGGTCGCCGGGTGGGTCACGAGGCTCTTGGCGTCGCCGAGATTGTTCGAGATCTTGATGATCTCGAGGGCATTGAGCAGCCGGAAGGCTTCGGCCTTGCCCGCGTCGATGACGAAGGTGACGACCTGGCCACCGCCGGTCATCTGGCGCAGGGCCAAGTCGCGCTGGGCGAAATCCGGTCGGGTCGGATAGAGAACCTTGGCGACGCCCTTGCGAGTGGCCAGGTGGTCGGCGATGCGGGCCGCACTCTCGCATTGCGCCTTGACGCGGATGGGCAGCGTCTCCAACCCTTTCAGCATGACCCAGGCGTTGAATGGCGACAGGCTCGGTCCGGTCTGGCGCAGGAAATCGTGCAGGTGGTTCTTGACGAACTCGGTCGAAGCCAGGACGCAGCCGCCCAGGCAGCGACCCTGGCCATCGACGTGCTTGGTCGCCGAGTAGACGACGACGTCGGCACCGTGCTGCAGGGGGCGCTGGAGCATGGGCGTGGCGAAGACGTTGTCGACGATGACCCTGGCGCCGATATCGTGGGCGATCGCCGAGACCGCGGCGATGTCGACGAGGTCGAGCGT
>JRYI01000531.1_pt1 | contig 25716 bp, 24 predicted proteins | sample 235361 | NCBI WGS metagenome assembly JRYI01 (sample SAMN03074212, study PRJNA261471) | activated sludge metagenome | biome: Common Effluent Treatment Plant; feature: Wastewater; material: Activated sludge; isolation source: activated biomass in a lab-scale reactor treating industrial wastewater at...
CATCTCGTATTCCTTCCAGCCCAGCAGCGACTCCTCGATCAGCAGCTCGTTGGTCGGGCTGGCCTCGAGACCGCGCTTGCAGATCTCGTGGAACTCTTCCATGTTGTAGGCGATGCCGCCGCCGGTGCCGCCCAGGGTGAAGCTCGGGCGGATGATCACCGGAAAGCCGATGCCGCCCTGCACCTGCAGCGCCTCTTCCATGCTGTGGGCGATCCCCGAGCGCGCCGAACCGAGCCCGATCCTGGTCATCGCGTCCTTGAACTTGAGGCGGTCCTCGGCCTTGTCGATCGCCTCGCGCGAGGCGCCGATCAGCTCCACGCCATACTTCTCGAGCACGCCGTGGCGGGCGAGGTCGAGCGCGCAGTTGAGCGCGGTCTGGCCACCCATGGTCGGCAGCAGCGCGTCGGGGCGCTCCTTCTCGATGATGCGCTCGACCACCTGCCAGGTGATCGGCTCGATGTAGGTGACGTCGGCCGTCTCCGGGTCGGTCATGATCGTCGCCGGGTTGGAGTTGACCAGGACGACCTTGTAGCCCTCCTCGCGCAGCGCCTTGCAGGCCTGGGCGCCGGAGTAGTCGAATTCGCAGGCCTGGCCGATGATGATCGGGCCGGCGCCGATGATCAGGATGGTCTGTATGTCGGTGCGTTTCGGCATTGTCTTGCCTCGGTAATTCGGGGGCGGCGGGCGCGTGGCCCGCCGGATGCGATGGTGCGGCGCGCGCCGCTCAGCGGGCCTGCCTGCGGGCTTCCATGTCGCGCACGAAGTGGTCGAACAGGTAGCTGACGTCGTGCGGGCCGGGGCCGGCCTCGGGGTGGCCCTGGAAGGAGAAGGCGGGCGCGTCGGTGCGGGCGATGCCCTGGTTGGAGCCATCGAACAGCGACTGGTGGGTGACGCGCACGTTCTCCGGCAGCGTGGCCGGGTCGACGGCGAAGCCGTGGTTCTGGCTGGTGATGAGGACCGCGCCCGAGCCGAGATCCTTGACCGGGTGGTTGGCGCCGTGATGACCGAACTTCATCTTGATCGTGCGCGCGCCGGAGGCGAGCGCGAGCAGCTGGTGACCGAGGCAGATGCCGAACACCGGCAGCTTCGCCGCGACGATCTCGCGGATCGCCGCGATTGCGTAATCGCAGGGTTCCGGATCGCCGGGACCGTTGGAGAGGAAGACGCCGTCCGGGTTCATCGCCAGCACCTCGCTGGCCGGGGTCCGGGCGGGCACCACGGTGATGCGGCAGCCGCGCGCGGCCAGCAGCCGAAGGATGTTGCGCTTGACCCCGAAATCGTAGGCGACGATGTGGTAGCGGGCGGCCGCGGGATGCGCGAAGCCCTTGCCCAGCACCCATTCCGCCTCGGTCCATTCATAGGGCTCGGCGGTGGTCACGACCTGGGCCAGATCCATGCCGGCCAGGCCGGGGAAGGCGCGCGCCGCCGCAACCGCGGCCTCGGCGTCGAGCGCCTCGCCGTCGGCGGCGGTGACGATGCAGCCGCCCTGGGCGCCCTTCTCGCGCAGGATGCGGGTGAGCTTGCGGGTGTCGAGCCCGGCGATCGCCACCACGTTCTCCGCCTTGAGATAAGCGTCGAGCGTCTGCTCCATGCGGAAGTTGGAGGCCAGAAGCGGGAGGTCGCGGATCACGAGGCCGGCGGCATTGACCCGCGAGGACTCGACGTCCTCGTGGTTCACACCGGTGTTGCCGATGTGGGGGTAGGTCAGCGTCACGATCTGGCGGCAATAACTCGGGTCAGTCAGGATCTCCTGATAGCCCGACATCGAGGTATTGAAGACAACCTCGCCGACCGTGCTGCCGGCCGCACCGATGCCCTTGCCGTGGAAAACGGTTCCGTCGGCGAGAGCGAGCAAGGCGGGCGGGTAAGCAGTCACGAATAACTCCTGGATTCAGCCGATAAGTCAAGGACTTGCGCATTTGCACCAGTCCGCTGTCTGCAAAAAAGCGGGACGAGCCTGGGGGCCGATCCCGCTACAATAACCGCCGAATTGTAGTATTTCGCCGCCACCGAGGCAAATCCGCCGTGGCTGCGAAACCGGGTCAGCGCAGGCCGAGCACGTCCTGCATGTCGAACAGGCCGGCGCTGCGCCCGGCGAGGAAGCGCGCCGCGCGCATCGAGCCGAGCGCGTACGGCATGCGGCTGGCCGACTTGTGGGTGATCTCGATGCGCTCGCCGATGCCGGCGAACAGCACGGTGTGGTCACCCACGATGTCCCCGCCGCGGATCGTCGAGAAGCCGATCGTCTCCGCCTTGCGCTCGCCGGTGACCCCCTCGCGGCCGTAGATCGCGCAGGCGTCGAGATCGCGACCGAGCTCGCGCGCCACCACTTCACCCATGCGCAGCGCGGTGCCCGACGGCGCGTCGACCTTGAAGCGGTGGTGGGCCTCGATCACCTCGACGTCGTAGCCCTGATCGAGGATCCGCGCCGCCACTTCGAGCAGCTTGAAGACCGCGTTGACCCCCACCGCCATGTTGGGCGCGAACACCACCGGGATCGATTCGGCGGCAGCCGCGATCGCGGCCTTGCCGGCGGCGTCGAAGCCGGTGGTGCCGATCACCATCGCCTTGCCGAGCTCGCGCGCGAGCGCCAGATGGCCGAGCGTGCCCTCCGGCCGGGTGAAGTCGATGACGCAGTCGGCGACCGCGATCGCCGCGCGCGCATCGTCGCCGAGCATCACCCCGCAGGGCGCGCCGACCAGCTCGCCGACGTCACGACCGATGAAGGGCGTGCCCGGGCGATCGAAGGCGGCGGCAAGCACGACACCCTCTTCCTTGAGGGCGGTTTCGACGAGCATGCGGCCCATGCGACCGCTGGCACCGGCGATGGCGACACGAATAGAGGACATGCGGGGATTCCTTTCAAAGAGATGACGCCCGGCCGTCGCGTCGGCCGCGCGCACTGCGCCGCCCGGGGCGGGCCGGCGCGGCTTCAGTCGTCGGCCGCGGGGCCGATCTCGACCACCCGGCTGCGCGCGCCCGGCCCGCCGGCAGCCTGCGCCGCGCCGTCGCCCGCCTGGATGTCGCCCTCGACGTGATCGAGCAGATCACCGTCGAAGAACACCGAAATGCGCCGCCGCTCCGCCTCACCGCGGCCGGACTTGAACAGATAGACGTAATCCCAGCGGTCTGAGCGGAAGACGTCGACCACGAGCGGACTGCCGAGCACGAAGCGGACCTGGTCGCGCGTCATGCCCTTCCTGAGCTGGGACACCATCTCCTGGTCGACGAAGTTGCCCTGGCGGACGTCGATCCGGTAGGGGTCGATCTTCTCCACCGCGGAATCGATGGAGCAGCCAGCGAGGAGGCTGAGCGCGGCAATCGCCGGAAACAGGAAGGAACGCATTGCGGGGCCGGGTCTGGGCGCCCCTTGGGGGGCGTTGTTCTCAATAAAGGGGAAAAAATATAACATAGGGCGGCTCGCGTACGCCGCCCCTCCTCTCGCCGCGTCCCCGCGCCCCCCGTCAGACGCCACAGGCACCCATGACCGACAACTCCAAGAGCCTGAAGAGCATCGGCCTGAAGGCCACCTATCCCCGCCTCAAGATCCTCGACCTGTTCCAGAACACGGAAGAGCGTCACCTCACGGCGGAGGACGTCTATCGCCTGCTGATCGGCGAAGGCATGGACATCGGGCTCGCGACCGTCTACCGGGTGCTCACCCAGTTCGAGCAGGCAGGCCTGCTCGAACGCCATTTCTTCGAGTCGGGCAAGGCGGTTTTCGAGCTCAAGCAGGGCGGCCACCACGACCACCTCGTCTGCCTGCAGTGCGGCAAGGTGGAGGAATTCTTCGACGCCGAGATCGAACGTCGGCAGAACCGCATCGCCGAGGAACGGGGCTTCGCGATCAAGGACCATGCGCTCTACATCTACGCCGACTGCGTGCGCGAGAACTGTCCCAACCACCCCTCGCACGGCGACGGGGACAAGTGAGGCACGGCGCCCGCGGGCGCGTCCGGCTGCCCTGAACGCCCCCCGCTTGCCGGCCGACCCCGCCTAGGTCGGCGCCAGCATCTCCGCCGCGTGCCGGCGGGTGGTCGCGGTGATATTGACGCCGCCGAGCATGCGCGCGATCTCCTCGATCCGGCCCTCGGGGTCGAGCGGCGTCACTTCGGTCAGCGTCTCGCCGTCGCGCTCGGCCTTCGCGATCCGCCACTGCCAGTCGGCGCAGGCGGCGACCTGCGGCAGATGGGTCACGCACAGCACCTGGCGTTCGCGCCCGAGGCGGGCGAGCAGCTTGCCCACGATCTCCGCCACCCGCCCCCCGATGCCGACGTCGACCTCGTCGAAGATCAGCGTCGGGGTCGCCGAGTCCCGGCTCGTCATCACCTGGATCGCCAGCCCGATGCGCGACAGCTCGCCGCCGGACGCCACCTTGGCGAGGCTGCGCAGCGGCTGGCCCTGGTTGGCGGAGACGCGAAACTCCACCGTCTCGAGTCCGAATGCCGCCGGCGCGCAGGGCTCGAGCGCGATGTCGAAGCGCCCGCCCGCCATCGCCAGGGTCTGCATCGCCTCGGTCACCTCCCGCGCCAGCGTCTCCGCCGCCGGGCGGCGCGCGGCCGACAGCGCGGTCGCCGCCCGCTCGAAGCGCGCCAGCGCGGCCGCTTCCTCGGCCGCCAGCCGGGCCGGATCGGAGCGCGCCACGAGGGCCTCGAGGCGGGCCCGCCAGGTGTCGGCGAGTTCGGGCAATTCCTCCGGCTGGACGCGATACTTGCGCGCGGTGTCCATCACCGCGCCGATGCGCTGCTCGACCTCGCCGAGGCGGGCGGGATCGAGATCGAGCCGGTCGCGGTAGCGCCGCAGCGCGTGGAGCGCCTCGTCGGCCTGGATCGCCGCCGCCGAAAGCAGCTCGCGGACGTCGCCCAGCCCGGCGTCGATATCGGCGAGGCCGTTGATCCGCCCGTCCAGGTGGCGCAACGAGGAGCACACCGCATAGTCGCCTTCGCCCAGCGCCTCGAGGGTCTCTTCCACCCCTTCGATGAGGCCGGCGGCGTGCGCGAGCCGGCTGTGCTCGGCATTGAGCTCGGCCCACTCGGCGGCATCGAAGTGCAGCTCGTCGAGTTCGCGCAGCTGCCAGGCGAGCAGTTCGCGCTCGCGCTCGGAACTGGCGGAGTCGGCCTCCGCTTCGCGCCGCTGCTCGAGGGCGCGCTGCCAGGCGCGGTGGCTGGCGGCGACCTCGGCGGCGAGCTCGCCGGCGCCGGCATGGGCGTCGAGCAGTGCGCGCTGGGCTTCCGCCCGCAACAGGGCGTGGTGGGCGTGCTGGCCGTGGATGTCGGCCAGCCACTCGCCGGCCGCGCGCAACTGGGCGAGGGTGACCGCCGTGCCGTTGATCCAGGCCCGGCTGCGCCCGCCGGCATCGACCGTGCGGCGCAGGATGATCGCCTCGTCGTCCGCGTCGAGCGCCTGCTCGACGAGCCAGTCGCGCAGCGGCCCGGCGGCGGGCAGGTCGAACTCGGCGGCGATGTCGGCACGTTCGCAGCGCGCGCGCACCACCCCGGCATCGGTTCGTCCGCCGAGCGCCAGGCCGAGGGCGTCGAGCAGGATGGACTTGCCCGCGCCGGTCTCGCCGGTCAGCGCGCCGAAGCCGGCGCCGAACTCGGCCTCGAGGCGATCGACGATGACGAAATCACGAACGGTCAGACGACGCAGCATGATGGGCAATGAGGCGGACAAAGGGTCGAGGGAAGGGTCGGAGGAGCGGGTTCACCGGGCGGCGCGGGCGGCGAAGCGGGCACCGGCCACTCAGTTGCGGCGCGGCGTGGCGCTCCAGTGCAGTTTCTCGCGGAGCATCGCGAAGTAGCTGTAGCCGCGCGGATGCAGCAGGCGCACGACGTGCGGCGAGCGCGTCACCCGCAGCCGGTCGCCGGCGCGCAGGTCGAAGCGCGCCTGGCCGTCGAAATGTACCCGGGCATCGTTGGGCGGCAGCAGCACGATGTCGATCCGGCTCCGGTCGGGGATCGTCACCGGGCGCGCGGTCAGCGCATGCGGGCACAAGGGCACCAGCGCGATGCCGTCGACGCTCGGATGCAGGATCGGCCCGTTGGCCGACAGCGCGTAGGCGGTGGAACCGGTCGGGGTGGACACGATCATGCCGTCGGACCGCTGGGTATAGACGAATTCGTCGTCGATCGACAGGTCGAACTCGATCATGCGCCCGATCTCGCCCTTGTTCACCACCACGTCGTTGAGCGCCAGCGTGTGGAACACGCTGCGGCCGCCGCGCAGCACTTCGGCGTCGAGCATCACCCGCGGCGCCTCGGTGAAGTGGCCGTCGAGGATCTCGCCGAGTCGCTGCTGCGCGTCGCTGCGCGAGATGTCGGTGAGGAAGCCGAGCCGGCCCAGGTTCACCCCGACCAGCGGCACGCCGTACTCGGCAAGCCGTCGCGCGGTGTTGAGCATGCTGCCGTCACCGCCCACGACCACCGCGAGATCGGCCTCGCCACCGATCTGCTCGTGGGTCGCGACCGCGAACTCGGCGACGCCGCTGATGGAACTCGCGGTGCCCTGTTCGATCCATACCGTCAGCTCGCGTTCGCGCAGGAAGCGCGCGATCGCGAGCACCGACTCCTCGACGTCGGGGCTCTGGTACTTCCCCACCAGGGCGACCTTCCTGAATTGCGTGTCCATGGCGAAGGATTAAACCACAACCGCCTCGCGGGCTGACATGCCCCGTGGGCCCTGCTGACAAAGCCCGGTCCGCTTCCCTAGAATCCGGGCTAAACTTCCCGCGACCCATGAATCCGCTCGACGCCCGCGCCCAGATCCTGCTGAAAGCTCTCATAGAGCGCTACATCGCCGATGGCCAGCCGGTAGGTTCGCGTGCCCTCTCGCGCCTGTCCGGACTCGAGCTGTCGCCCGCCACCGTGCGCAACGTCATGAGCGACCTCGAGGAGATGGGCTTCATCACCAGCCCGCACACGTCGGCCGGCCGCGTGCCGACCGCGCTCGGCTACCGCTTCTTCGTCGATGCGCTGCTCACCACCCAGCCGCTCGACATCAGCCGTGTCCGCGCCCTCGAAGGCCAGCTCCAGCCCGACCAGCCGCAGCGCGTGATCAGCTCCGCCTCGCATCTGCTGTCCGAACTGACCCAGTTCGCGGGCGTGGTGGTGGCCCCGCGCAAGGGCACGGTGCGCATCCGCCAGATCGAGTTCATCGGCCTGTCGGAGAACCGCATCCTGCTCATCATCGTCACCACCGCGGGCGACGTCCAGAACCGGATCCTGCTCACCCGGCGCGCCTACACCGCCGCCGAGCTCGCCGCCGCCGGCAGCCATCTCAGCGAGCATTTCGCCGGGCTCACCATCGGCGAGATCCGCGCCCGCCTGCAGGACGAGCTGCAGCAGCTGCACAGCGACATGTCCGAGCTGATGACCGCGACCGTCGAGGCCGGCAGCGAGGCAGGCGATGATGCCGACGCCTACGTCATTTCGGGCGAGACCAACCTGCTCGAGGTCGAGGACCTCAGTTCCAACATGTCGCGCCTGCGCGAGCTGTTCCGGCTCTTCGACCAGAAGACCGGCCTCATGCAGCTGCTCGACATGTCCAACCGCGCGCAGGGCGTGCAGATCTTCATCGGCGGCGAATCCGGCCTCGCGCCGCTCGACGCCTGCAGCGTGATCACCGCGCCGTACGAGGTCGACGGCCAGGTGGTGGGCGCGGTCGGGGTCATCGGCCCCACCCGCATGGCCTACGACCAGGTGATCCCGATCGTGGACATCACCGCGCGCCTGTTGTCCAACGCGCTCTCCTCGCGCCACTGACCCCTTCCCAAGGAACGCCATGGCCCGCTACTGGCCCGAACCCGCCTACGCCCACGGCACGCCGCAACGCACCGGCGTCCTGCTCGTCAACCTCGGCACCCCCCAGGCGCCGACCGCGGCCGCCTTGCGTCCCTACCTGAAGGAGTTCCTCTCCGACCCTCGCGTGGTGGAGATCCCGCGGCTGGCCTGGTGGCCGATCCTCAACGGCGTCATCCTCAACACGCGCCCGGCCAAGTCCGCCGCGAAGTACGCGAGCGTCTGGATGGACGAGGGCTCGCCGCTCAAGGTGCACACCGAGCGCCAGGCGAAACTGCTCGCCGGCCGCCTCGGCATGCAGGGTCACCACGGGCTGGAGGTGCACTGGGCGATGCGCTACGGCGCGCCGTCCCTCCGCGACACGCTGGAGGCGATGCGGGCGAAGAACTGCACCCGCATCCTGGTCGTGCCGCTCTATCCCCAATACGCGGCCAGCACCACCGCCAGCGTGGTCGACGAGGTCACCCGGTGCATGACGCACTGGCGCAACCAGCCCGAGCTGCGCTTCGTGCGCAACTTCCATGACGACCCGGCCTACATCGGCGCCCTCGCGCAGAGCGTGCGCGACCACTGGCGCGTCCACGGCGAAGCGGACAAGCTGGTGATGAGCTTCCACGGCGTGCCGCGGCGCTCGCTCGAGCTCGGCGACCCCTACCACTGCGAATGCCACAAGACCGCTCGCCTGCTGGGCGAGGCGCTGTCGCTGCCGCCGGGACGGCTGCAGCTGAGCTTCCAGTCGCGCTTCGGCCGCGCCAAGTGGCTCGAGCCCTACACCGAACCGACGCTGAAGGCGCTCGCCGGACAGGGGGTGGGCCGGGTGGACGTGATCTGTCCGGGCTTCGTCGCCGATTGCCTGGAGACCCTCGAGGAGATCGCAATGGAGTGCCGCGAGGCCTTCCTCGCCGCCGGCGGCAGGGAATTCCGCTACATCCCCTGCCTCAACGAGCGCCCTGACTGGATCGAGGCGCTGAGCGCGCTCGTCGTGCGCCAGCTCGGCCACTGGCTCGACCTGCCGCACGCGGATGCCGAGGCGCTCGCCGCGAGCCGCGCACGCGCGAGCGCGCTGGGCGCCCGTCGATGAGGCTGCCTCGGCGCCGCGGCGAAGCGCCGAGCCCCCGCCACGCGCGTCGCGACCGCTGCCGAACGACGGCGGAGGCCGCCGCGCGCGTCAGTCGTCGGCCAGCTTGAGCTCGCCCCCCGGGCGGAACGCGCCAGTGCGTGCGGCGGGCCCGGAGCGTGCGATCGCCTGCGACAGCGCGCTCATGCGCCGCACCAGCACGGTGGAGAGCTGCCTGCGGAACTGCTCGCGCACCTCCTCGCTGGCGAGGGCGAGCGCCGAGGGATTGATCTCGAGGTAGGTCAGCGGCGTCAGCGTCACCGCGGCGAACGTCTGCCGGTGCTCGAGCTGGTCGAGCCAGGCCTGCTCGCCGAAGACCTCGCCCGGCCCGAGCTCGGTCACGCGCCGCCCCCCCATCGACAGCTCGACGCCGCCCTCCAGGATCAGGCCGAAGCGCTGGTCGGGGTCGCCCTCGCGCACCAGCTGCACCCCTTCCTCGACCGTCCGCCAGTTGCAGATCCGCAGCACCTCCCACACCTCGACGTCGTCGAACTCGGTGAAGAAGGGCTGCCGACGCAGCAGCGGGAAGCGGCTGGTGTCCGACGGCACCAGGCTGTCGTCCACGATGCGGTAGCGCACCGCGGCGAGATCCTTGGCGAACTCGGCACCATTGCGATAGCGCGAGTAGAGATCCTTCTCCAGCGCCTTGCGGATCACCGCGTCCATCTGTTGCGGGACGTCGGGGTTGAGCTGGGATACCGAGGGCGGATCGGCGTTGATGATCTTGTACATCAACTGCGCCGCATTAACGGAGCGGAACGGCAGGCGGCCGGTGAGCAGATGGAACAGCACCACGCCGAGCGAATAGAGGTCGGTCTTCTGGTTGAGCGGATAGCCCTTGATCTGCTCCGGGCTCATGTAGGCCGGCGAGCCCACCCCCATGATGAAGGTCGAGTCGGTTTCGATCTTCTTGCCGACGTTGAGCGCGAGGCCGAAGTCGGTGATCTTCACGTTGTCCTGGTCATCGACCAGGATGTTGGCCGGCTTGATGTCGCGATGCACGATCCCCTGGCGGAAGGCATGATCGAGCGCGAGGCAGCACTTGAAGACGATGCCGATCGCCCGCGACACCGGCAGCAGGCGGTCGAAGCGGCAGTAGCGCTCGAGCGAGCCGCCGGGAAAGTACTCCATCGCCACGAAGGCCTGGTCGGCCTCGATCACCGCTTCGTGGATGCGGATGATGTGCGGATGACGGAGGCGGCTCGACACCGCCTGCTCGGCCTTCAACAGCTTGAGCAGGCGCCGGTTCCACTTCGCCTCGTCCTTCGCGCGGTCGTCGAAGCGCACGTGCTTGAGCGCGACCGGCTCCTCCCGCTCCGGATCCTCGGCCAGATAGACCACCGCGGTCGCGCCGCGCCCGACCTCGCGCAGGATCCTGAATCGGCCGATCTGTTCCGGAATGCTCAAACGTGTAACCTCGTGCTCGTCGCTCTGCCCGCCTTGACGCGCCGGGCAGCGAATTGTGGCACGAAGCCACACCCGGGCACTACCGCGCTCGGGCGGCGGTTGTTGGGGCTGGCCGCGCGTGCTTAAATCGGTCGCAGACCCGTCCCGCGGCGCACGCCGCGCCTCCCGGAGCACACGATTTGAGCGAAGCGGTCGACCTGCTGATCCATGCGCGCTGGGTGGTCCCGGTGGAGCCCGCCGGCGCGGTATACGCGCATCACTCGGTGGCGATCGACCGCGGACGGATTCATGCCGTGCTGCCGCAGGCCGAAGCACGCGCCCGCTTCGAAGCGGCGAGCGTGACCGAGCTGCCGGATCACGTGCTGATCCCGGGCCTCGTCAACCTGCACACCCACGCCGCGATGAACCTGATGCGCGGCATCGCCGACGACCTCCCGCTGATGCGCTGGCTGCAGGACGCCATCTGGCCGGCGGAGACCCGCCACGTGTCGGCCGACTTCGTGCGCGACGGCAGCCTGCTCGCCGCCGCCGAGATGCTGCGCGGCGGCATCACCACCTGCAACGACATGTATTTCCATCCGGAGGCCGCCGCCGAGGCCTTCGACCAGGCCGGGATGCGCGCCGTGGTCGGCGCGATCCTGCTCGACTTCCCCACCCCCTACGCGAGCGACATCGACGACTACGTGCGCAAGGGGCTCGCGGCGCGCGACCGCTGGCGCGGCCATCCCCGGATCCGCTTCTCGGTGGCGCCGCACGCCCCCTACACCGTGTCGGACGCGGGCCTCGAGCGCGCGCTCGCGCTGGCGGACGAACTCGGCCTGCCGCTCCACATGCATGTACACGAGACCGCCGGCGAGATCGCCGATGCGATCGCCGCCCACGGCCTGCGCCCGCTCACCCGGCTGGCGCGGCTGGGCATGCTCGGGCGCAACTTCATCGGCGTGCACGCGGTGCATCTCGACGCCAGCGAGCTCGAGCTGCTCGCGCGCCACGGCTGCAGCGTCGCCCACTGCCCCACCTCGAACATGAAGCTCGCCAGCGGCATCGCGCCGGTCCCCGCCCTGCTCGCGGCGGGCGTGCGGGTCGGACTCGGCACCGACGGCGCGGCGAGCAACAACCGCCTCGACCTGTTCCAGGAGATGCGCCATGCCGCACTGCTGGCGAAGGTGGGTGCGCTCGACGCCACCGCCTTGCCGGCCCACGCCGCGCTGCGCATGGCGACGCTGGCCGGCGCCGAAGCGCTCGAGCTCGAGGCGCAGATCGGCTCGATCACACCGGGCAAGCAGGCCGACCTGTGCGCGGTCGACCTCGGGGAACTTTTCTCGCGGCCGTGTTTTGACCCGGTCTCGCATCTCGTCTATGTTGCAGGGCGGGAGCAGGTTTCCCACGTATGGATCGACGGTGAAGTCCGCGTGGCCAAAGGGGTTACGCTGTTGCAAATACGCGACACTGAATTGCTCAGAATCTCCGCGCTATGGCAAACTAGGCTCGCTAGTTGAACTGAATAAACTGGATCGATTTGACGCGAAGACGGCAGGAAGAAGCTGTTTTCCTTCTCCCATGCAGTGACAACTCCGGCGATTCGCTCTTCAAAGAGGAAACCATGATCAAACAAACCAAGACTCAGATGCTCGTACTGGCCGCCATCGCCTCGATTGGCTTCACCGCGCCGGCTGTCCAGGCCAAGGACGTCGTGGTCGATGGCAAGGGTGAAATCCCCTACGTGATCGACGGCCGCAACGTCGTCGCGCGCAGCGGTGCCGATCTGTGCTGGCGCACCGGCTACTGGAGCCCGGCCGCCGCGTCGACCGCCATGGCCGGTGAGTTCCCGGTCGGCTGCGAATGCGACAGCGACATCGTCGCCAAGGACAAGTGCGTCGCCCCGGTCGCCGCCGCCCCGGCGCCGGCGCCGAAGCCCACCGCCGAGAAGATCAAGCTGGCGGCGGACACCCTGTTCGACTTCGACAAGGCCGTGCTCAAGCCCGAAGGCAGGTCCAAGCTCGACCAGCTGGCCGCGCAAGCCAGCGACCTGAAGCTGGAAGTGATCCTCGCCGTCGGCCACACCGACCGCATGGGCTCGGAAGCCTACAACCAGAAGCTGTCCGAGCGCCGCGCCGCCGCGGTCAAGAGCTACCTGGTGTCCAAGGGCGTCGACGCCAACCGCATCTACACCGAAGGCAAGGGCGAGTCCCAGCCGGTGACCGGCGACACCTGCAACAACGTGCGTGGCCGCACCGCCCTGATCGACTGCCTGCAGCCCGATCGTCGCGTGGAAGTGGAAGTCATCGGCTCCAAGTAAGCTGGAACCCGATGTGCGAAAAGCCCTGCCTCGGCGGGGCTTTTTCGTTTCTGCCGGGCGCGCGGAACACCGTCCCCGCGTCCGAGTCACACCTTGCATTCCGTAACCCGCCGAGCATGACACGATGATCAACGCCGACCCCGCCGAAGTGCAGAAATTCAGCGATCTCGCCCACCGCTGGTGGGACCCCGCCTCCGAGTTCAAGCCCCTGCACGAGATCAATCCGCTGCGCCTGGACTGGATCGACGCCGCCGCCGGCCTCGCCGGCAAGACCGTGCTCGACGTCGGCTGCGGCGGCGGCATCCTGTCGGAAGGGATGGCCTCGCGCGGCGCCGAGGTGACCGGCATCGACCTTTCCGAGAAGGCGCTCGGCGTGGCCCGCCTGCACCTGTTCGAGAGCGGGCTGAAGGTCGATTACCACTTGACCAGCGCCGAGGAATTCGCCGCCGCCCACCCGGGCCGCTTCGACGTCGTCACCTGCATGGAGATGCTCGAGCACGTGCCCGACCCGGCGAGCACGATCGCCGCCTGCGCCCGCTTGGTGAAGCCGGGCGGCCAGGTGTTCCTGTCGACCCTCAACCGCAACCCCAAGTCCTACCTGTTCGCGATCATCGGCGCGGAATACCTGCTGAAGCTGCTGCCGCGCGGCACCCACGACTACGCCAAGTTCCTGCGCCCATCCGAGCTCGCCCGCTTCTGCCGCGAGGCCGGGCTCGACACCGCGGACATCACCGGGCTGAGCTACAACCCGCTGACCCAGGTGTATTCGCTCGGGCGCGACACCGACGTCAATTACATGGTGCGCACCCTGCGCCCGGCGTGAAGCGCGCGCCCCGCCCCGCGGCGGGGCGCCGCAGCCCGCCCGCTCAGGCCGCCATGCGAGCGGCCCACCACAGATAGAGCGGGATCCCCACCAGCAGGTTGAACGGGAAGGTCAGCGCGAGCGCGGCGGCCACGCCGAGCACCGGATTCGCCTCCGGGATCGCGACCCGCATCGCCGCCGGCGCGGCGATGTAGGAGGCGCTGCCCGCCAGCGTCATCATCAGCACCGTGCCGCCCAGGCCCAGCCCCATCGCCTGCGCCGCCACCCAGCCGCACAGCGCGAGCAGCGGCGGCAACAGCAGACCGCAGCCGACGAGGAAGGCCCCCGCCCGCCTCAGCTCGCCCAGGCGCTCGGTGGCGAGCAGGCCCATCTCGAGCAGGAACAGACACAGCGCGCCCTTGAACAGATCCACGAACAGCGGGGAAAGCGGCGCCGCGCCCTCCGGCCCGGCGACCCAGCCGATCAGGATGCCGCCGCCGAGCAGGAGCACGCTCTTGTTCGCGAACACCTCGTGCATCAGCGCGGCCGCGCCCGAGGCACCACCCGCCGCCGGCCGGCCGACGCGCGCCAGAAGGGTCGCCACCACCAGCGCCGGCGCCTCCATGAGGGCGGCGAGCAGCGCGAGATGCCCCTCCACCGCGATGCCCTTCGAAGCCATCACGGTGGAGGCGACGGCGAAGGTCACGATGCTCACCGACCCGTAGTGCGCCGACAGCGAGGCGGCGTCGGCCCGCCCCAGTCGCAGCCGGAAGAGCGGAAACACCAGCAGCGGAATCAGCGCGCCGAGGCCGATCGCCAGCAGCGAATCGCGCCACAGCACGGCCGACTCGGCGCGCGCGATCTCGATCCCGCCCTTCAGGCCGATCGCCAGCAACAGGTAGATCGACAAGGTCTCGAACACCGCGGCTGGCAGGCGCAGGCCGCTGCGCAGCAGGGAGGCGACGGCGCCGAGGGCGAAGAAGAAGGGAACGGCATCGATCATGTGGGCATTTCCGGTTCGTTATCCAGGCCGGCCCGGCTGCGGGCCGCGAGCGAAACGGATTGTGCACCAGCACAACAATTTAGAAAAATCACATAAACTGCAGGTTCAAATAGCTTTTAATCTATATATAAGCATGCGCCTCACCCTCCACCAGCTGCGACTGCTGCTCGCCGTCTCGCGCGAAGGCAGCGTCACCCGCGCCGCGCAGCGCCTGCATCTCACCCAGCCCACGCTGTCCGCCCAGCTGCGCCAGCTCGCCGAGCAGGTCGGCCTGCCGCTCTACGAGCGCATCGGCCGGCGCCTGCACCTGACACCGGCGGGTGAGGCGGTGCTCCACACCGCGACCCGGCTCGAGCAGGAGTTCGAGCAGCTCGAGGAGACGCTCGCCGGGCTCCGCGGCGATGCGGGCGGCCGGCTGCGGCTGGCGGTGGTGAGTACGGCGGAGACCTTCATCCCGCGGCTGCTCGGGGAGTTCCGCCGCGCGCGGCCGGCGGTGGAGGTGTCGCTGGTGGTGCTCAACCGCGACGCGGTGCTGCGCCGGCTGGCGGACAACCTCGACGAGCTCTACATCATGAGCCGGCCGCCGGCGGCGACGGTGGTGAGCGCGACACCCTTCCTCGCCAACCCGCTGGTGGTGATCGCCGCCGCAGGCCACCCCCTGGCCGGGCGGCGCACGATCCCGCCGGCGGCGCTCGCGACGGAAGAATTCGTGCTGCGCGAGCCGGGCTCGGGCACGCGCCAGGCGGCGGAAGCCTTCTTCGCCTCGCATGGCGTGGTCCTGCGGCCGCGGCTGGAACTGGGCAGCAACGAGGCGGTGCGCCAGGCGGTGGCGGGCGGCCTGGGCCTGTCGGTGATCTCGGCGCACGCGCTCGCCCACGCCACCGGCGAGGGCCTCGCCGTGCTCAGGGTCAGCGGCACCCCGATCGAGACCCAATGGCAGGTGGTGCATCCGCGCGGCAAGCATCTGACACCGCTCGCCGACGCCTTCCTGCGCTTTCTGCAGCAGCGCGCCCCCGCGCTCAACGACGCCGCCCAGGCGCGGCTGTCGGCGGCACGCGCCTGAGCGGGCGGCGCCGCTCAGGCGTCCTCGAGGATCAGCACCACCAGGTCCTTCGGACCATGGGCGCCATAGGCCAGCACCTGCTCGATGTCGGCGGTCTTGGACGGCCCGGACACCAGCAGCGCATTGGTCGGCATGCCGCTCGCCCACTGCTGCTTCTGCAGCACCTCGTAGAAGTTGTCGTGGATCTCGCTCGCCTTGAGCAGGGCGAAATGCACCGGCGGCACCAGGCTCATCAGGCGCGGCTCGTCACGCGTCGGCCACAGGATCAGGCTGCCGGTGGCGGCGATCGCGCCCAGGGTACCGGTGAGGCTCGCCGGGGTGTCCTCGAACAGCTCGCGCTTCCATTCCTCCACCGGGCGATCGTAGGCCTTGAGCCGGGGCAGCCCCGCGCGCCCCGCCCAGTGCGCGACCACGCGCTCGCCGTGCGCGGTGGCGGGGGCGATCAGCAGCTCCGGCAGCCCCCGCTCGCGCATCAGGCGCTCGAGCAGCGCCGGCCAATCGGCCTCGGTGCTGAGATGCACCTCGGTGTGCACCGCCTCCATCAGTTCGCGCAGGCGGGCGACCCGCGCCTCGGCGGGATAACGCCAGGGCGCGGTGACCAGCGCCTCGTCGAAGCGGTCCTCGATCGGGCGGGTGCCGGCGAGGCTGCCGCGCAGCTTGGCGAGGATCCTGTCTCTGGCGCTCATGGCTGGTCTCCGAGATGGTCGCGGGCGAGTTCGTGCAGCGAGCGGGCGGCCGGCCTGGGCGCCACATGGTGCTGCGTCCAGGGGCCGAGCTTGCCCGGGGTCAGCCCGCGGAAGCGGGTGGCGGCGAGGCGGAAGGCCGAGTACAGGCGCGGGCTGGTGTAGAGGCGGCGCCACATCGACCACAGCATGCGTTCGCTCGGCGAATACTTGGCACCCTGGCCGCGCATCACCTTGGGCTCGGCATCGGGCGCCTTGATGTTCTCCTCGCGCAGCCGGCGCAGCAGGGTCGGAATCGGGATCTTCACCGGGCAGACCTCGCCACAGGCGCCGCACAGCGAGGAGGCGCTCGGGTGATCCGGCACCTTGTCGAGCCCGACCAGGTGGGGGGTGATGATCTTGCCGATCGGCCCGGGATAGACCTCGCCGTAGGTGTGGCCGCCCACCCGGGTGTACACCGGGCAGTGGTTCATGCACGCGCCGCAGCGGATGCAGTTCAGCGTCTGGCGAAGTTCGCCGTCGGCGAAGGCCTGGGTGCGGCCGTTGTCGAGCAGGATGAGGTGCATCTCCTGCGGGCCGTCGAGCTCGTGCGACTTGCGCGGGCCGGAGATCATGTTGACGTAGGTGGTGATCGGCTGCCCGAGCGCCGAGCGGGTCAGCAACGACAGCAGCGGCACCACGTCGCGCAGGTTCTCGACCACCTTCTCGATGCCGGTCACCGCCACGTGCACCGGCGGCACGGTGGTCGACATGCGGCCGTTGCCCTCGTTCTCCACCAGCAGCAGGGTGCCGGTCTCGGCGACCGCGAAGTTCACCCCGGACACGCCGATGTCGGCCTCGAAGAATTTCTGCCGCAGCACCCGCCGCCCGGTCTGGATCAGCAGGTCGACGTCCTCGGTGTAGTCCTGCTCGAGCCGCTCGTGGAACAGGCTGCCGACCTGGCGCGCGTTGAGGTGGATCGCCGGCATGATGATGTGGGCGGGCTTCTCCTCGCGCAGCTGGACGATGAACTCGCCCATGTCCGACTCGAGGCATTCCACGCCGCGCTCGGCGAGGAAATGGTTCATCTCCATCTCCTCGCTGACCATCGACTTGCCCTTGATCACCTGCTTCGCCTGGTGGGCCTCGACGATCGACAGCATGATCGCGTTGGCCTCCTCCACCGTCTCCGCCCAGTGCACCTTGACCCCGTTGCGGGTCAGGTTCGCCTCGAGCAGCTCGAGCAGCTCGGGCAGCTTCGACAGCGAACGGGCGCGGATCAGGTTGCCGAGCGCGCGCAGGCGCTCGCGCTCGTCGGCGTCGCTGAAGGCGTTCGCGCGCTTGAGCATCAGGGAGTCCATCGCGCGACGGAAGTTGCCGCGCAGCTGCGGGTCGGCCAGGGCCTCGCGCGCGCGGCCGCGGAAGTCCTTCAGCGGGGCGACCGAAACCTGGCTGGCCGCGCTCATGATCTTCCTCCGGTGCGCTTCCACAGGAAGCTGGCGATGTGCTGGCCCTGCAGCCGCTCGCCCTGCTTGGCGAAGGCGCCGTTGATGTTGAGCAGGCAGCCGCAGTCGGCGCTGACCACCTCGTCGGCGCCGGTGTCCTTCAGCGCCCGGGTCTTGTCCGCCACCATCGCGCCCGAGATGTCGGGCATGCGCACGCTGAAGGTGCCGCCGAAGCCGCAGCATTCGCTCTCGTGGTCGTGATCGACGCGCTCGACCTGGTCGAGCTGGCCGAGCAGCACGCGGCCGTGCTCGAGCGTGCCCATCTCGCGCCGCGCGCTGCACGAGGTGTGCAGCGCCATCTTCACCGGCGCGCCGCGGTCCTGCAGCTGGACCCGGCAGACCTCGAGCAGGAACTCGGCGAACTCGAAGATGCGCTCGGACAGCGCCTGCACCCGCGCCAGCGTCTGCGGCTCGTCGCGGAACAGGTCGAGGTAGTGGTGGCGCATCATGCCGGCGCACGAGCCGGAGGTCACCACCACCGGCCAGTCCTCTTTGAAGAGGCCGAGCTGGGCACGCGCGACCTCGCGCGCCTCGTCGGTGTAGCCCGAGGTGTAGGCCGGCTGGCCGCAGCAGCTCTGGGCCTGCGGGAAATGCACCCGGATCCCCTCGCGCTCGAGCAGGCGGATCGCGTCCAGTCCCGCCTCGGGAAAGAACAGGTCGATGACGCAGGTGCCGAACAGATAGACGTCGGTGGGCTTGGCCGGATAGCTGCGCGGCGCAGCGGGCGGCGGCGCCACCCGGGTCGCGTTCGGCGGGGCGGAGGAAAACTGGCTCATGCGCTTCGTCTCCTGTGGGGTTTCGATGATTGTGCAGCAGTCGCCGTCGCCCGGCGACTGTCGATTAGGCTGAGTCCGTTGCGCCGCGTCGGCTCAAGCCGCCACCAGCGGGTCGCCGATGCCGAGCAGGTAGATCGCGATGAAGATCAGGAGCCCGCACATCAGCACGTAATAGACCGTGGGCCAGAAGGTCTTGCGCAGGATCGCGCCCTCCCGGCCGAGCAGGCCGACCGTCGCCGAGGCGGCGACCACGTTGTGGATCGCCACCATGTTGCCGGCGGCCGCGCCGACCGCCTGCGCCGCGACCACCAGCGCGCCCGAGATGCCGAGCGAGGCGGCCACGCCGTACTGGAACTGGCTCAGCATCATGTTGCTGACCGTGTTCGAGCCGGCGATGAAGGCGCCCAGCGCCCCCACCGAGGGCGCCAGCAGCGGATACACCTCGCCCACGCTGTCGGCCACCCACTGCGCCATCGCGATCGGCATGCTCGGCAGCTCGGCCGCATTGACCCCGGAGTTGATCAGGATGCGCACCATCGGCACGGTGAAGAGCAGCACGAAGCCGGCGCCGAGCAGCACCCGCGACGACTCGCCGACCGCCTTCGCCAGCGAGCGCGCGTGCATGCGGTGCAGGACGACGGTGATCAGCACCACCGCCACCAGGATCCCGCCCGGCAGGTAGAGCGGCATGAAGTCGGCCTTGATGCCCTTCTCGCCGAGGATGTCGGGGAAGACCACGACCACCGACTTCAGCGCCGCGCCGAGCTCGGGGAACACCCGGCTCAGCACCAGCAGCAGGCCCACCAGCACGTAGGGCAGCCAGGCGCGCACCGCGCCGATGCGGTGGTGGTGCGGCATCTGGTCGAGCTTCATCTCGACGCTGCCGAGCCACTCGGCGGGCCAGTCCTTCGCGTCGGCGAAGTCCCAGGTCGTCTTCGGCACCAGGAAGCCGAATCGCAGCGCGGTGGTCACGATCGCCAGGCCGACGAGGCCGCCGAGCAGCGAGGGAAACTCCGGCCCGAGGAAGACGCCGGTGAGCACGTAGGGGACGGTGAAGGCGACGCCGGCGAAGAGCGCGAAGGGCAGCACCTCGAAGGCGGCCCGCCAGCTGCGCTCGCGGCCGAAGAAGCGGGTCAGCAGCAATACCATGACGAAGGGCATGATGGTGCCGACCAGCGCATGCAGGATCGCGACGTTGCCGGTGATCAGCTGCAGGAAGGCGTCCCAGCTCGACCCCCGTTCGGCGAGCTGGGCGCCGAGGGCGGCGGTGTCGAGGCCGCTATTGACGCCGATGATGATCGGCGTGCCCACCGCGCCGAAGGACACCGGCGTGCTCTGGACCAGCATGCCGAGCAGCACCGCGGCCATCGCCGGGAAGCCGATCGCCACCAGCAGCGGCGCGGCGATCGCCGCCGGCGTGCCGAAGCCCGAGGCGCCCTCGATGAAGCAGCCGAACAGCCACGCGATGATGATCGCCTGGATGCGGCGGTCGGGGCTGAGGGTGGCGAAGCCGGCGCGGATCTCGGCGATTCCCCCCGAGTACTTGAGAGTGTTAAGCAGCAGGATCGCGCCGAAGATGATCCACAGCACGCCGATCGTGATCACCAGGCCCTGCAGGGTGGAGGCGAGCACGCGGGTGACGCTCATGTCCCACGCGAACAGGCCGATGCCGACGGTCAGCAGGTAGACCACGGGCATCGCCCGCTTGGCCGGCCAGCGCAGGCCGACCAGCAGCACCGCGGCGAGCAGGATGGGAGAGAAGGCAAGCAAGGCGAGCGTTCCGGCCTGCATGATCAGCCCGCCCTCAGGATCGTGTTTCGCGCGGCCGCCGCTCCGCGCCCTTCGTTCACATCGACTTGCATCGCTCACCCCCTACCGGTCTGGATATGTGTTTTTCGACTTTTGGTCTTACCACTTGCCCAAAAGCTGGGTTAAACTAACCGAGGCCCGGACAGGCGTCAATTGCCCGCATCAAGAAAACTCATTCGTCGATAACCGGCGCTCGGCGATCACCGCTTGCCAGCGGCGTGAGGTTTGGTTAGCTTCGGTCGCCCTGCTCGGCGCGCAGACCCGAAAAACAAGCGGAGTTCCCATGAGAGCGGCCCCCCTGCAGCAGCGCCGACTGTCGGACGAGATCGTCGAGCGACTGGAAACCCTGATCCTCGAGGGCGCGCTGAAGCCCGGCGAGCGCTTGCCCGCCGAGCGCACCCTCGCGGCCGAGTTCGGCGTTTCGCGGCCGTCGCTGCGCGAGGCCTTGCAGAAGCTCGCCGCGCGCGGCCTGCTCGTCAGCCGCCAGGGCGGCGGCACCTTCGTCAGCGCCGAGATCGGCGCGTCCTTCCGCGACCCCCTGCTCGCGCTGCTCGAGCGCGACCCCGAGGCGCAGCGCGACCTGCTCGAGTTCCGCCACACCCTGGAAGGGGCCTGCGCCTACTACGCCGCGCTGCGCGCGACCGAGCACGACCAGCAGCGCCTGAGCGCCGCCTATCAGGCCCTGATCGCCTGCTATGCCGGCGAAGGCCGGATCAACCGGGTGCGCGAGGGCGAGGCCGACGCCCACTTCCACCTCGCGATCGCCGAGGCCAGCCACAACGCGGTGCTGCTGCACACCATCCGCAGTCTGTTCGACATGCTCAAGCGCAGCGTGGTGACCAACATCGGCGGCATGTACCCGCAGGGCACCGAGGTGCGCGAGACGCTGATGCGCCAGCACACCGAGCTGTACGAAGCGATCCTCGAGCGACGCGCCGAGGCGGCGCGCGAGATCTCCAGCCGCCACCTGCTGTTCGTGCAGGAGGTGCTCGACCAGGCCCAGCACGAGGCCCGCCGCGAGGCGCGCGCGCGCCGGCGCCAGGCGATGGCCTGATCGCCCGCGGCGCACGCCCCTCCCGCCATCCGTACGCGAGCATCCGAAGCCACATGCAGCGCCCGCCCCCGCCCGGCCGCCCGCTCGAGGTGCTGCTCGTGTTCCTCCGCCTCGGCCTGAGCGCCTTCGGCGGCCCGATCGCCCATCTCGGCTATTTCCGCGAGGCCTTCGTGGTCAGGCGGCGCTGGCTGAGCGAGCGCAGCTACACCGATCTGGTCGCGCTGTGCCAATTCCTGCCCGGCCCGGCAAGCAGCCAGGTCGGCATCGCGATCGGCCTGTCGCGCGCCGGCGCCGCGGGCGCCCTCGCCGCCTGGTGCGGTTTCACCCTGCCCTCGGCGATCGCGCTGATCCTGTTCGCCCTCGGCCTGGCGCAGTGGGGCGAGGCGCTGCCGGCGGGGCTGCTGCAGGGCCTGAAGATCGCAGCGGTCGCGGTGGTGGCGCAGGCGGTGTGGGGCATGGGACGCAGCCAGTGCCCGGACGCGCCGCGCATCGCGATCGCGGCCGCGGCGGCGAGCGCGGTGCTGTGGTGGCCGGCCGCCTGGATGCAGATCCTCGTCATCGCGCTCGCCGCCGCAATCGCGCCGGCCCTGCGTTCGCCGCCGACCGCCGAGCGCCATCAGGCGCTTGCGGTGCCCCTCGGGCGCGCGACCGGCGCGGCCCTCCTCGGCCTGTTCTTCCTCCTGCTCGCGGGCCTGCCGCTGCTCGCCGGCGTGTGGCCAACGCGGTCGATGGCGCTGTTCGACAGCTTCTATCGCGCCGGCTCGCTGGTGTTCGGCGGCGGCCATGTGGTGCTTCCGCTGCTGCAGGCGGAGGTCGTGCCCAATGGCTGGGTCGATCAGGAGCGCTTCCTCGCCGGCTACGGCGCGGCGCAGGCGGTACCCGGACCGCTGTTTACCTTCGCCGCCTTCCTCGGCGCCTCGATGAACCAGGCGCCGACCGGCTGGAGCGGCGGCCTGCTCGCGCTGGTGGCGATCTTCCTGCCCTCCTTCCTGCTGGTGGCCGGCGCCCTGCCGTTCTGGGAGGCGCTGCGCGCCAACCGCCACTGCCGCGCCGCGCTCGCCGGGGTGAACGCGGCGGTGGTCGGGCTGCTCGCGGCGGCGCTAGTGCACCCGGTGGGCAGCAGCGCGATCCACGGCGTGGGCGATCTCGCGCTCGCGCTGCTGGCGCTGGCGGCGCTGATGCGCTGGCGAATCCCGCCCTGGCTGGTCGTACTCGGCTGCGCGGGAGGCGGCTGGCTGCTCGCCGCGGTCGGCTGAATGCGCCCTCCCCGGGATCGGGCTGAGCCGGCTCGCGTCGGATTCGGCGTCGGATTCGTCCTACGCCGATTGCCGGCATGCGCCGACGCCGCGACCACGCGAACGCCGATTGCCGCGCCCGCCGCCGCGGGCGGATGATGACGCCAGGTCGCGCCCCGAGGCACGTCCCGCCTCCCACCCGCCAGAGGAGTCCGTCATGCTCAAATGGGCCATCATCTTCGCCGTCATCGCCATCATCGCCGGCCTGCTCGGTTTTACCGGCATCTCCGCGGGCGCGGCAAAGATCGCCAAACTGCTGTTCGGCATCTTCCTGCTGCTGTTCCTCGTCTTCGTGGTCCTCGCGCTGCTCGGTATCGGCGCGGTCGCCTAGCGCAGCGGGCGGCGTGGCCCCCGGCCCGCCGCCCGTTCGCCGCGCTACTTCGCCAGCACCGCCGCCGCGCGCAAGGCCGCCAGCACCTTCTGGCCGGCGCGGCCATCGGCTTCGAGGCCGAGTTCGGCCTGCACCCGCTCGATCGCTGCGCGGGTGCGGCTGCCGATGACGCCATCGGCCTCGCCGATGTCGTGACCGCGGGCGATCAGCAGTTCCTGCAGCTCGCGCCGTTCGGCGCGCGACAGGCCCGGGTCGTCGGTCGGCCAGGGGGTGGCGAAGGGCGCGCCGCCGCGCAGCCGGTCCGACAGATGGGCGATCGCCAGCGCGTAGCTCTCGGCCGCGTTGTACGAATACAGCGCGTCGAAGTTGCCGGTGACGAGGAAGGCCGGCCCCTTGGCGCCGGCGGGCAACAGCAGGCCCGCCGGCGTGTCGCCGCCGGGCAGCGCGCCGCCGTCGATCCGCTTCACGCCGCGCGCGGCCCAGGCGGACATCGACTGCTTGTTGCGGCGGCCGGCGCCGGCGGTGTCGAGGCCGGCCGGCAGCGCCACCTCGAAGCCCCACGGGCGGCTGTCGCGCCAGCCCGCGCGCTTGAGAAAGTTGGCGGTCGAGGCGAGCGCATCGGGCACGCTGTCGACCAGGTCGCGCCGGCCGTCGCCGTCGAAGTCCACCGCCAGGCGCATGAAGGTCGAGGGCATGAACTGGGTGTGGCCGAAGGCCCCCGCCCACGAGCCGTTCAGGCGCTCGGGCGCGACGTGCCCTTCCTGCACGATCTGCAGCGTGGTGAAGAACTCGCCCTGGAAGAAGGCCTGGCGCCGGCCGTAGCACGACAGGGTGGACAGCGAGGTCAGCAGCGGGCGCGTGCCGAAGTTGCGCCCGAAGTCGCTCTCCACCCCCCACACCGCGACGACCGTGGCCGGATCGACGCCGTACGCCGCCTCGACCCGGGCGAGCACCTCGGCCCACTGGGCGAGCATCGCGCGGCCGTCGGCGACGCGCTCGTCATCGACGAGGGCGGCGAGGTAGTCCCAGATCGGGGTCACGAACTCGGGCTGGGCGTCGAGCAGGGGCAGGATCGACATGTCCGGCACCAGCGTCGCCGCATGGGCGTCGAAGGTCGCTGCGCTCACGCCCCTGGCCGCGGCCTGGGGGCGCAGCCGCTCGAGGCAGGCGCGAAAGTCGGCAGGCGCGACCTCCGTCCCGCCGGGCGAGACCGGGGCGGGCGCAGCGGGCCGGGCGGAATCCACGCGCTGCGCGGCGCAGCCGGAGGTGGCGAACAGGGCGAGCTGGGCGCAGGCCGCAGCCACCAGCAGGCGGGCAGGCGTGGTCGATGTCTTCATGACGGCGATTGTAGCCCGCCGGGCAGCTGCGGCCGAGGCGGGCGTGCGTCGTCCTCCGCGCGCGGCAGATGCACCGCCAGCCACACCGTCGGCGAGGCGGTCCGCGCCACCCGGTGGCGGCTGCCGGCCGGCAGCACCACCCAGTCGCCCGCGCGCATCGTCAGACTGCGGCCGTCGGCGAACTCGAGGCTCGCCTCGCCCGCCACCACCGCCACCCACTCGTCGCCGTCCTGCGCGTACCAGAACCCGGGCGGGCTGCTCTGGCCGTGCGAGACGATGCGCTCGATCCTCGCCCCGCCCGCGGCGTGCAGGCACTCGAAGTGCTCGTCCGCGGCCGGCGGCGGCAGGCCGGCGAGGAGCTGCCCCACCGAAAACTTTTCCGACATCCCGCACTCCTATCGCTTCAAAATGACCCTGCCCACGCCTTTCCTTCCACCACGGAGCGGAGCACGCCGATGATGGACCAAGCCCACCCGGCGCCGGAAGCCGCCCGCCTCGCACCCGAGGACCTGCGTGCCCTGGCCGACGCGCGCGAGTTGCTCGAACGCGGCAGCCTCGCGATCCTGCTCAGCAACTTCGTCGGCAGCCCGATCGAGAAGGGAATCGCGCGTCTGCCGGCGATGCTGCGCGACAAGCTCGGCACCCTCGCGCGCGTCGGCCTCGAGCGCGCGATGGACACCGCCGCAAGAACGCTCGACGAGGGGCCGCGCGCCGCCAGCCCGCGCCTGCACCAGGTGCTCGGCTCGGTCACCGGCGCCGGCGGCGGCGCCTTCGGGCTTGCCGGCCTGAGCGTCGAAGTTCCGCTATCGACCGTGCTGATCATGCGCTCCATCCTCGACATCGCGCGCGCCGAGGGCGAGGACATCCGCAAGCTCGAGACCCGGCTCGCCGCGCTCGAGGTCTTCGCCCTCGGCGGCCACAGCAGCGCGGACGACGCCGCCGAATCGGCCTATTACGCGGTGCGCACCCTGCTCGCGCAGACGGTCAGCGAGGCGACCCGCCATCTCGCCCGGAAGGGGCTCACCCAGGAAGGCGCGCCGGCGATGGTGCGCCTGCTGGCGATGGTCGCCGCGCGCTACAAGGTGCAGCTCACCCAGAAGGCGGCCGGCATGCTGGTGCCGGGCATCGGCGCCGCCGCCGGGGCCACGATCAACCTGATGTTCATGAACCACTTCCAGGCGGTGAGCCGCGGCCACTTCATCGTCCGCCGGCTCGAGCGCCGCTACGGCGAGGAGGCGGTGCGGCGCGCCTACCTCGACGCGCGCTGAGCCCGCCGCCGGTAGAATGCCCGCTCCCAACCCGCACGCCCCGACCACCATGGCTCCGTACCGGCACGTCCTGTTCGACCTCGACGGCACCCTGATCGACTCCGCTCCCGCCATCCTCGCCAGCTATCGCGAGGCCTTCGCCAGCGCCGGCCGCACGCCGGCGATCCCGGTGGATGCCTCGATCGTCGGCCC
>JRYI01001402.1_pt1 | contig 25462 bp, 25 predicted proteins | sample 235361 | NCBI WGS metagenome assembly JRYI01 (sample SAMN03074212, study PRJNA261471) | activated sludge metagenome | biome: Common Effluent Treatment Plant; feature: Wastewater; material: Activated sludge; isolation source: activated biomass in a lab-scale reactor treating industrial wastewater at...
ACGCGCGCGCGACGAGCTCGGGGATGCGCTCGAGGCGGTCGACCTCGGCGACCCATTTCGCGATGCCGCCGAAGAACTGGCGGTAGTCGATCTCCTGGAAGGCCTCGCGGCCGGCGTGGCCGCGGGCGACCTGGCCGACGAAGAGGATCATCGGCGTCGAGTCCTCACGCGCGGTGTGCACGCCGTTGGCGGCATGGGTCGCGCCCGGGCCGCGGGTGACGAAGCAGATGCCGGGCCGGCCGCTGAGCTTGCCGTGGGCGTCGGCCATGTTGGCGGCGGCACCCTCGTGGCGGGCGACGACTACGCGGATGCGCGGGTGGTCGTGCAGCGCGTCGAGCACCGGCAGGTAGCTCTCGCCGGGCACGCAATAGATCGTATCGACGCCGTTGCCTGCCAGGGCCTCGACCAGCACCTGGCCGCCGTTGCGCAGCCGTTTGCCTGTTTCCATGTTCCGCTCCCGATTCGTGGATGCGGCGAGTATGCGCGGGCCGGCGGCGCCCGGCCGTGCAGCGGATGCATGGCTGCCTTGCAGGCGGGCGGGGCGGGAGAGGCGTCTAGAATGGCGGCCCGTCACCGTCGTCCCGCGAAGGAGCAGCGCCGCCCATGGAAATGAGCCCGACCGGCTGGGTCGTCACCGCGATCGCGATCCTGCTCACCGGCATCTCCAAGTCCGGTCTCGGCGGTGCGCTCGGCGCGCTCGCGGTGCCCTTCATGTCGATGTGGATGCCGCCGCAGCAGGCGGTGGCCGTGATGCTGCCGGTGCTGATCGCGATCGACCTGTTCGGCATCCGCGCCTGGCGCGGCAAGGCGAGCGGGGCCGACCTGCGCCAGCTGCTGCCGGCGGCGATGCTGGGCGTGCTCGCCGGCACGCTCGCCTTCGGCCTGATGTCGGAGCGCACGGTGAGGATCGCGATCGGCCTCATCGCGGTGGGCTTCGCCCTCGACCGCCTGCTGCGCCGCCCGACGGGCGGTGCCGGCGGCGAGCGGCCCCTGCGTCGCCCGCTCGCCTGGCTGTGCGGCGCCGGCGCCGGCTTCACCAGCACGCTGGCGCACGCGGGCGGCCCGCCGGTGATGATCTACCTGCTCGGCCGCGGCCTGCCGCGGCACACCTTCGTCGCCACCTCGGTGTTCTTCTTCGCCGTCCTCAACCTGGCCAAGCTGCCCTTCTATGTCGGCCTCGGCCTGTTCAGCCGCGACACCCTGGCGATGTCGGCGCTGCTGCTGCCGCTGGTGCCGGTGGGCGTGTGGATGGGGATGCGGCTGCTGGCGCGGATCCCGGAGCGTCCGTTCTTCCTGTTCGCCACCGTCGCGCTGGCCGCGTCGGGCGCGAAGCTGCTGTGGGACGGCCTTGCCGGCTGAGCGGCAGGCCTGCCCGGCCGGCCGACCTCACTCCTTGATCGCCTCGAGCGAGACGGTGATCGTGACCTCGTCGCCGACATTGGGTGCGTATTTGCCGGCACCGAACTCGGTGCGCCGGATCACCGTGGCGGCGTCGGCGCCGATCGCGGGCTTGTTGAGCACCGGGTGCGGCATCGCCTTGAAGCTGCTCACCTCGAGCGTGACCGGGCGGGTGATGCCCTTGATCGTCAGCTCGCCCTCGATCGTGGCCGGCATGTCGCCCTCGAAGTTGACCCTGGTCGACTTGAAGGTGGCGGTGGGGTGCCGGGCGGTGTCGAGGAAGTCCTCGCCCTGGATGTGCTCGTCGAAGGTGTCGTAGCCGGTGTCGACCGAGGTCATGTCGATGGTGATGTCGACCGCGCCCGTCCTCGCCTCGCGGTCGAGCGTCACCGTGCCGCTGACCTTGTTGAAGCGGCTGAGCTGGGTCGACATGCCGAAGTGGCTGTACGAGAAGCGCGGGAAGGTGTGGGTGGGGTCGACCGTGTAGGTCTCGGGCGCCGCCAGCGCGGGCAGGGCGAGGGCGGAGATCAGGGCGGCTGCGGCAAGCTTCGCGGGTCGGTTCATGGGCTTGGTCCTCCTTGGGGGGTGAAACGGAAAGCCGGGCTCAGCGGGCGGCGGCGATGCGGAAGCTCACCTCCACTTCGTTGGCGACGATGTCGAAGGCGCGCCAGGCCCCTTCGCCGACCGCGAAATCGCCGCGGCGGAGGGTGAAGCTGCCGGTGAACACCGCGCGCTCGCCCTCCGCGCTGAAACGCGCGGGCACGACGACGTCCTGCGACCGGCCCTTGATCGTCAGCCGGCCCGCGACCTCGTAGCGGTCGCCGCCGAGCGCGCGCACGCCGGTGGATTCGAAGCGCGCGCGCGGAAAGGCGGCGGTGTCGAACCAGTCCGTGCCGCCGACCTCGGCGTTGCCGTCGGCGAAGCCGGTGTCGACGCTGGCGAGATCGACGGTGATCGTCGCGCTGCCGTCGGCCGGCGCCGCGGGGTCGAAGCGGAGCTGGCCGTCGAAGCGGGCGAAGCCGCCCTCCATTCGCACCCCCATCTGCCGGTAGCGGAAATCGATGCGGCTCTCCTCGGGCAGGACCCGGGTGTATTCGGCGGCGTGGCCGGGGCTGCCGAGCACCAGACAGGCGAGGAGGGCGAGGGCGATGCGTTTCATGGTCTTGGCTCCCTGGCGGATTCCCTTCGGCCTGGCCCGCGGCCCGGCAGCATGCGGCTCAGCACCTCGTCGCGGTCGATCAGGTGATGCTTCAGCGCGGCGCCGATGTGGACGAGGACCAAGGCGAGCAGGAACAGGTTCAAGCCGAGGTGGGCCGTCTGCAGCAGATCGCCGAGCGCCTCGTCCTTTTTCAGCAGGTCGGGCAGCGGCAGGACGCCGAACCACACCGTCTGCACGCCCTTGGCCGAGCTCATCAGCCAGCCGCTGAGCGGCACCGCGAGGCTCAGCAGGTAGAGCAGGCCATGACCGGCGTGGGCCGCCAGGCGCTCGAGGCGGCTCATGTGGACGGGCAGGGCGGGTGGCCGATGGCCCGCGCGCCAGGCCAGGCGCAGTAGCGCGAGGGCGAACACCGTCACCCCGGCCCACTTGTGCCATGAATACAGCTGCAGTTTCCGCGGCGAGAGCGGCAGGTCCTGCATGTAGAAGCCGAGGCCGAGCAGGCCGAGGATCAGCGCCGCGATGACCCAGTGCAGCGCCTTCGCGGTGCCGGTGTATTGCGCCTGCATCGGTTCCGTCCTCCCCCTGTTTCAGCCGAGCAGCGTCCGCAGCGCGAGCGGGTCGCGCACCGCGGCGCCGGCTGCGTCGCCGTCCAGGTAAATGTAGGCGCTATCGGCGCCGCTTGCCCGGATCCGGTTCGCCCGTGCGAGGGCGGCCCGCCGCTCGCCGCCGCGCCTGGCGGCGCCGCTGCTGTGCCGGCGCCGCGCCGCATCGCCTGCAGGGTCGCGACGCGGGCGGGCGTGATCGGCCGCAAGCGCGGGGCGTAGAATGCGGTTCCGACCCTTCGCGCTGGAGGCAGTCCGATGAACGCACCCATGCAGGCTCCCCTTCCGCCGCATTTCGACCCCGCGCGGGTCGGCGAGGTGTGGCGCGTCCCCTACCAGGCGCGCGCCGAGGAGGCGCCTGCCTGGGCGCGGCGGCACGGCATCGGTCCCGCCGCCGGGGACGCGTTCCGCATCTGCCTGGTGGCGGTGGACGTGCAGAACACCTTCTGCATTCCCGGCTTCGAGCTCTATGTCGGCGGGCGCTCGGGCAGCGGCGCGGTCGACGACAACCGCCGGCTGTGCGAATTCATCTATCGCAATCTCGGGCGCATCACCGAGATCTGCCCGACGATGGACACCCATCACGCGATGCAGATCTTCCACCCGCTCTACCTGCTCGACCGTGCGGGCGGGCATCCGCCGCCCTACACCCTGGTGTCGGCCGACAGCGTGCGCAGCGGCCAGTGGCGCTTCAACCCGGCGCTCGCCCCGGCGCTCGGCATCGACGCGGCGGCGGCGCAGCGCCAGCTGCTGCACTACGCCGAGACCCTCGAGCGCTCCGGCAAGTACGCGCTCACCGTGTGGCCCTACCACGCCATGCTCGGCGGCATCGGCCATGCGCTGGTGTCGGCGGTGGAGGAGGCGGTGTTCTTCCACGGCGTGGCGCGCGCCAGCCGGCCCGACTTCCACATCAAGGGCGACAACCCCTTCACCGAGCACTACTCGGTGATCGGGCCGGAGGTGCTCGAGGGGCCGGGCGGCGGCGCGCTGGCGCGCAAGAGCGAGAAGTTCGTCGACATGCTGGCGCGCTTCGACGCGGTGGTGATCGCCGGCCAGGCCAAGAGCCACTGCGTGGCGTGGACCATCGCCGACCTGCTGCGCCAGGCCCAGGCGCGGGATGCGCGCCTGGCGCGCAAGGTCTATCTGCTCGAGGACTGCACCTCGCCGGTGGTGGTGCCGGGCGCGATCGACTACACCGACGAGGCCGACGCCGCCTTCCGCCGCTTCGCCGAGGCCGGCATGCACGTGGTGCGCTCGACGCAGCCGCTCGCCGAGTGGCCGGGCATGCCGCCGCGCTGACGGCCGCGGTTCCGGAGGGCGCGCGGCGTGAACCCGAACCGTCCCGAGCGAGGGTGCCGGCAGCCACTGCCGGCGGGGGTGTGGGTGCTCGGCTTCGTCAGCCTGCTGATGGACGTCTCCTCCGAGATGATCCACAGCCTGCTGCCGCTGTTCATGGTCGGCGTGCTGGGCGCGAGCGCGCTGATGGTGGGCCTGATCGAGGGGATCGCCGAGGCGACCGCGCTGATCGTCAAGGTCTTCTCCGGCGTGCTCAGCGACTGGTGGGGCCGGCGCAAGGGGCTGGCGGTGCTGGGCTACGCGCTGGGCGCGCTGAGCAAGCCGCTGTTCGCGCTGGCGCAGGGCACCGGCCTGGTGCTCGGCGCGCGCTTTCTCGATCGCATCGGCAAGGGCATCCGCGGCGCGCCGCGCGACGCGCTGGTCGCCGACATCACCCCGGCCGAGGTGCGCGGCGCGGCCTTCGGCCTGCGCCAGGCGCTCGACACCGTCGGCGCGGTGCTCGGCCCGCTGCTCGCCGTCGGCCTGATGCTGGCGTGGGCGAACGACTTCCGCGCGGTGTTCTGGGTCGCGCTCGTGCCGGGGCTGGCGGCGGTGCTCCTGCTCGTGCTGGGCGTGCGCGAGCCGGCGCCCGCGGCGGGCGCGCCGCGCACCAACCCGATCCGCCGCGAGAATCTGCAGCGGCTGGGTCGGGACTACTGGTGGGTGGTGGCGGTGGGCGCGGTGTTCGCGCTGGCGCGCTTCAGCGAGGCCTTCCTGGTGCTGCGCGCCGAGCGCGGCGGCATCCCGGTGGCCCTGGTGCCGCTGGTGATGGTGGCGATGAACCTGGTCTATGCGGCCTGCGCCTATCCCTTCGGCAAGCTGTCCGACCGCCTCGGCCGGCGCCGGCTGCTCGGCTGGGGGCTGGCGGTGCTGATCGCCGCCGACCTGGTGCTGGCGAGCGACGACCACTGGCCGACGGTGGTGGCGGGCGTGGCGCTGTGGGGCGTGCATCTGGCCATGACCCAGGGCCTGCTGGCGGCCCTGGTCGCCGACACCGCCCCCGCCGAGCTGCGCGGCACCGCCTATGGCTTCTTCAACCTGGTGAGCGGCATCGCGATGCTGGTCGCGAGCGTGCTCGCCGGGCTGTTGTGGGACCGCCTCGGCCCGGCCTTCACCTTTCACGCCGGCGCGCTGTTCGCCGCGGTCGCGCTGATCGGGCTGCTCCGCGTCCGGCGCGGGGCCGGCTGAGGGGCGCTCGTCCCCGCCGGCTTGGGGCCGATGCGGCGCCGGCCCGGCCACCGGCAGGCGGGCGCGTGGACGCGCGCGCGGCAAGTGACAGGGGCGTCGGCAAGACCTATAAGTGGACAACGCTGGCGCAGTCGCCGCCCCCCGTTGCGGCGCAGCTGCGCGCGCGCACCAGACACTTCGAGGGTTTTCGAGATGACCGACATCACGGACGACATGCGAAAGTATTCCTCCCAGGTGGTCGATGGCATCGAGGCCGCCCCGGCGCGCGCGATGTTGCGCGCGGTGGGCTTCACCGACGCGGATTTCCGCAAGCCGCAGGTCGGCATCGCCTCCACCTGGTCGCAGGTCACGCCGTGCAACATGCACATCGACCGGCTCGCCGAAGAGGCTGCGAAGGGCGCTGACGCGGCGGGTGGCAAGGCCGTCATCTTCAACACCATCACCATCTCCGACGGCATCGCCAACGGCACCGAGGGCATGAAGTATTCGCTGGTGTCGCGCGAGGTGATCGCCGACTCGATCGAAACCGTGGCCGGTTGCGAAGGCTTCGACGGCCTGGTCGCCCTCGGCGGCTGCGACAAGAACATGCCCGGTTGCCTCATCGGCCTGGCGCGCCTGAACCGCCCCTCGATCTTCGTCTACGGCGGCACCATCCGGCCCGGCGCCGGCCACACCGACATCATCTCGGTGTTCGAGGCCGTCGGCCGGCACGCCGCCGGCGAACTCAACCTGCGCCAGGTCAGGCAGATCGAGGAAACCGCGATCCCGGGCGCGGGCGCCTGCGGCGGCATGTATACCGCCAACACCATGGCCTCGGCCATCGAAGCCCTCGGCATGTCGCTGCCCGGTTCCTCGGCGCAGGACGCCATCTCCCGCGACAAGACCTCGGACTGCTTCCGGGCCGGTCAGCAGGTGCTCGAACTGCTGGCACGCGACATCAAGCCGCGTGACATCATGACCCGCAAGGCCTTCGAGAACGCGATCCGCGTGATCATCGCGCTGGGCGGCTCCACCAACGGCGTGCTGCATCTGCTCGCCATGGCGCACGCGGTGGAGGTGAAGCTGACGCTCGACGACTTCGTCGAGCTCGGCAAGACCACGCCGGTGCTCGCCGACCTGCGCCCGAGCGGCAGGTACATGATGTCCGAGCTGATCGCGATCGGCGGCATCCAGCCGCTGATGAAGCGCATGCTCGATGCCGGCCTGCTGCATGGCGACGCGTTGACCGTCACCGGCCGGACGCTGGCGGAGAACCTCGCCGACGTCGCCGACTATCCGGCGGGGCAGGCCATCGTTCGTCCCTTCGACGACCCGATCAAGAAGGACTCGCACCTGGTGATCCTGCGCGGCAACCTGTCGCCGACCGGCGCGGTCGCCAAGATCACCGGCAAGGAAGGCCTGCGCTTCGCGGGCCGCGCGCGCGTCTATCACGGCGAGGAGGCCGCGCTGGCCGGCATCCTCGGCGGCGAGGTGGTCGCCGGCGATGTCATCGTGATCCGCTACGAGGGCCCGAAGGGCGGTCCGGGCATGCGCGAGATGCTGTCGCCGACCTCGGCCGTCATGGGGAAAGGCCTCGGCAAGGACGTCGCGCTGATCACCGATGGCCGCTTCTCGGGCGGCTCGCACGGCTTCGTGGTGGGTCACATCACGCCGGAGGCCTTCGAGGGCGGGCCGATCGCCCTGGTGGAGGACGGCGATCCCATCACCATCGATGCGGAGCGCCGCGAGATCAGCCTGGGTGTGGCGGATGCGGTCCTTGCCGAGCGCCGCGCGCGCTGGCGGCAGCCGCAACCGCGCTATGCGCGCGGCGTGCTGGCCAAGTACGCCAGGCTGGTCTCCAGCGCCTCGGAAGGCGCGGTCACCGACAAGTAGGCGTGGCCCCTTGGTCCGGAACGCATTGCGANNCACGACACCCATACGGCGGTCCTCCGGCTCGACCAGGGGGCCAGATGGCAAACCGACGCCGCGCTCAGGACCGGGATGGAGGCGATCCGCGACGAGCTCGCGCGCGCCATCCCGCAGGTGCATGCGGGGCGCTTCGATGCGGCGCAGTATCGTAGCCTCGCCGCAAGCATCGAAGGCCAGGTCGGCTATATCGTGCAGAACTGCAAGCTGGAGCCCGAGGCGGACGAGGTGCTGCACGCGATCATCGCCCGGCTCGGCGAGGGCGTGGAGGTGATCGGCGGCCACACCGCCGGAACGGCGCCGGAGCAGGGCGTCGTTCACCTCGCGCAGACACTCGACGACTACGCCGCGCACTTCGACCACCCCGGCTGGAAGGGGGTGGAGATGGGGCACTGAACCCGGACGGACATCGGAGGAGGGTCGCGTGACGGATCGCCCGCGCGCATGAGCGGCCAGCGCCCGAGCAGCGAGGCGGACGCACGCGCGGACGCCGGCGAGGCGGCAGCGCTCGCCCGCGCTCGCGCGGGCGAGCTGGCCGCGTTCGGCGCGCTCGTCCGTCGCCATCAGGCGCGCGTGTTCCGTTTCCTCCTCCGCATGCTCGATGCCCGCGAGGAAGCGATGGAGCTGACCCAGGACGTCTTCGTCAAGGCCTGGCAGGCCTTGCCCGACTGGCGCCCCGAAGCGGCGTTCTCCACCTGGCTGCTGCAGATCGCGCGCAATGCGGCGCTCGACCAGCTGCGGCGTCGGCGGGTCGTCCGCTTCGCGCCGCTGGAGGAAGGCCTGGAGGTGGCCGACGACGCGCCGGGCCCGGAGGCCCGCTACGCCAGCCGGCAACGCCAGACGCTGCTCGAGCGCGCGCTGCGGCAGCTCGCCGCCGAGCACCGCGAGATCCTGCTGCTGCGCGAGGTCGAGGGCCTCGCCTACGGCGAGCTGGCCGGCGTGCTCGGGATCGCCGAGGGCACGGTGAAATCGCGTCTGGCGCGGGCGCGCGCCGCCTTGCTGGAACACTTCAACCCGCTCGCCGGAGGCTCCCATGAATAGGTCTCGTGCGCCTGGAGCGTGCCCTCCTGGGGCCTGCCCACCCGACGAAACGCTGTCGGCCCTGGTCGACGCCGACGCATCATCCGAGGCCGGCGCGGCGCTGCTCGCCCACTGCGCGGCTTGTCCGCGCTGCACGCGCCGACTCGCCGAATTGCATGCCTTGCGCGAAGCCTTCGCGGCGCTTCCCGAGATCCGCCTCGAGGTCGATCTGGGCGCGCGGCTCGTCGCGCGGCTGCAGGCCGACGCTTCGCCGGCGCTGCGCTCGCACCGGCGGCGCCCTTGGTGGGGGCGCTGGATGGATCGCATCCGCCCGCCGGCGCCGTGGCGCTTCGCCTTCTCGCCGATGGCCGGATCCGTAGTGGCCATCGGGCTCGGGCTGTGGCTGGGCGGGATGCTGACGGGGCTCGAGCGGCCGATGCCGCCCGCCGCGGCGGACAAGACGCTGGCTGCGATGCGCGTGTTCGGCTCCGTCCCACCGGGAAATCTCTGTCCGCGGGCCGGGGCCTGCGGCGCAAGCGGAAACGTGCGATGAAAACCACCATGATCGGAATGGCGCTGCTGCTCTCGGTCGCGCTCAACCTCGGCGTGCTCGGCGCCGTGCTGCTGGATCGGCTCGGCCCGGGCGCTGCCGTCACGCCGGCGCAGCCCCTGCATCAGGTGTTGGCGCTCGACGAGGCACAGCGCGCCCGCTGGGAAGCGCTCGAAGCGCCCTTCCTGCAGCAGTTCGACGCTGCCAGCGCGCGCCTGGAGCGGCACCGCCACGCCCTCGTCGAAGCCCTCTTCGCCGAGGCGGTCGACCCGCTGCGCATCGAGGCCGAGCGCGCGGCGATCGCCGAACTGCAGCAGGCCCAGCAGCGGCTGATCATCGAGCAGCTCCTCGCCGAACGTGAGATCCTTGACGCGCGCCAGCGGCAGCGGTTGCTCGGCCTTCTCCTCGCTCAGCCGCCGGCGCGCACCACGGTCGAGGACCTGCACGCAGGCCGGCCGCATTAGCGCATCTCGAACGCCTCCTGATGGAAGCGCGCGCCGCTCATGCCGAGCGCGCGCAGGCCTTCGCGCAGGCTGCTGGCCAGCCCGCGCGGCCCGCAGAACCAGATCTCCGGCGCCGAGCCCGCGCGCTGGCGGTCGCGCAGCGTGGCCGCGGTGAGGCGCTCGTTGCGGGCGCCGCTGATCACGTGCAGGCGCACCGCCGGCAGGTTCGCGCACAGCGCCTCGAGACGGGCGACGAAGGGGTCGGTCGCGTGCTCGCGCACGCTGTAGTAGAAATCGACCTCCGGCGCCCGCTCCGGCCTCGCCTGCAGCGCCTCGAGCCAGGCCAGGAAGGGGGTCACGCCGATGCCGCCCGCGATCCATACCTGGTCCCGCTTTGCGGGCGCGTGCGGCAGGTCGAAGCAACCGTAGGGGCCTTCGACCTGCACCGGCTGGCCCGGCTGCAGACGCCGCGCGAGGCCGCGGGTGTAGTCGCCCAGGGCCTTGATCTCGAAGCGCAGCCGACGGTCGCCGCGGTCGGCGCCGGCGATCGTGAACGGATGCGCCCCCTCCAGGCGGTCGAAGGTGGCAAAGGCGAACTGGCCGGGACGGTGTGCGCGCCAGCCCGGGTCGAGCCGGCAGACGACCTCGGTGACGCCGGCGCCCGCGTCGCGGACCGACTCCACCACGCCGCCGACGCGGCGGCCCCGGCCGATGCGTCCCGCCAGCGCCAGCACGCTGGCGACGCCGCCGGCGGCGATCAGGAGCCCCAGCACCGGGCCTGCCGGCTGCGTCCAGTCGTCGCGCGGCGCGAGGAGGGCGGCATGAAAGGCTAGCGCGAGGTACAGCAGCGGCATTGCCTTGTGCACGTAACGCCAGATCTTGAACGGGAAGCGCTTCCACAGCGTCAGCACCAGCATCGCCAGCAGCGCGTAGATCGCGAACTCGCCGAGCTCCTCGGCGAGGTCACGCATGGCTTCGAGCAGGCCGCCGCCGTGATCCTTGGGCAGGCGCCCCGCGCGCCCCCACAGCGCCTTGATGAGGTCGTCGGACAGCTCGACCAGCCAGTGCAGCGCGGCGCAGCCGATCGCGAGGATGCCCGCCCATTTGTGCACCCGGTAGATGCGGTCCATGCCGCCGAAGGGGCGCTCGAGCCAGGCCGGCCGGGTGGCGAGCACCATCGCCAGCGACATCAGCGCGAAGGACCACAAGCCGGTCAGGGTGAGCGCGTGCGCGCGCAGCGCCCACGGGCTGGCGGGCGCGCTGGCGGCGGCGCCCGTCGTCGACAGCAGTGGCCAGGCCCAGGCCAGCGTGACCAGGGCGATGAAGGCGGCCAGAAAGCGTTTCATGATGGCCTCCTCAATCGTCCTCGAAATAGCCTTTCTCGGCGTCGACGTGGCACGCGGGACAGTTGGCCTTGCTGCCGACCTCCTTGCTCGCCCAGTCGGATTGCGGCACCTCGTCATGCTCGCGCACCCACTTCGGCAACTCGGTGATGCGCAGCGGCGCAGCCCCCGGCCGCAGTCCGCGCAGCAGCTTGCTCGCCTGGCCGGGCGCATCGCCGGCGTGATCGACCAGGTAACGGGTGATCGCGGCGGTGGTCTCGGCATCGAGGCTGGCGTCGTCGCCGAAGTGCTTGTCGAGCTCGCCCATCATGCGCTTCCAGGAGGCGGCGGGCAGCATCGAGGGCGGGAAGGCGATGTGACAGCTCGCGCACTCCTGCAGGGTGCGCGCGTCGGTGACGGGCGGGTAGTAGTCGTCGTCGCCGGCGCGGGCGCGGTCAAGGAGGGTCACGGTCACCGCGAGCGCGGCGAGGCCGAGGGCGAGGGGGCGAAGGCGGGTGGCTTTCATGATCGGGCTCCGGGGTCGTCGGTCACTGGCTGGCCATCCAGGCGAGCCAGTCGCCCTTCTCGCGCGCGCTGCACGCGCGGCCGAGTACCTCGTTGCAGTTGCGCTTGAACCACTTCTCGACCTTGGCGGGGTCGCTGTAGCGGGTGGCGGCCACCGACACCGCCATCGGCTCGATGGCCTTGCCGGTGCGGGTCTTGCCGGGCGCGCGGGGGTCGTCGCCGTGGCAGGCGGTACAGGCGGGCGTATCGGGTTTGCCGAGGCCGTAGCGGGTGCGGTGCAGGGTTTCGCCGCGTGCGGCGGAGAACCCCGCGAAGCCAGGGTCGGCCGCGCGCGCCTGCTCGGCGTAGCGGTCGAGGAGCTCGGCAGGCGGGGCCGCCAGCACGCCGACACTTGGGCCGAGGCCGCACAGCAGCGCAATCGCGCGGAGTTTGCTTTTCATGGTTCGTTCCTTGTTCCGGGCTGAGGACGCGACCGGACGGGCATCGCGGATGCCCTTCGTCCGGAAGCTGGGGCCCAGTGTGCAAGTGCGCCCATGAAACGAAGCTGAACGCGACACGCGCGTGCAGCGAGGTCGAGGGGGGAACGGCGGCGGGCGCGCGCCCGTGCCGCCGGAACGCCGCTCAGCGCATGTCGAACAGCTCCTGATGGAAGTCGGCCGCGGGCAAGCCCCGGGCGACGAAGCCCTCGCGCAGGGCCTGGCCGAAACCGCCCGGTCCGCAGAACCAGACGTCCGCCTCGGCCCAGTCCGGCACCGCCTCGCAGATGCGCGCCACGTCGAGGCGGCCGTCGCGCGCGCTCACCAGCACGTGCAGCGTCACGCCCGCCGCCTGCGCATCGCGCCGCAGACGGCCGATGAACGCTTCGTCGGGCTCCGCGGTGCTGTAGAACAGATCGACCGCTCGGCCGTCCGGCGCCACCGCGAGCGCCTTCATGCGGGCGATGAAGGGGGTGATGCCGATGCCGCCGGCGACCCAGATCTGCCGGCGCTTGCCGCTGTCGAAGTCGAAACGGCCATACGGCCCTTCGACGGTGACGAGGTCGCCCACATGGAGAAGTCCAGGGAGGCGGGCGGTGTAGTCGCCGATGCCCTTGATGAGGAAGAACAGCCGTCCGTCGCCGCCCCAGCCGGACGAGATCGTGAAGGGGTGCGCGCCTTCGTCCGTCGAGAAGGTCGCGAAGGCGAACTGGCCGGTCTGGTGGCCGGGCCAGCGGTCCTTGAAGCGGATCGCCACCTTGAGCACGCGGTTGTCGGGGAAGTTCACCAGCTCTTCGATCTCGCCCACCGCCTTGCGCCGATGGCCCACACGGCCGGCAAGGGAAACCACCGCGGCGACGCTGCCGCCGGCCATCAGCAGCGCGAGCACGATGCCCATCGGCTGCGACCAGTAGGCAAAGGGCGTCAGCAGCACCGAGTGGAAGACCAGCGCCAGGTAGGCGAGGGCGAGCAGGCGGTGGGTCTTGAAGAACAGGCGATAGGGAAAGCGCTTGACCAGCGCGATCACGATCAGCGCCACCGCGGCATAAAAGGCCCACTCGCCGACCGACTCCGCCAGGCCGCGCTGCTCGCGGAAAAAGCGCTCGATCGGGTCGGTGAGCGGGGCGGCTGGCCCGCGTTCCGGCTTGACCAGCCAGCCCCAGCCCACCGCCCATTTGGTCCCCTGCGCCCACAGCCAGTGGACGACGGCGAACACCAGGCCGGTGATCCCCAGCCACTTGTGCAGGCGGTAGGTCTTGTCCAGCCCGTCGAGCAGGGGTTCGAGCCGGACGGGGCGCAGCGCGAGGATCATGCCCACGCTCATGACCCCGATGCCGATCACCCCGGTGTAATTGATCGCCACCGTGCGCAGGGCGAAGTATTCATAGCCGTTGGGCAGCAGCGGGTCGGCCATCCACCACAGCAGGCTGAGCAGCAGCAGGAGTCCCGCGTACGCAAGCTGGATGCGCTTCATCGTCTTCTACTCCATTCGGTTCAAGGCCGGCGCCCGATCACCCGGCCCGGCCAGGCGTGGCATCGGACGATACCGTTGAAGTATTGCCGATCGGTGGTTGGTCCGCCTTGTCATAGAGCAAAGCGGCGCTCGGTGGGGCACGGGCCAGCGCGGGGCGGCGGTTCAGCGTCGGCTCGGGATAGTCCTGCCATCCTGTCGGCGGACCTGGACACGCCGCGCACGCCATGCACGGACAGCCACCGGGTCGATCAAGGTCTCTACAATGTAGCGTTGCGAACCCCCGGACGTTCCACGATCAGGCCGACCGCCCTTTGCGCCGATGAAATCGCTGACCCCGCGCCAGGCGCTGCTGCTCTCGCTCGCCGCCGCGCTGAGCACCATCGCGATGAAGACCGGAGCCTGGTGGCTCACCGGCTCGATCGGCTATCTGTCCGACGCGCTCGAATCGGTGGTCAACCTCGCCGGCGCCGGGTTCGCGCTGTGGATGGTGTCCTACGCGCAGCGCCCCGCCGACGAGGACCACCAGTACGGTCACGGCAAGGCCGAATATTTCTCCGCCGCCTTCGAGGGCGGGCTGATCTTCATCGCCGCGCTGATCATCCTGCTGACCGCCGGCGAGCGCCTGCTCAACCCGCAGCCGATCGGCGCGCTGGGCCTCGGTACCCTGCTGTCGGTCGGCGCGAGCCTGATCAACTTCCTCGTCGCGCGCGTGCTGCTGGAGGTCGGCCGTGCGCACCGTTCGCTCGCGCTCGAGGCGGATGCGCGCCACCTCATGGCCGACGTATGGACCACCGCCGGCGTGGTGTGCGGCGTCGCGCTTGCCGTCGTCACGGGGTGGAGCTGGCTCGACCCTCTCGTCGCCGGCGCGGTCGCGCTCAACATCCTGCGCGAGGGCTGGGAGCTGATGCGGCGATCGATCGACGGCCTGATGGACCGCGCGCTGTCCGACCCGGAGGTCGCCGCGATCGAGCGCACGCTCAGCGAAGCGGCGCCGCCGGGCTGCTTCCACGGCAAGCTCAGGACGCGCGCGGCGGGGGCGCTGCACTTCGCCCACGTCGAACTGTGCGTTCCCGGCGACTGGACCGTGGCCGAGGCCCATGCGGTCGCCGACGCGCTCGAACGCATCGTGCTCGAGCGCACCGGCACCCGCTTGGCGACCCACCTCGAACCGACGCCGACCAGCGCACCGGCGGACACCAAGGCAGCCCCGACCTGAGCGCCTATTCACAGCCACAGACGAGACCCACCACCCGAATGCACGTGCTCATTGTCGAAGACGATCGCACGATCGCCGAGAACCTCTACGACTACCTCGAGGCGCGTGGCCACCAATGCGACTACGCCGACTCGATCGCAGCGGCCACGGCCCTGCTCGCACGCACCGCGTTCGACGCGCTGGTCCTCGACCGCAACCTGCCCGACGGCGACGGCCTCGCGCTCGCGCGCCGGTTGCGCAGCGAAGGGCGCGCGACGCCGGTCCTGGTGCTGACCGCGCGCGACACCCTGGAAGACAAGCTGCTCGGCTTCGAGGCCGGCGGCGACGATTACCTGGTGAAACCCTTCGCGCTGCAGGAGCTCGAAGTCCGCCTGCTGGCGCTGGCGCGGCGCGGCGCGGCCCGGGTGGCCAGCCCGCTGCTGCAGCATGGCGCGCTCAGCTACAACGCCGCCACGCAGGAGGCGCAGCTGCACGGGCGGCCGCTCACGCTGCCGCCCAAGGCGCTGCGCCTGGTCGCCGAGCTGTTGTCGCAGCCCGAGCGCGTGTTCTCCCGCCGCGAGCTGGAAATCGCGGTATGGGGCCACGAGCAGGACAGCAGCGACAACCTGCGCAGCGTGCTGCACACCCTGCGTCGCGCGCTCGGCGACGACGCGTCCGCCCAAGTGGTGAATGTTCATGGTCTCGGCTACAAGCTCGTCGGCCGCTGAGGGCGCGAGGCGTCGGCGTTGGCTGCCGCGCGGCCTGCGCATCCGCATCGCCCTGTCGGTGACGGCAATGCTGCTCGTGCTCATCGTTGCGCAGTCGCTCGCCTTGGTGCGCCTCAACGAGGAGATGGAAGAGGAGTTCATCGCCGGCACGCTCGACGAGCAGTTGCACTACAGCATCGAGCACAGCCGCCGGCTCGGCAGACTGGTCGGTCCGCAGACGCCGAACATGGCGCTCTACCGTTACACCGTGGACGAGGCGCTGCCACAGGGGCTCAGCCCGGCACTGGCGGGCCTGCCGGTCGGCAATCACGAGGACTGGTCCGCCGGGCGCGAGCGGCATGTCGCGGTGCGGGAGGCCGATGGCCAGCGCTACGTGCTCGTCTATGACGAATCCGAGCACCGCGAGCGCGAGTCGGCGGTGCTCACCGCAGTCGCGATCGGCGCGCTGATGCTGGCGGGCGTGTCCTTCGTCCTCGTATATGCGATCGCAGCCCGGCTCACGCGCGGGCTGGAGACGCTCGCCGAGCGCGTCGAACGCGAGCGCGACGGCACGCCCTTCGCTCGCCCCGAGTTCGACGTCGAACTCCTCGCCGTGGCGCGCGCGCTCGACCGCGCCGAGGCACGCCAGGCGGCCGTGCTCGCGCGCGAGCGCGATTTCAGTGCCCACCTGTCGCACGAGCTGCGCACCCCGCTCGCCGGCATCCGCAGCGACGCCGAGATGCTGTTGACCGACGCCGCGCTGTCCGACAAGGCCCGCCGCCGCGCCGAGCGCATCATCGCCACCACCGACCGCACCACGACGCTCGCCAACAGCCTGCTCCTGCTCGCCCGCGAGGCCCGGCCGCAGGACGCCGAGCCGGTCAATCTGCGTGCGGCGGTGCACGACGCCTGGGCGCGGCTGCATGCGGCCGGCGCCGAAGCCGACACGCTCGCCATCCGGATCGACGAGCGGGCCGAGATCACCGCCGACCCCGGCCTGCTCGCGCTCGTGCTCCGCAATCTGCTGGAGAACGCCCTGCGCCATGGCGAAGGGCGCGCGATCGAGGTGGTGCTGGAGGATCGGCGGCTTTCGGTGTGTGACCGCGGCCCCGGCTTCGGCGCGGAGGAGCCGGAGCGCAGCTTCGAGCGCTTTCGCCGCATTGGCGGCAGGCCGGGCCACGGCCTCGGCCTGGCGCTGGTGCAGCACATCTGCGCCGCCTGCGGGTGGACGGCGCGCGCCGCCAACCGGCCCGGCGGCGGCGCCTGCCTGACGATCGATTTCGGCGCCGGGTCCGCCGCGGGCTGACACGGCCGCGGCGGACCCGGCAGCGCGCTCACAGTTTCCTCACACCCGCCTCACGCTTTCCTCACGCGCGGCTTCGTAGATTGCGCGGATCCTTCCCGGCTCCGCGCGATCATGTCCGAACGACGTCTGTCCCTCGCTTCATCCCTCAGCCCCGCGGCCGGCGCAGCGCTCGCCGTCGAGGGCCGTGCCGCGGCCGTGCGCTCACCCTCGTCCGCGTGGACCGCGGCGCGACGCTGGCGCCCGGCGATGTCGACCGAGGGTCTGCTGCTCGGCATCGGCCTCTACCTGACCCTCGCCTGCAACGCGCCGTTCTGGCGCGCCTTGCTCGCGAGCCGCGGCGGCGAGGGCGGCGGCCTCGCGTACGTGCTCGCGGTCGGCGTGGCGCTGACCGCGCTGAACGTCGTGCTGCTCGCGCCGCTGCTCAATCGCTGGACGACCAAACCCCTGCTGGGAGCGATGGTCCTCGTCGCCGCTGTCGCGAGCTACTACGCCGGCCACTTCGGCGTCTACTTCGACCCCAGCATGCTGCGCAACGTACTCCACACCGACCTCGCCGAGGCGCGCGAGCTGCTCACGCCCGGCTTCTTCCTGCAGGTCGCCGGGCTGGCCCTGCCGCCGCTCGTCATGCTGCACCGCGTCCGCCTGCATCAGCGGCCGCGGCGGCGCGCGCTGGCAATTCGCGGCGCATCCGTCCTGCTCGCGCTGATCGTCGTCGTTGCCGCGCTCGGCAGCGTGTTCAAGGACTTCTCGGGCCAGATGCGCAACCATAAGGAACTACGCTACCTCATCACACCCGCGGCCCCGCTGTGGTCGCTCGCCCGCGTGCTCACTCGCGACGCCCAGGCCGCCAGCTCGCCGCGCCGGCCCGTGGGCACCGATGCCCGCCTGGGTCCGAGCTGGGCCGCGGCGAAGAAGCCGGCGCTGTTCGTGATCGTGGTCGGCGAGACCGCGCGCGCGGCCAACTGGGGGCTGAACCGCGAGGCGGGGCAACAGCCCACCCACGACACCACGCCCGAGCTCGCCCGCCGCGCGGTCATCAACTTTCCGGAGGTGACGAGCTGCGGCACCAACACCGAGGTGTCGGTGCCCTGCATGTTCTCGCTGCAGGGGCGGCGCCACTACGACGAGGACGCGATCCGTGGCAGCGAATCCGTGCTCGACACCTTGCGCCACGCCGGTCTGCGCGTGGTGTGGAACGACAACCAGTCGGGCTGCAAGGGCGTTTGCAGCGGAGTCGAGGGCATGCGCCCCGATCCCGCGGCCCTGCCGCAGCTGTGCGACGGCGAGCGCTGCCTCGACGAGGCTCTGCTCGAGAGCAGCCGCGGCCTGCTGCGCGACGCCGAGGGCAACCTCGTGCTCGTGCTTCACCAGCTCGGCAACCACGGCCCGGCCTATTTCCGCCGCTACCCGGAGTCCTTCCGCCGCTTCACGCCGACCTGCGACGACGAGGACCTGTCGAAGTGCAGCCGCGAGCAGATCGCCAACAGCTACGACAACGCCCTGCTGTACACCGACCACGTGCTGGCGCGCAGCATCGACATGCTGGAAGAGCTGGAGCCGCGCTACGACACCGCGCTGCTCTACGTCTCGGACCATGGCGAATCGCTCGGCGAGAACGGCCTCTACCTGCACGGCCTGCCCTACTCGATCGCCCCCGCGGAGCAGACCCGCGTGCCGATGGTGATGTGGCTCTCGAGCGGCTTCGCCGCGCGCACCAGGCTCGATACCGCCTGCCTGCGCACCCAGGCCGCCAGGCCCGCCGCGCACGACAACCTCTTCCACACCGTGCTCGGCCTGCTCGACGTGCGCACCGCAGTGCGCGACGACGCGCTCGACCTCACCGCCGCCTGCCGGAGCTGAAATCATGCCCACGACCGAACTCGCCAGCCCGCTGCCCGCACCCGCCGCGCCCGCGCTCGATCCGTCGCGCCGGTGGCTGCTTGGCCAGGGCGCGCTGCTGGCGCTGAGCGCGTTGCTGCTTTTCATCACCTTCGAGGGCTCCGATCTCGACCGCCAGCTCGCGCATGCGCTGTTCGACCCCGAGCGCGGGATCTTCCCGCTGCGCCACAGCTGGTTCCTCGAGGCGGTGATGCACAAGGCCGCCAAGCAGGTGACCTACGTGCTGGTGGCGGCCAGCCTTTACGTTTGCTGGGAGGGCTGGAAGGGCCGCCTGAGCTGGCTGCCGCCACGCAATGCCCTGCTCGCCGCGCTGGGCATGGTGCTCATCCCGTTCGCGACGTCGACCGCCAAGCTGCTGACGCCTCGCGGTGGCGGTATGCGCCGACATCGGTCCGGGCGGCCGGCGCCAAAGCTGATCGGATGGATTCGGGCGCGGCGAGCCGCGGCCGCCTCCTCAGCGCGGTTGCGATCGCGCCGCCGTCTGCGCCCCGTTCGTCCCGGGGCGCGTCCTCGGAAGCCTCACCCGCACCTCGAGCCCGCCGAGCGGGCTGTCGTGCAGCGCGATGCCACCGCCGTGGCGTTCGACGATCCGCGCGACGATCGACAGGCCGAGGCCCGCGCCCTGGCTCGGGCCCTCGCGGAAGAAGCGCTCGAACACCTTGCCGCGGCGCTCCGGCGCCACGCCCGGGCCGCTGTCCTGCACCCTCAGCTCGATCGCTGCAGGCGAGGGCGCGAGCACCACCCGGATGCGGCCGCCCGCGAGCGTGTGCTGGATCGCGTTGCTGACCAGGTTCTGCAGCAGCACGCCGATCGCCGGCGGGTCCGCTTCCAGGCTGCAGTCGGCCGTGGCGGGCGCCTCCAGGGTCAGCTCCTGATGTCGTTCGAGGGCGAGCGGGGTCAGCTCGGCGAGCTCGCCGCGGGCGAAGGCGGCCAGGTCCATGCGCTGCGGCTCGGGGCTGAGGCCGCCGGGTTCGAGCCGGGCGAGGGTCAGCAGCTGCGCCACCAGGCGGGTGGCGCGATCGACGCCGGCGCGCACCTGGTGCAGGGCGTTCCGGCGATCGCCCTCGTCCGGGGCCTCGAGCGCGTTCTGGGCGTGGATGCGGAGCACCGCGAGCGGGGTGCGCAGCTCGTGGGCCGCATGGGCGATGAAGCGCTTCTCGCGCCCGAGCAGCTCGGTGATCTGCAGCAGCAGCCGGTTGAGCGCCGCGACCACCGGCTCGAGCTCGGCGGGGATCGGTTCGAGCACCAGCGGCGAGAGTCTGTCCGGGTCGCGTGCCTTGATCAGCTCGACCAGCCGGTCGAGCGGACGCAGGCCCCAGCCCACCGCGAGCCACACCAGCAGGGCCACCAGCGGCAGGCCGACGAGGTCGGGCACCAGGTTCTGCAGCGCGACCTTCGCCACCAGCTCGCCGCGCACGTCGCTGCGTTCGCCGACCAGCACCCAGTGGCGGTCGACCGCCTCGTGGAGCAGGAACACGCGCCACTGCTCGCCGTCGATCAGCAGGTCGTGGTAGCCGGCCAGGCGCTGGGTCGGCGTTTGCCGCGCGATGCCGGCGCCGCCCGTGTCGGCCCGCAGCAGGCGGTCGACCGCGGCGAGCGGGGCGCTGGCCGAGCGCAGCAGCGCGCGCCCCTGATCGTCGATGACGACGAAGGCGAGCTTCTTCTCGTAGGCGTGGCCGGGCGTGCCGCCCTGGTTGCCGCTGGCCACCGCCTCGTCGAGCGAGGCCTGCAGCGCCGCGCGCAGGTCGTCGCGCAGCTCGCGATCGACCATCCCGGCGAGCAGGCGGGCGTGCTGGGCGAGCTCGGCGTCGAACAGCTCCTCGATCTCGTGCCGCGCGTCGCTGTAGCTCTGGTACGAGATCAGCGACAGCGACAGGCTCAGCAGGCCGAGCACCAGCAGCAGGATCCGCCGGCGGATCGAGCCCATCAGGCCTTGTCCACCAGGTAGCCGACCCCGCGCACGGTGCGGATCAGCTCGGGGAAGAGCTTCTTGCGCAGATGGTGGATATGCACCTCGAGCGTGTTGCTCTCGGCCTCGTCGCCCCAGCCGTAGAGAGACTGCTGCAGCTTGTCGCGGGTGAGCACGCGGCCGGGCTGGGCGAGCAGCTCGTGCAGCAGCAGGAACTCCTTGCGCTGCAGGGGCACGGCCTGGCCGCGATAGCTGACCTGGTGCTTGACCGGATCGAGGCGGATCTCGCCGTGGCTCAGGATAGGCTGCGGCCGCTGGAAGCTGCGCCGGAGCAGGGCGCGCAGGCGGGCCTTGAGCTCATTGACGTCGAAGGGCTTCACCAGGTAGTCGTCGGCGCCGGCGTCGAGCCCGGCGATGCGGTCCTCGGTGGCGTCACGCGCGGTCAGCACCAGCACCGGCACCGGGTTGGCGCCGGCGCGCAGACGCGACAGCACCTCCAGGCCGTCGAGCCGCGGCAGACCGAGGTCGAGGATGGCGAGGTCGAAGGCCTCGTGGCTGAGCGCGTGCAGGGCGCTGGCGCCGTCCTGCACCCAGTCGACCGTATAGCCCTCGGGTTTGAGGGCGACCCGGATGCCCTCGCCGAGCGCGCTCTCGTCTTCCACCAGCAGGATTCGCAATGCCGTTCCCCTTCTCCGATTCACCGCCGCCCCTCGCGGCCTCCACCGTCTCGCCGCGCCCCCCTGTGGGCGCTCTGCCCCCAGGGCGATAACACCCGTCATCGCGGACACGACCGCCGCTTATCGCGCACAGGGGTGCGCTCCTACAGTGCCCGCGACGACCGCCTTCCCCCTGTAGGAGCCCTGCCCCCAGGGCGATAACAGCCGTCATCGCGGACATGGCCACCGCTTATCGCGCACAGGAGTGCGCTCCTACAGTGCCCGCGACCGTCGCCGTCCTGTAGGACCCCTGCCCCCAGGGCGATAACAGCCGTCATCCCCCGCACCACAGCCGCCATCGCGCACGGGGCTGCGCGCCTACGGTGCCTTCGACGGCCCCACCCCTCGCGCGCGCGCGGCATCCGGGGGCGACCGCCGCTTCGTCCGGGTGTCGCCCAGCCTCAAGATTGCCCGCGCACGAAGCGCTTGACCACTGGCAGCTGCTTGCGCAGGGCGCGATCCACCGCGCGCGGCAGCAGGCCGTTGAGGCGCACGAAGAGCTTCTCGGGCCAGCCGAGGTAGCTCTCCCTGCGCTCCGCGCGGATCGCGTCCACGATCGCCGCGGCGACCGTCTCGGGTGCGTCCATCGCCACCGACAGCGCGGCGTTCATCTCCATCACCGGGGTGCTGTTCATCGCGGTGCGGGTGGCGCGCGGGGCGACGTAGAGCACCTTCACCCGGGTGTCGGCGAGCTCGCGGCGCAGCGCTTCGGAGAAACCGCGCAGGGCGAACTTGCTGGCGCAGTAGGCGGCGAAGCCGGGGTGGCCGATCGAGCCGAAGGTCGAGCCCACATTGACGATGAGGGCCTTGTCCGCCTGCTGCAGCAGCGGCAGCAGGCGCGCGGTGAGCTGGACGGTGGCGGTGAGGTTGAGCCCGATGAGCTCGGCGAGGGCGTCGTCGTCCTGGTCCTCCAGCAGGCCGAACCGGTTCACCCCGGCGGCGTTGATGAGGCAGTTCAGGCCGCCGAGCTCCGGCGCGGCGGCGAGCACCGCGTCGCGCCCGGCGGCGGTCAGCAGGTCGGCCTCGACCACGGTGACCTGGCCGGGATGGCTGCGGGCGAGCGACTCGAGGGTGAGCGGCCGGCGCGCGACCAGCAACAGCCGGGCGCCGCCGGCGCACAGCGTGTCGACCAGGGCCTGGCCGATGCCGCCGCTGGCGCCGGTGACGAGGGCGCGCAGTTCGCGTCGATGCATCGCGCCCGTCCTCATGCCGACAGCGGCAGGCTGCGGAAGATGTCGCCGTAGAGGCGATAGACCACCTTCGCGGTGTGGGTCACCGCCGCCTTGTCGTCGGCGTCCTCGAGCCGGTTCATCAGACCGGCGAAGAGCTGGATGTGCTCGAGGTCGAGGCTGCCGTGCGACTCGAGGTAGGTGAAGGCTTCCGCCGGCAGGCCGAGGGAGGCGCGCAGCGCATGCGCCGCCTGGCTGGCGACCGTGATGCTGGTGCCCTCGAGGACGTTGACCATGCCGAAGAAGCTCACCGGATTGTGGCGCGCGATACGGTCGTAGACGTAGCTCACCATCAGCTCGGTCGCCAGCGCCGGCTGGCTGCGGCGCACCGCCTCGGGGTCGGCGCCGCAGGCGGCGATGTCGTTGAGGATCCATTCCTGGTGGCCGTACTCCTCGTCGATGTATTCGGCGATCGCCCCGCGCAGCCACTCGAGGCGGTCGGGCAGGCGGGCGCCGCAGGCCATCAGCAGCGGTACGGTGTGCCTGACGTGATGGTAGGCCTGGCCGAGGAAGGCGAGGTAGGTGTCGAGGCCGATGCGGCCCTCGGGGGCGCGGCGCAGTACCGGCGCGTCGAGCAGGTGCCGGCGTTCGGCGGCGGTGTCGAGCTGGAGCTGGTCGTAGAAGTTCATGCGGAGGTTTCGTCCTTGCAGGCGGTCGGGGAGGGGGATTCGTTGAGGGCGTGGCGGTAGTGCGCGGCGAGCGCGTCGCGGCGCAGCCGGCCGTTGGTGGTGGCGAGGCCGTTGGCGGCGGTGAAGGCGTCGTCGGCGCGCAGCCAGCGGTGGGCGCGGGCGTAATCGGGCAGGGTGCGATTGACCGCCGCCACCGCGGCCGCCAGCTCGGCGTCGGTGCACCCGGCCGCGCGCGGCACCAGCACCGCGAGGTTCTCGGCGCGCGCCTCGCCATGAAGCCAGGCCTGGGCGATCGGCGGCTGTTGCGCCAGCTCCGCCTCCACCCATTCGGGATTGACGTTGCGGCCGAAGGCGGTGATGAACTGGTGCTTCTTGCGGCCGCGCAGCACCAGGAAACCGTCCTCCAGATGGCCGAGGTCGCCGGTGCCGAGCCAGTCGCCGGCGGGCGGCGCCTCGCCCAGGTAGCCGAGCATGCGCGCGCCGCGCACCAGCACCTCGCCGTCGGCGGCGAGCCGCACCTCGGCATGGGCGAGCGGCTTGCCGACGGTGCCCGGGCGATGGGCGGCGGGCGTGTTCAGGCACACCACCGAGGCGCACTCGGACAGGCCGTAGCCCTCGAACACCGGCAGGCCGAGCCCCGCCGCCCGTTGCAGCAGCGCCGGCGCCACGCGGCCGCCGCCGACCGCGACGAAGCGCAGGCCGGCGGGCAGCGGCAGGCCGCGCTCGGCCGCGCTCACCAGCGCCAGCAGCAGCTGCGGCAGCAGGATCAGGCTGTGCGGCCGGCTGTGGCCGAGGCGGGCGAGGAAGCGGCCCACGTCGAAGCCGCTCGCGCCCTGCAGGCCGATCTCGGCCTGGGGGCGGAGCTCGACGCCGGCGCCGGCGAGCAAGGGCGCATACACCCCGGCGACGTTCTCGAGCAGGGTCGCCAGCGGCAGCACGCACAGGTGGTGGCGGACGCCGCAGTCGCGGATCACCGCGGCGATGGCGTCCGCGACCGCGAGCTGGGCGGCGCCGTCGAGGCAGACCCCCTTGGGCTGGCCGGTCGTGCCCGAGGTGTAGGTCATCTTCAGCGTGCCCGCCGGCAGCGCCGGACTGCATGCCGGCCGGCGCTGCGAGACGCCGGGCCGGGCGGGGATGAAATCGGCATCGGTGCCGGGCTGGTGCCGAGCGCCGATCAGGGTATCGACACCGGCGCTGTCGAGCACGTGGCGCTGCTGCGCGGCGGAGAAGAAGGCGGGCAGCGGCACGCAGACCTTGCCGCCGAACAGCAGGGCGAGGTCCCACAGCACCCAGTCCGCGCCGTTGTCGAGCGCGAGGGCGACGCGCTGGGCGCCGATCGCATCCAGCGTGCGCATCCGCTCGGCCACGCCGCTCAGCACCTCGCCGCCGTCCAGCGTGCGATCGGCGGCGATCAGCAGCGGCCGCGCGCCGTATCCCGCGATCGCCGCGCGCAGGGCCTCGCGCTCAGGCGACATGGCGCAGCGCCCTGTCCGGGGTGGCGGCGGCAGGCCGGCAGCGGCCCGACTGCAGCAGGCGACGGTGGCAGTCCTCCACCTCGCAGGCCATCACCATCGGCGCGCTGTCGTAGTAGCTGCCCCAGTCGCCGGCCTCGTCGCCGAGCCGGCGCGGGTCGGCGGCGGCGAGCGGCTGCAACTCGAGGCCGAGGCGGCGGAAGCTGTTGAGCAGCGCCCGCGTACCGGTGAATACCACCCAGCGCAAGCGGAGGGCGGCGAGACGTTCGGTGAGGCCGACGATCAGGTGCCGGCCCGCGCCCGGGCCGCGGGCGGCGAAATTGCCCACCTCGACGATGTCGGCGCGATCGACCGCGCAACGGTAGCGCTGCGCGAGCGCGTCCTCGATCGGGAGGTCGAGGTAGCGCTCGAGGAACAGGGGCTCGGTGTTCGCGCGGCGGCAACCGAGCGCACCGTGCAGCTCGCCGTCGGCTGCCTCCAGGCCGAGCAGCTCCGGCATGAAGTGGCGCACCTGCGCGCCGTAGTGCTGGGCGAAACGCGCGCGGATGAACTCCTCGAGCGCGCCGCGGCGTTCCGGCTGCGTGGGGGCACGGAGCCGAAGCGCGCCATCGGGCGCGACTGCCCGGGAGGCGATCGTCGTGCCGGGGGCCAGCCATTCCGCGTTCATGGTGTCTCTCGTCGGTGGGAATGGGGCCGATCTTGGGGGGCCGAGCTTAAGCCTGGCTTAAGTCGACCGACGGCGAGGCGCCGGCTTCAGGTCGAGCGGCTGGGGCGAGCGGGGCGGCCCGCGAAAAGGGCGGGGTCCGCGGGGCCTTGCTCCCCGGGAACCCCGCCCATNNCGAGGATGGATCAGCGCCCGCCGCCGCCGCCGGGCCCCATGCCGCCGCCGCCCGGGCCCATGCCGCCGCCGGGGCCCATCCCGCCACCGCCGGGGCCCATCCCGCCGCCGGGCCCCATCCCGCCGCCGCGCGCCGGCGGCTCGTCGGGCAGGGTCACGCCGCGT
>JRYI01001671.1_pt1 | contig 25187 bp, 20 predicted proteins | sample 235361 | NCBI WGS metagenome assembly JRYI01 (sample SAMN03074212, study PRJNA261471) | activated sludge metagenome | biome: Common Effluent Treatment Plant; feature: Wastewater; material: Activated sludge; isolation source: activated biomass in a lab-scale reactor treating industrial wastewater at...
ATCTGCTCCATATCGGATAAGTCTAGCCCAATGAGTGGGGGGCGCAATGGGCGAGAAGATTGCACGAAGACTACGATTGGCAGGCGATTTGGAAAGGCGCCTTGGCATCGGACAGTCCGTAATCGTCCGATGCGTTGAAAGTTCAGACGTACCGGTTAGCCTCATTCGCGCCGATGCCCGGCGGCCGTTATAATCCCTCCTGACATTTACCACTGCTCACCCTACTTAACAGAATCCGGGCTATCGGAAAGGCTCGGTCTCTGGATGACCGGAGGACTCCATGTACGATAAAGCCAAGTTGGCCCAACTGGCCGAAGCTACCGACCGCTGGGAAGAGACGACCCTTCAACAAACGTTGGCCCGCGCCCCGGAGCGCAAGGAACAGTTCGTCACTACCTCCGGTGAGCCGATCCGCCGCCTGTATACGCCGCTCGACGTGGCCGACCTCGATTATCTGGACGATCTCGGCAACCCCGGCGAATACCCCTATACCCGTGGTGTTCACTCGACGCTCTACCGCGGCAAGCCGTGGACGATGCGCATGTTCGCCGGCTTCGGCAGCGCGGAGGAGACCAACGCTCGCTACAAGTATTTGTTGGGCCAGGGCAACATGGGCCTCTCTGTGGCCTTCGACCTGCCGACGCTGATGGGTTACGACACCGACGCGCCGCAGTCGTTGGGCGAGTTCGGCAAGTGTGGCGTGGCCATCAGCAGCCTGGCCGACATGGAAATCCTGTTCGACGGCATTCCGCTCGACCAGGTGACCACCAGCATGACGATCAACAGCCCGGCGGCCATCATTTGGGCCATGTACATCGCCGCAGCCGAGAAGCAGGGCGTTCCCCAGGCCAAACTGGGCGGCACGCTGCAGAACGACATCCTGAAGGAGTACATCGCCCAGAAGGAATACATCTTCCCGCCTGAGCCGTCGATGCGGTTGGTCATCGACACCATTGAATATGGCGCGCGCCATATGCCCTTGTGGAACACCATCTCTATCAGCGGCTATCACATCCGCGAGGCGGGATCGACAGCCGCGCAGGAGCTGGCCTTTACGCTGGGCGACGGACTGGAGTACGTGCGCTGGGCTATTGCTCGCGGCATGGATGTGGATGAGTTTGCCCCGCGGCTCAGCTTCTTCTTCAACAGTCACAATGATTTCTTCGAAGAGATCGCCAAGTTCCGCGCCGCGCGGCGCATCTGGGCGCGGGAGATGCGCGAGACCTTCGGGGCCAAAAACCCGCGCTCGTGGCTCTGCCGCTTCCACACGCAGACGGCCGGGGTCAGCCTGACGGCGCAGCAGCCGGAGACGAACGTCGTNNGAGACGAACAAGATCGAGGCCCAGGTCTACGATTATTGGCAACAGGTAGACGAATTGGGCGGCGTGCTGCCGGCCATTGAACAAGGCTTCTTCCAGTCAGAGATCTCGGTCGCAGCTTATCGCTACCAACGCGAGATTGATCGCAACGAGCGCTATATCGTCGGCGTCAATGCCTATGCCGACCCGAACGAAAAGCTGCGCATCCCTATCCTGGCGATGGATCCGCAGGGCTACGATCGTCAGATCGCGCGTCTGAAGCGGCTGCGCGAAGAGCGGGACAACGAACAGGTGGAGACTACGCTGTCGGCGCTGCGCGCGGCGGCCGCAGGCACGGAGAATACCATGCCTTATATCCTCGATGCCGTTCGCGCCTATGCCACGTTGGGCGAGATCACCGACATCTTCCGCGAGGTATTCGGTACCTATGAAGAGCCGACGTGGATTTGATCGGAGATGGTGGCAGGTCGTCGCTTGCAAGTAGCAGAGCGTGGGCCGTGGTTAAGCCCTGCTGCTTGCTGCCGGCTTCGTTTATTGACGGCCTTTTTGAGTTATTGTATAGTTGCCTATTGGAACCGGTTCCAATCTTCTGTCCAACACGACCGGTCTCCGCAGGAGAGATGTGACTGCTATAACCATCCGGGATGTCGCCAGACATGCGGGCGTCGGTGTCGGCACCGTATCGCGCGTTCTGAACGATAGTCCGATGGTTAGCGAGGAGACGCGCCAGAAGGTTCAGGCAACTATCGAAGCGCTCAACTACTCCCCCAGTGCAGTTGCCCGCCGCCTCTCCCGTGGCCGATCAATGGCGATAGCCGTCATTGCACCTTTCTTCACCCGACGTTCCTATGTCGAGCGACTACAGGGAATCGAGCATGTCTTGTCCGCCGGCGGGTATGATCTCATCCTCTATAACGTGGAAACTGTGGCCCGCCGGGATGAATGCCTGCGCGCCTTGCCGCGTGGGGAACGAGTGGATGGGTTGCTCATCTTGTCGCTGGCGCCCCGTGATGATGAGGTGGAGCGATTGAGACAAATGGGAATCCCAACCGTGTTGATCGATGCCTATCATGAGCAATTACCCAGCGTCACCATCGATGATGTGGCTGGGGCGAAGATGGCGGTCAGACATCTGATCGATCTGGGCCACCGGCGCATTGCCTACATCGGCGAATATCTCGATGACAACCCGTTCAACTTTCGGCCAATTGCCGACCGATATCGCGGTTATCGCGATGGACTAGCGGCCGCGGATATCCCCTTTTATTCTCCCTACCATCGTCAGGGTCATTACGGCTGGCGCGAGGCGCGGCGGATGACCCGCGAGTTACTTGCCCTGGACGAACCGCCGACGGCCATCTTCGCTTATAGCGACACGATGGCCCTTGGAGCGCTTGAGGGAGCGCAACAGGCCGGCGTAGGGGTTCCGGACCATCTGTCGATCATCGGCCTGGATGACGTTGAAATCGCTCAGTATTTTCATCTGACGACCGTCAGCCAGCCGTTGTACGATTCGGGGGCCAGAGGCGCGGTATTATTGCTCGATTGTATGGGCAATGATCGCGATCGGCCGGTCCCCCACATCAATCTGCCTACCGGTCTGGTGGTGCGCCGGACAACGGCCCCACCCGCGGCAAATACACATTGAGGAGGTGCACTATCCATCAACGAAGAGAACATCATGAAGCCCAAGAGCACGTTAGTCCGCGATTCCAAGTGATTACTTTTCTGGGAGGAAAAGAAACCCATGTCCAAGTTTAGTCGATTTACTATTTTGAGTCTGCTGCTCGTCATGGCGTTGGCCCTCGTGGCTTGCGGTGGCGGGGCGCAGGAAGCGACGCCCACTGAGGCGCCCGTAGTCGAAGAAGCCGCCCCCACGGAAGAGGCGGCGCCCGAAGAGCCGACCGAGGAGACGGTTGCAGAAGTCGAAGCCGCATTTCCGGTCATGCCCGGCGGCGCGCTGGAAGAAGCACTGACCGGTGCTTATGACGGCACCGTCGTTGTGGTCGACGGTCCTTTTGCCGACGCCGACACGGTCAAGTTTGAGCAGTCGGTCGTTGCTTTCGAAGAGGCGACCGGCATTGATATCCAGTACATCGGCGGCAAGGAGTTCGAAGGTTCGATCGGCGTCCGCGTTGAGGCCGGAGACGCCCCCGACATCGCCGACTTCCCGCAGCCCGGTCTGCTGGCGACCTTTGCCCGCCAGGGCTACGTCGTCGATCCGACGNNTTCAACGGCAAGAGCCTGGTGTGGTATCCGAAAGATGACTTCGATGCCGCCGGTTACACGGTTCCCGAAACGTGGGACGAACTGATGGCATTGACCCAGCAGATAGCCGATGACGGCGACCCGGCGTGGTGCATCGGCATCGAGTCCGGCGCGGCGACCGGCTGGCCGGCCACCGACTGGACCNNCATCGCTGGAGAACTACGACGCGTGGGTGAGTGGCGAGTTGCCCTTCGATAGCCCCGAAGTACGCACGGCGATTGAAACGTTCAGCGAGATCTGGTTCAATCCCGACTACGTCTTCGGTGGCACGAACGGCATCGTCTCGACCAACTTCGGCGACAGCCCGGCTCCGATGTTCGAAGACCCGCCCGGCTGCTGGCTGCACCGGCAAGGCAACTTCATCACCGGCTTCTTCCCCGAAGGCGCGGAAGCGGGAGTCGATTACGACTTCTTCTATCTGCCTCCGGTGAGTGATGAGTTCGGCCGGCCGTTCCTGGTCGCCGGCGACATCATGGCCATGTTCAATGACCGTCCGGAAGTCCGGGCCGTCATGGAGTACTTCACGACGCCGCAATCGGCCAGGGGATGGCTCGACACCGGTGGCGCGTTGGCCGCCCACCAGACGGCTACACCGGATATGTACGGAGTCGATCTGGAGCGCGGTATCGCCGAACTGGTGGCCCAGGCGACCAGTTTCCGCTTTGACGCCTCGGACCTGATGCCGGGTGAAGTTGGCGCGGGTTCGTTCTGGAAAGGCATGACCGACTACGTGAGCGGTGCGGCCGATCTGGACACCGTCCTGCCCGAGATCGACGCTTCCTGGCCGACTGAATAACGTTCTTGTGTGAGAGACTGCCGACTCTTCAGGAGTCGGCAGTCTCTCGTTAATAATCCCGACAACCGTTTTATCATCTGAGCGAAAGGAGGTTTCGGCGTATGCACTCTGAATCTGCCCAGGAGCAACCGGGATTGATCTCCCGAATACTGTCCCTGGCTCTGCCCATTGCAGCCCTGGTCATCGCCCTGGTCGCGATGTATCTGGGGTTCAACTTCCTTCGGGCCGGAACCGCGCCGAAGTGGGTAATCGTGCTGGTCGCCATTATCTGGGGCGTCGGCGGTGTGGCTGCCCTCTATTGGATCCTTAACTGGATCGTCGAGCGCATGAATGACAAATGGCGGGGGCGGCTTCAACCCTTTGTCTTTGTCGGCCCGGCCATCGTCCTGTTGCTGTGGTTCCTGGCCTTGCCGGTTTTACGAACCTTCTGGTTGAGTCTGTTCAATCGGGACGGCCCGCCGGTCGGCTGGCTCGACTGGGGCGATCTGAGCGGCAGCTTCGCCTCATTGAGCGGGCGCTTCGTCGGCCTCAATAACTATGTTGCGGTCTTTACCGACCGTCTGATGCTGGAAGCGTTCCGCAACAACATCATGTGGATTGTTTTCGGCGCGACATTGACCGTCATTGTCGGCTTGCTTATTGCCGTTCTTGCGGATCGAAGCCGCTTCGAACGCGTGGGCAAATCGGCCATATTCTTGCCGATGGCTATTTCCTTCGTCGGCGCGGGCGTTATCTGGAATTTCATCTATGAGGTGCGGCCGGTTAACGTCCCCCAGATCGGCCTTTTAAACGCAATTGTCGTTGGGCTGGGCGGTAACCCGCAGCCCTGGCCGGCGTGGACGGCGATCACTCCCTGGAACAATCTGTTCCTCATCGTCATCGTTATCTGGCTACAGGTCGGTTACGCGATGACGTTGTTCTCGGCCGCTCTTAAGGGTATCCCGTCCGATCTGATGGAAGCCGGTCGTGTCGACGGCGCCAACGAGATACAGATTTTCTTCAAGATCATGGTCCCTTATATCATGGGCACGATCATCACCGTCAGCACCACCGTTGTTATCTTTACTCTGAAAGTATTCGACGTCGTATGGGTGATGACCGGCGGGCAGTTCGGAACGGAGGTGATCGCGACCCAGTTTTACAGGCAATCATTTACGGCTCGTAACTCCGGTTATGGCTCAGCGATCGCTATCGTGCTGCTCCTCGCCATCGTTCCGGTGATGATCTACAACCTGAAGCAGTTCCGGGAACAGGAGGCGTTCTAACATGGGAAGCGTACAAGGTCAACGACGATGGGGATTTTTGCTGGTCAACGTCGGTTTGTTGTTGCTGGTTCTGCTGTGGACTGTTCCAACATTTGGTCTGTTTGTCTCCAGCTTTCGCACCAGAGAGGATATTCAAGCCTCCGGCTGGTGGAATATCTTCCCCCATCGCGCTTACGAGACTGTCGAGGTACTCAGTCCGGCTGACATGGGGTTGGACCCAACCGGCCCGATGGTGATCGAGGGAGTGGAGACGACGTTCGAAGAATTGCGCGAAACGGGTATTACCACGGCGGATGGAACGTTCTATCGCTGGGTAGGTAATCGACGCATTGGCCGAATAGAAATCCAGGAGCAAAAATGGACGGTCGATTGGGATTTCACCCTGGATAACTATCGTCAGGTCCTGAGCGGCAAGGATTTCGAATACCAACAACCGGACGGCACCATTAGAATCATACCTGGTGATGATTTCGTAAGTGCCTTCCTGAACAGTCTGGCGGTGGCAATTCCGGCCACGGTCATCCCGATCCTGGTGGCCGCTTTCGCTGCTTATGGGTTCGCGTGGATGAAATTTCCCGGGCGCAAGCTGTTGTTTATCATGGTGGTGGCGTTGCTGGTTGTGCCGCTGCAGCTCGCCCTGGTGCCCATCCTGCGCGACTTCCGAATGTTGCAAATCAACGGCACCTTTATGGCGATGTGGTTGGCCCACACCGGCTTTGGCTTGCCTTTGGCCACATATCTGCTGTTCAACTACATCAGCACGCTGCCGCGAGAGACGCTGGAATCGGCGTTTATCGACGGCGCATCCCATTTTGTGGTTTTCCGCAAGTTGATCCTGCCGCTATCGGTGCCTGCGCTGGCGTCATTCGCCATTTTCCAGTTCCTGTGGGTCTGGAATGACTACTTGGTAGCCCTCATCTTTCTGGGCGGCAACCCGCAGACGAAAGTCATCACGCAGCGGCTGGCCGATATCGTCGGATCGCGCGGCAACGACTGGCATCTGTTGACGGCCGGGGCGTTCCTCACGATGTTGCTGCCGATGATCGTGTTCTTCAGCCTGCAACGCTTCTTCGTGCGTGGCCTGCTGGCCGGGTCCGTGAAGGGTTAATCCGGGACGCGCCCGCGAGCTGGCAGCGCGGATCGAGCACATTATGAAATAAGTGAGCACGGAGTCGCCGCATCGGCTTCGTGCTTATTTTTATGCGGTCTTCTCTGTCGCGGTTTATTACGTTTGCGAGCAATGATTAATACAATCTGTCAGGAGTAGGTGGATGTCCGATAAACTCTGGTATCAAGAGGCAGTGTTTTTTGAGTTGAACATTCGCGCCTGTTGTGATTCCAACGGGGACGGCAACGGCGATTTTCAGGGAGCCATCACCAAGTTGGACTATATTCGCTCTCTGGGAGTCAATTGCATCTGGGTGCAGCCGATGTACCCATCGCCCTTGAAGGATGACGGGTATGACGTGGCCGATTATTGCGGCATTCATCCCGATTTCGGCACAATTGAGGATTTCAAGGCGTTCCTCGATGCCGCCCATGCGCGCGGTCTTCGCGTCGTAACCGATCTGGTGATGAACCATTGCTCCGAGGAGCACCCGTGGTTTCAGGCTGCCCGGGCCGACCGCAACTCGCCCTACCGGGATTACTTCGTATGGAGCGACACGCCGGAAAAATACACCGAAACACGCATCATCTTTCTGGACGTGGAACCTTCGAACTGGTCCTATGACGAAGTCGCCGGGCAATACTTCTGGCATCGCTTCTATGCCAGCCAGCCCGATCTGAATTACGACAACCCGATCGTCCACGAAGAGATGTTCAACATCATCCGTTTTTGGCTGGATCTGGGTATCGACGGCTTTCGCGCCGACGCCGTGCCCTATCTCTATGAGCGCGAGGGGACCAATTGCGAGAATCTGCCCGAAACGCACGAATTCCTCAAGAAAGTGCGCCGTTTGATCGATGAGGAGTACCCGGATCGAGTCCTGATCGCCGAGGCCAATCAGTGGCCGGAGGATTTGCTGCCTTACTTCGGTGATGGCGACGAATTCCATATTTGTTTCCACTTCCCAATCATGCCGCGACTCTTCATGGCTCTGAAGAGCGGCGACAAGACGCCGATTATCGACATCCTGGCCCGCACGCCCGCCATTCCTCCGGGCGCGCAATGGATGACCTTCCTGCGTAACCACGATGAATTGACGTTGGAGATGGTGACGCCGGAAGAGCGCCAATGGATGTGGGAGCAATATGCCCCCAATCCGCGGGCGCGGCTCAATCTGGGTATCCGGCGACGATTGGCCCCGTTGCTCGACAACGATCAGCGACGCTGGCTGGCGCTCAATGCGATGTTCCTGTCATTGCCCGGCACGCCCATCCTTTATTACGGTGACGAGATCGGCATGGGTGATAATCTGGCATTGGAAGACCGCTATGGAGTGCGCACGCCGATGCAGTGGTCGGCTGACAAGAACGCCGGCTTCTCCACGGCCGATCAGACCTACCTGCCGGTCATCGACGACGAGAACTACGGCTACCAACGACTGAACGTAGCCGCACAGGAGCGGGATGACGAGTCGTATCTGGCCTGGACGCGCTATCTCATCAATACGAGGCAAGGTCAGCCCGCGTTTGGCCCCGGCACTCTGGATTGGGTCGAGACGGGCGACAAAGCCGTGCTGGCTTACCGGCGCACCGAGGGAGACAATCGCGTGCTATGCGTGTTCAACCTGACGGACGGGGCGCGGCCGTCGGGCATCATCCCCACGACGGCGCAGACCGATCTGCTCTCGCGCGAAGGACGCTCGTTCCCGGCCGGTGAAGAAATTCATCTGACGCCCTATGAGTGTCTGTGGCTGCTGGAGAATTAGCGGCCGTGGGTGTTGGCTGATCAAGCGCGAGGTAAAAGATAGAGGGGGAAGCACACATGGAAGAGCGTGATGTTGCCGCCGAATCGCCGGCACTGCCCAATGGGGTTTTGGCTGATCTCACGCCGCTGGAGCGCGACATCTTTCGGACGCGGGTCGAGCTGTATTGGCCCGACGCGCTGCGACCGTTGCGCCATCTCTATGGCGAGCGCCCCGACTTTGACGCCTGGTGCTCTCGCCTGCTGACGCTTGTCGCCCACGGTTACAAGACCCGCCCGGCCGAGTTGCGCCTGCTCGACTTGCGCCGCCAGGGGCAACCGGACTGGTTCCAGCAGCCCGACATGCTGGGCTATGTGGCCTACGCTGACCGTTTCGCCGGCGATCTGCGCGGCGTGGCCGACCATATCCCGTACCTGAAAGAACTGGGCGTCACCTACTTGCATCTCATGCCGCTGCTGAAGCCGCGCGCCGGGCCGAATGACGGCGGCTATGCCGTGGTCGACTATCGCGCCGTCAACCCGGCCTTGGGGACGATGGATGACCTGGCCGATCTGGCCCGCGGGTTGCGAGCCAATGATATCAGTCTGTGCATCGATTTGGTCTGCAACCATACGGCCAAGGAACACGAATGGGCGCGACGGGCCGTGGCCGGCGACGCGGACTATCAGGCCTATTACCTGATGTATCCCGACCGCACCCTGCCCGACCAATACGAGAAGACGCTGCCCGAAGTGTTTCCCGATTTCGCGCCCGGCAATTTCACCTACTACGAGTCCATCGATCGATGGGTCTGGACGACGTTCAACGAATACCAGTGGGATTTGAACTACGGCAATCCGGCCGTGCTGGCCGAGATGCTCGACATCATCCTGTTCCTGGCTAATCAGGGGGTTGAAGTGTTACGGCTCGACGCCGTGGCCTTCATGTGGAAGCGGCTGGGCACCGACAGCCAGAACCAGCCGGAAGCCCATTACATCCTGCAAGCCTTTCGCGCCCTCAGTCGTATCGCCGCGCCGGGTCTCATCCTGAAGGCCGAGGCCATCGTCTCGCCGTCCAAGCTTATCCCCTATCTTGGGCGCGGCGAGGCGACCAACAAGGAGTGCGAGCTGGCCTACCACAATGTCTACATGGTCCTGTTATGGAGCAGCCTGGCCGAGCGGCGGGTGACGCTGATGACGCGCGCCCTGCAAAACATGCCGCCCATTCCCGGCGGCGCGGCCTGGGTCACCTACGTGCGCTGCCACGACGACATCGGCTGGGCCATTACCGAAGAGGACGCGGCCGAGGCTGGCCTGTCCGGCCCCGGCCACCGCGCCTTTTTGAGCGAGTTCTATAGCGGCCGCTTCGCCGACACCTTTGCCCGCGGGGCGACGTTCCAATATAACCCGCGCACCAACGACCGCCGCATCAGCGGCTCATGCGCGTCGTTGGCCGGGCTGGAACGGGCGCTGGCCGAACACGACCCGCGGGCGACCGATCTCGCTATCCGGCGCATCCTGCTGATCCATAATCTCATCCTTGTCTTCGGAGGCATCCCGCTGCTCTACATGGGTGACGAGTTGGGCTTGCTCAACGATCCGTCCTATCTGGATGACCCCGATCGCCAGGACGACAACCGCTGGATGCACCGCCCGGCAATGGATTGGGCCCGGGCCGCCGCGCGGCAGGATTGGTGGTCGGTGTCCGGGCGCATTTATCATGGCCTGATCGCGATGTTGGCCGCGCGGCGGCGGTCGGCCGCCCTCCATGCCCAGGCCGGGGCCTTCCCCGTCTGGACGCACAACGAGGCTGTGTTCGGCCTGCTGCGCGACAGCCCCCGCGGCCGGGTTCTGGTGCTGGCTAATTTCAGCGAGCGCCCTCAAACCGTGCCCGGCTATCGTCTGCACGAGATGGTTTTCGGCGGACGGCTGGTCGACCGGTTGACGGGACGTGAGATCGAGAGCGCACCCGGTATCACCCTGGAAGGGTTTGAAGCGCTGTGGCTGACCCCGGTGCAGGAGTTTGATCCGGCCGCATTGGCGGCAATGAAGACAGTCAGTGAGGAGAACGCCAAATGAGCGATTTATACGTGGGGGGCATCGAGGCCGGCGGCACGAAGTTCGTCTGCGCAGTGGGCACGGGGCCGGATGATGTGCGGGCCGAGACGCGGTTTCCGACGACGACGCCGGAAGAGACGATTGCCCGCGCAGTGGCCTTCTTTCGCGAACAGGAGGCGATTTACGGCCGCCCGGCGGCTATCGGTATCGCCTCATTCGGGCCGCTCGACCCCAATCCGGCCTCGCCGACGTTCGGCTACATCACCTCTACACCCAAACCCCGTTGGGCCAACGTCGATCTGGCCGGGGCCATTCGTTCAGCTCTGGGCGTGCCGGTTGGTTTCGACACCGACGTGAATATCGCCGGGTTGGGTGAGTGGCGCTGGGGCGCGGGGCAGGGCTTGTCGAACTTTATTTACTTGACTATCGGCACCGGTATCGGTGGCGGTGTGCTCATCGACGGCAAACCTGTCCACGGTCTGGTTCATCCGGAGCTAGGTCATATCTTGCTGCCTCATGACCGGGTGGCTGATCCTTACGAAGGTTTTTGCCCTTATCATGGGGATTGCCTGGAAGGAATGGCCGCCGGGCCGGCCATCGGAGAACGATGGGGACGTCCGGCCGTCGAGTTACCACCTGATCACCCGGCGTGGGAGCTGGAAGCTCATTATCTGGCACTGGCATTGCAGATGTTCATCTGCACGCTTTCGCCGGAGCGCATCATCCTGGGTGGTGGGGTCATGGAGCAAATACAGCTCTTCCCATTGGTGCGACGCAAAGTGATAGCTTATCTGAACGGCTATATCCAATCACCATCTATCTTGAGCAATATCGACGGCTACATCGTACCGCCGGGGCTGGGCAACCGCGCGGGTGTGCTGGGTGCGTTCGCCCAAGCGCAGCAACTGATAACGGGGAAATAAAAAAGCGCGAGAGGTTGTCTCTCGCGCTTGTAATTTCAGGCAATTCAATCGGACTTAATCGCGTTGTCCGCCGGTTAGAAGCAGTACGTAGTAGAGCAACTGGCCGATGGCGGCGACGGCGGCAGCCACATACGTCAGTGCGGCCGCGTTCAGCACTTTGTCAACCCCCTGCGATTCTTGCAGAGAAAGAACCCCGCTGCCGCTCAGGAGGGCTTTGGCGCGTTTGCTGGCGTCGAATTCCACCGGCAGAGTGACCAGCGAAAAGATCACCGCAGTCGCGAACAGAAGAACCCCTAACCAGGCCAGGCTGGTAAAGTTGAGCAGGAAGCCGACAATGAACAGGATAGGAGCCAGGGAGCTGCCGAACTGCACCGCCGGGACGATGGCGCTGCGTATCTTGAGCGGTGTATAGCCGACGGCGTGTTGCATGGCGTGGCCCATTTCGTGGGCGGCCACCCCGGCGGCGGCTACACTGGGTTGCCGGTAGACATCGGAGCTAAGCCGCAAGACGCGGGTGCGGGGGTCATAGTGATCGCTGAGGAACCCTTGGGATTCCTCGATCCGCACGTCTTGCAGGCCTTGCTGATCCAGCAAGTAGCGTGCTATCTCGGCTCCCGTAGCACCTCGTGTCGTCCGTACCTTTGAATATTTGTTAAATGTACCCTTCACGCGGGCTTGCGCCCACAGGCCCAATAGCAGCCCGGGTAGGGCCAGAATCAGGTAAAGCGGATCAAAGAAGAACATTTAATTCTGTTGGCCCCTCCGGACGGCAATAGGCGCGAGACCCTTTCCCTTTTTGGTTTTTTCGTCACGCATCTTTTTCAGCATGCCCAACAAGAGAACCCCGGTGACAGCGGTCGGCACAGTTGCAAACCAATAGGTAATCATAAAGTCTATCATCACAGTTGTTCCTTAGATCTGAATTTATCCTTAATGAGATTATGGACAATCCCCATGAAGAGTCAATCGGTAGACGGCCTTTCCAATGAATATCTTACAATGACGGGCTGTTTCTGAGCCGACGTGAAGAAATACAAGGGAAAATAAGCGACTGATGAAAACTGCGCATAGTTAGCCATAAATCCTCACTGCACTTTCTATGAGGGTGCGGGTCAAGTGCAGTTTGACCACCATTTTGATTGACCGCATAATCAGTCGCTAACCTACTGGGTTGAACATTTGATCATGCTTCCCAGGACAAAGCCGCTATGAATGTCGACAATCTATCTACCATGCCTCACGATCTTGGGAACGGCCTTCTGTTGCGTTGGGCCACGCCTGATGATGCTGAAGCTCTGGCCCAGTTCAACCTCAAGCTCCACAGCGATAATCCCGATGAGCCGGAGATAGGTCTTTACTATTGGGTCCATGACCTTATGCGCGGCGATCATCCGACGACGAATGCCGGCGATTTCACCGTTGTCGTGGATACCGACGCGGACAATCGCATCGTTTCCAGCCTTAACCTTATCTCCCAGACGTGGACGTTTGACGACATTCCGTTCGGTGTCGGCCGCCCGGAGCTTGTCGCCACGCTGCCCGAATATCGGCGGCGCGGACTTGTACGCATCCAAATGGAGGTGGTCCACGCCCTCAGCGCCAACCGTGGCGAGCTTGTAACGGCCATCACCGGCATCCCCTGGTATTACCGTCAATTCGGTTACGAGATGGCGATCAACCTGGGCGGCAGCCGCCAGTTGTTTTGGGCGCGGCCGGGTAATAGCGAAAAAGTGGAAGAGGAGCCGTATCGGGTGCGCCCAGTGACGGTCGAAGACATTCCCCTACTGGACGAGCTTTACAGGGCGCACTTGGCTGGGTCTCCCATCGTTCGGCCGCGGGATGGGGCGCAGTGGTATTATGAGCTGTTCACTGCCCATCCGGAGTCAATCCCGGCGGTCAGGGTGCGGATGATCGAAAGGCTCGATGGGCAGGCGGTAGCCTATGCAGCTTGGGAACTCTGGGGCACTTCCTTTGGTGTCCGCGAATTGGGGGTGCTATCCGACCACTCCTGGAGGGCCGTCGGCCGCTTTCTTGTCCGACATCTGCGTCATGAAGCTGAAACTCTGAATCAGCTACGCGCGCCGGAGAAACACCTGACTAACATCACATTTAATTTAGGCGAAGATCATCCGGTTTATGAGGCGCTGGGGCCGGAACTGGAGAGGCAAATCCGGCCGTATGCGTGGTATGTGCGCGTCCCCGACATCCCGGCCTTCCTGCGTCACATTGCCCCGGCACTGGAGGCGCGATTGGCGCGCAGTGTGGTGGCCGGCCATACGGGCACATTGAGGATCAATCTTTATCAGTCGCGCCTCACGATGGTGTGGGAGCGTGGTCGTCTGATCGAGGTGGGCGAGGGGTATGACCACGAACGTCTGGATGAGGGCGACGCGCTGTTTCCCGACCTGACCTTCCTGCAATTGCTGTTCAGTTACCGAAGCATTGACGAACTTACCCAATCCTATGCCGACCTCTATACCAACAGCAATGATGCACTCGTCGTGCTGCGCGCGCTGTTCCCGAAGCAACCATCGCGCACCATCCCGATGGGCTAAACCATGACGAATCCCATAAAGCCCTTCCTGCAGAATCAAGGCGCGCTCATCCTCGATGGCGGGCTGGCAACCGAATTGGAACGCAGCGGCCACGACTTGGGCGACGCGCTATGGTCCGCGAGACTGCTGACTGATGCGCCTGATGCGATCCGTCAAGTGCACCTCAACTACTATTGGGCCGGGGCCGATTGCTGCACCAGCGCCAGTTATCAGGCGACCATTCCCGGCTTCGTCGGCCGTGGCTTGACGTCCGAGGCTGCCCGGGATCTCATTCGCCTCTCGGTGCGGTTGGTGCGCGAGGCGCGAGATGAGTTCTGGTCAATGGAGCAGAACCACGTCAGGCGGCTACGGCCGATTGTGGCAGCCAGTGTTGGCCCCTACGCCGCCTATCGGGCCGACGGGTCGGAATACACCGGGGATTATGACCTGGATGAGGCCGGGCTGGGCGATTTCCACCGCGAGCGATGGGGTATTCTGGCCTCGGCAGGAGCCGATATTCTGGCTTGCGAGACGATCCCGTCGTTTGCCGAAGCGCGCGCGCTTGCCGGGCTATTGGACGCCACACCCGAAGCCTGGGCCTGGTTCAGCTTTAGTTGTCGGGACGGGGAACATATCAGTGACGGCACACCTGTCGCGGAGTGTGCCGCCTTCCTGTCCGGCCACGAGCGCATCGCTGCCATTGGCATCAATTGCACGTCACCTCGCTTCATCCCCGACCTCATTCGTGCCGTGTCGGCTGTGACGGATAAGCCGATCATCGTCTATCCCAACTCAGGCGAGACGTATGATCCGGTGACCAAACGCTGGCTGGGTGAGTCTGTGCCGTCGGAGTTCGGCACCTTTAGCCGTGAGTGGCGCAAACTGGGCGCGGGATTGATCGGCGGTTGCTGTCGCACAACGCCCGCGCACATCAGACAAATCAGTGATCGATTTCGAAGGAATAAATGGCCGATAAATTAAGCCGCAAAGCCTACCACCAAACACTGCCCAAAAAACGCATTGCCGCCGGCTGTCTGCTTTTCGATGGGGACGGGCGATTGTTGATCGTTAACCCCACGTATAAGGATGGCTGGGAGATACCGGGTGGAGCGGTGGAAGCGAATGAATCACCTCTGGCCGGCTGTGTCCGCGAGATACGGGAGGAATTGGGTATCGACTGGCAACCGCGCGGCCTGCTTTGCGTCAATTTCGCGGCCGAGACATCCCGGCGGACAGAGAGTCTGAATTTTATCTTCGACGGTGGAACGTTGCCGGACGACGTCATTGCCGCTATTCGCCTGCCGGTGAAAGAGCTGTCGGAATATCGCTTTCTCGATCCGTCGGCGGCGCTGGATTTGATGAAGCCACGGCTGCGCAAGCGTGTGACTCAATGCTTGCCCTTGCGCGATTCGGGTATGGTGACTTATCTGGAAGAGGAAGCTCTCGTCTGGTAATCCATCCACATTACCAAAGGATAAATCATCATGCCCTGGGGAGAACTCGCTGCTTTGGGAACGGCCGTCTGCTGGTCGTTTACCGCCATCTTTTTCAGCATCAGCGGCCGCCGCATCGGCGCGGATGTCGTCAATCGCAGCCGGTTGCTGTTTGCTTTCGGATTCCTGCTCATCACCCATTGGTTCCTGGAAGGCGTTGTCTTTCCACAGAACGTGGAGCCGTTTCGCTGGGGCTGGCTGGCTGTTTCCAGCGTGCTCGGATTGGTATTGGGTGATGCCTTCCTGTTGCAGGCTTACGTGATTATTGGGCCGCGTTTGTCGATGTTGATGATGTCGACCGTGCCGATCTTCAGCGCTTTATTTGGCCGGCTGCTCTTTGGGGAGGTAGTCACTCCGCTGGAGACGGTTGGGATGGTATTGGCGGTGATCGGAGTAGCGTGGGTAGTCACTGAAGGACAAGGGAATGTGTCGGCAGTGGATCGACGGACCTATAACAAGGGCTTGCTCTTCGCGTTGCTTGGCGCACTGGGTCAGGTTGCCAATCTGGTGACGGCCCGCTACGCGCTTGCGGATGATTTTCCCGCCATTTCCGCCACGCTAATCCGCATTTTCATTGCTGTGGCGATCTTGTGGGGTATGGCTGCTGTTCGGGGGCAGGTTCGCTACACCTTTCGTCAGTGGACGGACAAGCAAGCCTTTCGGGCGCTGGTGGGCGGGGCGATAGCCGGGCCGTTTCTGGGGATATGGCTGTCGCTAATCGCTGTTCAGTACGCCCGTCTGGGAATCGCTTCGACCTTGATGGCCTTGCCGCCGGTCTTGCTCATACCGATGGAATATCTGATCTATCGCCACCGGATTAGTCGCCGAGGTGTCGCCGGCACACTGATAGCGATGGCGGGCGTGGCCCTTTTGTTCGTTTGATGTCGGGCAGAGTCATGTTTCCGGCGATGTGGCTTGGATGACCTGGACAAGCCCGCGGGCATGCTGCGATGTGAAATCAATTTCGAATCCCGCTTCGGCGACAGTCTTTGCAGTCTCCCGATTGAGATGGCAATCCCCTTGCGCGGCGAACCATAATGGGTGAAGCCAGTCGGTCAGGCGACGCGTGAAGGGAGTGAGGCCGCGCACATGTTCCAACAGGATGAGTTGCCCGCCCGGGCGCAGGACACGCCGAACTTCGACGAGAGCATCATGGGGTCGGGCGATGCTGCAGAAGACCAAGGCGCCCAGCACCGTATCGAACGTATTGTTGGGGAAGGGGAGATTTTGGGCGTCGGCGCATGCCGCTGCGAATTCGAATCCTGGACTTCGCTGGTGGGCTTTCTTGTAGGCCGCTTTAATATAGGCTGGTGAAAAATCGATGGCGGTAACCGTTATATCATCAGGGTAATGGGCGACGTTTGCCCCGGTTCCCACTCCGATCTCGAGCGTATTTCCTGTTACCTGTTGGATGACATGCTGCCTGAGTTCGGATAGCTTTAACTGTTCCAGTACCCACATTTCGCGATCGTAGGTTCGTGCCTCGTGATGTTCCGACTCCAGCATATGGCCTTCCTGTAAATTGATCTTGGGAAGATTATCCACACCATAAATCTTCCTGCCAAATATGTTATGGGCTAATGTCGGAAACAGAAAGGCAGTCGATCTTGATGACCGACTGCCTTCAGGAGAAAAGGAGAAGCAAGAAGAACGAAGTGTAGTTACAGGCCCAACCGCGAGGCCGCTTGTCGGCACAGACTTGCTCCACCTGCGGCGAGCCACTGGTTCAATGTCTCGCTCGTGGCGCTTCCATTGACCGCATCGCCATAAATGCCGGTGGCCCAAACATAATAGCGTTGCGTTTCGGCCGGCCATGTGTCCCAGCTGCGGGCGGCCGTGCCGTGACCGCCATTGTAGCCGGCGAAGGTGCGGCTGGTATCACCGCCGGTCTGCTGCATGCCCAACGCCAGATAGGCCATGCCTCGCCTCGCGTTGGTGTCGGGGTCTTGCATCGCTTCACCCGGATCAAAGTGGAAGGGCATCACCTGGAACAATCCCTGGGCGCCGGCGCTCGAGACGGCATTGGGGTCACCGCATGATTCGATCTGCATGACGGTCGCCGCCATGTTCGGGTCGATTCCCACAGCTCCGGCCCAGGCGACGATCTGTGGCGCCCAATGTTGAATCTCGGGAGTGAAGAGCGGCGCGATTCCTCCGGTGGGAGCTGCCGGCACAACCACTTGCTCATCAGCCACTGATTCTTCAGACGCGACTGCTTCAGGCGCGACTGCTTCAGGCTGAGCAGCCACTTCGCTGGATGCCGCGGCAGGGCCGATATTCGTTGACCGGACCGCCCAGAACCCGAACCCCACAATAAACAAGAATGCGGCGGCCAAAATCACCATCATGCGCCGCTGTACGGCCGCCATCGGATCTGCGGCGGGTTGGGCATAGTCGGGAGCAATCCACCAAGCCTCGTCGTCGTCGGGTTGGTTCAAAGGTGAGTCTACGAAATAATAAGGATTTTCTTGATAGGTGGTCATAGTTTACTGCCTCCAGCCCAATTTTCAATGACCTGGTTTTGACGAGCGGGCCTGCACGGTGCCGGGAGTGGGCGTGCGGCCCATGCCGGGCATGGGCGGGCGCTGTTGGATGCGCGAGGTCGGCCTTGATGAGCCACTGCTGCCGTTTGTCCGGGGCATGGCCGGTTGCTCGACGACAGGTTCGTCTACCGGCTCGTAGGTAATGGCCGATCGCTCGGATGCGTGTTGCGCTGATTGCTGTCGGGCAGCTCTTGGTTGTGTTGTCGAGCGTGTAGCCGCTTGATTGGTCACCGGTTGAGCGGATGTGGCTCGGACCGGCGCGCCTGTCGGAAGCTCAGGTCGGGACATCGCGGCGGCTTTTTTATCCGATTGGTCACGGGTCAATTCAAATACGTCACCGCCGGCCACGGAGAACGCGCCGATGAACAGAATGCGGGTGAGCCAAACGAGCATAGCTACAAAAATAGGTACATAGCGCAGTAACATCTCGCGGTTTAGCACCTCATTGCCGAACTCATGGCTCAACAACGTCACAGATACGGCCCACCAGGTCATGATCGAGTTGGCGATGGTGCCGAGGAACCACGCTCCGGTCATGAACAGTACCGCTTTGGATTCATCGAACCCTTTTTGAGGGGTAAAAATCCGCACAAGCCCCGCGAAGTCGATGGCGCAGAAGGCGATAGCCAGGATGGATGCCCATAAAACCCCGGCGAACTTGATATCCCCCAGCAGGTTATGGAGCGCGAATTTCGTCGTATCGAAGTTGAATATCTCGAAGGCGATCAATGCCACGGCGAGGAATGCGGCGATGATCATCTTTCTCGATACTATATTCTGCCCATTTACAGCGGTAAATTGAAAACTGGTTCTATTGACCATGGCGCATTCTCCTTAAGCTCGTATTTCCCCTGTCAATTGAGTGAATTCGGAACAGAAATTCTGTTCAATGCGAATATTAGCACAATTGTTCTAATTTCGTCAATACGCATAGTCCAGCGATTTCACGCGTTCTGTGGCTCACGTGGTTCGTGTATAATCATCTCATGGCGCTGATCCTGACCCATGAAAAGACGGACTTCGATGCCGTTGCCTCGCAATTGGGGGCTAAAAAACTCTGGCCGGCGGCGACCGCGCTTCTGTCGCGCCATCTCAATCGCAACGTGCTGCAATTCCTCAATCTTCATTGGGATTCGCTGCCGTTCATGCGCGCCGACGACTGGCGACGGCGGCCGATCGATTCCGTGATCCTGGTGGATACGCAGACATTGGGTAATGTGCGAGGGTTGGCCCAAAATCCGCAGGTTCATGTGATCGATCACCACATGGGTCACTTGCCAAGGGAAGGTTGGACGTATGAGGTTGAGCCGGTCGGGGCCACGGCAACGCTGTTGGTGGAGCGGATCCGGGCGCGGGGGATCGTTCTCGCACCCGAAGAGGCGACACTTATGCTGCTGGGTATCTATGAAGACACCGGCGGGCTGAGCTATGACACCACCACCGCTCGCGACGTGCGTGCCGCCGCGACCTTGTTGGAGCAGGGCGCGCAATTGAACGTGGCGCGTCGTTTCCTCAATGTCCCTCTGACGGATTCGCAGCACCGCTTGTATGACGATCTTGTTCGCAATGTCGAATGGATCACGCTTGAGGATTTGGAAATTGCGCTGGCTGCGGCCGCTGCTCCGCCGGGTTTCGACGACGAGATTTCCTCGGTCGCCCATCATCTGCGCGAAAATCTTATGCCCGATGGGTTGTTTGTCGTGGTTCAATTGGGCGATGGGGTTCAGCTGGTCGCCCGCAGTTCGGTCGATGAGGTTGATGCCGGCCTGGTGGCGCGTCACCTGGGTGGTGGCGGTCACAGCCGTGCGGCGGCGGCAATGGTTGTGGGCGGCCGCGTGCCTGATGTGAGCCGACAAATCCGCGACTTCCTGCCGCATGCGGTTCAGCCCACGTTGCGCGTCGCCTCACTTATGTCCCATGGTGTGCAGACCGTTCCGGCTTCGATGACTGTGGCGGAGATGGCCGCGCTGATGCAGCGACATGGCCACGAAGGCTACCCGGTTGTTGATGGGCGGAACAACCGAACTATCGGCCTGATTACCCGTCGCGACATTGACCGAGCCGTCAACCATGACATGGGTAATCAGCCGGTGAGCCGCTACATGCGTGCCGGGTCTGTTTATGTGTTCCCTTCCGACTCCATCAAGCGGGTTCAGGAGTTGATGGAGGCCGAGGCGTGGGGGCAAATCCCTGTCGTTGCCGAGGAAGGGGATGGCCCGCCTGAGGATCGGCCGCCTATCGGCATCGTCACTCGCACAGACTTGCTGAACGCGTTGTTCAAGCTATCGCCGGAGCAACCGGATACCGAAATGCGCGAACGTCTGGCTCATTCGCTTTCACCTGAATTGTGGGCTGTGGTGCGCGTGGCCGGCGAGATGGCGGGGCAAATGCAAATGCCCATCTACTTTGTCGGTGGGCTGGTGCGCGACCTGCTGCTGGATAAACAGCCGGCCGATATCGACATCGTCGTCGAGGGTGATGCGATCGGATTGGCCCAAAGATTGAGCCGACGTTTTGGCGGCGAAGTGCATAGCCATGACCGATTTGGGACCGCCAAATGGTCGCTGGGGCCGGATGTCTACGCCGCTATCATGCAAGAGGCGGGTGACGGCCCTGTTGTTGCGGCACCGGCGAGCGCGGCCTCACCCGCGGGCAAGCGCATCCCCGCGCCGCCACAGATCGACTTCGTTACCGCGCGCAAGGAGTTTTACAAGCGGCCGACGGCACTGCCTGATGTGGAGCCGGGTTCGATCAAGCTGGACCTGCACCGGCGCGATTTCACTATCAACACCCTGGCTGTTCGTTTGGATGGTGATTATCTCGGCCAATTGCTGGATTTTTATGGCGGGCGGCGCGATTTGCGCCGCGGCATTATTCGCGTGCTTCACAGTCTGAGCTTTATCGACGACCCAACCCGCATCCTGCGCGCCGTCCGCCTGGAGCAGCGGCTGGGGTTTACCATTGAGGAAAACACAGGGGAGTTGATCGATGATGCCCTGCCGCTGCTCGACCGGGTTAGCGGCGAGCGTGTACGCAACGAGATCGAGTTGAGTCTGGGCGAAACGGATCCGGTCAAGGTCATGGAGCGCCTCGACGAACTGGGCGTTTTGGCGCAGTTTCATCCGCAATTATGCTGGCGGCCCGAAACTACCACCGTCTTCAGACGCATCCCCGCCTATGGGGACAATCCATTGTGGCGTGAGATATACCATTCCGGCCCCACCGTCTTCTACTACTTCGCCACGTGGTTGGCTCCGTTCGGCCGGCCGATTCGGGAGGCGATGGCCGGGCGCTTGCGGGTGAGGAAATCCACCCTGGACGATCTGCTCGATATGGATACGCTACAGACCGGATTAGGCGTGTTGTCGCCCGAAGCGCGGCCGAGCCGGATTGTGGCTGTCCTTGAGCCGTTGGCGCTTCGCGTGCTGCTGACGGCGCGAATGCTCGATGCGGGCGAGCCGTTCAACGGATGGCTGGAGCGATACGTGGCCGAATGGCGATACGTGCGAACGGCGATTACCGGCGATGATTTGCGAGCCGCCGGGTTGCCGCCCGGCCCAGCGTATACGCGCATTCTTGATAGGCTTCTGGCGGCCCGACTCGATGGGGAAGTCGACAGTGAAACCGAGGAGCGCGCTCTGTATGAGTCGCTTCTGGCGGCCGAAGTTGCCTAGCTTTCCGCCACGTTAACCCCTTTCGTCGTTCGAGTGTGGCGTGACTTCATCGAAGCACGCGATGGCTTCGTCGGCCACCTCGTCGATGACGAGCCGCAGAGAGCTGCCGGCGGCCGCTTTCAGGTCGATGACTCGCACGCAATTCTCCCAGGCGGCGGCCGAAGGAACGTACTGCGTCAGCAGATTGGGCGAGTTGCGCAGGAACTCCCAATCCATCGAGCCGCCCCACGGCGTTGGCTGGATGCCCAGGACGAGAATCCCTGCTTCCCGCACGCCCTCGAAGAACTCTGTCCCGTAAGCCAGCTCCGGAGCCGGGGTGTAAGGCGGACTGATCTCGACCAACAGGCTGGCGTTGCAGATGTCGCTATAGGTGATCGGTACACTGAGGCGACTATTCAGCGCCCCCCAACGCCCAGGCCCAATCAGGCCAAAACGATCGGCCGGCAGCATGTCATTGAGCGTGGTGATCGTCTCGGCGATTTGGTTGCGCCGCTCCTCGTCCTCAATATCGTAATAGGATTCGGGATCGACGAATATGAGATAGTCAATCGCGCCAACTGTCCCGGATGGCAACAGGGTGGGCATATGGAACAACCGTCGCTTGGAGTTGTCGACTTCGACTTCGGGTTTGGGTTCTTCCTTGGGTTGTGGGCGCTCGTTGAGCGGCCGGCATTCCAGGATGAAGAGCTGGTAGTTTCGCTGGCTGTTTGTTGAGTTTACATTCTCTTCCACCATCAACGAATACTCCAGATTGACCGGACCTTGGTAAATGGTCTCCAGATGCTGCAATATCTCGCGCATGAATTCAATGAAGGTCGTGTCCTGGATCAGGCCATCAAAGGTCATGACGATATGGTCATCCGGTTCAATTGATGAATCGGGTGGAATAGGCAACAGGGCAGTGCCGGCATCGATTGAGGCTACCAGCGGCAGCGTCGCTGAATTCAGAAGAATCGCTTCTCGAACCGGGATCGTCGTGATGCCGTTCCGCTCGCGATCGACAACCTCCATATAGCGTTGGGCGTAGGTGCGCTGCCCTTCGACAGTCATCTCCGGCCGCAATTCCGGATGGCTCAACGGGATAAGCCGCGGATAGTCCTGGGTCACGCGATCGACAGCGCGCGTGCCCATACCCGCCACCAGACGCAAAAAGCCCTCACCACGGCGAATTTCCGGCGTCCAGCAGAAAGGATTCTCGCTAAAGCCGACGCCGGCCATGTCGGGATAGAAATAGCGCCCATGCCAGCGGCCGGTCACGCGCTGTAGAAGAATAGCCATACGCTCATCGTAATCGATCAGGTCGTGTTTCTTGCGATAAAGCAGCGCATCGGGGTTGACCGAGCTGGCATAAATGCGGCGGATGGCGTTCAGTACGCAGGTCAGATTCTCTTCAGGCGTACCCTGATTGGCACAAAAGTAACTGTTGTATTTCCCGGCAAAAGAGAAGCCGAAATTGTCCTCAAGCAAACTGGACGACCGGACGATCAATGGGCTATCACCCAGCGACTCCACGACCTCGCGAATCTGGGCAACGAGGTAATCGGGCAAGGGAGAAGCCAGAAAATCCTCCACGATGCGCGGATATTCCGAACGTATCTCGCGCACGGGTCGGTACTTCTGGTTCATGTAGTGCTCGAGCTTGTTCATGAGGAAGAACTCGTAGATCACATCCGTGCCGATGAAGTAGGAATCGGGGATGTTGATGGCCGCGCGGCCGTATCGCTCATCCACTTCCTGCAGGATTCGCCAGGCCAGATACATGCCCGCTGCCTTGCCGCCGATCTTGCCCGTGCCGATCAGGCTATGGTAGATGCGGCGTAAGTCGTCGATCGTCAGGACGCGCTTGGCAACGCCGATAAACGGCAGTTGGTCGCTCATCAATCGTTTGATCAGGACGACCTTGATCTCCTCAAGGTGATGGTGATAGCGTTCCAATTCCTCGGCAGGCATGCGCTCATATGCCTCTCCTTGGCGGAATAACATTTCCCACGGCGCGATTTCGGGATTGAAGGAAATTGCGACCGTGTCTGAATCCGAGGAGCGACTATTGAGCACTTCGTCGATGAGAGCCTCGAGCCGGGCGCTGCCGATGTTATCCGCGAAATAGGCGTCGGTATGGTAATCGCGAATTCGCTCCACGCGCATTTGCCAGGATTGTGAATCCTCTTCGTAATATGGCTCGCCCAGCCCCTCGCGTTGCTGAGAGGCGATGCTCAGTTCGTGAACTTCTTGCTCAAACTTGTCGGGGTTAACGATGCCGCGGCGGAAAAGCTCCTGCCGCATACGTTCGCGCAGGCGATCGGCCAATATGGGATACTGGGCCAGCTTGATATAGATGTCGATGGTTGGGGTGGTTGATCGCAGTCGAAAGGTTGACATGACACCTCTTGTATCAGCCCAGATAGCCGATGGCTTCCTCATTTGCGCCATTCATGAGCACGTTTAATCGTGGGCTGCCCGGCAGACGGTCAAGGTCAATCACCTTGAGATAGCGGCTGAGAGCGGCATCTTCGGGAAGGACCTCTGCCAGATGATTGGGCGCGTTGTTGAAAAAATCCCACTTGAAGCTGGCCTCATGGGCGTCGCCGCCCAGATGCAGGGCCAGTGAATGAATGCCGGCTTCGACAAGGTCCTGGAAGAAGTGGGTACCGTAGGAGAGTTCGGGGATGTGGCCGTCGTGGGCTATGGCGATCTCGATGAGCACTTTGGTGTTAAAGATATCGCCGTAGGTCACATGTACGCCCAGGTCGAGATTGACACTCCCCCAGCGGCCCGGGCCCATGAGGATAAATGATTCGTCTTCCAGACGCTTGTTGAGCCGACCGATAGCTCGGGCCAGTTCATGTTTAACGAACGTGTCGTGCAGATCGTAATAGGATTGGGGATCGATGAAGGCTATGTAGCGAATCCCTTCAGCTCGGCCATCGGGAACCAGCCGGTTCGAGGTGAAGAGGATCTTTTCCGGTGGGATGTTGCGCGGGATGGTGACGGCTCGATCGTTGGCGCGCTGGCTCAGCGGCCGGCATTGGAGGACGTGCAGGCGGTATTCGGTCTGCGGATAGCCCGGCAGAATATCTACCACAAACTCGACATCGACCGGCCGCCCATAGGTTGTTTCCAGACGTTGCAACGCGGTGCGCATCAGGTTGACGAACCGCCGGTCTTTTGTCAACCCGTTGAAGGTCAGGATTAACTCATCATCGCGTTGTAATGCGGCGGTGGAGAGAATCTCTTGCAGGTAGTCATCCCGGTTGACCGAGGCGATATAGCGTAGGTAGGGGTATTGCCCATCCAGAATATCGAGCACGTGAATGGTCTCGAAGCTGTTTTTCTTCACGTTGATGACGTCGATGTACCATTGCGAATACTGGCGGATTGCTTTCGTTGTCGTTTCCGGTCGCAACTGGGGGTGGCTGAGTGCGATCAGGCGTGGGTAATCATTGCTGACGCGATCGACGGCGCGCGT